>ERZ1032915.1-NODE-1-length-189456-cov-8.960813_pt1 | contig 189456 bp, 179 predicted proteins | sample MGYA00517090_ERZ1032915 | MGnify/ENA primary metagenome ERZ1032915 (study PRJEB33719, sample SAMN04261607) | wastewater metagenome | biome: rural village; feature: latrine urine exit; material: soil | place: El Salvador | collected 2013-01-14 ...
CCGCGGACCTCTTGCATGCCATGCAAGCGCTCTCCCAGCTGAGCTATAGCCCCAAATCCGGAAAAGAAGTGGCGTCCCCTAGGGGACTCGAACCCCTGTTACCGCCGTGAAAGGGCGGTGTCCTAGGCCACTAGACGAAGGGGACGCAATACCCTTCCATGACACGGATGGTCATGTGTGCGAGTTTGGTGGAGCTACGCGGGATCGAACCGCGGACCTCTTGCATGCCATGCAAGCGCTCTCCCAGCTGAGCTATAGCCCCAACTCGTCAGGACGGAGCGCATAGTAAGCATCCGCCCGGCGAATGTCAACCGTCCTTTGCAAATAAAGGACCGTGCGCTCCAAACGCCACGATCACGCGCAGCTTTCGGTCAGGTTAGTGCCCGTACAAGCGGGCATAGACTCCATTTTCGGCCAGCAACGAACGGTGATCGCCCTGCTCGACCACCCGGCCGTCCGCCATCACCAGCACGCGATCCGCCTGGCGTACCGCACTCAGCCGATGGGCGATGATCAGGGTCGTGCGCCCGCTGAGGAAGGCTTGCAGCGCGTCATGTACCGCTTGCTCGGTACGGCTGTCCAGCGCCGAGGTCGCCTCGTCCAGAATCACCACCGCCGGATTGGCCAGCACCATGCGGGCGATCGCCAGGCGCTGGCGCTGACCACCGGACAGGCGCACCCCGGCACGACCCACCACGGTGTCCAGCCCTTCCGGCAGCTGCCGTACGTAGTCCGCCAGCTGGGCCACCTCGAGCGCCTGCCAGCAGGCCTGGTCCGTCTCGCCACGGCCCAGCAGGATGTTCTCCCGGATGCTGGCATTGAACAGCGCCGGGCTTTGCAGCACCACGGACAGGTTTTCGCGGACCGTTTCCAGACCGATCCGCTCCAGCGGCACACCGTTGTAGAGAACCTGACCGGCAGATGCGCGGTACAGGCCAAGCAGCAATTGCACCAGCGTACTCTTGCCGCCACCACTGACGCCCACCAGGGCGACCTTCTCGCCTGCCGCAATCCGGAAGCTCATGCCGCGCAGCACCGGCTCGTCCCGGTAGGCGAACTCCAGGTCCCGCACCTCCAGTTCGACACCCTGCCTGCCTGCAAAGGGGTCCTGTTGCCGGGGCCAGTCCGGCTCGTCCTGCCGGGCCAGCAGCTGGTTCAGGCGCTGCATGGCACCGTTGGCGCCATACAGAGCGTACTGCAGGTTGAGCAGCTGCTCGACCGGGCCGATCATGAACCAGAGATAGCTGAACACCGCCAGCATCTGGCCGATGGACAGGTCGGAAAACAGCACGGTCAGCATGGCCACCGCACGAAACACGTCGATGCCGAACTGGAAGGTCAGTCCGGTGGTACGCATGGCCGCTTCGGTCTTCCATTTGCTGGCAATGGCGAAGTCCCGCGCATCGGCAGCCCGCTGCCGCAAGCGGCCAAAAAAGTAGCGCTGGTGGCCGCCGGCACGCACCTCATGGATGGCATCCAGGGTTTCGGTCAGCGCCTGGGTAAAGCGCGCCGTGCTGTCGTTCTCCTGTTTTTTCAGATGCTTGACCTGCTTGCCCAGCTTGACGGTGGCAAACACCACCAGCGGATTGAGCAGCAGGATGAACAGCGCCAGCTTCCAGTGCATCCACAACAGGATGCCGGCCGTACCGCACAGGGTCAGCAGGGCCACCAGAAAGCGGCTGAGGGTCTCGCCAATGAACCCGTCCAGCGTATCCAGATCGGTAATCAGGTGGGCGGCCACCGAGCCGCTGCCCAGGCTTTCGTATTCGGCCATGGCAATGCGCTCCAGCCGGCCCAGCAGCAGCAAGCGCAACTGGTAGACGATACCCTTGGCCAGCCCGGTGAACAGCTTGCCCTGTAGCACGTTGAATACCAGCGAACTGACCCGCAACACCAGGGTGACCAGCAACAGGCTGCCAATGAATCCGACCGGAACCGCCCAGCCTGACGGCAGGATGCCGCTCAGGAAAGGAATCGCCTTGCCCGGCTGCTGTAGCAGAACCTCATCCACCAGCAGAGGCAGCAACAGGGGAATGGGCACGCTGGCCAGGGTGGCCAGCAACGCCAGCAGGTTGGCCAGCAGGATCTTGCGCTTGTGTTGCAGCGCCAGCCGGCGGATCAGCTGCCAGTCAAGCCGCCTGCCCAGCCGTTCAGGCATGTGTCGGCTCCGTCGGCGCGCCAAGCAGTGCCTGCAGCAGGGTCAGGTCTTCCGGGCGGGTGATCTTGATGTTGTTGCTGCTGCCGCACACCAGACGTGGGGCATGACCATGCCACTCCATGGCGGACGCCTCATCGGTAACCGCAACCCCCTGCTCCAGCGCCGCAGTCAGCGCATCCTGCAAGGGCTGCAGCCGGAACATCTGCGGGGTCAGGGCATGCCAGACCTGCTCGCGCGGTAGGGTCTGCCGTACACGCTGATCCACATCCGCCAGCTTGAGGGTGTCCCGGGCCGGACAGGCCAGCAGTCCGCCCAGCGGATCATCCTGCAGGCTGTCCAGCAGCCGTTGCAGGTCCTGCCCCGGCAGCAGGGGGCGCGCCGCATCATGTACCAGCACCCAGTCATCGGCTGCTGCACCCAGTGCCGGCAAGGCACGCAAGCCACCGAGCACCGAATCGGCACGCTCGCTGCCACCCTCGACCACAGTGATCGCCGGATGCCCGGCCAGCGAGGTTTGCGGCCACCAGCAGTCATGCGCGGCCAGCGGCAAGACGATGCCGCGCAACTGCGGGTGTTCCAGGAATATTTCCAGCGTATGCTCCAGGATGCTCTTGCCGGCAGCCTGCAGATACTGCTTGGGACGGTCTGCCTGCATGCGTGAACCGATGCCGGCAGCCGGAATGATCAGCCAGAAGCCCATGCCCTACTCCATCAACAGGTACAGGGTTTCGCCTTCCTTGACCATGCCCAGCTCGTGTCGGGCACGCTCCTCGACGGTTTCCATGCCCTGCTTGAGCTCCATGACTTCCGCTTCCATGACCCGATTGCGCTCCAACAGCCGCTGATTCTCGGCCTGTTGCTCGGCAATCTGCTCCTTCAGGCGGTTCACTTCGGCAACACCTCCGCCACCCAGCCACAGACGATACTGCAGCCCGGCCAGCATCAATGCCAGCACAACCAGGATGACAAGTGGAAGTTTCGCTTTCATGACAATCCTGTCCGTGACGGAAAAGGGCAGCACAGGGGCTGCCCTTGTCCATGCCAACGGATGTTAGCCGCGGAACTCGGCGCGTCCCTTGTAGGGCGCCTTGCTGCCCAGCTGTTCTTCGATACGCAGCAGCTGGTTGTACTTGGCGACACGGTCGGAGCGGCACAGCGAGCCGGTCTTGATCTGGCCGGCAGCGGTACCCACCGCCAGGTCGGCGATGGTGGCATCCTCGGTCTCGCCGGAACGGTGCGAGATGACCGCGGTGAAACCGGCGGCCTTCGCCATCTGGATGGCTTCCAGGGTTTCGGTCAGGGAACCGATCTGGTTGAACTTGATCAGGATGGAGTTGCCGATCTGCTCGTCGATGCCGCGCTTGAGGATCCTGGTGTTGGTCACGAACAGGTCGTCACCTACCAGCTGCACCTTCTCGCCGATCTTGTCGGTCAGTACCTTCCAGCCATCCCAGTCGGACTCGTCCATGCCGTCCTCGATGGAAATGATCGGGTAGCGCTCGGTCAGGCCGGTCAGGTAGTCGGCAAAACCGGCGGCGTCAAACTGCTTGCCTTCGCCGGCCAGGTCGTACTTGCCATCCTTGTGGAACTCGGTGGCGGCGCAGTCCAGCGCCAGGGTGATGTCCTCGCCCAGCTTGTAACCGGCATTGGCCACGGCTTCGGCAATGGCACCCAGGGCCGCCTCGTTGGACTCCAGGTTCGGTGCGAAGCCGCCCTCGTCGCCGACTGCGGTGTTCAGGCCGCGCTGCTGCAGGACGGCTTTCAGGTGATGGAAGATCTCGGCACCCATGCGCAGGGCATCGGCAAAGGTCTTGGCGCCAACCGGCTGGACCATGAACTCCTGGATGTCGACGTTGTTGTCGGCGTGCTCGCCGCCGTTGATGATGTTCATCATCGGTACCGGCATGGAGTACTCGCCCGGAGTACCGTTCAGCTCGGCGATGTGTGCGTACAGCGGCATGCCCTTGGCCTGTGCAGCTGCCTTGGCCGCGGCCAGGGAGACCGCCAGGATGGAGTTGGCACCCAGCTTGCCCTTGTTGTCGGTGCCATCCAGCTCGATCATGATGCGGTCCAGCGTTTGCTGGTCGATGGCATCCTTGCCCAGCAGGGCATCACGGATGGGGCCGTTGACGTTGGCAACCGCCTTCAGCACGCCCTTGCCCAGGTAGCGGGACTTGTCGCCGTCACGCAGCTCCAGCGCTTCGCGGGAACCGGTGGAGGCACCGGACGGGGCGCAGGCGCTGCCGACGATGCCACCTTCGAGGATCACGTCCGCCTCTACGGTGGGGTTGCCACGGGAATCCAGGACTTCACGTCCCTTGATGTCGATAATTTTGGCCATGGATCGCATTACTCCATTGTTAATCAAGCGGTTTCAATAACGGAAAAACTTTTGATGAGATCATCCAGCTGCTTGAGCTGGCTGAGGAAAGGTTCGAGCCGGTCCAGACGCAGGGCACAGGGGCCGTCGCACTTGGCGTTGTCCGGATCCGGGTGGGCTTCGAGGAACAGGCCGGCCAGCCCCTGGCTCATGCCGGCCTTGGCCAGGTCGGTGACCTGGGCCCGACGGCCGCCGGCGGAATCGGCACGTCCGCCGGGCATCTGCAGGGAATGGGTGACGTCAAAAAACACCGGATAGTTGAACTGCTTCATGATGCCGAAGCCGAGCATGTCCACCACCAGATTGTTGTAGCCGAAGGAGGTGCCGCGTTCGCACAGGATCAGCTGTTCGTTGCCGGCCTCCTCGCATTTGGTGAGGATGTGGCGCATTTCCTGCGGTGCGAGAAACTGGGCCTTCTTGATGTTGATGACGGCATCGGTCCTGGCCATGGCTACCACCAGATCGGTCTGGCGGGACAGGAATGCCGGCAGCTGGATGATGTCGCATACCTCGGCAACCGGTGCCACCTGATGGGGCTCATGCACGTCGGTCAGTACCGGCACCTTGAATGTGTCCTTGATTTCCTGAAAGATCTTCAGCCCCTCTTCCAGGCCGGGACCACGAAAGGAATGGATCGAGGAGCGGTTGGCCTTGTCGAAGCTGGCCTTGAACACATAGGGAATGCCGAGTTTTTCGGTAACCCGCACATACTCCTCGCAGGCCTGCATAGCCAAGTCGCGCGACTCCAGTACGTTGATGCCGCCAAACAGGACGAAGGGCTTGTCGTTGGCGATCTCGATATCGCCGACACGGATGATTTTCTGGGTCATGCTTGCTTGTCCGCCTTGAATTTCAGGGCCGCGCGGACGAAGCTGCTGAACAGCGGGTGTCCGTCACGCGGCGTGGAAGTGAATTCCGGGTGGAACTGGCAGGCCACGAACCAGGGATGCTCCTCGATCTCCACCGCCTCGACCAGCTCTCCCTCGACCGAACGCGAGGTCACCTTCAGGCCGGCCTCCTGCAGGGGTTCGAGCAGGGTGCTGTTGACCTCGTAGCGGTGACGGTGGCGCTCCTCGATCTCGGTGGTGCCGTAGCTTTGTGCCAGCAGGCTGCCCTCTTCCAGCCGGCAGGCCTGGGCACCCAGCCGCATGCTGCCGCCAAGCCGGTCATCGTCAGAGCAGGTTCCGGGCAGGGGTATGCGGTCCTGCCACTCGCTGATCAGGCCAACCACCGGATAGGGGGTTTCCTTGTCGAATTCGGTGGAGTTGGCACCGGCCCAGCCCAGCACATTGCGGGCGAACTCGATGACCACCACCTGCATGCCCAGGCAGATGCCCAGATAGGGAATCTTCCGCTCGCGGGCGAATTGCACGGTCTTGATCTTGCCTTCCACACCGCGCAGTCCGAAGCCGCCCGGTACCAGAATGGCGTCCACGTCCTCCAGCACTCCGGTACCCTGGGTCTCGATATCCTCGGAGTCGATATAGCGCAGGTTGACGCGGGTATCGGTATGGATGCCGGCGTGGTTCATCGCCTCGATCAGGGATTTGTAGGCATCCAGCAGTTCCATGTACTTGCCGACCATGGCAATGGTCACTTCATGCTGCGGATTGAGGCGGGCCTCGATGACCCGATCCCACTCGCCCAGATCGGCGCTGCCCGCCTCCATGCCGAAGCGTTCCAGCACGTAGTCGTCGACACCCTGGGCGTGCAGGATGCCGGGAATCTTGTAGATGGTGTCCACATCCTGCAGGCTGATGACCGCACGCTCCTCCACGTTGGTGAACAGGGCGATCTTGCGGCGCGAACCCAGGTCGATGGGTACCTCGGAACGGCAGACCAGGACGTCCGGCTGCAGGCCGATGGAGCGCAGCTCCTTGACCGAGTGCTGGGTCGGCTTGGTCTTGGTCTCGCCGGCAGTGGCAATGTAGGGCACCAAGGTCAGGTGCATCAGCATGGCGCGCCGGGCACCCACCTCCACCCGCAACTGGCGGATGGCTTCGAGGAACGGCTGGGATTCGATGTCGCCTACCGTTCCGCCAATCTCGATCAGGGCGATATCCACGTCACCGGCGCCCTTGAGGATGCGGCGCTTGATCTCGTCGGTGATGTGTGGAATGACCTGGATGGTGGCACCCAGGTAGTCGCCGCAGCGCTCGCGGCGCAGTACGTCCTTGTAGACGCGACCGGTGGTGAAACTGTTGTTGCGGGTCATGCGCGCACGCACGAAACGCTCGTAGTGGCCCAGGTCCAGGTCGGTTTCGGCGCCATCATGGGTGACATAGACTTCGCCGTGCTGGAAGGGGCTCATGGTGCCGGGATCCACGTTGATGTAGGGATCCAGTTTCATGAGGGTGACTTTCAGGCCGCGCGCCTCAAGGATGGCGGCCAGGGAGGCAGCAGCGATGCCTTTGCCCAATGAGGAAACAACACCGCCGGTGACGAATAGGTAACGCGTCATAGAAATCCCTGGATATGCAATGCAGGCGGCTTCCCGCCCGGTACGTTAATGTGCTGTTCTGCTGCAATACTGCTACAGACACCCCAAACAAGCATCCAGGGCCAGCCACTCAAGACGGGTGAACAGTTTACGCTAATGCGATGGTTGACTCAAACCAAACATCGGGCACCAGCTGCCGGGAAAACATCTTTTGCCGGTCGGCACAGCACCGTGTTTTCCGGCGACACGCACATCAGTCCGGCGGTTGCCAGGTTGCCTGCAGTGACGCCGCGCCCGCAGCCGTCAGTTCGGGGATGCCTGCCACCAGCAGCAGTCTGTCACCCATGAACAGCAGCGGCAGGCGATTGCGCAGGAACACGGGCACCTGCTGCTCCTGCAACAGCCGCTTGAGGTCGCGCCGACCCCGTCCGGGCAGCTCCAGCCGCTCGCCACCCTGCCGGTAGCGCACCTGCAGGGGCTGCACGGGAGTACCTGCAAGCTGCAGGATACCGTTGCCCGGCAAGGAGTGGCTACCCGCCTCCGCCACCACGATTTCCGGTTCGGGGGGCGGCTGCTGCCAGTGGCCCGGCAGCCAGTACAGGCGCCGGGCGTGTCTCACGAGGGCGCCCTGCTGCAGCTGCCAGAGCGGCTGGCCGTCGACTGCGGCATCCCGCAGGGCGTGCCAGCCTTGCCAGTGGGCGCTATCCGGCAGAGCAGTCCTGTCACGCAGCCAGTGACGCAACAGGTTGATTTGCCGAGCTGCAGACAATTGCCTCAACTGCTGCAAGTCTAGGCATTCCAGCGGCAACCAGGCTGGCCGGGGCTCCAGCCGGGCCGCTTGCAGATCCTGCATGGCCAGTTCGTCCAGCAGTTGCTGTGCCTCCCGCATGTGCCTGCCGGTACGCTGCAGTACGTCATCCAGTGCCGGCCAGCGCTGGCGCAGCAGCGGCATCACCCGGTTGCGCAGGAAGTTGCGGTCATGCCCGTCCGCTTGGTTGCTCGGATCCTCGATCCAGTACAGGCCGTGTTCGGCGGCATAGGCCTCCAGCAGGCTGCGTGGCACCCCCAACAGCGGCCGCAGCAGGCGGGCCTGTCCCAGCGGACGGACGGCCGGCATGCCCTGCAAACCGGACACTCCGGAACCGCGCAGCAAACGCAGCAGCAGGGTTTCGGCCTGGTCGTCCAGATGCTGCGCCACCAGCAGCAGCTCACCTTGCTGCAGGTTGCCGGCAAAAGCGGCATAGCGGGCCTCCCGTGCCGCCTGCTCGATGCTGGCTTCCTGTGCCACCTGTACGTGCAACACCTGCAAGGGCACATCCAGTGCCGAACAGACTGCACGGCAATGTTCGGGCCAGCTGTCCGCCACGGCCTGCAGGCCATGATGGATATGGATGGCGCGCAGCGGCGGCCCGCCCTGCCGGCGCTGGTGACGGACCAGCGCATGCAGCAGGACCGTGGAATCCAGGCCGCCGGAAAAGGCCACGCACCAGCCGGATGCCTGTCGGTGCTCACACAGGCCCTGCTCAAGCTGTTGGTCCAGCGGGCTCAAGACCGCCTCCGGAAAGCAAAAGGCTGCCGCAACCCTTGCGGATCGTGGCAGCCCCTGTCAAGCAACAAGCGGATCAAGTCAGTCGTCGGCGATACCAAAGCTCATCAGCTTCTCGTAGCGCTTTTCCAGCAGTTCGGCGCTGTCCAGACCGGTCAGCTCGGCCAGCTGGGTGCTGATCACCTTGCGGATGCTGGCCGCCATTTCCGCCAGATCACGATGGGCGCCGCCCAGCGGCTCTTCGATCACCTGGTCGACGATGCCCAGTCCGGCCAGGCGTTCAGCGGTAATGCCCATGGCTTCGGCAGCTTCCGGGGCCTTTTCCGCGCTGCGCCAGAGGATGGACGCGCAGCCTTCCGGGGAAATCACCGCATAGGTGGCGTATTGCAGCATGTTGAGACGGTCGCAGACACCAATGGCCAGCGCACCACCGGAGCCACCCTCGCCAATCACGGTGGCGATGATCGGGGTCTTCAGGCGTGACATAACACGCAGGTTCCAGGCAATGGCCTCGCTCTGGCCGCGCTCCTCGGCATCAATGCCGGGGTAGGCACCGGGAGTGTCGATGAAGGTCAGGATCGGCAACTGGAAGCGCTCGGCCATCTCCATCAGACGGCAGGCCTTGCGATAGCCCTCCGGGCGCGGCATGCCGAAATTGCGGCGCACCTTCTCGCGCACCTCGCGGCCCTTCTGGTGACCGATCACCATGACCGGAATGCCTTCGAAGCGGGCAATGCCACCGACAATGGCTGCATCATCAGAGAAGTGGCGGTCGCCATGCAGCTCTTCAAACTCGGTGAACAGGTAATCGATGTAGTCCAGTGTGTAGGGACGTTGCGGATGACGCGCCATGCGGGCGATCTGCCAGCTGTCCAGATCGGAGAAGATGTTCTTGGTCAGCGTCTTGTTCTTTTCCTTCAGCCTGGCGATTTCGTCACCGATGTTCAGGTCGTTGTCGCTGCCCACCAGGCGCAGTTCTTCAATCTTGGCCTGCAAGTCGGCAATGGGCTGTTCAAAATCGAGAAAATTCGGGTTCATTTGCATTCCAACTCTGTTCTTGACCCGCTGCTTGTCAGGGGTCCGATTCGTGACAGATGCGCAACCACTGCATCTGCCGAAAAACTCTAGCGATAATATAAAAAGACGTTGTCCTGGCCAAACAGGTCACGCAACCCCTGAATCAGGGTGTCGCCCGGCTCGATCTGCCAGCCGTCCCCCAGCTGCAAGCAGGCACGTGCCTGGCCGCCGCTGTACTCGACGCTGACCGGGCAGTTGCCACGATACTGCTGCAACAGGTTCCGCAGCCGCTCCGTCCGCTCCGCATCCAGTTGCCCGCTGCTGATCTGCAGGCGCAGGCTGTCGGCCAGACTGGTCCGGGCCTCCTCCAGTCCCATGACCCTTCTGGCACGGAATCTTAACCCACCGGAGAAGTCGTCATGGCTGACTTCGCCCTCAACTACAACCAAGGTATCAGTCTGCAACAAGCCGTGCGCCTGATTGAACGCCTCGGCAAACAGGGATGCCTCAATGCGTCCCGAACGGTCATCCAGGGTGATGAAGGCCATGCGGTCGCCCTTCTTGTTGCGCATCACGCGCTGCGCCACGATCAGGCCGGCAATGGTCTGCACGTCCCGTGACGGGCGCAGGTCGACAATGCGCTGGCGGGCGAAGCGGCGCACCTCCTGCTCGTACTCGTCAATCGGGTGGCCGGTCAGGTACAGGCCAAGGGTATCCTTCTCGCCTTTGAGGCGTTCCTTGAGGGTCAGCGGGCGCGCCTTGCGGTGCTGTGCGTAGGCGTCCTCCTCGGCATCGGCGAACAGGCCGCCGAACAGGTCCATGTGGCCGCTCTCCAGGTCCCGGGCCGCCTGTCCGGCCGTCTGGATGGCATCCTCCATGGCGGAGAACAGGATGGCCCGGTTCTGGTCGATGCCGGCCAGATAGTCTTTGGCATCCTCGGCAAAGCAGGGGCCCAGACGATCCAGCGCACCGCTGGACACCAGGGCTTCCAGAGTACGCTTGTTGATACGTTTCATGTCAATGCGGGTACAGAAATCGAACAGGTCCGCAAAGGCGCCGCCCGCCTGCCTGGCCTCGGTGATCGCCTCGACCGGGCCCTCGCCCACCCCCTTGATGGCACCCAGGCCATAGACCACCTCGCCCTGCGGGTTGACGGTGAACTGGTATTCGGAATGATTGACGTCCGGCGCGACGATGCGCAACTTCATGTCACGGCATTCCTCGATCAGGGTGACCACCTTGTCGGTGTTGTGCATGTCCGATGAAAGCACTGCCGCCATGAACTCGGCCGGATAATGGGTTTTCAGCCAGGCGGTCTGGTAGGACACCAGGCCGTAGGCCGCCGAGTGCGACTTGTTGAAGCCGTAGCCGGCAAACTTCTCCACCAGATCAAAGATGTTGCCGGCCAGATCGGCATGGATGTCATTTTCGGCGCAGCCGGCGACAAACAGCCCGCGCTGCCGGGCCATTTCCTCCGGGTCCTTCTTGCCCATGGCGCGGCGCAGCATGTCGGCGCCTCCCAGTGTGTAGCCGGCCATCACCTGGGCAATCTGCATCACTTGCTCCTGATAGAGGATGATGCCGTAGGTGGGCGACAGTACCGGCTTGAGGCCTTCGTACTGGTAGTCCGGATGCGGATAGGCCAGCTCGGCGCGACCATGCTTGCGGTTGATGAAGTCATCCACCATGCCCGACTGCAACGGACCGGGACGAAACAGCGCGACCAGGGCGATCAGGTCTTCCAGGCAGTCCGGCTTGAGCTTCTTGATCAGCTCCTTCATGCCGCGCGACTCGAGCTGGAACACCGCGGTGGTTTCGGCGCGCTGCAGCAGCTGATAGGTCGGCTTGTCGTCCAGCGGGATGCGGTCGATATCCAGCGGTTCCTCGCCGGTTTCCGCACGCTGCCGGTTGATGGTTTCCAGCGCCCACTTGATGATGGTCAGGGTGCGCAGGCCCAGGAAGTCGAACTTGACCAGCCCGGCCGCCTCCACGTCATCCTTGTCGAACTGCGTCACCAGCCCACTGCCGTCCTCGTCACACAGGGTGGCGGAAAAATCGGTCAGCCGGGTCGGCGCGATCACCACGCCGCCGGCGTGCTTGCCGGTGCCCCGGGTCACGCCTTCCAGCTTGAGGGCCATTTCCCAGATCTCGGCGGCTTCCTCGTCGTTTTCCAGGAATTCACGCAGCTGCTCTTCGGCGGCATGGGCCTTTTTCAGCGTCATGCCCACTTCAAAGGGAATCATCTTCGACAGCCGGTCGGCCAGCCCGTAGGACTTGCCCTGCACCCGTGCCACATCGCGAACCACCGCCTTGGCGGCCATGGTGCCGAACGTGACGATCTGGCTGACCGCCTGGCGGCCATAGGTATCCGCCACGTATTCGATGACGCTGTCGCGGCCGTCCATGCAGAAGTCCACATCGAAGTCGGGCATGGAAACCCGCTCCGGATTGAGGAAACGCTCGAACAGCAGGTCGTACTGCAAAGGGTCCAGATCGGTGATCTTGAGCACATAGGCGACCAGCGAACCGGCCCCGGAACCCCGGCCCGGGCCCACCGGAACGCCGTTGTCCTTGGCCCACTTGATGAAGTCCATGACGATCAGGAAGTAGCCGGGAAAACCCATCTGGATGATGATGTCCAGCTCGAAATCGAGCCGGTCCAGATATTCCTGCCGGCGCGCCGCATGATCGGGCATGTCCGATGTCAGCACCACGGCCAGCCGCTCCTCCAGCCCCTCGTGGGATACCTGGCGGAAGTAGTCGTCCATGGTCATGCCTTCCGGTACCGGGAAGTCCGGCAGGAAGTGCTTGCCCAGCTGCACCTCGATATTGCAGCGGCGGGCAATCTCCACGGTATTGGTCAGCGCCTCGGGAATGTCGCTGAACAGCTCGGCCATCTCTTCCGGTGTCTTCAGATATTGCTGGTCGGAATACAGTCTCGGACGTCGCGCGTCATCCAGCACCCGGCCTTCACCGATGCAGACCCGGGTCTCGTGAGCCTCGAAGTCATCCTGCTGCAGAAAGCGCACGTCGTTGGTGGCCACCACCGGCACCTGCCGGCGACCGGCCAGCTCCATGGCGGCATGCACATGTTCCTCGTCATTGACCCTTGAGGTGCGCTGCAGCTCCAGATAGAAGCGCTCGGGAAACACCTGCTGCCAGTGTTCCAGCAGCTGTTCGGCACGTGCCATGTCACCGCCAAGCAGGGCCCTGCCGATCTCGCCCTCCCGGGCGCCAGACAGGGCAATCAGTCCTTCGGCCGCCTCGGCGATCCACTCGCGCTGCAGCACGGCCAGGCCCAGCTGCTGCCCTTCGCTCCAGCCTCTGGAAATCAGCTCGGTCAGATTGCGGTAGCCGGCCGGATTCATCGCCAGCAGGGTCATGCGTGACAGCGGGCCATCCGCCTCCTCACTGGCCAGCCAGACGTCGGCACCACAGATCGGCTTGATGCCGCCGGCCATGGCCGCCCGGTAGAACTTGACGAGAGCAAACAGGTTGCTCTGGTCGGTCACCGCCACTGCCGGCATGCCGGCTGCAGTCACCGCCTTGATCAGGGGCTTGACGCGGACCAGTCCGTCCACCAGGGAGTATTCACTGTGTACCCGTAGATGGACGAATGAGACTGTCATGGATCGGTTACTCCCCCGGAATATGGATAGCTGCGTACGCAAGCGGCCTGGTCGTACCGCCGCCCTGTAGGTGCGAATGTATTCGCACATGGATCTCTATTATCTGGCGGTATCGAATTTTGTCCGAATAAATTCGCACCTACAGCCTGGTTAGCCATGAAACCGCACAGCAACAGGTCAGACCCCGGCCAGCCGCTCCAGTGCCTCGCGATATTTTGCGGCGGTCAGTTCGATGACGTCCTGCGGTACCTGCGGTGCCGGTGCTTCCTTGTTCCAGCCGCTGTTTTCCAGCCAGTTGCGGATGATCTGCTTGTCGAAGCTGGGCGGGTTGCTGCCCTCGGCATACTCGTCGGCCGGCCAGAAACGGCTGGAGTCCGGAGTCAGCACCTCGTCCATCAGGGTCAGGGTGCCGTCCCCGTCCAGACCGAACTCGAACTTGGTGTCGGCAATGATGATGCCCTTATCCAGCGCATATTCCGCTGCAGCCTGATACAGGCGGATGGATGCATCACGCACCTGTGCCGCCAGCTCCGCGCCAATGATCTCCTCACAGCGTGCGTAGGAAATGTTCTCGTCATGATCACCCACTTCCGCCTTGGTGGAAGGGGTGAAGATCGGCTCGGGCAGGCGGGAGGCCTCCTGCAGGCCCTCCGGCAGACGGATGCCACATACGGTACCGCTGGCCTGGTACTCCTTCCAGCCGGAACCAACCAGATAGCCACGCACAATGGCCTCCACCGGTACCGGTTGCAGGCGCTTGACCACCACCGCACGGCCTTCCACCAGCGGCAGCTCGTCCGCCGGCACCACGTCCTCGACACGGTCTCCGGTGAGGTGATCGGGCACCATGCCCTTGAGCTGCTCAAACCAGAAACCGGAAACTGCGGTCAGCACCTGGCCCTTGCCGGGAATCGGCTGGTCGAGGATCACGTCAAAGGCCGACAGACGGTCACTGGCCACCATCAGCATGCGCCGCTCGTCGATTTCGTACAGGTCGCGCACCTTGCCGGAATAGATTTTCTTGAGACTCAGGGAGGTAGCTGTCATTGAACGGTTCCTGTGAAAGGTCCAGACGAAAACAGGCGAAACCCCGTTTCGCCTGTTCTGTTCCGGTTTGCAATCAAGTCAGTTGAGGTGTGGCTGGATGGCGGTCAGCACACGATTGGTGGTGGCATGGTCGGCCAGCTCGCCCGGTGCGCGCTCGATACCGACAAAAACCTGTCGGCTGATCTGGGTCAGCTTGACGCGGTACAGCTGGGCGGAAGCCCTGGCTGCCTGGCGTTTCTTCGAAGTGAACATGCGCTTGAAAAAGCCGGGCTCCTTCTGCTCCGCCCTGCGCTCCAGATCGATGAAGAAGACCCCCTGGCTGCGGTCGATGTCATCCACATAGATGCCGGCGGCACCCAGCGCACGACCGACGCCGGACCAGGCCTGCTCCATGCCTGCATCCAGACGCAACACCTGCAGCCCGCCTTCGCCGGCCTCGATCAGGGCCACGCGACGCGGTGCGTCAAACTCCCGGCTGGCCAGCAGGGAGTAGCTCTGCCCCTGACTGTCGGCCTGATTGAAGAAACGCTCCAGCCCGGTCAATGCCAGGCCGGCCTCCGAAGCGCCCTTGCCGGCACCCCAGGCGGATTCCCTGCTGCCCTTGCGGGTTGCGGAATCCACAAAGATCTCGCTGGTATTGCGCTGGACCCCCGGCTCGATGCGGACACGGAACCTGGCATCCTGCCCCTTGCCCAAATGCAGTGCTTCACGGGTGGTGTCCGGCATGTCCGTCGCGTTCAGCCAAGCTGTGCTGAACTCGCCCACATGCGCACGCTCCTCGCCAATGACAAAGCCCAGCTCCTCGAAGTAGGCTTGCGCCATGTTCCATACCTGCGCGGGAATGCGCTGTGCCAGGATCCAGCTTTGTTCGCTGCTGCGCTGAATGGAGAAATCCCCCTCCAGCACGGCCTCGCTCCGCGAGTGCGGACGCTGGATGGTACCTTCCGTTGCGCCGGACACATCGGCGATGTGCCCGGGAACCGGCAACAGATGGTCCAGCGGCTTGCTCTGCATGCCTTCGGGAACCTGCATGTCCGGCAGGCTGCGTGCAGTCAGGTAGTCGCTGCCACGATCCCGGAAATACCCCTTGTCACCCCACAGCCAGCCACAACCGCTCAGGCTGGCCATGCCGGCCAGCACCAGTGCCGCTCCCGCAACGCGCTTCATGTCGACTCCTTGGACTCAGTTGAGAATGCCGGTCTGGCACATGGCCTGGCGGACCGGCTCCCGGCAGGACTCGCTCAGCCAGGTCAGCGGCAGACGGATGCCGTTATCAATCAGGCCCATCTCGTACAGTGCCCACTTGACCGGAATCGGATTGGACTCGATGAACAGCTTTTCGTGCAACGGCATCAGACGCTCATTCAGCGCGGTGGCTGCCGCCCGGTCACCGGACATGGCCAGATCACAGAGTTCTTTCATCAGCCTGGGAGCTACGTTGGCGGTTACCGAAATATTGCCCTTGCCGCCGATCAGCATCAGCTCGTAGGCGGTGGCGTCGTCACCGGAATAGACCAGGAAGTCGCCATCACAGGCTTCCAGCACCTGGCGGCCGCGCTCGATATCGCCGGTGGCCTCCTTGACGCCGATGATGTTGTCCACCCGTGACAGCCGGCCAATGGTTTCCGGCAGCATGTCGCAGACGGTGCGGCCCGGAACGTTGTACAGGATCTGCGGGATGGCCACGGTTTCGGCAACCTTGCGGAAATGCTGGTACAGGCCTTCCTGGGTCGGCTTGTTGTAGTAGGGGGTCACCAGCAGGCAGGCATCGGCACCCACATTCTTGGCATTCTGTGTCAGCTCGATGGCCTCGCGGGTACAGTTGGCGCCGGTTCCGGCAATCACCGGAATGCGGCCATTGACCTGCTCCACCACCCGGCGGATGACCTCCACGTGCTCGGCCACGTTCAGGGTGGCGGACTCACCGGTGGTGCCCACCGCCACCAGGGCATCGGTGCCTTCCTGCAGGTGGAACTCGACCAGCTTGTCCAGCGCCTGCCAGTCCAGTCCGCCCTCTGCATCCATTGGTGTGACCAACGCCACCATGCTGCCTGCAATCATGACACTACTCCTGCCGGTAAAAACGAAACAATAGGCAATGTTACTAACGCGGCTACGCTTGCACAAGCGTTGTCACATTCCTTTACACCATTTCACTTCCCCTGCGTTTTGGTTACCCTAGGCTGCTTCCGGAACGCACCGGTTTCACCAGGACAGGATCACCAGATGTCAGCTCCCCGCCCCCGTGACCAGCACATGCTGGTCAGTGCCCTCGGCAAGAGTACGCCGGCCCTCACCCTGCTGCTGTGCCGTGCCAGCCAGGACAGCCGCTGTGCGCTGGTCACCAGCCGCCTGACCGAGCATGGTGACTACAGCGCCCTGATCCTGCAGGTCAGCGGCGGCTGGGATGCGCTGGCCCGGCTGGAAGCGGCACTGGAGCAGCTGGGCCAGCGCGAGGAGATCACGCTGTCCTTCACCCGCATCCGTGCGGACGAGGAAACCCGGCCTGCCCTGCCCTACATCGTGTATGTGAACGCCCTGTACCAGCCGGATACCCTGACCGAGCTGTGCCAGTTCTTTTTCGATCACGGTATCGCCCTGAACAATGTGGTGTATGACAGCTATCTGGCGCCACAGACGGCCACCCGCATGCTCAACGCAACCATTACCGTTTCCCTGCCGGTCAACACGCAAATCAGCTGGCTGCGCGACCAGTTCCTCGAGTTTGCCGACCTGCTCAACCTGGACGCCCTGATCGAGCCCTGGCGTCCGCAGCTTTCCTGAGGTGAATTCCATGACAGACAACCTGAACATCCAGGACTTTACCGCCCGGGCCACGGGCGACACCGAGGTCAGCCTGAGCGCGTTGCGCGGCAAGCAGCTGGCCGTCTATTTCTATCCAAAGGACAACACCCCGGGCTGCACCACCGAAGGGCAGGATTTCCGCGACATGCATGACGACTTCGCAGCGGCCAACACCCTGGTCTTCGGCGTGTCCCGCGACAGCATGCGCACCCACGAGAACTTCAAGGCCAAGCACGGCTTTCCGTTCGAGCTGATCAGCGACCCCGAGGAAGAACTGTGCCGCCTGTTCGACGTCATCAAGCTCAAGAAGCTGTATGGCAAGGAACACATGGGCATCGAGCGCAGCACCTTCCTGTTCGACGCCGAAGGCAAGCTGCAGCGCAGCTGGCGCAAGGTCCGGGTTCCCGGCCACGTGGCCGAGGTCCTGCAGGCCGCCCGCGAACTGCACCAGGGCTAGCGACCCGCACGGCTCAGGCTGTACCGGCCTGCTTCCGGATGAAATAGACAAACACCGCATCGGCCGTCTGCTCGTCGTGCAACAGCTCGTGCCCGGCCAGCTGGCAAAAACTGCGGATGTCGCGCTGCGAGCCGGCATCCGTGGCCATCACCTTGAGCACCTGGCCGGCCGTCATGCCGTTGAGCGCCAGCCTGGCCTTGAGCAACGGCAACGGACAGGCCAGTCCGCGCGCATCCACACAGTCATCATGCTGCATCTGTTTCACACCCGCTGAATGTTTCATGATTTAATCGGTCGAAGGATCTGCACCGGGAATGCTCCCCCGGAGCGGTTTCACATTGTACCCTTTTGTCGCCAACGGTCACGAACAAGCCATGAAGATTCTGCGCCCCTCCCTGCTGGCCCTTGCCGTGCTGCTGGCCTCTCCGGCACCGGCCTACGAGTTGCCCTCGCTGGGCGATACCAGCTCGTCGATCGTCTCGCTGGAGCAGGAGCACCGCTTGGGCCGCGCCTGGCTGAGCATCCTGCGCGGGCAGGTCAAGCAGCTGTCCGATCCGCTGTTGAAGGACTATGTGGAGCGCAGCGTCTACCGCCTGGCGGAAACCAGCCAGCTGCAGGAACGCCGCCTCGAGTTCGTCATTCTGGCCAGCCCGCAACTCAACGCCTTTGCCGCGCCCGGTGGCATCATCGGCGTCAACGGCGGCCTGCTGCTGCACGCACGCACCGAGGCGGAGTATGCCTCGGTCATGGCCCACGAACTGGCGCACCTGTCACAACGCCACTTTGCCCGCGGACTGGAAGCACAGAAACGCATACAGGTTCCCCTAATGGCCGGCATGCTGGCCGGCGTGGTGGCCGCTGCAGCCGGTGCCGGCGAGGCCGGCATTGCCGCCATCACCGCCAGCCAGGCCGCCGCCTTCCAGGAGCAACAGCGCTTTTCACGGCAAAACGAGCAGGAGGCCGACCGGCTGGGCCTGCAAAACCTGGCACGGGCCGGGTACGACCCGCTGGCCATGCCCGACATGTTCGAGCGCCTGCTGCGCCAGTACCGCTATGACCGCATGCCACCGGAATTCCTGCTCACCCACCCGCTTACCGAGTCGCGGGTTGCCGACACCCGCAACCGGGCCGAGCAGCTGGCCGCACGCGGCACCAACTCCGGCAAGCGGGACTCGCTGGAGTACCAGCTGCTCAGGTCGCGCATCCAGCTGACCTTCGAGGACACCCCGGGCATTGCCCTCAAGCGCTTCCGGGCCGAGCTGGAACAGGATCCGCAGAACGAGGCGGCCCGCTACGGTCTGGCTCTGGCGCTGATCCGTGCCCGCCAGCCGGAGCAGGCGCGCAGTGAGCTGGATGGCCTGCTGGCAAAGCGGCCCGACAATCTGTACTACATTCTGGCGGCCGTCGATCTGGACATCAGCAACCGGCAAAATGGCCGCGCCTTGCAACGCATCACCGCCGCCCTGCAGGAGCAGCCGTTCAACTATCCCCTGCAGGCGGCGCAGATCGATCTTTTGATGCGCGAACAAAAACATGCCGAGGCCGAGCAGCTGCTGCAGCAGCTGCTCAAGCAGCGGCCCAATGATCCGGATATCTGGTACGACCTGGCCGAAGTGCGCGGTCTGGTCAACAACATCATCGGCCTGCATCAGGCCCGGGCCGAATTCTTTGCCCGGGTCGGCGATTACGAACAGGCCATCAGCCAGCTTGGTCTGGCCAAACAGCGTGCCAGCAACAACTATCCGCTGGCGGCCCGCATCGACGCCCGCCAGCAGGAGCTGATCAGCGAAGAGCAGGCCATCCGCGACATGCTGAAATGATCGTCGCTCACCGCTGGCTGGCCAGCCCGGCCCATTGCGCGCTGGTCAGGAGCTGCAGGAGCTGCGGCGCCAGCTCGATCTCCAGACCGCGCCGTCCGGCGCTGACGTAAATGCTGGAATGCTGCTGCGCACCGCTATCAATGAAGGTGCGCAGTCGTTTCTTCTGGCCCAGCGGGCTTACGCCACCCAGTACATAACCGGTCGCGCGCTCCACCAGCACCGGCTCGGCCATGGCAACCCTTTTCACAGCGGCTGCTGCCGCCATGCGTTTCAGGTTGAGGCTGTCGCCAACCGGCAGTACCGCGACCAGCAGCTCTCCGCCGTCGGCTTGCACCACCAGTGTCTTGAACACCCGCTCGACAGGCAGCGCCAGTTTTTCCGCTGCTTCCAGGCCATAGGATTGCGCCCGCGGATCGTGTGCATACTGATGCAACACGAATGGCTGTTTTCGCTTTTTCAGCAAGGCGACTGCCGGTGTCATGGTGCTTCCCCGTTTCGTGACCGGCCGGTCCGCCCCATGACGGTACCGGTCCATGCAAAACACGATAGCAGCGCCCGCCGGCAGCCGGCAATATACCCACAGGAAAAAGAACGTTTACGAACATACATCAATGTATGTATATTAACCGGTCTGCTTCACGAAGCCCCATATACAGGCAGGACAGCCGTTTTCGCTGCTGCTAGACTGGGCAGGTTTTCCATTTTGTGCACGCACCGGATTGCGGGCGGCGACAGCCCCGCCCGATCCGGTGCCGTATCGGGGCTCCGGCCCGTAGGTTTTATCAGTTCAGGAATTCTTTCGTTATGAATGGTCCGTTAACCCGCGCAGCCGCGCTGTCCCTCACCCTGCTGGGTGCAGCACTGCTGACCGCCTGTGATGACGAACAACAAGCCCAGCAACAGACGCAGAACCAGCCACCTCCCAAGGTCGGCATCGTGACCCTGGAGGCCAGGCCCTTCACCCTGACCACCGAGTTGCCGGGGCGTACGGCTGCCTACCGCATTGCCGAGGTCCGTCCACAGGTCAGCGGCATCGTGCAGAAACGCCTGTTCGAGGAAGGCAGCGAGGTGAAGGCTGGCCAGCAGCTGTACCAGATCGATCCTGCCGTGTACCAGGCCACCCTGAAGAGCGCGGAAGCCAGCCACCTGTCTGCCAGCACACTGGCCAAAAGGTATCAGACGCTGGTGGCCGACAAGGCCGTCAGTCAGCAACAGTATGATGATGCCAACGCCGCCCGCCTGCAGGCCGAGGCCGCGCTGGAAAAGGCCCGCATCGATGTACGCTACACCAAGGTGCTGGCGCCGATCAATGGCCGTATCGGCCGCTCCCGCGTGACCGAAGGCGCGCTGGTCAGCAACGGTCAGGCCCAGGAGCTGGCAGTGATCCAGCAGCTGGATCCGATCTACGTCGACGTCACCCAGTCCGCTACCGAACTGTTGCGACTGCGTCGCGATCTGGCTGAAGGCCGTCTGGAAAAAGCCGGTGACAATGCCGCCCAGGCCAGCCTGCGTCTGGAAGATGGCAGCGACTATCCGCATCAGGGCACCCTGGAGTTTTCCGAAGTATCGGTCGAGGCCAGCACCGGTACCGTCACTTTGCGCGCGGTCTTCCCCAACCCTGATGGCGCGCTGTTGCCGGGCATGTTTGTCCAGGCCAGCCTGGTCAGCGGTGTTCAGCAGAATGCAATCCTGGCACCCCAGCAGGGCGTTACCCGCAACCCCAAGGGCCAGCCCACCGCCATGGTGCTCAATATCGACAACGAGGTGGAGCCACGTATCCTCAAGGCTGAACGCACCGCTGGCAGCTACTGGCTGATCAACGACGGCCTGCAGGAAGGCGATCGCCTGATCACCGAAGGTCTGCAGTGGATCCAGCCCGGCATCAAGGTTGATCCTTATCTGGCACAAAACGTCAGCCAGCCTGACAACGCCCAAGCCCCGGCCCAATAACCAGCTGCGAGAAGATTAATGTCCAAGTTTTTCATTGACCGCCCCATCTTTGCCTGGGTACTTGCCCTGACAGTGATGCTGATCGGCGGTCTGGCCATCCTCAAGCTGCCGGTCAACCAGTACCCCAACATTGCGCCGCCCACCATCGGCATCAGCGTGGCCTACCGCGGAGCTTCGGCCAAAACCGTACAGGACACCGTGGTGCAGGTAATCGAGCAACAGCTCAACGGTATTGACGGCCTGCGCTACATCTCCTCGGAGAGCAACTCCGACGGCAGCATGTCGATCAGCGTGACTTTCGAGCCCGATGTCGACCCTGACATTGCCCAGGTCCAGGTGCAAAACAAGCTGCAGCTGGCCACACCCATGCTGCCGCAGGAAGTGCAGCAACAGGGTATCCGGGTGACCAAGTCGGCACGCAACTGGCTGATGGTGCTGGCCTTCGTTTCCGAAGACGGCAGCATCGACAGGTACGACATTGCCGACTACGTCTATTCCAACGTGCAGGACCCCATTTCGCGGACTTCGGGTGTGGGTGACTTCCAGATCTTCGGTGCCCAGTACTCCATGCGCATCTGGTTGGATCCGGCGCGCCTGAACAACTTCAACCTGACTCCGGTTGATGTTGCGGCTGCCATTCGTGCGCAGAACGTGCAGGTATCTTCCGGCCAGTTCGGCGGTCTGCCGGCCAGCCCCGGTCAGCAGCTGTCTGCCACCATCATTGGCAAGACCCGCCTGCAAACCCCCGAACAGTTCGGCAACATCCTGCTCAAAGTCCATGAAGACGGTGCCCAGGTTCGCCTGAAGGATGTGGCAAAAATCGAACTGGGTGGTGAAAACTACGCCATCAGCGCCGAATTCAACGGCATGCCGGCTACCGGCTTCGGTATCAAGCTGGCCTCTGGGGCCAACGCATTGAATACCGCCAAAGCGATACGTGCCACCATTGCCGAGCTGGAGCCTTTCTTCCCGCCCGGCATGAAGGTGTATTACCCCTATGACACCACACCGGTCATTTCCGCCTCGATCAAGGGCGTGGTCATCACCCTGGCCGAAGCCTTTGCGCTGGTGTTCCTGGTGATGTACCTGTTCCTGCAGAACCTGCGCGTTACGCTGATTCCCGCCCTGGCAGTGCCTGTGGTGATTCTCGGCACCTTTGGCGTGCTCTCCGCCTTCGGCTACAGCATCAACACATTGACCATGTTCGCCATGGTGCTGGCCATCGGCCTGCTTGTGGATGACGCCATCGTGGTGGTTGAAAACGTCGAACGGGTGATGGAGGAGGAAGGTCTGTCGCCGCTGGAAGCCACCCGCAAGTCGATGGGCCAGATCCAGGGCGCACTGGTCGGTATCGGCATGGTGCTGTCCGCGGTGTTCATCCCGATGGCTTTCTTCGAAGGCTCGGTCGGCCAGATCTACCGTCAGTTCTCGGTAACCATCGTCGCTGCCATGGTACTGTCGGTGCTGGTTGCGCTGATTTTCACCCCGGCACTTTGTGCCACCATGCTCAAGCCGATTCCCAAGGGTGGCAACATCCAGAAGCGCGGTTTCTTCGGCTGGTTCAACCGCAGCTTCAACGCGACCACCCATGGCTACGAGCGCGGGGTCGGCCATGTCATCCGCAACAAGATCCCCTACCTCATCATGTATCTGGCCATAGTGGTCGCCATGGTGTTCATGTTCACCCGCATTCCCACCACCTTCCTGCCGGACGAGGACCAGGGCGTGCTCTATGCCCAGATCCAGACTCCGCCCGGCTCGAGCTTCGAGCGCACCTATGCCGTATCCACCGGCATGCGTGAATATCTGCTCAACGAAGAGTCGGATACCGTGCGCTCGGTGTTCATGATCAACGGCTTTAACTTCGCCGGCCGCGGCCAGAACTCGGCCATGGCCTTCATCGGCCTGCATGACTGGAGTCAGCGCACCAAGCCCGGACAGGACGTGTTTTCCCTGTCACAACGCGCACAGATGCGTTTCTTCGGTTTCCGTGATGCCATGGCCTTCGCCTTCGCGCCACCTGCGGTGATGGAGCTGGGTAACGCCAGCGGATTCAACTTCTTCCTGCAGGACCGCGCCAGTGTCGGTCACGAAGTGCTGAGTCAGGCCCGCGACCAGTTCCTGCAGCTGGCCAACCAGGATCCACGCCTGTTCCAGGTACGTCAGAACGGCCTGAACGACGAAGCCCAGTATCAGCTACTGATCGATGACGAGAAGGCCAGCGCCATGGGCGTCAGCCTGAGCGATATCGACCAGACATTGTCGATAGCCTGGGGTAGTAGTTACGTCAACGACTTCATCGACCGTGGTCGGGTGAAAAAAGTCATGCTGCAGGGCCAGGCCGACTCGCGCATGAACCCTGAAGACCTGAACAAATGGTACGTACGCAATAACAAGGGGGAAATGATTCCCTTCTCCAGCTTTGCCAGCGGCGAGTGGGTCTACGGCTCGCCCAAACTGGCCCGCTACAATGGTGTTCCCGCCGTGGAAATCCAGGGTGCGGCCGCCCCCGGCCTGAGTTCCGGTGAAGCCATGCTGGCCATCGAGGAGCTCATGCAGCAGATGCCTGACGGCATCGGTATGTCCTGGACCGGACTGTCCTACGAGGAGCGCCTGTCCGGCGACCAGGCCACCGCCCTGTATGCCATCTCCATCCTGGTGGTATTTCTCTGTCTGGCCGCCCTGTATGAAAGCTGGTCGGTACCCTTTGCGGTGATGCTGGTGGTGCCCCTGGGCATCATCGGTGCCCTGCTGGCCACCTGGGGCCGCGGCCTGTCCAACGACGTCTACTTCCAGATCGGCCTGCTGACCACCATCGGTCTGTCGGCGCGCAACGCGATCCTGATCGTCGAGTTCGCCAAGTCGCTGTACGAGTCCGGCATGGGCCTGATGGAAGCCACCCTGGAAGCCGCGCGCATCCGTTTCCGGCCGATCATCATGACCTCGCTGGCATTTGTGCTCGGCGTGACTCCGCTGGCCATCTCCACCGGAGCCGGTGCCGGCAGCAAGCACGCCATCGGTACCGGAGTGATCGGCGGCATGCTGACCGCCATGGTGTTCGCGGTCTTCTTCGTGCCTTTCTTCTACGTGCTGGTCACTTCCATCTTCTCGTCCAGGAAGTCAGCCTCCGAGCAGGAGAAAAACCAATGAAGTACAACCTCCTGACCCTTGCCCTGGTGACCGGTCTGGCCGGTTGTTCGCTGATACCCGACTACCGGCAACCGGAAGCCCCCTTTGCCGCCAGCTGGGAACAGCAGGCGCAAAGCAGTGCCCGGGTGCCGCAGTGGGAGCAATTCTTCCGCGACCCCGACCTGCAGCTGCTGATCCGCACCGCGCTGGAGCACAACCGCGACCTGCGCGTTGCCGCCCTCAACCTGGAAGCTTTCCGCGCCCAGTACCGCATCGAGCGCAGCGCGCTGTTTCCATCCATTGACGCCACCGGCGGTGGCACCCGCCAACGCATTCCCGACAAGGTCTCGCCCACCGGTGGCGCCTATATCAACAGCCAGTATGCGGCCGCAGTCGGCATGACCGCCTGGGAGCTGGACTTCTTCGGCCGCATCCGCAGCCTGAAGGAGCAGGCGCTGCAAAACTTCTTTGCCAGCGCCCAGGCCCAGCGCAGTGCCGAGCTGAGCCTGATTTCCGGCGTGGCCATTGCCTGGTTCACCCTGCAGGCCGACCAGGCCTCGCTGGATGTGGCCGAAGCCACTCTCAAGACCTGGCAGGACAGCCTGCACCTGATCGAACGCAGTCATGATGCCGGCATTGCTTCGGCTCTGGAACTGCAGCAGTCGCGTACCGCAGTCGACAGCGCCCGGGTCGCCGTTACCCAGGGGCGCCGCCAAGTGGAGCAGAGCCGCAACGCCCTGCAACTGGTGCTCGGTGCTCCCCTGCCCGGACTGCAGGAACGCGCAGCGGGACTGGACGGTGTACAGCTGGCCGACCTGCCTCTGCTGCTGCCCTCGCAGTTGCTGCAACGTCGCCCGGACATCATGCAGGCCGAACACGAGCTGCTCGCCGCCAACGCCAATATCGGCGCGGCACGGGCCGCGTTCTTTCCCAGCATCAGCCTGACGGCAACCGCCGGCAGCATGAGTGGCGAGCTGTCCGACCTGTTCGGCTCAGGAACCGGAACCTGGCTGTTCCAGCCGCAGGTCCGCCTGCCGATCTTCAACTCCGGACAGCTCAAGGCCAGCCTGGAATACAGCGAGATCCAGAAGGATATCCGCATCGCCCGCTATGAGAAGGCCATCCAGAATGCCTTCCAGGAAGTGGCTGACGGGCTGGTGGCACGCAGCACCTTTGCCGAACAACTGGCCGCCCAGGACCAGCTGCTGGCCTCCAGTGGCCAGTACCTGGATCTGGCCGACCGTCGCTACCGTGAAGGTATCGACAACCAGCTCACCCTGCTGGATGCACAACGCCTGCACTTCAACGCACAGCAACAGCGCATCCAGACCCAGTTTGCCCGGCTGGTCAGCCTGGTCAACCTGTACAAGGCGCTGGGCGGTGGTTTTGACGGCGAAGAGGCAACACAGGGCTGACGCTGCAAGGCGGTCATGGTATGGTTTGCCGCTGTTCCATCCACCGACAAACGGACGTGCCATGATCCTCGCACCAGCTGCCCGCTGGCAGCCCCGCACCTTCCTTCTGTTGCAGCTGGCCAGCCTGTTGCTGCTGGCCAGCTGGGCCCTGCCTGTCACCAAGAACCTGTGGCATGCCCTGGACACGCCGGTGTTCCGCGTTCTCAACGGCTCGCTGGGCCACCTGTATGCCTGGGACCTGCTATGGGCCACACTCAGCACCCGGGTATCCGACCTGCTCGCCGCTGTGGTCATGCTGTGCAGCCTGATCATCCCGGGGGTCGCCTTCGAGCGTCTACGAGTCCGCAGGGCGCTGCTCGGTTTTGTCGCCCTGCTGGTGTTCACCCTGATTGTACGTACCCTCTTTACCCGCGCCATCGATGCCGCCGGCCTGCAACATGCCAGCCCCTCGGTGTTTTTTGGTGATGGTTTCAGCCTGAGCAAGGCCTTTCCATGGATGGAGGAGGTCATGGAGATCAAGGATCGCTCCAGCCGCAGCTTCCCCGGTGACCACGCCTCGGTGCTCCTGCTCTGGACGGTATTTCTGAGTCTTTTCGTGCGCGGCAGGCGCTTGCTGCTGCTCTGGCTGGCCGGAACCTTCTTCATCCTGCCGCGGCTGGTGGCCGGTGCCCACTGGCTGAGTGACAACCTGGTAGGCGGCGGCTTCGTGGTCATGCAGACGCTAGCCTGGGGCTATTACACTGCAGCCGGGCGCGGGGTATACCGTTTGCTGGAACGGGCAGCCGAGCCCGGCTTCCGGCTGATGCGCTGCATTCCCCTGATTGGCCGGATGGCCATCGCCGACCGCGACCAGCACTGACCGGCCACCTCTCTTGCGCGCCCTCAAGCGGACGAACACCGGCATGGCCGGTGCTGCACCGCAGATCGACTACTGGTCGGCTGCCTGCCGCTTCTGCATTTCCTCGTCACGCAGTTCGCGACGCAGGATCTTGCCCACGTTGGTGGTCGGCAACTCGTCCCGGAACTCCACCTGCCGCGCCACCTTGTAGGCGGTCAGATTCTTGCGCATGTAGGCGATGACCTCCTCGCGGGTCAGGCTGTGTCCCTCGCGCAACACGATGAAGACCTTGATCGCCTCGCCCGATTTTTCATCCGGTACACCGATGGCTGCACACTGCAACACTTCCGGCATGGCCGCCAGCACGTCCTCGATCTCATTGGGAAAGACGTTGAAGCCGGAGACCAGGATCATGTCCTTCTTGCGATCCACAAGCCGCATGTAGCCATCCTCCTGGATCAGGCCGATATCGCCAGTGCGCAGCCAGCCGCCGGCATCCAGCACCTCGCGGGTCGCATCGTCGCGTTTCCAGTAGCCCTTCATCACTTGCGGGCCCTTGACGCACAACTCACCGATCTCGCCATACGGCAGCTCGCGGCCCTCGTCATCAATGATCTTGCACAGGGTTGAGGGCACCGGAATGCCGATGGTGCCCAGCTGAATGTTCTGGATCGGGTTGACCGAGGCGATGGGGCTGGTCTCGGTCATGCCGTAGCCTTCACAGATCTGGCAGCCGGTCACTTCGGTCCAGCGCTTGGCCGTGGCGATCTGCAGCGCCATGCCGCCGGATACGGTCATTTTCAGGGCGGAGAAATCCAGCTGGCGGAAATCCTCATTGTTGCACAGCGCGGCAAACAGCGTGTTCAGACCGACGAAGCCGCTGAATTTCCATTTGGCCAGGTCCTTGACCATGGCCGGCAGGTCGCGCGGATTGACGATCAGCAGGTTGTGGTTGCCGGTCATCATCATCGCCATGCAGTGAAAGGTGAAGGCATAGATATGGTACATCGGCAGCGGCGCAACGATGATCTCTTCCCCTTCCTCGAGGTTGGACGCCATGATGGTGCGTGCCTGCAGCATGTTGGCTATCAGGTTGCGGTGGGTCAGCATGGCACCCTTGGCCACGCCTGTAGTGCCACCCGTATACTGCAGCACCGCCACATCATCACAGCAGGACTCTACATTACAGGCCGCCTTCCTGCTGCCGGCCGCCAACACGTCATTGAGCCGGTGCGCCTTGGGCAGATGGTAGACCGGCACCATTTTCTTCACGTACTTGACCACTGCATTGACCAGCAGGCGTCTCAGCGGCGGCAGGAAGTCCCCCACCTCGGTCATGATCACGATCTCGATACCGGTGTTGGGCAACACCTGTTCCACCAGATGCCCCATGTTGGCGAGGCTGACCAGTGCCTTGGCACCGGAGTCGTTGAACTGGTGTTCCATTTCCCGCGCCGTGTACAGCGGATTGGTATTGACGATGATCAGCCCGGCCCGGATGGCACCGAACACCACCACCGGATACTGCAGCAGGTTGGGCAACTGCACCGCTATGCGGTCGCCGGGCACGAGGTCGGTATGGTTCTGCAGCCAGGCTGCGAAGTCGCCCGACAACCGGTACAGTTCGCCATAGGTCAGCGTCTTGCCCATGCAGGTGAATGCCGGCTTGTCGGCAAAGCGCTCGCAGGATTCACTGAAGACTGCCTGGATGCTGGGATAGAGGTCGGCGTCGATTTCGGCAGGGATTCCGGGCGGGTATTTGTCCTTCCAGAAGTTTTCATTCATGCGTGCATACTCCGGGCAGCCGCTTCCATTGTGTTTTCCCGCAGGCCTGATGCAACAGGCACACGATGGACAACCAGGCGGGAAATGACAGCAACGGATATCGTGTTCATTGTTGTTATCGTGCTTTAATTCAAGCGGTCAGGCAAGGCAGATTACCAGCTTTGCCGCATCGAACAAAAGACTAATTCGCATTTTTGGTCATCTTTAGAATCACCATTACGCTTTAGTCACATGCGCGACCATCCCCGACCGTGCAAAACCGTCTGCCCTCCCTTATGATGGTCGGACACGGAGCCGGGTACACACTCCGCTCCCTGCACAGGAGGGTTGCAACATGCAGGACCGGTCTTTCTGGCTGACCACCATGGATGCCACGCGCATGTACGTGCATCACTGGCTGCCCGATGATACCCAGCCGCATGCCAGCCTCATCATCTGTCACGGCATGGCCGAACACGGCGGACGCTACCGAGAGCTGGCCACAGCACTGACTGCTGTCGGCATCTCCGTCTATGCGGCAGACCTGCGCGGCCATGGCCAGACCGCAAGCGAAGGAGTGCTGGGCCACTTTGGCGATCATGATGGCTGGAGCCTGGTCATCGAGGATCTGAGGACCCTCAACCATCATGTACGCTGCGCAACCCCTCATGCTCCCCTGTTCATACTCGGCCACGGTCTGGGCAGCTATCTGATCATGGGCTATCTGATGCAATACAGCTGCAGTGTGCAGGGCGTGATGCTGTCCGGCGCACAGCACATGCGCCGCACCTGGAAGTACCGGCTGGCCCGCGCCCTGGCCCGCCTGGAAAGCGTCCGTCAGGGCCCCCGCGGCCGCAGCCGCCTGCTGCACTGGCTGCTGTTCAGGCGCGTCCGGAGCTCCATCCAGCCACGTGCCACCCATGTCGACTGGCTGAGCAGCGATGCCGGGCAGGTACAAAGCTATCTGGCCGACCCCCTGTGCGGCTTTCTCGGCACCAACCAGCTCTGGCTGGACATTTTCAACGGTCTGCAACGCATCACGCCGGTACGCAGCCTGCACCAGATCAACCACCAGCTGCCCCTGCTCGTGTTTGGCGGTGAGCAGGATCCCGTGCACCAGGGCGAGCGCCTGCTGGATCTTGCCGAGGCCCTGCGCCAGTCGGGCAAACGCAATGTTGATGTTAAACTCTATCCCGACATGCGCCACGAACCCCTCAAGGAACGCCAGCGCCAGCGGGTTTTCCGCGACCTGATTGAGTGGATGGGACAGCACTGTTCCAGTCCCGACCAGCCAACCGACTGACTCCGGAGCCTTTATGTCCGCAACCGCACGCAGCATCTCCTACGACGACCTTCAGGTCGGCCAGACCGCCAGCCTCAAACGCACGATCACCGAAACCGACCTGCAGATGTTCGCGGCGGTGTCCGGTGACAACAACCCGGTGCACCTGGATGCGGAATTTGCCGCCGGCACCCGCTTCGGAGAGCGGATCGCCCACGGTATGCTGACCGGCGCACTGATCAGCGCCGCCATCGCCTGCAACCTGCCGGGGCCCGGCAGTGTCTACCTGGGACAACAGCTGACCTTCACCCGTCCGGTCAAGCTGGCGGATGAGCTGGAAGTGCAGCTGGAAGTGCTGGAAAAACTGCCGAAGAACCAGGTGCGCATCCGCACCCGGGTGGTCAACCAGCAGGGCAAGATGGTGGTGGACGGCGAGGCCCTGGTGCTGGCTCCGGCCAGTTCGGATGAAGTGATCATGCCTGCCCTGCCCCGCTTTGCAGTGCAGGACTGACCACGCAGCGCACCCTCGATCCAACCCGCACCAGCCTCTTTTACCGACCGACATGAACGCCCAGAAACGCCACGAAATCTTTCGCCGCTTTCGCGAAGACAATCCCAAGCCGGAAACCGAGCTGAACTACTCGTCCGATTTTGAATTGCTGATTGCCGTCATCTTGTCCGCGCAGGCCACCGATGTCGGGGTCAACAAGGCCACTGACAAGCTGTTTCCGGTGGCCCGCACTCCGGAAGCCATGTACGCGCTGGGCGTCGAGGGGCTCACCGAATACATCAAGACCATCGGCCTGTACCGTACCAAGGCGAAAAACGTGATCGAAACCTGCCGCCTGCTGATTGAGCGGCATGACAGTCAGGTACCACAGACCCGCGAGGAACTCGAAGCGCTTCCCGGAGTGGGCCGCAAGACCGCCAACGTGGTGCTCAACACCGCATTCGGTCAGGTAGCCATGGCGGTGGATACCCATATTTTCAGGGTCAGCAACCGTACCGGAATCGCACCGGGCAAAACGGTGCTGGAAGTGGAAAGGAAACTGCTGCGCTTTGTGCCCAAGGAGTTTCTGCTGGATGCCCATCATTGGCTGATCCTGCATGGCCGCTATGTCTGCCAGGCACGCAAGCCACGCTGCGGCAGCTGCCGGATCGAGGACCTGTGCGAATACAAGCACAAGACCAGTGATGATTAGCGGCAGGCGCACAAAAGCGGCCGCTCAATAGCCAAAATCTTTTTTACTTTTTTCCGGCCAGGACTTATAAGACGCCCACCAAGCACATCTTGTTGTCGTGGAGGTCATGATGAGCAAAGAAGATCTGGAACTGGATGACGATTTCATCGACGAGGACGCCGATGAAGGCATTGATGAAAGCGAAGTCAACGTAACATCCAGCAAGAGCAGCCTGACCAAGCGCCGCATCATCGACAGCCTGCTGGAAGAAAGACGTCTCAGCAAGGAGCTGGCCGACTACGATTACGACCTGGACTGAGCGCGGCGGGCGCTACCTTCCGCCTGTCTAGCCGCCGGACCTTTTCGCCTCATGCCCACGGCTGTTCAGCCACTGCAACACCTTGTCCACCTGGTCTCCCTGGATCTCGATCGCGGCATCCTTGACCGCACCTCCCACGCCGCAGGCCTGTTTCAGCTGTCTGGCCGTCTCCCTTAGCTCTGCAGCAGTCTGCGCAAGACCGGTGACCAGGGTCACCGTCTTGCCGCCACGTCCCTTGCTCTCGCGTCGTACACGCACCCTGCCGTCACCAAGCAGCGCATTCGCCGCATTGCAGGTGCAGCTGTTCTGCGGCTGCTTGCAGTCCGGGCAATGCCTGCCGCCATCGGTCGAGTACACCAGTCCGCCCAACGCGGCGAACGAGCCGGCCTTTTTCATCTTTTCAATACCTTCTCCGCTGACCGCCGCCTGCCTGGCGCAGGCCGGCCGGTACTCCAGACTACAACCAGCGCCTGACTTTCAGGCAATACTGGCGATAGTCCTCACCGAAATGCCTGAGCAGGAGCTTCTCTTCATGACGAATGACACCCACCTGCAACAGCACCAGCAACACCGGCAACAGCAGGAAGCACCATAGATTGGACCAGAGCATGGCAACGCCCAGATAGAGCAGCAGCATGCCGATATAGATGGGATTGCGGCTGAAACGGAAGGGGCCTTCACGCAACAGACGCTGCGGTTTGCCAAAAGGACTCAGCGTGGTCTTGCGGTAGATCATCAGCCAGGCCGTCCACAGCAACAGGACGGCGCCGATGTCGATCAGCGTCCAGCCGGCAAAGGCCCAGCCCAGGTCCAGTGGCAACTCCAGCGGCCACAGCATGCCCAGCAGCTGGGCAAGCCCCAGCACTGCCCCGAACACTACGGGAGCGGGCAAAACATAAAAAGGACGTTGCATGGCCATTTCCACCCTGTTGATCCGCTCAGGGCATTCTACCCTGCCGACCGTCCAAAGCTGAAGCTTGTCGACAGGCACAAAAAAACACCTGCCGGCAGGTGTTCTTTTGTAAGGTGTGGCAGGTTATTTTCTGCGTGAACTGCGACCGAAATAGCTGATGTTCTGTGCAGTTCCCTTGCCGGTCGGAATCTTCTCTATCTTGCCGCCCTGCTTCAGGAAGGCCTTCTTCTTCTCTTCCAGAATATTGCTGCGGGTCTGGGCATTGCCAATTTCATTGAACGCCACATTTCCTCTGCGTGTCATTATTGTTCCTCCTGTCTTTTTCAAGACTCGGAACTATAGCATAAAGCCAATAAGAATTCAAAAAACGATAACCGTATCCTATAAGCAGCGACTTCCCGTCAGCCTCGCGGATGGTGCTCGGCATGCAGTGCCTGCAGGCGCGCCTGGGCCACATGCGTGTAGATCTGGGTGGTGGACAGATCGCTGTGCCCCAGCAGCATCTGCACCACCCGCAGATCGGCCCCGTGATTGAGCAGATGGGTGGCAAAGGCGTGACGCAGGGTATGCGGCGACAGCGGCTTGCGGATCCCGGCCACTTGCGCGTGCAGCTTGATGCGGTGCCAGAATGTCTGGCGGGTCATCTGCTGCCCGCGCTGGCTGGGAAACACCACGTCGCTGACCTTGTCGCCCAGCAGCAGCGGGCGGCTCTGCGCCAGATACAGTTCCAGCCAGTCCAGCGCCTGCTCGCCCAGCGGCACCAGCCGCTCCTTGCTGCCCTTGCCCATCACCCGCGCCACGCCCTGGCGCAGGCTGACCTCGTCCAGCCGCAGCCCCACCAGCTCGCTGACCCGCAGGCCGGTGGCATACAGCACTTCCAGCATGCAGCGGTCACGCAAGCCGAGCACATCCGTGCTGTCCGGAGCCGCCAGCAAGGCTTCGATATCAGCCTCGCTCAGGGTATCCGGCAGGCTGCGGCCCAGCTTCGGCATTTCCACCAGTGCAGCCGGATCTTCATGGATGCGCCCCTGCTCCATGGCATGCAGATAGAAACGTCGCACGGCGGACAGAAAACGGGAGGTCGAGCTGGCCTTGTAGCCTTTCTGCAACCGCCAGGCCAGATGGTCCAGCAGGGTGCCGCGATCCACCTGCAACAGGTCCAGCTGCCGCTTCTGCAACCAGCCGGAAAACTGCTGCAGGTCGGTCAGATAGGCCTGGCGGGTGTTGTCCGACAACCCGTCCAGCAGCCAGAGCTGTTCCAGGAAGTTTTCAATCAGTTGCATGTCGGTTTGCATGGGTATTTATTTGGTTTCCTTGGAGTTGTGATGCACATGTTGATTCTACGGGTGGCCCGGGCAAGGCACTACGCAAAGCTGACGCACCAGCGCCGAAGCTCGCTTTGGCACATGCCTTGCCCCGGCCTTGCCCGACCCCACGAAGAATGCCCAAATCTGGTATTCCGACCGAAAGCTACGAGGCATCCTGCGCGAAGTCGCAGGATCCAGTAGCCGCTTGATTCCGCGACTGCGCTTCGCTACGCGCGGAATGAAGCGGTAAAGAAAGCCCTTCACCTCAACCTGTGCAGAATGTACTTTGTAAACCCCCAGACACAAAAAAGCAGCCCGCAGGCTGCTTTTTTCGTACCGCTCTTAGTTGAGCTTTTCCTTGATGCGGGCCGACTTTCCGGAACGGCTGCGCAGGTAGTACAGCTTGGCCTTGCGCACGTCACCGCGACGCTTGACGGTGATGCTGTCCACCAGCGGGCTGTAGGTCTGGAAAGTACGCTCCACGCCGACGCCACTGGAAATCTTGCGCACGGTAAAGGCGCTGTTCAGGCCGCGATTGCGCTTGCCGATGACCACGCCTTCGTAGGCCTGCAGACGCTGACGGTCACCTTCACGTACCCGTACCTGTACCACCACGGTATCACCCGGTGCAAACTCGGGGATTTCTTTGTTCATTTGTTCAGCTTCAAGTTGCTGAATGATCTTGTTGGTCATGTATATGCTCCTAAAGACAAACCTCAGGGTTTGCCATCGATACCTAAATCGTTCCGCTGGGCAAGGTATTCATCCAGCAGCTTCTTCTCTTCTCCAGAAAGCGAGCGGCCATCCAGAAGATCAGCGCGACGCTCTGCAGTGCGGCCCAGGGCCTGTTGCAGTCGCCAGCGCCGGATATGTTCGTGGTTGCCGCCAAGCAGCACCTGAGGAACATCTTTGCCCGCATACGTAACCGGTCGCGTGTAGTGCGGGCAATCGAGCAAGCCGTCGGTAAAGGAGTCCTCCACCGCGGATTCCGCATGGCCCAATGCGCCAGGCAGAAGCCGGATCACGGCATCCATCAGCACCATGGCCGGCAGCTCGCCGCCGGACAGCACATAGTCGCCAATGGACCATTCTTCATCAACGTGCGCCTCGATGAATCGCTCGTCAATGCCTTCGTAGCGTCCGGCAATCAGGATCAGCCTGTCTGCCGTTGCCATTTCACGTACCGCCGCCTGTTTCAGGACCCTCCCCTGCGGGGACAGGTAGATCACCCGGGTGTCATCACCCAGCGCCTGTTTGGCAGCTGCCAGGGCAGCTTCCAGCGGTTCGATCTTCATCACCATGCCGGGGCCACCGCCGAAGGGCCGGTCGTCCACAGTCTGGTGGCGGTCATGCGTAAAGCTGCGCGGGTTCCAGCATTCAATGCTGACCAGCCCCTGCTGTACGGCGCGACGGGTAATGCCGTGTTCACTGATGGCAGTGAACATTTCGGGAAACAGCGTTATGACTCCAAGACGCAACATGCCGGGGTCAGAAATCCGCATCCCATTCCACGCTTATGCAGCCTTTCTCCAGATCGATGTGCAATACACATTCATCGGTATAGGGCAGCAGGCGCTCACGACCGTCCAGGCTGCCGGCACTGGGCCTGACCACCAGAACGTCATTGGCTCCCGTCTCAAGCAGATGGTTCACCCTGCCCAGCAGTTGCTGTTGCCGGTTGACCACCTCAAGACCTACAAGCTGATGCCAGTAATACTCGCCCTCTTCCAGCTCGGGCAGTTCACTGCGTGGCACACAGATTTCATATCCGGTCCAGGTTCGTGCCATTTCACGATCATCCAGTCCGTCAAATCTGGCCACCAGTCCCTTGCCCTGAGAGCGGGCGCTGGCCAGCCTGACCTGTTTCACGGGTTCACCCTCCCGGCGCAAATGCCAGACGGGGTAGTCAAACAGGTTTTCCATGGGATCGGTGAATGAATGGATCTTCACCTCCCCACGCACACCATGGGCGGCACCGATTTTTCCCATTACGATCAAATCATCTGTGCCCATGTGTGTTTCCCCCCTGATTGCCTGTACTTCAGGCAGTCTGGGCAGCGGCTTCTTTCAGCAGCTGGGCAACACGCTCGGAAGGCTGTGCACCCTGGCCCAACCAGTAGTTGGCGCGCTCCTGGTTAACAGACAGACGAACTTCTGCACCACGGGCAACCGGGTTGAAAAAGCCGATGCGCTCAATAAAACGGCCATCACGTGCATTGCGGCTGTTGGCCACAGTCAGGTGATAGAAAGGACGTTTTTTAGAGCCACCACGTGCAAGACGGATAGTTACCATTAAACTTCTTTCCTGTAGTTGAACAATGAACAAAGCCTTCCGCACGCACCACGCGCGCACGGAAGGCCGCATATTCTAAGCGCAAACCGCGCGTTTGCAAAGGGCTATTTATCTATGGTGGGCGGGAAGGCATCCGGGCAGCAGGCTTTCCCGCAGCCGGCATGGCCCATTCAGAGCTTCGGCATGCCGCCCATACCCGGCAGCATGCCGCCCAGGCCGCGCATCATCTTGCTCATGCCCTTGCCCATGAACTTCTTCATCATCTTCTGCATCTGCTTGTGCTGCTTGATCAGGCGTCCCACATCCTGCACCTGGGTACCGGAACCCTGTGCGATGCGACGGCGGCGCGAGCCGCTGATGATGTCCGGATTGCGGCGTTCCTGTGGCGTCATGGAGTTGATGATTGCCTCCATCTGCTTGAACTGCTTTTCCGCATTGCCCTGCAAGCCCTGCATCTGGGCCAGGTTGACGCCGCCCATGTTGGGCATCTTTTCCAGCAGGCTGCCCATGCCGCCCATGTTGTTCATCTGCTGCAGCTGGTCGCGGAAGTCCTCCAGATCGAAGCCCTTGCCCTTCTTGAGCTTCTTGGTGAGCTTCTCGGCCTTCTCGCGGTCCATTTTCTGTTCGGCCTGTTCGATCAGGCTCATCACATCGCCCATGCCGAGGATACGTGAGGCAATGCGGTCCGGGTGGAAGGGCTCCAGCGCGTCGGTCTTCTCGCCCATGCCGAGGAACTTGATCGGCTTGCCGGTGATGGCACGCACCGATAAGGCGGCACCACCACGGGCGTCACCGTCCACCTTGGTCAGCACCACACCGGTCAGCGGCAGCGCCTCATTGAAGGCCTTGGCGGTGTTGGCGGCATCCTGACCGGTCATGGCATCCACCACGAACAGGGTCTCGACCGGCTTGACTGCCGTGTGCAGCGCGCTGATCTCGGCCATCATCTCTTCGTCGATGGCCAGGCGGCCGGCCGTATCCACCAGCAGCACGTCAATGAACTTCAGCTTTGCCTCGCGGATGGCGGCACTGGCGATGTCCACCGGCTTCTGGCTGGTATCGGACGGGAAGAAGGTCACGTCCACTTCCCTGGCCAGGGTTTCCAGCTGCTGGATGGCTGCCGGGCGATATACGTCCGCGGAAACCACCATCACGCTTTTCTTCTTGCGCTCTTTCAGGTGCTTGGCCAGCTTGGCCACGGTGGTGGTCTTACCGGCACCCTGCAGGCCGGCCATCAATACCACGGCCGGCGGTGCCGCACTGAGGCTCAGTTCCTCGTTGGCCGCGCCCATCATGGTTTCCAGCTCGTCCTGAACGATCTTCAGGAAAGCCTGGCCCGGTGACAGGCTGCGCGACACCTCGGTACCGACCGCACGCTCGCGCACGGCCTCGACAAAATCCTTGACCACCGGCAGCGCAACGTCCGCCTCCAGCAGCGCCATGCGCACTTCGCGCAATGTGTCCTTGATGTTGTCTTCGGTCAGCCTGGCCTTGCCGGTTACATGGCGTAGCGTTTGCGACAGGCGTTCGCTAAGATTGTCGAACATGAAAACCTCGATGTCTGATGGCAAACCCTGCACGACCGGCCAAGCGGCCAGCTGCAAGGTGTCCTGATAGATACAAATGCCGGACAGTATACCCGATCCGGCCTCCTCCATTACAGCCGCAACTCCGGGATTCCTTCCATGCGCCCACTGGTACTGGCTTCGAGCTCACCCTACCGCCGCGAACTACTGCAGCGCCTGCAGCTACCCTTTGTCTGGCAAAACCCCAATGTTGACGAGCAGATCCGCACCGGCGAGGAGGCCAGCATGCTGGTGCAACGCCTGGCGGTGGCCAAGGCCGGCGCCCTGCGCAACCAGTTCCTGCAGCACCTGATCATCGGTTCCGACCAGGTGGCGGTGCTGGACGGACAGATCCTGGGCAAGCCCGGCAACATGCAAGCTGCCCACGAACAGCTCAGGGCGGCCAGCGGCCGTAGCCTGGTGTTTTATACCGGCCTGTGCCTGCTGGACAGCCACAGCGGTGACCTGCGAGTGGATTGCGTACCCTTTACCGTGCACTTTCGTGAGCTGAGCGACGGGCAGATCCACCGCTATCTGGAAAAGGAAAGACCTTTCAACTGCGCCGGCAGTTTCAAGTCGGAAGGGCTGGGCATCAGCCTGTTTCGGGCTACCGAAGGTGAAGATGCCACCGCGCTGGTCGGCCTGCCACTGATACGGCTGTGTGACATGCTGGGCCAGACGGGGATTGAGGTTCCATAAGGACCTGGCAATAGTCGAACACGAATCCATGGCACAGTTTCCTGCGCGCACTGCTTCAGGGTTACACGAATTTTTCGAGCACCTCTCGCGGGACAAGCCATGCAGGAACAGATGTTTTACAGGAGGGGGCTTGCCCCCGACAGGGGGCGCGTTCTCTCAGGGGCAAGCCCCTTCGCACAGAGGCTTTTTGCACGTGCTCTACTGCAGGTGCGAATTCATTCGCACAAGGGCCTCCATTGCCCGGCGATGCCGGGCTTTGTCCGGATGAATCCGGGCCTACAGTCCATGCCTGAGTTGAAGCGTTTTACGGCTCAGGGTTGCTCCGCGCCAGCTACCGGCAGGCGCCAGATGTAGGTGCTGACCGCGATCGCGGTCAGCAACATGGCCACCTTGGCCCAGACGAAGTCCACCCAGAACACGCCAAACAGGATGCTCAGCCACAACAGGCTGATGGCCATGTACTTGGCACGCACCGGCAAGCCCTTGCCGGCCAGGTAGTCGGCGATCATGGGACCAAAGCGCGGGTGGGAGGTGATCCAGCAATAAAAGCGTTCGGAGCTGCGCGCAAAACAGCCGGCAGCCAGCAACATGAATGGAGTGGTGGGCAAAATGGGCAGGAACAGACCCAGAATGCCCAAGGCCACGCTCAGGCAGCCAAGGGCAAACAGCAGGGAACGCAACAGCGGATTGGCGACCAGGCGAACCGGGCGTTCCATGCTTCCCGAAGGAAAGTCAGTCGCGAGGCCTGAGCAGGTCCGGCTTTTCATCAGGCGCCTGCAACAACAGGAACAGGGTGGTCAGGATCTCGGGAATCTGGGCAATCATGCTGGCGACCAGCTTGCTGTCACGGGCAATCCCGGCAAAATCCGGTTGTTCGTCGAACAGGCCGGAACCCACCATGATCGGCAACAGCAGCTCGCTGACCTCGTCCTCGTCGTCCTCGAACCAGATGTCCTCACGCAGGAAGACGCCTTCCATGAAACCGATGCACCAGCCGCGCAGGTCGGAGTCATCGGGATCATCGCCCAGATCCAGTGCACAGGGCAGCTCGAATTCCTCGTCGCTGGCCAGCTGGCGCTCGACGTGCGCCTTGAGCTGGTTCAGGGCCTCCTCGATGTCCTGCTGCTCGGCGGCATCCTTGTATTCGGGCTGCTGGGCGAACAACTCGGCAATCCACTCTTCTTCCGGTACGGGCTCCGGGCAGATGGACAGCGCTGTCAGATAACCGTGGGCGGCCACGTAATCCAGGGCTTCCTCATACAGGTCTTCAGCATCCAGGAAAGTACGCAGACGGGCCTGCTGCTCGGAAAAGGACATGGGCAATTACCTTGTTGGGCTGTGAATATCCCTGTCATTGTAGACCAGCGTCCGGACAACGGCCATACCCGTGCCGGGCAAACAGCAAAGTCGCCGGGAAAAACGTATAATGCCGGCCTGTTTTTACGGAGAACGGCATGTCGGTACAGGCCCTGGATCTACTTAAGAATGTGTTCGGCTATGACGCGTTTCGCGGTCAGCAGGCCGACATCATTGCGCAGGTCAGCCGGGGCGGCGACGCTCTGGTACTAATGCCCACCGGTGGCGGCAAGTCCTTGTGCTATCAGATCCCGGCGCTGATGCGCGAGGGAATCGCCATTGTCATCTCGCCGCTGATCGCCCTCATGCAGGACCAGGTCAGCCAGCTCCAGGAAGCCGGCATCAGCGCGGCCGCACTCAACTCGGCCCTGAGCATCGAAGAACGCCGCGACATTGCGTCACGCCTGCGCCGCAACGAGATCCGCCTGCTGTATCTGGCACCGGAGCGCCTGCTGCAGGAACACACCCTGGCTTTCCTGCAGCAACTGCCGGTCAGCCTGTTCGCCATTGACGAAGCGCACTGCGTATCCCAGTGGGGCCACGATTTCCGTCCCGAGTATCTACAGCTGAGTCAGCTGGCCGGGCTGTTTCCGGATGTACCGCGCATTGCGCTGACCGCGACCGCCGACGCGCGGACCCGCCAGGAAATCATCCAGCGTCTGCATCTGCAGAACGCCAGGGAGTTTGTCTCCAGCTTTGACCGGCCCAACATCTTTTACCGCATTGCCGCCAAGAACAACCCGCGCAGACAGCTGCTGGATTTCCTGGCCGCACGCAAGGATGACTCGGGCATTGTCTATTGCCTGTCGCGCAAGAGCGTGGAGAGCACCGCCGAATTCCTGGTGGAAAAAGGCTACAACGCCCTGCCCTACCACGCCGGGCTGGACAACGAACTGCGCGCCTTCCATCAGCAGCGCTTCATCAACGAGGAAGGGCTGATCATGGTGGCCACCATTGCCTTTGGCATGGGGATCGACAAGTCCAATGTGCGCTTTGTTGCCCACCTGGACCTGCCCAAGTCCATCGAGGCCTACTACCAGGAAACCGGCCGCGCCGGACGGGACGGGTTGGCCGCCGATGCCTGGATGGTCTACGGCCTGCAGGATGTACTGTTTCTCAAGCAGATGCTGGCCAGCTCCGAAGGCGAGGAGCGCTTCAAGCGCCTTGAACAGCACAAGCTGGATGCCATGCTGGCCCTGTGCGAGGAAACCCGCTGCCGCCGCCAGACCCTGCTCGACTATTTTGACGAGCAGCTGGATGAGCCCTGCGGCCATTGTGACAACTGCCTGGAGCCGCCAAGAACATGGGATGCCACCGAGGCGGCCCGACAGGCGCTGTCCACCGTCTACCGTACCGGCCAGCGCTATGGCGTCGGTCATCTGCTGGATGTGCTGCTGGGCCGGGAGAACGACCGCATCCGCTCCATGGGGCATCAGCATCTGTCGGTGTTCGGCATCGGCAAGGACATCAGTGAACACCAGTGGCGCTCGTTGTTCCGCCAGCTGGTGGCACGCAACCTGGTGGATGTGGACGTGGAAGGCTTTGGGGGTTTGCGCCTGAACGACTCCTGCCGTCCGCTGCTTCGCGGCGAGGTGACCCTGCAGCTGCGCGAGGAAGCTGCCAAGCCGGCCCGCCCGCAACGCAGCCAGGCCAGCCAGCTGGTTCGCAGTCACGAACGCGAGACCTGGGAACGCCTGCGCAGCCTGCGCAAGCAGCTAGCCGACGAGCACAGCGTGCCGCCCTACGTGATCTTTCCCGATTCCACCCTGCTCGACATGTTGCGCCAGCAGCCACAGAGCATGAGCGACATGGCGCAGGTCAGCGGTGTGGGTCAGGTCAAGCTGGAACGCTATGGAGCGGACTTCCTGGCCATTTTCAGCGAAGCGGACGACGCACAGCCGGCCACCGCGCCCGTGCACGACCTGCAGCACGAAGTCGTCACGCTGGCCCGGCACGGCATGACGCCGGAACAGATTGCCCGCCAGCACAACTGCTCACTGAAAAACGTCTACAGCCATCTGGCCCGCGCCATCGGCAACGAGCAGCTCAGCCTGGAGCAGGCGCTGGACCTGCCGGAAGTCCTGCTGGGCGAAATCCAGGATGCCTTTCTGGACGGCGATGGTGAATTGCCGCCTGCCGCCGAAATCGCACGGGAGTTCACGGAACTGGATGAGGGAATCCTGTACTGTGTGCGCGCGGCACTTCTGGCCGAACTTGGCCACTAACCACAGCAGGCTCGTCACCATTCACGGGCATGCAAACCACCCCCACGGAAGGAACCGGCCAACCCGTGCCTCTTCCGTCCCTGTAACCCTTGCATTTGCGACCTGACACCATGAACCTGCCACTCATCTGGGTCCTGACCCTGCTGCTGATTTCCATCGCCCTGTTCGTGCGCAACAAACCGCGCATGGACGTTGTGGCCCTGCTGATGATCGTGGCGCTGCCACTGACCGGCGTGCTGAGCATCGAAGAGACCCTGGCCGGTTTCAGCGACCAGAGCGTCATCGTCATCGCCGCCCTGTTCGTGGTGGGCGAGGGACTGGTCCGCACCGGCATTGCCAACCAGGTAGGTGAACGGCTGATCAAGCGCTCCGGCAGCAGCGAGACCCGGCTGATCATACTGCTGATGCTGACCGTTACCGGGCTCGGCTCGGTCATGAGCTCGACCGGGGTGGTGGCCATTTTCATTCCGGTGGTGCTCAGCATTGCCAGCCGGCTGAACATCCACCCCAGCCGCCTGATGATGCCGCTCAGCTTTGCCGGCCTGATCAGCGGCATGCAGACCCTGGTGGCGACCCCGCCCAACATGGTGGTGCACAGCGAGCTGGTGCGGCACGGCCATGAGGGGTTCAGCTTTCTGGCCTTCACCCCGATCGGGCTGGTCATCCTGGCGCTGGGTGTCGGCTACATGCTACTGACCCGCCACTGGCTGGGCGACGGACAGGACCGGAAGGCAGTCTCCGAACCACGTCACCGCATCCAGGATCTGGTCCGCGAATACCGGCTGGATGGCCGTGAGCGGCGCCTGCGGGTCAAGGCCAACTCCATCCTGACCGGCCAGACCCTCAACGAGCTGCAACTGCGCAAGCAATACGGCATCAACATCATTGCCGTGGAGCGCCAGCAGCGCTTTCGCCGCAAGCTGCTCAGCGCAACCGGCAGCACGGAAATCCGTGCCGGCGACATCCTGCTGGCCAATCTGGTCAGCCCGACCATTGACCTGCTGACCTCCTACCACGAGCTGGGCGTGGAGTCGCTGTCGACCGAAGTCAGCTATTTCTCCGACCACTGCCGCACCCTTGGGTTGGCCGAAGTCATGCTGCCGCCGGATTCCGCACTGATCGGCAAAACCATTCAAGAGCTGGGTTTCCGTTCAAAACGCAAGCTGAATGTCATCGGCCTGCGCCGCAACCGCGAAGCGCTGGACGGCCTGCTGGTGGATGAGGTGCTGCGTGCCGGTGACACCCTGCTGGTGGCCGGCGACTGGAAACGCATCCAGGTGCTGCAGGGCTACAGCCGTGACTTCCTGGTGTTGAGCCTGCCCGCCGAGGTGGATCAGGTGGTACCCGCTCTGGTCAAGGCACCCCACGCCCTGCTCAGCCTGACGATCATGGTCATCCTGATGATCACCGGCATCGTGCCCAATGTGCTGGCCGTGCTGATCGCCTGCCTGCTGATGGGGCTGTTCCGCTGCATCAACATCGATATCGCCTATAAGGCGATCCACTGGCAAAGCATCATCCTGATCGTCGGCATGCTGCCCTTTGCCACCGCCCTGCAGAAAACCGGCGGTATCGACCTTGCCGTGCAGGGCTTGCTGGGTCTGTTCGGCGACGCCGGGCCGCGCATGATCCTGGCCATCCTGTTCATGGCGACCGCGGCAACCGGCCTGTTCATTTCCAATACCGCCACGGCGGTACTCATGGCGCCGGTGGCCATTGCCAGCGCCCAGGCGATGCAGGCCTCGCCGGCTCCCTTCGCCATGACCGTGGCACTGGCTGCCTCGGCTGCCTTCATGACCCCGGTCTCCTCGCCGGTCAACACCCTGGTGTTGGGGCCCGGGGAATACCGCTTTGGCGACTTCGTGCGCATGGGGGTACCCTTCACCCTGATTGTACTGGTGACCACGGTCATCCTGGTGCCGCTGCTGTTTCCGCTCTGACCGGGCGGAAACCGGCCAGCGGTAGCGATGATCCCGAGGGCGGGTTCTTGCCTGATAGTGCCCGGGGCGGACCACGACCCATGAAAAAGGCGACCCGAAGGTCGCCTTTTTCATTGCATGGACTGCCGGTTAGCGGCCATCACCTGAAGGCTGCTCGCCCTCCTCTTCAGTGCTTTCAGCCTCGGCGTTCTCCGTAGCGGCTTGCGTAGCGATCTCGGTTTCGACAGCAGGTGCAGCCGGCTTTTCCTCGACGGCCGGAGCTGCAGGCTCCCGCTGATCATCCTGCACCGGTTGCTCTTCGGCCACGACAGCAAGCTCGGGAGTCTCGACAGGCTGCACGGCCTGCTCCGCTTCGGTCACCAGCTCCAGCTGACGCGTCTGCGGTGCTTCCGCCGGGGCAGCCGGTTGTACATCTTCCTGCTTCTCCGCCTCCCTGGCGGCCTGCTCGCGGGCCAGACGCTCAAGGCGGCGGCGTTCGCGGGGGTCATTGGCGGCACGGCCCTGCATGCGCGGCTCCAGCGATTCCGCTGTGGCCTCCAGCGGCTGCTGAACGGGTGCCGGCTCCTTTTTCGGCTGCTCCTTTGCAACCTCTTCTTTCTGCTCTGCAGGTGCAGCCGTTTCCACCGCGGGTTTGCGCGCGGGTGCCGGTGCCGCCGGCGCTTCAGGCTCGCTGATCTGCAGCAGGCTTTCCGGCTCCTCCAGCTTCAGCGCCGGTTTCTCTTCGGCAGCCGCAGCAGCCGGATCAAACGCCTGGACAGCCGCTACCGGTGCAACGACAGTAGCGGCAGTAGCGGCGGCAGCGGACTCGGCCGGACGGGCCGCCTCTGCAGCTTCCGGTGTTGCCTGGGCCTCTGTGGAAGCCTCTGCCGCCTGCTCCGGCTGCCTGTCACGGCGACTGGACGGACGGCGACGCTGGCCGCGGGAACGGCGACGCGGGCGCTCCTCCTCAGTGGCTGCGCCGGAGGTTTCCGCATTGCCGGCTACCTGTCCGCCTTCCGCAACTTCGGCTTCAAGCTGCTTCTGGTTCAGATCGGCCTCGTCCTGCGGGCGCGGACGACGGTTGTTGCGTGCCTGACCATCCTCCTCACGGGAGCGGTTCTGGTTGTCCTGGCTGCGCTGCGGCCTGCGGCTGCCCTTGTCCTGCTGCTCGCTACGCGCTTCGCGCTGCGGCCTTTCACGCTTCGTGCCGCTGCTCTGCTGCGGCTTGCGCTCCTCGCGGGGTTTGCGCTCGTCGTCACGACTGCGGCCATTGTTGTCGCGGCCGGTGGACCTGCGTCCGCCAATCTCGCGGTTGCTGGTGCTGCGCTCGCGGCGTGGGGCCTGGCCGTCCTTGCGCTCGACCACCTCTTCCTGCTCCGGCTTGTCGCCCTGGGCAAACAGGCCAACCAGTCCCTTGACCAGACCCTTCAGCAGCCCCCGGTCCGGGGTGACTGCCGCAGCCACTGGCTGCTGGGGTGCCGCAACCGGGGCGCGTTCGGGAACCGCGGCCTTGACCGCCGCCTCCTCGCGTACCAGCGCACGGCTGGTGCTGCTGGCAACCTGGGTTTCATCCGTCTCCTCGGCTGCCATCTCGTAACTGGACTGCCCGGACATCACCTCGGGGCTGTCATCGCGCAGGCGCTGCACATCGAAATGCGGGGTTTCCAGATGGTCGTCCGGCAGGATGAAAATGCGCACACGGGTACGCAGCTCGATCTTGGTCAGGGCATTGCGCTTTTCGTTGAGCAGGAAGGCGGCCACCTGCAATGGAACACGTGCACGCACCTCAGCGGTGCGCTCCTTCAGCGCTTCCTCCTCGATCAGGCGCAGGATCGCCAGCGAGATGGACTCGATATCACGGATCACGCCCTGTCCGTTGCAGCGCGGGCAGACCATGCCGCTGGTTTCACCCAGCGATGGGCGCAGGCGCTGCCGTGACATTTCCAGCAGGCCGAAGCGGGAGATCCGGCCCACCTGCACCCGGGCGCGATCCACCTCCAGGCACTCGCGCATGCGGTCTTCCACCGCGCGCTGGTTCTTCATCGGCGTCATGTCGATGAAGTCGATCACGATCAAGCCGCCAATGTCGCGCAGGCGCAGCTGGCGGGCAATTTCCTCGGCCGCCTCCAGGTTGGTCTGCAGCGCGGTTTCCTCGATGTCGCTGCCACGGGTGGCGCGCGCCGAGTTGATGTCGATGGAGACCAGAGCCTCGGTCGGGTCGATGACCAGCGAGCCGCCGGAGGGCAGCTTCACTTCACGCTGGAAGGCGGTCTCGATCTGGCTCTCGATCTGGAAGCGGTTGAACAGCGGTACCGGATCCTGATACAGCCTGACCTTGCTGGCATACTGCGGCATGACCTGCTGGATGAAGGTCAGGGCTTCTTCGTATGCATCATGGCTGTCGATCAGCACCTCGCCGATGTCCTGGCGCAGGTAGTCGCGGATGGCACGGATGATGACGTTGCTTTCCTGGTAGATCAGGAAGGGAGCCTGACGGCGTGCCGCGGCATCCTTGATGGCGGTCCACAGCTGGACCAGGTAGTCCAGGTCCCATTGCAGCTCCTGGGTGCCACGGCCCAGACCGGCGGTACGCACGATCAGGCCCATATCGGGCGGCGTATTCAGGGCGTTGATCGCCTCGCGCAGCTCCTGGCGCTCCTCGCCCTCGATGCGGCGGGAAATGCCACCGGCGCGGGGATTGTTGGGCATCAGCACCATGTAGCGGCCGGCCAGGCTGATGAAGGTGGTCAGGGCCGCGCCCTTGTTGCCACGCTCTTCCTTGTCGACCTGGACAATGACTTCCTGGCCTTCTTCCAGCACATCCTTGATGTTGACGCGACCGCCCTCGACGGGCTTGTTGAAGTATTCGCGGGAGATTTCCTTCAAGGGCAGGAAACCGTGACGCTCGGAGCCGAAATCGACAAAAGCCGCTTCCAGGCTGGGTTCGATGCGGGTGATGCGGCCCTTGTAGATGTTGGACTTCTTCTGTTCGCGGGCGCCCGACTCGATATCGATGTCAAACAGGCGCTGGCCATCTACCAGGGCAACACGCAACTCCTCAAGCTGGGTTGCGTTAATCAGCATTCTTTTCATGGGGTACCAGTACATTCCGTGTCACGGAAAAGCATTGGCACACGACTCATCCGGATTGTGTTGGGTGCGCGCAATTGGGTATACCCAACCGTGTCCAGCTACAGGAGCATCATGACTCTCCTGCGCGACAGCGTCTCCGGCTGCAACGGCTTCTGGCCTGCAGCACGGCTTAATAATCATCCAGTCCGGCCGCTGCGGTCTTGCCTGCTGAGCGGCTTCTGGCCTGCCGTACGGTCATCCGCTACCGGCCAGGAACTGAAACACATTATTGAGGAGGAGGAATCCGCACATCTGTCCGTATCGCGCCTTTGCAAACCATCGCGCGTGGTTCCGTGCGGTACATCTCCACCCTACACAAACAAAAGCGCTGTCAGGAAAACACTCGCATGCAAGCGGTTGCCTGTCTGTGCCCGGACCCACTGTTCAATCTGTCCGTATGCATGCACAGCTGGCGGTCTGCCATTCTTGCTGCCTGGTTTCTGTTGGCGCTTTCTTGCCCGATATCGGGTGCCGCTCCTTTTTCGCGAGCGGGTTCATCTCATGCAAGACTGCTGCGGGCCCGGAATCAGTCACGGTGCCCTGCACACAGCCTTGCGCACAGTTTTCAGACCTTTCGTGCAGCAACGGGTTCGGTTGCCGATACAGGCGGTCTGCCGCCTTTCAAACATTTTCCGGGCTTGTGCACTGAATAATTAGAATAAAGTATGTGCACCTGATAGATTACCCGACTGCATGGCGCAGCACGCCAGAATATAGCAGCAAGCTGCTCCCGCTTCAATTACCAGCAACCGGTCTTGACCCGCAATGAGCAATACAGCGCATTCAATGCCTGCAAAAGTCGAATTCGTCGAAATACCCGACGGCTTTGCCGGCCAGCGCATCGACAACTTCCTGATCAGCCACCTCAAGGGGGCGCCCAAGACTCTCGTGTACCGCATCCTGCGCAAGGGCGAGGTGCGCGTCAACAAGGGGCGCATCCGGCCGGATTACCGCCTGCAGAGCGGCGACATCATTCGCATTCCACCCCTGCGCCTGCCGCCACCGGACAGCCCTCCGCAACTGGCCCGCGGCCTGCTGGAGCGGCTCGAAGCCGGCATCGTGCATGAGGATGGCCAGATGCTGGTAATCAACAAGCCGGCCGGAATCGCCGTGCACGGCGGCAGCGGACTGCAGTTCGGTATCATTGAGGCGTTCCGCCAGCTTCGGCCACAGTGCAGAGAGCTGGAGCTGGTCCATCGCCTGGACCGCGACACCTCGGGCCTGCTGATGCTGGCCAAGAAGCGCAGCCAGCTGCGCCGTCTGCATGCCGCACTGCGCGACGGGACCATCGACAAGGGCTACATGGCGCTGGTGGCCGGACACTGGCCCGGCAGCCGCCGGCAGGTGGCCGCACCATTGCTGCGCAGCAACCTCAGATCCGGTGAACGCATGGTGGAAGTGAACCCCGCCGGCAAGGAATCGCTGACCCGTTTCGGCATCCTGCAACGCTTCGGCGACTTCGCCACCCTGGTCCAGGCCAACCCGGTAACCGGCCGCACCCACCAGATCCGCGTGCATGCCCGCTATGCGGGACACCCCATTGCCGGGGACAGCAAGTATGGCGACGATGACTTCAGCAAGGCCATACGCGAGCTGGGCGGCAAACGCCTGTTTCTGCACGCTCACTTCCTGGACATCCCGCTGGGGGATGGCAAGAGCCTCCAGCTGGAAGCCCCTCCCGACGAGATCTGGTCAAGCACCCTGGAGAAACTGGATTGAACAAGAACATCCGCCTGCTGATTTTCGACTGGGACGGCACGCTGGTCGACTCGCTCGAGCGCATCGTCAACTCGATGCATCATGCCGCACGCTTTTGCGGACTCGAACAGCGCAGCACCGCACAGATCCATGCCATCATCGGCCTGTCCCTGGAAAAGGCCTTCCTGCAGCTCTATCCGGAAACGGAACAGGCCGCCCTGCGCCAGCAGTTTCGCAAAGCGTACAGCGACCACTACCTGGAACAGGAACAGCAGCCGTCACCGTTCTACCCCGGTGTGCGCGATACGCTGGACAACTTCCGCAGCGCCGGCTACCAGCTGGCGGTGGCCACCGGCAAGAGCCGTCAGGGGCTGGACCGGGTCCTGCAGGGCCACGGCATGCAGGATTTCTTCGACATCACCCGCTGCGCGGATGAAACCCGCAGCAAGCCGCACCCGCTCATGCTGGAGCAGATCCTGGAGCACTGCCGGCAGCCTGCGAAGTCCGCCATCATGGTGGGCGACTCGGCCTTCGACCTGCAAATGGCCAACCATGCCGGAATCGCCCCGGTTGCCGTCAGCTATGGCGCCATGCCACCCGCCGTGCTGGCCAGGGAGCACCCGGTGCTGACCATTGACCATTTCAACGAACTGGACCGCTGGCTGGTCGCCCGCTGACAACCGAACATAGAGGATTCACCATGACCGACCCATGGAAAGAGAACCCGGACGCAGCCCCGGTCCTGCCGGCTGCCACCACCCGGAGCCGGAAGGATGAGGACAAGACCTGGAAACTGCTGGAAAAGGCCGTACTGGCCAGCGTACAGGAACAGCGCCGCAGCCGGCGCTGGGGCATCTTCTTCAAGTCGCTGACCTTTCTCTATCTGTTCGGCGCCATCTTCCTGTTCGGCTCCGCCTTCGACATGGAGAAGAAAGGCACCAGTGGCTCACACACCGCCATCATCGAGGTGCGCGGCATGATTGCCGACCGGGAAAGCGCCAGCGCCGACAAGGTGGTGACCGCCCTGCGCAAGGCTTTTGCAGACCGCGGCACACGCGGCATCATCCTGCGCATCAACAGCCCCGGCGGCAGCCCGGTCCAGTCCGGTTACATCTATGACGAGATCAGGCGTCTGCGCCAGCTGCACCCGTCCACTCCCCTGTACGCGGTGATCACCGATCTGGGTGCGTCCGGTGCCTACTACATTGCCAGCGCCGCCGACCGCATCTACGCCGACAAGGCCAGCCTGGTCGGTTCCATCGGCGTGACGGCTGCCAGTTTCGGCTTCGTCGACACCCTGGAAAAGCTGGGCATCGAACGTCGCGTATACACCTCCGGCGAACACAAGGCGTTCCTGGACCCCTTCCAGCCGCAAAAGGACAGTGAAACCGACTTCTGGAAAACCGTGCTGGGTACCACCCACCAGCAGTTCATCGACAGCGTGAAGCAGGGACGCGGTGACCGCCTGAAGTGGCAGGAACATCCGGAGCTCTTTTCCGGACTGGTCTGGTCTGGCGAACAGGCGGTGCAACTGGGCCTGGTCGATGCCCTGGGCAGCAGCAGCCATGTGGCCCGCGAAGTCATTGGCGAGATCAACATGGTGGACTTCACCGTGGAGGATTCGCCCTTCGACCGCTTTGCCAAGCGCTTCGGTGCCAGCGTGGCCGAGCACCTGGCCATCCGGCTCGGCATGCAGCAGGCACCACAGCTGCGCTGACCTCTCCCGGCCTGCGCCTTGCACGCGGGCCGGGCAAAACCCTACCCAAATAAAAACCACCCCGCAGGGTGGTTTTTCATTTGGATGATGCGCGAAAGTCAGGCGTTGCCGGTCACGGCGATTCCGGCCTCGCTGGTGAAATCCAGCATGCGCTGCAGCGGCTTGACCGCCCTGGGAATCAGGGCTGGATCGACGATGATCTCGTTGCTGCCGGTTTGCAGGCTGTGCAGGGTGGCTTCCAGCGTGTTCATGGCCATCCACGGGCAGCTGGCACAGCTGCGGCAACTGGCACCCTCGCCGGCGGTGGGCGCTTCAATGAAAACCTTGCCCGGGCTCAGCTGCTGCATCTTGTAGAAGATGCCCTTGTCGGTGGCGACAATGAAGGTGTTGTTATCGAGCTCCTGGGACGCCCTGATCAGCTGGCTGGTGGAACCCACCACGTCCGCCAGCTCGATGACCGGCTCCGGCGACTCCGGATGCACCAGCACGGCAGCTTCGGGGTACAGGGCTTTCATGTCCTGCAGCTGCTGGGTCTTGAACTCCTCGTGCACGATGCAGGCGCCATCCCAGAGCAGCATGTCGGCTCCGGTCTCCCGCTGGATGTAGCGGCCCAGGTGCTTGTCCGGTGCCCAGAGGATCTTTTCACCATTGTCCATCAGGGTTTCCACGATCTCCAGTGCGCAGCTGGAGGTCACCACCCAGTCGGCCCGTGCCTTGACCGCAGCGGAAGTGTTGGCGTACACCACGACGGTACGCTCGGGATGCTGGTCGCAAAACGCGGAAAACTCCTGGATCGGGCAGCCGAGATCCAGCGAACAGGTCGCTTCCAGGGTCGGCATCAGCACACGCTTTTCCGGGCTCAGGATCTTGGCGGTTTCACCCATGAAACGCACGCCGGCCACCACCAGGGTTTCCGCCTCGTGGTTGCGGCCAAAGCGTGCCATTTCCAGCGAGTCGGCTACGCAGCCACCGGTTTTCTCTGCCAGTTCCTGCAACACGGGATCACAATAGTAGTGCGCCACCAGGACGGCATTGCGCTTCTCGAGCTCGTCGGCAATCCGTTCGAAGTAGGCAGCCTGCTCTTCAGCCGTCAACGGCTTGATCTGCTTGGCCGCCAAATGTGCTTGAACCAAAATGCGTTCAGCAATCTGTGTCATCTTTATGCAATTCCCAAAAGCAGCAGATGGGCAACCTTAGCAAGTGTTGCCAGTGCATGCAAAAGCACCCTTGCGGTGCCGGAAATGAGGTGGTGGGTCGTGCGGGATTCGAACCTGCGACCAATTGGTTAAAAGCCAACTGCTCTACCACTGAGCTAACGACCCATCAGGGCGGAACATGATACGCAAATTGTCCGTTTTTTCAAGAAAAATCAGCGATCAGAAGCATGACGGGTCGACAATCCCGCCCTGTAACGTCATGCATGATCCGTGAACCGGACAAAATCCGGTCGCCAACCGTGGCTGCATGCCGGGCGGAACCCGGAACAGGGCCAGCGCGCATTACCCTGTCGCGCAGGAGTGGACAAAAAACGGGCCTTGCGGCCCGTTGATCATCCTGTGCTCCGGCTCGGTTATTGCGTCATGCGCTGCAATTCCTGCCGTGCAAGACGCGCAGCCGAGCTGTCCGGAAACTGCGAGACGACCTGGCGCAGCATCACCTCGGCCCGCTCGTAGCGGCCCATGCGTTGCTCGACCACAGCCAGTTTGTAGGTGGAGTCCGGCACCTTGGAGGTATTTGGCCAGTCCTCGATCACGGTGGCAAAAGACCTGCCTGCCGACTCCAGATCGTTCTTGACCAGCGCGATCTCGCCCAGCCAGTAATGGGCATTGGCCGTATAGCTGCCTTGCGGGTAGCGCTTGAGGAAACCGCTGAATGCCTGCTGGGCACGATCAAAGTCGCGCTGCTGGATCAGACTGTAGGCAGCGTCGTAGAATTCCTTTTCCTTGGCCGGATCACCAGCGGGCTGTGCAGGCCGCGATTCTCCGGCAGACGGGCTTGCGGGCGCATCCACTTCCTGTTCCCGTTCCGGCTGCTGCCCGGCACCCTGGCTGATGCGACTGTCCAGCGCCTGATAGCGGTCACGGCTTTCTTCGCTGAGGCGATTGATCTGGTTTTGCTGTTCCTCCAGCATGCCACGCAGTGTGGCAATCTCCTGCTGCATCTGCTGCAGCTGCAGGAACAGCTGACCCTGGGATGACAGCCCCGCGCCATCCGCGGCAAGGCCGGGTGCCGAGGCACCCAGCAGCAGCGCTGCAACCAGGGCGGAGCCTGTCTTTCTCATGGTCTTAGTCACGCAGCTCTACGCGGCGGTTCTGTGCCCATGCCGCTTCGCTGTGGCCTTCGGCCACGGGACGCTCTTCACCGTAGGACACCAGCTCCAGCTGGGCCGGGGAAACGCCCTGCAGCACCAGATAGCGCTGTACGGCCTTGGCACGACGCTCACCCAGCGCCATGTTGTACTCACGGGTACCGCGCTCGTCGGTGTGGCCTTCCAGCACTACGCGACGGCCGTTGCCCTGCAGGTCACGCGCATGTACATCCAGTGCGCGCATGGCTTCCGGCTTGAGGTCGGAGCTGTCGAACTCGAAGTAGAAGGTTTTCATCGCACGCAGCGCGGCTTCGCTGCTGCTGTCGAACTCGCTGCCATAACCGGCACCCACCTGGCCTGTTCCGGCACCGGAGCCGTAACCGGCGTTTGGATCCAGGGATTCATCACCTGCAGTGCTGCCACCTTTTGAGGTACAGCCCACTGCAAACAACAAAGCCAGTGACAGGGCGGTCAATTTGCCATATTTGAATGTTGCCATTTTGTTTCAAAGCTCCAACGCAAGGTTGTTGATAGGTTCAGGCTAGGCGTTTCATCAGTTTAAAAAAGGCGACCACGAAGGCTCGCGGATCTCGCCTTCAATGCCCGGCAGTACGGTACGCACCCGGCCATTGAGCGAAGTCAGCATCAGCACTCCTTTACCCTGTTGACGCGTGGCATAGATTACCATGCTTCCATTGGGTGAAACAGTGGGCGACTCGTCCAGACTGGTGTCGGAAAGAATGCGCAGACTGCCGCGCTGCAGGTCCTGTGCCGCAACCTTGAACACCTTGTAGCCATCCTGACGGTGAATCATCACCAGGGTCTTTTCATCGGCCGAGAGTTTCGGGTTGGCGTTGTAGTTGCCGGTGAAGGTAACCCGCTTGGCATCGCCGCCATTGATGTTGGTGCGATAGATCTGCGGTTTGCCTGAACGGTCCGATGTAAAGTACAGCGTCTGACCGTCCTTGCCCCAGAAGGGTTCCGTATCGATGGCCATATGATTGGTCACCCTGCGTGACTGGCGGCTGGCCACATCCATTACATAGATCTCCGGATTGCCGTCCTTGGACAGCACAAAGGCCAGCTTGCTGCTGTCCGGCGACCAGGCGGGCGCACCATTGAGGCCTTCGAAACTGGTCACCTGTTCACGCTGTCCGGTTTCCACATGCTGTACGTAGATGCGCGGACGTTTCTGCTCGAAGGACACATAGGCGATGCGCTTGCCATCGGGTGCATAGGCCGGGGACAGGATGGGCTCGCGCGACTGCAGCAGGGTCACGGCCCGGGCACCATCGTAGTCGGCACGGTACAGGGCGTAGCGGCGGTCATTGACCGGGCCGGATGCGGTGACAAACAGCAGCTTGGTGGAAAACGCGCCCTTGATACCGGTGATCTTCTCGTGGGACTGGTCGGCAATGTGGTGCGCCAGGTCACGCAGTTGCTGGGGGGTACCGCTGACCGTGCCGGCATGCAGCTGCTGCTCGCTGGCCACGTTATACAGCTGGTAGCGGATCTGGACGCGGCCATCCGGCAGCGCCGAGGCATCTCCGATCAACAGATACTGGGCACCTACCGCACGCCAGTCCCGATAGATGATCTCTTCCGGGCGGACCGGCATGCTGATCATGTTCTCCCGGGCAATGGGGGCGAAGAATCCGGAGTTGTACAGGTCGTTGCCGACAATGCGGGCAACATCTTCGGGCAGTGCCGCACTGCCGTTCCAGCCAAAGGGAACCACGGCTACCGGAATGGCGCGGTCGGCGCCGCGGGTGATCACCAGCGGGTCGGCAGCAAATGCCAGGCTGGCAGTCAGGGTTAGACAGGCGATCAACAGTCGTAACAGGGTGTTCACTGACTCAAATCCTCGGGCCTGAAGGCCATGATGCGTTTACGGTAAAAGCGTTCGTAGGTGGCACGGTCCAGATTCTGGATCTCGCGTACCCGGGCCACGTTCCTCACGGCAGCCAGTGCCGAGTTGTCAAAGGCCGGGCTGCCGCTGCTGCGCGACAGTATGACATGACTGATGGTGCCGTCCGCCAGGAACTCGACCTGCACCTCGACCAGCATGCCGTTGCGTGCACTGTCGGGCCGGCTCCAGTTCTGGCTGACCAGCTGCACGATCAGGTCGTCCAGCCGGGCTGCATCCTGCTCGCCATGACGGTCGGCCACACTGCGCTGGAACTCAGGCTCGCCATCACCCAGCAGTTCGGCCAGGGCGGCTGCCCGGCGGTCCTCCTGGGCCTTGCGTTCGGCTTCGCGGGCCTTCTCGGCAGCCACCTTGGCAGCCTGCTCGGCTTCACGCTTTTTCTTTTCCGCCTCGGCCTTCTGGCGCGCCTGCTCTTCGGCTTTGCGCTTGCGCTCGGCTTCGGCCTGTTTTTTCTGTTCCTCGGCCTTCTTGCGTTCGGCTTCGGCCTTGGCCTTGGCTTCCTGGGCCGCCTTCAGGCGTGCCGCTTCGGCTTTCTGCTGTTCCTGCTTGCGCTGCTCGGCGGCTTTTTGCTCGGCGGCCTTCTTTTGCTCGGCCTGGCGTTTTTCCTGCTCGGCCTTCTGGGCAGCTACCTTGCGCTCCTGTTCGGCCTTCTGTCTGGCGGCAGCTTCCTGTTCACGCTTTTTCTGCTCCAGCTGTTCCTCGGCACGATCCTGGGTGCGGGTCTTTTCCGCCTCGCCGGCGATTTTCTGGGTGGTCTGGCTGGTCGCCCGGTTCTGCGATTCCAGCTGATAGAGGGTTGCCTTGACCAGCGGGCGTGCCGGCGGCAAGTCCGGCGTGCTGGAAAAGCTGACGAACAGCAGCGACAGCAGCAGCACGTGGATGCCCAGTGCCCAGACCACCGGCCAGAACAGCTTTTCCCTGGGTTGTGGATTGTGCCGCATCAGGGTGCCTCGGTAATCAGGCCCACATCGGTCACTCCGGCCTGCTGCAGGCCGCCCATGGCCTCCATCACGCTGCCGTAGTCCACACGCCTGTCGGCTCGCACATAGACCTGGACCTGCTTGCCCTGCTCGCGGTTGGCGGCCAGCACCGCAGTGGCTGCCCGCACCATGTCGTCCAGCTCCACTGCCGTCTCGTCCGCCGTATCCACATCAACCTCGGTGCCCGTGGTCCAGTAGTAGCTCTTGTCTTCCTTGATGGAGACGGTAAGGATCACCGAATCGTTGTCCTGCGGCAGGACCTCGCTGCTCACCTGGGGCAGTTCCACCTTGACGCCCTGGTTGAGCATGGGTGCGGTCACCATGAAGATCACCAGCAGCACCAGCATGACGTCGATGTAGGGCACCACGTTCATTTCGGATACGGGCTTTCTGCGGTTGCGTATGCGTGCCATGCCAGCTCTCCGGATCAGGCCTTGGCGTGCACGGTGCGATGCAGGATGGCATGCAACTCGTCGGCAAAGGTGTAATAACGGGAAATCAGCACTTCACTGCGCGCCGAGAACCGGTTGTAGGCCACCACGGCGGGAATTGCGGCAAACAGGCCGATCGCGGTGGCAATCAGGGCCTCGGCAATGCCGGGCGCCACGGTGGCGAGCGTTGCCTGCTGCACCTGGGCCAGCCCGCGGAACGAGTTCATGATGCCCCAGACGGTACCGAACAGGCCGACATACGGACTGGTGGAGCCGACCGTGGCCAGAAACGGCAGGTTCTGCTCAAGATGTTCCTCTTCGCGGGAAATGGCCACCCGCATGGCGCGCGCCACTGCATCCATGACCGCACCCGGTTGCATGCCGGGCTGCTGGCGCAGGCGACTGAACTCCTTGAAACCGGCCTGGAAGATCCGCTCGGAGCCGTTCAGGTCCTTCTTGCCGTTGACCTCGCGGAACAGGCGGGACAGGTCGACACCGGACCAGAAACGGTCCTCGAACTGCTCCAGTCCCTTTTTGGCGGCGCCCAGGGTGGTGCTACGCTGGAAAATGATGATCCAGGAAATGATCGATGCCAGCAACAGGCTCAGCATCACCAGCTGTACCAGCAAACTGGCATTGCTGACCAGACTCCACATTGACATTGAATCGGCTTGACTGGCTTCCACAAAGCCTCCTGTTTACGGCAAGTCGGATTGAAGGATTTCCTGCAACGCCTTCGGCATTGCCCTGGGTTTGAATGTGTCGGCGGCGATGCAGGCGATGACGAACTGTCCCTCGCACAGCAGTCTGCCATCCCGGATGCGACGCACCTGCTGGTTGAATTCCAGCCGCGCACGTCCGCCACCGGTGACACTGGCCGTCACCTCCAGCTCGTCATCCAGCCGGGCCGGCGCATGATAGCGGGCCTGTGCGCTGTGCACGACGAAAAGCAGGTTTTGTCCGGCCAGTTCGTGCTGGTTGTAACCCAGCTGGCGCAGGCGTTCGGTGCGCGCCCGCTCCATGAACTTGAGGTAATTGACGTAATAGACTACGCCACCGGCATCGGTGTCCTCGTAGTAGACACGGCAAGGCCAGCTAAATTCCGTCCCGCTCATCAAAAAGTTCCTGTTGGTCGATCCGCTCCGTTGCGCTGGGCACCGGCAGTCCGAAATGCAGCCAGGCATGCCGCGTCACCACCCGGCCACGCGGGGTGCGCATGATGTAGCCCTGCTGGATCAGGTAGGGTTCCAGCACGTCCTCGATGGTGTGTCGTTCTTCGCTGATGGCGGCTGCCAGATTGTCCAGTCCGACCGGGCCGCCATCGAATTTCTCCATCATGGTCAGCAACAGACGGCGGTCCTGATGGTCCAGCCCCTGCTCGTCCACGTCCAGCATGTTCAGCGCCTGGTCGGCCACGGTGCGGGTGATCTCGCCGCTTCCGCGCACCTGGGCGAAGTCGCGCACCCGACGCAGCAAACGGTTGGCGATACGGGGGGTACCACGCGAGCGGCGGGCGATCTCGAAGGCACCTTCCGGATCGATGGGCATGCCGAGGATGCCGGCGGCCCTTTGCACGATGCTGCCCAGATCGGCATGGTTATAGAACTCGAGCCGCTGCACGATGCCGAACCGGTCACGCAGCGGATTGGTCAGCATGCCGGCGCGGGTGGTGGCTCCCACCAGAGTAAAGGGCGGCAGGTCGAGCTTGATGGAGCGGGCGGCCGGCCCTTCGCCGATCATGATGTCCAGCTGGAAGTCCTCCATCGCCGGATAGAGCACTTCTTCCACCACCGGGGGCAGACGATGGATTTCATCGATGAACAGTACATCCCCCTCACCCAGGTTGGTCAGCAGCGCGGCCAGATCCCCCGCCCTTTCCATCACCGGGCCGGAGGTGCTTTTCAGCGATACGCCCATTTCGGTGGCGATGATGTTGGCCAGGGTGGTCTTGCCAAGGCCCGGCGGGCCAAAGATCAGCGTGTGATCGAGCGCCTCGTTGCGCTGGCGGGCCGCCTGGATGAACAGGCTCATCTGGTCACGCACCACCGGCTGGCCGATGTACTCCTCCAGGCTGAGCGGGCGGATGGCGCGGTCGAACTGCTCTTCGCGCTCCTTGGCGGTGCCCGAGATCAGGCGGTCGGCTTCAATCATGTTGGTTCACCAGAGGCTCATTGGCCCAGGCCGCGCAGGGCCAGGCGGATCAGTTCTTCGCCGGACAGCCCCTCGGCAAACACGGCACGCACGGCGCGACTGGCCTCGGCCGGCTTGAAGCCGAGACCGACCAGCGCACTGACCGCATCCTGCTCGGCGCTGGTGGTCGGCTGCATGGCGGCGGAGCCCGCCTCCGGCAGAACCACGCCCACCGGCACATCCCAGTACTTGAACTTGCCCTTGAGCTCGACCAGCAAGCGCTCGGCAGTCCGCTTGCCCACCCCGGGCACAGTGGTCAGCTGCTTGATGTCCTCTGCGTGCACGCAGGCAACCAGCTCGTCGGCACTCATGCCGGACATCAGCGCCAGCGCCAGCTTGGGGCCCACCCCTTTCAGGCGGATCAACTCGCGGAACATCTGACGATCCTGTCGGGTGTAGAAGCCGAACAGCAGCTGGGCGTCCTCACGTACCACCAGATGGGTGTGCAGCTCCAGCGGCTGACCGGCAGCCGGCAGCTGGAACAATGTGGTCATGGGCACTTCCAGCTCGTAACCGACGCCAGCCACATCCAGGATGACGAAGGGTGGCTGCTTGTCCAGCAGGGTGCCGCGCAAAAAACCTATCATCGAATCTTTCCTTGGGGAATCGCCGCCAGCCGCAACCGGCCACCACGCTGCCGCGCGCCAGCCAGGTCGTGTGCAATCAGGGTCTGGCGATGATGCGCATGGCAGAGCGCCACCGCCAGTGCGTCGGAAGCGTCGATCTGCGGCTTTTGCGTCAGCTTGAGCAGATGCATGACCATCATCTGAACCTGTTCCTTGGCGGCCCGGCCGCTGCCAACCAGCGCGGACTTGATCTGGGTGGCGCTGTATTCGCTCACCAGCAGGCCGGCACGGGTGGCTGCCACTATGGCGGCACCACGGGCCTGACCCAGCTTGAGGGCCGAGTCGGCATTGCGGGCCATGAACACCTGCTCGATCCCCATCAGGTCCGGCTGGTACTGTTCGATCACCTGGCTGATGCCGGCAAACACGGCATCCAGCCGTTCGGGCAGTTCGCCACTGCCGGTGCGGATGCAACCGGAGGCGACATATTCGCAACTGCGGCCGGTATCGCGCACCACACCATAACCGGTGATGCGTGAGCCGGGGTCAATGCCAAGGATCAGGGTCATGGATGGCTCTTGCTATGCACTGAAAAACAAAATCATGGGCAACGTACCACAAAGCACTGGCTATTCATACAGCTCGCTTGCTGGCCGGCTGCATTTCACCTGCCGGGGCTGCAACTCTCGCGCGGGGCAAGCCCACCCGTACAGGCCTCCCGCTTCTACATGCCATATTCATGCAGCTGCATTCCGTACGGGCGGCCCTTGTGGTCGTCCCCGGGCAAGCACAAGGCTTGCCCCTACGGAAAACCGGTTCCTGTGCGTACAGGCTGTACCTTGCCCACGTCATGATCCGACAATTCGGATGCCGATAATGACCGGCATGCATGCTGCGCCGATATCTGGTTGCCAGACAGGAAGCGGAACCGCGGCCCGAGCTGGCAAGATCCACGAAAACATCAGTCTTGCCGCGCCCGTCGTGGCCAACATTGTTCTTACAGCTGCTCCAGCACCTCGTCCGGGATGTCGGCATTGGAGTAGACGTTCTGCACGTCATCCAGGTCTTCCAGCGCATCGACCAGCTTCATGAGCTTTTCCGCACCATCCAGATCCAGCTCGGCAGTGGTACTGGGCACCATGGTCACCTCGGCCTGCTCGGCCACAAAACCGGCTTCCTTCAGCGCCTCGTTGACGGTGATGAAATCGGTAAAGGCGGTCAGGATCTGCACCGAACCGTCATCATCGGTGATCACGTCATCCGCACCGGCTTCGAGCGCTGCATCCAGCAGGGCTTCCTCGTCCACACCCGGAGCGAACAGGATCTCGCCCTTGCGCTCGAACAGGTAGGCAACGGAGCCATCGGTGCCCAGGTTACCGCCATGCTTGCTGAAGGCGTGGCGCACTTCGGCGGCGGTCCGGTTGCGGTTGTCGGTCATGGCCTCGACATAGATGGCCACGCCACCCGGTGCATAGCCTTCATACACCAGCTCCTCGACGTTTTCCGCTTCGCCTGTGCCGGCACCACGGGCAATGGCGCGATCGATGGTATCGCGGCTCATGTTGGCACCCAGCGCCTTGTCCACCGCCAGGCGCAGGCGCGGGTTGTCTTCCACGATGCCGCCGCCCTCTTTAGCGGCCACGGTCAGTTCACGGATCAGCTTGGTGAAGATCTTGCCCCGCTGTGCATCCTGACGTGCCTTGCGGTGCTTGATGTTCGACCATTTGGAATGTCCAGCCATTGGGGTTCCCCTTTGTTTCTATCTTGTAATGTAAAACATGGTTCTTGCAGGAGATCACCCGGTCAAGCCGGGTGATGACGGAAAAGGCACCTTGCCATCAGACAGACACCAGATCATTTTGCACTCGTGGTTCATCTGGCCAGGCTGATAATGGCGGAGAAAACACTTGCCGCCAAACCACCAGACACCCCGCCCATCCGGCACTCATCGCGACAGCAGACCGGCACAGCCGGGCCACCCTCTCCCATCCAGCGCGGTGTTTGCAGGCCGTGTTCGGCTCATCACCAACATGAAACACCGCACCAAAACCCAAATCAACCCTCGGCCTTGGCCTGCTCCCGCAAGCGGATGTTCAGCTCACGCAACTGCCTGGCGTCCACGGTACCCGGCGCCTGGGTCATGACACAGGCCGCACTCTGGGTTTTCGGGAAGGCGATCACCTCGCGGATCGAGCTGGCACCAGTCATCAGCATCACCAGGCGGTCCAGGCCAAAGGCCAGGCCACCGTGGGGCGGCGCACCAAAACGCAGGGCATCCAGCAGGAAGCCGAACTTCTCTTTCTGCTCGGCCTCATCGATGCCCAGCACCTCGAAGACGGTCTGCTGCATCTGCCTGTTGTGGATACGGATGGAGCCACCACCCAGCTCGGTGCCGTTGAGCACCATGTCGTAGGCGCGGGACAGCGCCTTTTCCGGTGCCGCCTTCAGCTCGTCGGCACTGCACTGGGGCGAGGTGAACGGGTGGTGCAAGGCACTCAATGAGCCGTCACCCTCTTCCTCAAACATCGGGAAGTCCACCACCCACAGGGGTGCCCACTCGGCGGTCAGCAGGTTCAGGTCGTGTCCCAGACGGATGCGCAGCGCACCCAGTGCATCACTGACCACCTGCGCCTTGTCGGCACCGAAGAAGACGATGTCGCCATCTACCGCACCAACACGGTCGAGAATGGTGTTGAGGTTGTCCTCGGGAATGAACTTGACGATCGGAGATTGCAGGCCTTCGGCGCCCTTGGCACGCTCGTTGACCTTGATGTAGGCCAGACCCTTGGCGCCGTAGAGGCCGACATACTTGGTGTAGTCGTCGATCTGGCCACGCGGCATGGCACCCTGGCCGGGTACGCGCAGGGCGGCAACGCGGCCCTTGGGGTCGTTGGCCGGGCCGCTGAACACCTTGAACTCGACGTCCTTGAGCTGGTCGGCCACGTCCACCAGCTCCAGCGGGATGCGCAGGTCCGGCTTGTCGGAGCCGAAGCGGCGCATGGCCTCCTCGTACGACATGTGCGGAAACTCGCCCAGCTCCACGTCCAGCACATCCTTGAACAGGTTGCGGATCATCTGCTCGCTGACACCCATGATGTCGGCCTCGTCCACAAAGCTGGCCTCGATGTCGATCTGGGTGAATTCCGGCTGGCGGTCGGCACGCAGGTCCTCGTCGCGGAAGCACTTGGCAATCTGATAGTAGCGGTCGAAGCCGGACACCATCAGCAGCTGCTTGAACAGTTGCGGGGACTGCGGCAAGGCAAAGAAGTTGCCGGCATGGGTACGGCTGGGTACCAGATAGTCGCGGGCGCCTTCCGGCGTGGCACGGGTCAGGATGGGGGTCTCCACATCCATGAAGCCCTGGTCATCCAGGAAACGGCGGATACTGCTGGTGATGCGCGAGCGCAACTTCAGCTTCTCGGCAACTTCCGGGCGACGCAGGTCGATGTAACGGAAACGCAAGCGGGTTTCCTCGCCCACATCGGAATATTCATCCAGCGGGAATGGCGGGGTATCCGCCTGGCTGAGGATCTCCAGTTCGCTGGCAATCACCTCGATTTCGCCACTGGCCAGGTTCGGGTTGGTGGCACCCTCGGGACGGCGACGCACCACTCCAGTCGCCTTGACCACATATTCGCTGCGCACACGGTCGGCGGTGCTGAAAGTCGGCTCGTTGTCGGGATTGAAAACCACCTGGGCCAGGCCTTCACGGTCACGGACGTCAAGAAAAATCACTCCGCCATGGTCACGGCGGCGGTGTACCCATCCACAGAGGGTAACGGTCTGGCCTTCAAGGCTGGCATTCAGGTGGCCGCAATAGTGGCTGCGCATCATAGTACTGTTCACTTCCCGGGTTGTTTGCGTTTGAGGACAGGGCGGCCTGCAACCAGGTGTCAAGCGCCTCTGCCGGGCCGGATGACCGGCCTCGTGAAAACGGCCGATTATATCGCTTTCCGCCGCCTGCTACCATGCCCGCCCGGATGGCAGGGTTTTTCCAGCCCTGTCCGACGCGGCCATGCAGACATATTTGAGTCGATTCATGCTTTGCTGTTTAATAACCGGTCAGCCGTCGGTGTTCGATTCCGCTTTCAGTTACAGCCACGGCTGCACCCCTGCCCGCAGCATTCCGGCATGCCAACAGCATTTCCACCTGTTGCCAGCATGGCCGGACCTGTCCGGATTCCGGTAACCGGGCCAGGTTGTTCCTCTACATTTTTTCAAGACGAGTCAGTTCACCATGTTGAAAATCGTGCATTTCTTTACCGGCCTGACTGCCGTACTGCTGGCCCTGGTCGTTTTTGTCATCCAGCCCGCAACCGCAGCCAACGCCACGCTGCTGGCCTGCATCGGCTTCATCCACCTGCTGCTTGCCCCCCTGCCATCCGCCTCCCGCCAGGGCATGCAACAGGCTGTCCTGCTGTTGCTGCTGGCTGCCGCCGTCCTTCAGGCGATCGCCCTGTTCGTGACTCACCCCGGCCTGCCCGCCGCCAGCCTGCTGCTGGTTGCCGCAGCCACCCTGATGCACCTGCTGCTCCATCAAAAGCCGGCCAGCAAACCGGCCTGGCCCGCCACAGAGCGCCCGCAGCGCATCGAGGCGGACAGCACCGGTGAACGCGAGACCGGCATCGTCAAGTGGTTCAACACCACCAAGGGCTTCGGCTTCATTTCCCGTGACAACGGTGAGGACATCTTCGTCCACTTCCGCGCCATCCGCGGCGAAGGTCACCGCATCCTGGTCGAGGGCCAGCGTGTGGAGTACAACGTGGTCGCCCGCGAGAAGGGACTGCAGGCCGAAGATGTGGTCGAAGTACCGCACTGATCCGCCCCGGCCTGCGGTCTGACGCCGCAGGCCGCCCACAGTGCGGCTCCATTCATGACACGGTTCCCCCTCCTGTACAGGGCAGCAACCATGCAGCCCGCAGACAATCCGTGCCCGGCCGGCAACGGAGACACCGACGTGCCCGCCCGTTGCATGCAAACCGGCGTGGCGACGCGCCGGACAGCCATTTTGCATAAAATGCCCTGCCTGACTCCTGATCAATACGGGGCTCACCCGCTTTCAAAACGGTAAAGGTATATACCATGACACAACCAACCAACCAGCAATACGTGCCCTCCTATCTGGACGCAGAGAATCCCGGCCCGTGGGGCATCTTCCTGGAGCAGGTGGATCGCGTAACCCCCTATCTGGGCGAGCTGAGCAAGTGGGTCGGCACCCTGAAGCATCCGGAAAAGACCCTGATCGTCGATGTTCCGGTACGTCTCGACAACGGCACCATCGCACACTTCGAGGGCTATCGTGTGCAGCACAGCCTGAACTGCGGCCCGGGCAAGGGCGGCATCCGCTACCACCAGGATGTCACCCTGTCCGAAGTCATGGCATTGTCCGCCTGGATGTCCATCAAGACCGCTGTGGTCGGTCTGCCCTACGGCGGCGCCAAGGGCGGCATCCGCTTCAACCCCCGCAAATACAGCAAGAGCGAGGTGGAGCGCATCACCCGCCGCTACATCAACGAAATCAGCAATTTCATTGGCGAGGATAAGGACATCCCCGGCCCTGACGTCAACACCAATGCGCAGACCATGGCCTGGATGATGGACACCTACTCCATGAACTGGGGCAAGAACTGTCCCGGCATCGTGACCGGCAAGCCGATTGCCATCGGCGGTAGCCTGGGCCGCGTGGAGGCCACCGGTCGCGGCGTGTTCATTGTCGGCGTCGCCGCCGCTCGCGATGCGGACATCGACCTGTGTGGTGCACGTGTCTGCATTCAGGGCTTCGGCAACGTGGGCAGCACGGCCGCACGCCTGTTCTGCGAAATGGGCGCCAAGGTGATTGCCGTCCAGGACCACACCGGCACCGTCTACAACCCGGACGGCTTGCAGATCGAGGCCCTGATCGAGTATGTCAACGCACACGGCGGTGTGGCCGGCAAGGCCAATGTGGAAAGCATTTCCAATGAGGAATTCTGGGAAATCGAGTCCGACATCCTGATTCCGGCCGCACTGGAAGGCCAGATCACCGGAGAGAACGCCGGCAGGATCAGGACGCGCATCATCATTGAAGGCGCCAACGGCCCCACCACTCCGGAGGCCGACGACATCCTCAATGCCAACGGCATCACCGTGGTTCCGGACGTGCTGGCCAATGCCGGCGGCGTGACCGTCAGCTACTTCGAGTGGGTGCAGAACTCGGCCAACTTCTACTGGAACGAGGAAGAGATCAACCAGCGGCTGGAAAACATCATGAGCAACGCCTACAAGGCCGTGTCCGCCACTGCAGCCGAGCACCAGGTCACTCTGCGTACCGCAGCCTTCATCAGTGCCTGTACGCGCATCCTCAAGGTGCGTGAGCTGCGCGGCCTGTATCCCTGACATTGGTTGGCATGCAGCATGTAGCAATGCGGCCATGATATGGCTGTATTGCCGCATGCCAGCCAGGCATCCATGCAGGGCCGGATTCATCCGGACAAAATCGGTATCGTCAGATCACAGAGCATGTGCGAATGAATTCGCACCTACAGGCGGCAGCTGATCCGCCAGTCACTGCCAACCGCGCGGATGTCGGTGATGTGCAAGTCCACCGCCTGCGCCATGTGCAGCAACGGCAGGTCGAACAGGGGGCGGGCATCGCTACCCAACAGCTTGGGTGCCATGTAAATCACCAGCTCGTCCAGCAAGCCGGCCTGCAAGAAGGCACCGCATAACCTGGCACCGGCCTCGACCAGCACTTCGTTGGCCTCATGCTCCTGCGCCAGCAGCTGCAGCAGCGCATGCAGGTCGACATGGCCTTCCCTTTCCGGCACCAGCAACAGTCCGGTCCGCTCCGGCAGCGGCTGTTGCGGCGGCTGCACGCTCGCCAGCCAGGCATTGTCCGCCTGGTAAAAGGGCGCATCGAACGGTACCCGGTGACGGCTGTCCACCAGCACCCGCATGGGCGGGCACTGCAGGGCCAGCGCTTTTTGCGGCTCGGGCAGATCCAGCTGTTCGGCACGCACGGTCAGCCGTGCGCCATCCAGCAGGACGGTATCCGCACCGCTGACGATCACGCTGCTGCGTGCACGCAAGCGCTGCACATCGGCACGCGCCGCGGGCCCGGTAATCCACTGGCTTTCGCCGCTGGCCATGGCGGTGCGACCATCGACACTCATGGCCAGCTTGGCGGTCACCCGGGGCAAGCCCTCACGCATGCGCTTCACGAAACCCGCGTTCAGCTCCAGGGCCTGCTGTTGCAATGCACCATCCAGCAGCTGCACCTCGATGCCGGCAGCGCGCAACCGCTCAAGACCACGGCCTGCTACCTGGGGGTTGGGGTCCTGCATGGCCACCACCACCCGGCTGACACCCGCATCCAGCAGCGCCTGCGCACAAGGCGGTGTGCGGCCATGATGGCTGCAGGGTTCCAGACTGACATAGGCCGTTGCACCGCGCGCCTGCGCCCCTGCCGCGCGGATGGCATGCACCTCGGCATGCGGCGTGCCGGCCTGCCGGTGCCAGCCCTCCCCCACAATGCGGCCGTCCTGCACCAGCACGCAGCCGACCCGGGGATTGGGATGCGTGGAATACAAACCCTGCCCGGCCAGCTGCAGGGCTCGGGTCATGAATGCCTGGTCGCTCATTCCTCGACCGGCTCGCGCGACATGCGCTCGATTTCCTCACGGAACTCGTTCAGGTCCTGGAAGCGCCGGTACACCGATGCAAAACGGATATAGGCCACTTCATCCAGCTTGCGCAGCTCGTTCATGACCAGTTCGCCGGCCACCAGTGACTTGATCTCGCGCTCGCCGGTGGCACGCAGCTTACGCTTGATATTGGCCACCGCCTCTTCCACCCGTTCCAGACTGACCGGGCGTTTCTCCAGCGCCCGCATCATGCCGGCCCGCAGCTTGTTCTCGTCAAAGGGCTGGCGGCTGCCATCCTGCTTGATCAGGCGCGGCAACTGCAGTTCGGCCGTCTCAAAGGTGGTGAAACGCTCTTCACAGGAAATGCACTCACGCCGCCGCCGCACCTGGTCACCATTGGCAACCAGTCGCGAATCGACCACCTTGGTATCGTGGGCACCACAAAACGGGCAATGCATGGTACAGGCTCCTAAGGCTTCCGCAATGCATGGCATGGTACCCCATAATGCGGCCTGCCCGCAGCACCAGCGAGCACCCAAACGCGCAGCGGAGCGGATGGCAATCCGGATCAAGAATCACCGGCGAACCTTTGCCGCTAGCCGGCCCGCCACCTATAATGGTCCGTTTCTTTTACACCAACTCCACGGGTACTGCTTCATGGCCAAGAAACTCTTTATCGAAACCCACGGCTGTCAGATGAACGAGTACGACAGTTCGCGCATGGCTGACTTGCTGGGCGAACGGGAAGCCATGGAAGCCACCGACAACCCCGCCGAGGCGGATGTCATCCTGCTCAACACCTGCTCGATCCGTGAAAAGGCCCAGGAAAAGGTGTTTTCCCAGCTGGGCCGCTGGCGCGAGCTCAAGCAAGCCAACCCGGATCTGGTCATCGGTGTGGGCGGCTGCGTGGCCAGCCAGGAAGGTGCCGCCATCCGCGACCGCGCACCCTATGTGGACGTGGTGTTCGGCCCGCAAACCCTGCACCGCCTGCCGGAAATGATCGATGCGGCACGCAGTACCGGCGAGGCCCAGGTGGACATCTCCTTCCCCGAGATCGAGAAATTCGACCGCCTGCCCGAACCCCGTGTCGACGGTCCGACGGCATTTGTGTCGATCATGGAAGGCTGCAGCAAGTACTGCACCTTCTGCGTGGTGCCCTATACCCGTGGCGAGGAAGTCAGCCGTCCGGCCGCTGACGTACTGGAAGAAATCCGTCATCTGGCCGACAACGGCGTGCGCGAGGTCACCCTGCTCGGCCAGAACGTCAACGGCTACCGTGGCGAGCTGAACGTGGCCGGTGTGGGCCAGATCATCGACTTGGCCGAGCTGCTGCGCTTGGTATCCGAGATCGACGGCATCGAGCGTATCCGTTACACCACCTCGCACCCGCTGGAGTTTTCCGACGCTCTGATCGAGGCACACGCCACCCTGCCCAAGCTGGTGCGCTACCTGCATCTGCCCGTGCAGTCCGGTTCCGACCGGGTGCTGGCCAACATGAAGCGCAACCACACCGCACTGGAGTACAAGTCACGTATCCGCAAACTGAAAAAAGCGGTGCCGGACATGCTGATCAGCTCCGACTTCATCGTCGGTTTTCCCGGCGAGTCGGAAAAGGACTTCGAGCAGACCATGAACCTGATCGCCGAGGTCGGCTTCGACTTCTCCTTCTCGTTCGTCTACAGTGCCCGTCCCGGCACTCCGGCCGCCGAGCTGCCGGACGACACCCCCGAGGAGGTGAAAAAGGAGCGCCTGGCCATTCTGCAACACCGTCTGCAGCAGCAGGGCTTCGAGAACAGCCGCCGCATGGTGGGCCAGATCCAGCGTGTCCTGGTGACCGACTATTCGAAAAAGGACCCAGGCATGCTGCAGGGGCGCAACGAATTCAACCGTGTGGTTAACTTCCGCAGCGACAACCCGCTGCTGATCGGCAGATTCGTCGATTGCGAGATCATGGAAGCCAAGCCGTTCTCGCTGCTGGGGCGCCATATCGAGGGTAGCGAATACTGACGGAAGCGGCCATCCGGGCAGCAAATTTGTTAAACAGGTCGCCTTATGCGACTGAACCGCTGGCCTTACCAGCCGCTTTCTGGTATTTTTGCCGGCTTGTAATGGCAGAGGCATCTGCAACCTGTGTTTACGTTTGGGAGGCACTGAGTAATGCCCAAAAAGGAAGAGCAACAAAGCAGTCAACTGACGCGCGCCTTTGTCCCCTACAAAGAAGCCAAGGGCGAAGAGTACATGGGCGAAAAGATGCGTGCCCACTTCGTTGAGATCCTCAACAACTGGAAGCAGGAACTGCGCGAGGAGGTTGACCGCACTGTCAACTACATGAAGGACGAAGCCGCCAACTTTCCAGACCCTGCAGACCGTGCCAGTCAGGAAGAGGAGTTCAGCCTGGAGCTGCGCACCCGTGACCGCGAGCGCAGGCTGATCAAGAAGATCGACGAAACGCTGCAGCTGATCGAAGACAATGAATACGGCTGGTGCGACGCCTGCGGCGTGGAAATCGGCCTGCGTCGCCTGGAAGCACGCCCGACCGCCACCCTGTGCATCGATTGCAAGACTCTGGCGGAGATCAAGGAAAAGCAGATGGGAACCTAAAGGTTGTCCAACACTGCAAACGGGGCCCACAAGGCCCCGTTTTTTATTGTCTGTCGTATGGCTGACGCACTGCTGGCTTACGCTATTGTGCGAATGAATGCGCACCTACAGGGGCGAGGCTGCCGAAATGCAGGTGCGAATTCATTCGCACAGCTTGCATCTGGCGGGCAAACCGGCACCTGCGTTACCTGCCACGGGGAACCCGCCTGCCCTGTATATCAATCCCTGGATGCGCGCAACCTGTATCTACGCGGGTGCATCATGCGGCTCGCGCACCGAATAAGGAGATCACCCGGTCCAACCGGGTGATGACGGGGAGTCGGCTTATTCTGCCGCCAACTCGCGTACCGCATCCAGCGCCTGCTGACAGGCAGCCTCATCGGCCAGCGCGGCACTTTCCGCCACTTGTTCGCCATTGTGCAGCGCCAGCAGCTGCCGCCCCTCGATGCGCAGCTCAAGCTCGCCGGCCTGCAGCGCCTTGAGCGCCATGCCCGCTGCACGACCATCGGCAAAGCCGATCGACAGCAGCACATCGTTGCCTGCAGCATCCAGCACGCGGAAGCGGAAACCGGACTCGTCACGGAAACTGACCGTGCGTGCGCCTTTTTTCGCTTTCCTGGTCTTTTTGCCTTCACTCACCGCCACCTGGGCAAAGTTGCGCAGGCCCACGGCTTCGCGCAGCTTCGCCAGAAACGGCGTGGCAATGGCACGCGCCTTGACGGCACCGGCCTGGAGGATGTCCTCCAGGTCCTGCGGACGCGCCAACAGCTCGTGGTAGCGCTCACGCGGCCCTGCCAGCTGGTCGTCCAGCAGCTCGAACAGCTGCTGCTTGGCTTCGCCCCAGGCCAGCCCTGCGCCCAGGTCGGCATGCATCTGTGCCGTCTGCTCCGCGCTGGCAAAGGCCTTGTACAGGGTAAACAGGTGAGAATCGTCGGCATCCTTGGGCTCGCCAGGCAGTCGCGAGTCGGTCACGATGCGGGCAATCGCCGCCTTCAGCTCCTTGCTGGAGGAAAACAGCGGAATGGTATTGTCATAGCTCTTGGACATCTTGCGACCATCCAGCCCCGGCAGGGTGGCCACCTCTTCGGCGATCTGCGCCTCGGGCAACACAAAGAACTCGCGCCCCTGGCCAAACAGGTGGTTGAAACGCTGACCGATGTCACGGGCCATTTCCACATGCTGGACCTGGTCACGGCCCACCGGCACCAGATGGGCATTGAACATCAGGATGTCGGCCGCCATCAGTACCGGATAGCTGAACAGGCCCATGGTCACCCCGGCATCCGGGTCCTCTCCGGCTTCATTGTTCTGGTCTACCGCTGCCTTGTAGGCATGGGCACGGTTGAGCAGGCCTTTGGCCGCCACGCAAGTCAGCAGCCAGGTCAGCTCGGGAATCTCGGGGATGTCGGACTGCCGGTAAAAGGTGGCACGTTCCGGATCCAGGCCACCGGCCAGCCAGGTGGCGGCGACTTCCAGCCGCGACTGCTGGATGCGCGCCGGATCATCGCACTTGATCAGTGCATGGTAATCGGCCAGAAAATAAAAGGACTCCACCTCGGCCGCCCGGCTGGCCTCGATGGCGGGGCGGATGGCTCCCGCATAGTTGCCAAGGTGTGGTGTTCCGGTGGTGGTAATACCCGTCAAAACTCGCTGCTTCATGATGTCTGCCACTTTTTTCCTGTATGAATTCACTGCCGCTGTTCAGCCGGCAAAAACCTGTTCAAGCACGGCTTCCCTGAGCTCTACCAGCTTGCCGTGAAAGAAATGACCGCTATCGGCAACACGTACCAGCCGTACCGGCCGCTCCATCTGCTCTACCCAGTCGTATACCAGCTGCGGATCGACGATCTCGTCCTCCTCCGGCTGGATCACCGTCAGGCGGCCCTGTCCCGACACCCAGTGTCCGGTGTGGAAGCGCATGGCCGCGGGTGCCACCAGACAAATCTGCACCGGGGGTTCACCGCGCAACTCCAGGCGCCCCGACAGGCTGCCCGCAACAAAGCCGCCAAAGGAAAAGCCGAACAGGTACACGGGCAGCCCGGGATGGCGTTCACACAGCCAGCCCAGCGCCGTCTCCGCGTCGTTCACCTCGCCACTGCCCATGTCGTGCACACCTTCGCTCTTGCCGGTCCCGCGATAATTGAAACGTAGTGTGGCCAGCCCCTGGTCGCGGGCCGTGCGCTGCAGGGTGGAAACCACCTTGTTGAGCATGGTGCCGCCCTCCTGTGGGTTCGGATGGCAGACCAGTGCCACGCCCCGCGCTCCGCTCACTGCCAGGTATCTCGCTTCCAGCTGGCCTGCGGGACCGGGAATCATCAGGCTCTCTTCACGTTTCAACACTCTGTGCTCCGGGTTTTTGCAGACTTGTTCTGTCTGCTTGCAAAAAATCGTCCATTGGTCAATAGTCGATCCTGATGCGTACACATTGCGTCCGGGTTTACGTTACTCTATGCAGCCCACACGGGCTGCGCCAACTATGCCCGGACATTCACTGATCCATTTGACGAGGACTTTCCGTGGACGAAAACTCTATCCCCGTATGGTTGCTACCGTTACTGAGCTTCATTGTTGGCGTGGCTGTCGCCATGCTGGTTACCCGCATGATGCGCAACGGCCCGTCCGACAGCACGGAAAGCCGGCTTGACGACCTGCAGGAGCGCTTCAACAGCTATCAGGACGAAGTGGTCGCACACTTTAGCACGACTGCCGAACTGGTCAACAAACTGACCGAGAACTACCAGAATGTGCAGGAGCACCTGCTGCAGTCTGCCGAACGTCTGGCCCTGGACGAGGACACTCGCCAGCGTCTGCTCAACAGCCTGGTTGATCACAAGGCCCTGGAACGTCCGCAAGCCGAAGCACCTGCCGAAGCACCGGAAGCACCCGTTGCGCAAGAGCAGCAGGAGCCGGCCGAAAGCGAGGCTCCCGCGGCCGCTCCGGCAGCAGAGGAAGCCGAGCCGGAAGTCATTCCCGAGCCACCGCGCGACTACGCCAGCAAGAAGGAAGGCGAAGTCGGCACCCTGGATGAAAGCTTCGGACACAAGAAGGACTAGGTTTTCCGGCCGGACATCGACCACGAAAAAGCGCGCCCTTGGCGCGCTTTTTTTCATTCTACTGCTGCGGTCCGGTAATCAGCGGACGCATACCCACTTCCGCCTGCAGCAGCAGACGCTCGCCCAGACGCAACACTTCCATTTCCATCTGCTCGCCGGGCTGCATGCGGGCCACCTGGTTCATTGAGCTGCGGCCGTCAATGGCGGTTTCGCCGGCAATCGAGAGGATGATGTCGCCCGGCTGCAGGCCGGCCTGTGCTGCCGGACCGTCACGGAACACGCCGGCCACCAGGATGCCGGTGCGTTCCTGCAGGCCGAAGGTCTCGGCCAGTTCGGGTGTCAGCGCCTGCACTTCCAGCCCCAGCCAGCCACGCACCACCTGGCCATGCTCGATGATCGACTCCATGATGTTGAGCGCCAGCTTGACGGGAATCGCGAACCCGATCCCCTGGGAGCCGCCGCTGCGGGAAAAGATGGCGGTATTGATGCCCAGCAGGCGGCCTTCCGCATCCACCAACGCACCTCCCGAGTTGCCCGGGTTGATGGCCGCATCGGTCTGGATGAAATCCTCATAGGTGTTGATGCCGAGCTGATTGCGACCGGTCGCGCTGACAATGCCCATGGTCACCGTCTGCCCCACCCCGAACGGGTTGCCGATGGCCAATGCCACATCACCGATCTGCACCTGGTCCGACTCGCCCCTGCGGATGACCGGCAAGTCCTCCAGCTCGATCTTGAGCACGGCCAGGTCGGTTTCCGGATCGATGCCGATGACCCGCGCCTGGGTTTCCCGGCCATCCTTGAGTGCCACCACCACCTGGCCTGCATCGGCAATCACATGGTTGTTGGTCAGCAGGTAGCCTTCCCGGCTCATGATCACCGCCGAGCCCAGACTGGACTCCAGACGCCTTTGCTGCGGCAGGCTGTCACCGAAGAAATGCCGCAGTGCCGGGTCGGAGAACAGTGGATGGATCGGCTCGCTGATCACCTTGGTGCTGTACAGGTTGGCGACTGCCGGCGAGGCATGGCTCACGGCTGCGGCATAGGAGGAAGGGCCCGAGGTCACCGGCGTCCTGTCCACCACACCGGGCACGGCAGACCTCCCGGTCAACCCCAGCTGCTCCGGAAACCAGCCCATCAGCACCAGGGCAGCCAGAATGCCGGCCAACACCGGCCAGCCTAGCTGGCGTAGCTGTTCACGCATAGAACTCCCTTGTTCTGGTCTGCAAATGACCGGTCATTATAATCAACTCGACTGGACGGACCTAGCCTGCGGTCCGTTTTCCGGTCTTTCTTTTGCGCAAACGGGCATAATGCGGCTTCTACGCAGCCCACTCGAGGAGACATCATGAGCATTGCCATCAGCCGCCTGCTGACTGCCCTGGACGAATATCTGGACACTGCCGCCATCAGCGACTACTGCCCGAATGGCCTGCAGGTCGAGGGGCGTACACAGGTGCAACGCATCATCTCCGGGGTCACTGCCAGCCAGGCCCTGATCGATGCCGCCATCGAACGCAAGGCGGACGCCATCCTGGTGCACCATGGCTATTTCTGGAAAGGCGAGAACCCGGTCATCACCGGCATGAAGCAGCGCCGTATCAAAAGCCTGCTGCTGCACGACATCAACCTGCTGGCCTACCACCTGCCACTGGACATCCACGCCGAGGTCGGCAACAACGTGCAACTGGCCAAACGCCTGGAGCTCAGCATCACCGGCCCGTTGGAGGCCGGCAACCCGCGCAGTGTCGGCCTGCTGGGCGAACTGGCCGAACCATTGTCCAGCGAACAGTTCGCCGCGCGCATCAGCCATGCACTGCAACGTGCACCCATGGTGATCGATGCCGGCAAGCCGATCCGCACGGTCGCCTGGTGCACCGGCGGTGCCCAGAGTTACATCGAGCACGCCATTGCCGCTGGCGTGGATGCCTTCATCACCGGCGAGATTTCCGAGCACAGCACCCATAGCGCACTGGAAAACGGCATCAGCTATTTCGCCGCCGGACACCACGCCACCGAGCGCTACGGCGTGCAGGCGCTGGGCGAATGGCTGGCCGACAGGTTCGGCATCGAACACGAATATGTCGAATGCCCGAACCCGGTGTGAGCACACATATCCTAATTGCATTTTGATCTAGAAAACCTCTTGGTTATAACCCTCTGCTCGCGATAGAGTGCACCGCATCACTTGGCACCACCCATTGCGAGCAGAGCATGACCGACACCCTCACTCACCTCAAACAGCTGGAAGCCGAGAGCATCCACATCATTCGTGAAGTCGCCGCCGAGTTTGACAACCCGGTGATGCTCTATTCCATCGGCAAGGATTCGGCGGTGATGCTGCATCTGGCCCGCAAGGCCTTCTACCCCGGCAAGCTGCCCTTTCCCGTGCTGCATGTGGATACCCGCTGGAAATTCCGGGAGATGTACCAGTTTCGCGAGCGCATGGTGCAGGACTTCGAGCTGGACCTGCTCATCCATGTCAATCCGGACGGCATCGAGCAGGACATCAACCCTTTCGTGCATGGCAGCGCCCGACACACCGACATCATGAAAACCGAGGGCCTCAAGCAGGCGCTGGACAAGCACGGCTTCGATGCCGCCTTCGGCGGTGCGCGGCGTGACGAGGAAAAGTCCCGTGCCAAGGAGCGGGTCTATTCGTTTCGCGACAGCAAGCATCGCTGGGACCCGAAAAACCAGCGCCCCGAGCTGTGGAACCTCTATAACGGCAAGATCAACCGGGGCGAGTCCATTCGCGTGTTTCCGCTATCGAACTGGACCGAGCTGGATATTTGGCAATACATCCATCTAGAGCAGATCCCCATCGTGCCGCTGTATTTCGCCGCCGAACGTCAGGTGATCGAGCGCGATGGCACGCTGATCCTGATTGACGACGAACGCATCCTCGAACATCTGAGCGACGCGGAGAAGGCCCGCATCGAGACCAGAAGCGTACGCTTCAGGACCCTGGGCTGCTATCCGCTGACCGGCGCGGTGGAATCCACCGCCACCACACTTCCGGAGATTATCCAGGAGATGCTGCTGACGCGCACCTCCGAACGGCAAGGGAGGGTGATCGACCATGATGGTGCGGGGTCGATGGAGGAGAAAAAGAGGCAGGGGTATTTTTAGGTTTTTGTCTTGCGGTGGCCTAGGACGGGGTGCTGCCTGTGCTGCCGCTGCGTTTCGGCGCCGAAGCAAGCTTCGGCACCTGCACTGATGCGTTGCACAGGCAGCACCCCGACCCGAATGCACCGCGTACGTTGGGAGGGAGTGGCCCGGCTGCACCGGGCCGCTATCGCCACCCAGCCTGAAAGCCAGGCGTTTTCAATGGAGCTTTCATAGGCCACGGCCCACCCCTCAAGAACGAACTTGCAGCAGCCCAGTACCCAAATTGCAAACGCCCCAACTCCGGGCACACAAAAGAGAAAACCCGCCATGAGTCACCAATCCGACCTGATCAGCCAGGACATCCACAGCTACCTGGCCCAGCACGAGCGCAAGGAACTGTTGCGCTTTCTGACCTGCGGCAACGTCGATGACGGCAAAAGCACCCTGATCGGCCGCCTGTTGCATGACTCCAAGATGATCTACGAAGATCATCTGGACGCCATTGCGCGTGATTCAAGAAAAAGCGGCACCACCGGCGATGAGGTGGATCTGGCCCTGCTGGTGGACGGCCTGCAGGCCGAGCGCGAACAGGGCATCACCATCGATGTGGCATACCGCTATTTCAGCACCGCCAAACGCAAGTTCATCATTGCCGACACGCCCGGCCACGAGCAGTACACCCGCAACATGGCGACCGGCGCATCCACCTGCGATCTGGCCATCATTCTGGTCGATGCACGAAAAGGGCTGCAGAGCCAGACCCGCCGCCACAGCTACATCGCCTCCCTGCTTGGCATCCGCCATCTGGTGGTGGCCATCAACAAGATGGATCTGGTCGATTATGACCGGCAACGCTTTGACGAGATCCGTGCCGACTACCTGCAGTTTGCGGCCAGCCTAGGAGTGGATGAGCAGCGTCTGCATTTTGTGCCGCTGTCGGCGCTCAGGGGCGACAACGTGGTCCATTCGAGTGCACACACGCCCTGGTATGCGGGCCCGACCCTGATGCAACTGCTGGAGAGCGTGGACATCAGCCCGGCTCCGGCCCGCGAAGGGCTGCGTTTCCCGGTGCAGTACGTCAACCGTCCCAACCTGAACTTCCGCGGATTCGCCGGCACCCTGGCCGGCGGCCAGATACGCAAGGGCGACGCCATCAAGGTGCTGCCCGGCGGCAGCCGCAGCAGGGTGAAATCCATTGTCACCTTCGATGGCGAACTGGACCGCGCCATTGCCGGTCAGGCGATCACGCTGACGCTGGAAGACGAAATCGACATTTCCCGTGGCGACCTGATTGTGCACGAGCACAGCCAGCCACTGGTCACCGACCGCATTGAGGCCACCCTGGTCTGGCTGGGCGAGGAGCCCCTGCTGCCCGGCAAGCGCTACGACATCAAGCGCGCCACCAGCAGCATTCCGGGAACCATTACCGAAATCCGTCAGCGCATTGACGTCAACACACTGCAAAAGGCCCCGGCCAGCCAGCTGCAGCTCAACGAGGTGGCCGAGGTCTGCCTGAGTCTGGATGTACCGCTGGCCATCGACAACTATCAGGACAACCGTACCACCGGCGCTTTCATCGTCATCGACCGCATGAGCAACATCACCGTGGGTGCCGGCATGATCCACAACCGGGGCAGTACGGAATACCCCGGCACCCTGCCCGGCAAAGGCCGGGTCAGCCCCGCCGAACGTCAGTTGCGCTTTGGCCAGCAGCCGGTAACGGTGCTGTTCTCCGGCCTGTCCGGCGCCGGCAAGAGCACCCTTGCCTACGCCTTGGAGCGCAGGTTGTTTGACAGTGGCAGGGCCGCCTATGTGCTGGACGGCCAGAATCTGCGTCATGACCTGAACAAGGGACTGCCAGCCGACCGCGCCGGCCGCGCGGAGAACTGGCGACGCACCGCCCAGGTGGCACGCCAGTTCAACGAGGCCGGTCTGATCAGCCTCTGCGCTTTTGTCGCGCCCGATGCCGAAGGCCGCGAACAGGCCCGCGCCAGCATCGGCAAGGAGCGCCTGTTGACCGTCCATGTGCAGGCCTCGCCCGAGGTCTGCCGCGAACGCGATCCACAGGGGTTGTATGCAGCCGGCGAGGACAACATTCCCGGCGAGTCCTTCCCCTATGACATACCACTGGATGCCGACCTGGTGATCAACACCCAGCAGACCTCCATCGACGAGGCCGTCGAGCAGCTGATCGGTCTGCTGCGGGAACGCAACAGACTGTGATCTGCAAGGGCTGAACCGGGAGCGCCGACACAGGGCAAGACCCGACCGGCTCCATCCGGGGCCGGCCACCCGACGGCTGTGCGCAACATGCCGGACAGGATTGCGCACGGACAACCCTCAAGGCTGGCAGCCCAACAAACAACAACGGGGCCTCATGAGGCCCCGTTGTTCCAGTCGCTGCGGATCAATACTGCAGCATGCGCGGCAACTCCTTGGCCTGCTCGATCCACTTGGCCACCTCGGTTTCCGATGGCACGCGGCGGGTGAGATTTTTCTCTTCGTTGACCTCGGCCATGGCCCGGGTCAGGTTGGCCGCATTGCGCTGTGCCAATTCGGGAACGGTGTCCACACCGGCTGCCTCAAGCAGTTCGGAATACTCGGAACCCACACCGTTGATGCGATACAGGTCGACCATGTTGGCAAAGCGCAGAATCAGTTTGGGTGAAATGTCGGTGCTTTCTGCCAGATCCTTGCGCTGCTTGGGTGTAAGCACATTCTGCAGCAGGGTGTCGGTATCCTTGATGCCCTGTTCACGCAGCTTTTCGCCCACGACCGGACCAATGCCTTCAACGTTTTCAATCGGGTAATTCGCCATCTTCTGTCTCCGGAAAAACAAACAAGAAAGCCTGCGGAGTCTGTTCCACAACTCCTTGTCCATGCATTCCGTTGTTTCAGCCGTCAAACGGCTGCAGGCCAACCCCTGATATACCTAGAATCTCCGTACGGGACAAGCGATAACGGCCACTTTCGTGATGCGGTTCGTCCAGCCGGGTCTCCGGCAACGTCGACCGTCAGGCTGCAAGGCCGGCCGGAGCGGCTCATTGCGCCGACAACGGCAGGCCGAATATGCGGTCGAAAAACCAGTTGAAGACAAAGGTATATATCAGGAAAAACAGCAGGAAGCCGGCATCCAGCCAGAACGCCTGCCAGAGGCTGATGCCCAGCCACCAGGCAAACAGGGGGATGGTCATCAGCGCCAGGCCACCCTCAAAACCCACCGCATGGGCTGTCCTGCGCCGGATACTGCGGCCGCGCACCGTCTGACGGGCCTCCCAGAACTCGAAGCCGGTATTCCAGGTCAGGTTCCAGATCACGGCAATCACGGATACCACCACGGACACCGTACCCGAGTGAAACAGGTCGTGTCCCAGCGCGATCAGGATCAGGCTGGTCAGGAAAATGGCAATGGTTTCAAACAGGCCGACATAGACCAGCTTGCGTTTCAGCCCCTGCATGGCTACCGCACACTCCCGTAAAAAAGACCGCCCAGTGTACTGGAAACCGGCGCGCGGATGCAGGGTTGCCCGCCTCCCCTGCCAGCCTGACATGCCACTTGCAAAAATCTGCTAGTATGCGCTCCCGTTTCATCAGGGCCACGCAAGGAACAACATGTCCACCGGAACCACAACTCCTGCCACTTCCGTCAGCGGCCAGCGCAACCTCTGGTTGCTGTTCGGCGCACAGTCGCTAGGCGGCGCCTCGCCACCCATCATCATCTCGCTGGGCGGACTGGTCGGCATGCAGCTGGCCAGCGATCAGGATCTGGCCACCCTGCCGGTCAGCCTGTTCAACCTCGGGCTGGCACTGTCCACCATTCCGGCCGCCATGCTGATGCGCTACCTGGGCCGCCGTCCGGCCTATGTGCTGGGTGCGCTCATGGCCATCTGCGCCGGACTGCTGGCTGCCTGGGGCATTGCACAAAAGAACTTCATGCTGTTCTGCCTGGGTACCGCGCTGTCCGGTTTTTATGCCGCCTGCGTGCAGAACTACCGCTTTGCCGCGTCCGATAGCGTGGCTCCGCAGCTTCGGCCCAGGGCCATCTCCCGCATCATGATCGGCGGTCTGGTGGCGGCGGTGATCGGCCCGCAGGTGGTCATCTGGACCAAGGATGCCTGGGACGGCATTCCCTTTGCCGGCAGCTTCGTCAGCCAGGCCGGACTGGCCCTGCTTGCCTTGCCCCTGTTGCTGTCGTTGCGCCTGCCCAGCCTGCAGTTTGCCGCCGACTCCGGCACTGCCCGGCCACTACTGGCCATTGCCCGGCAACAACGCTTTGTGGTCGCGGTGATTGCCGGCATCGTCTCCTATGGGCTGATGGCCTTCATCATGACCGCCGCCCCCATGGCCATGGTTGCCAGCGGCTTCAGCTCCGGTCAGGCCACCCTGGGCATCCAGTGGCACGTGCTGGCCATGTTCGGGCCCAGCTTCATCACCGGCAACCTGATTTCCCGCTTCGGCAAGATCAGCATCACCGCCGCCGGCCTGATCATCATCGGCCTGTCCGGTGTGCTGGCCATGCTGGGGACGGGGCTGTTCCACTTCTGGGGTTCGCTGATTCTGCTCGGTATCGGCTGGAACTTCGGTTTCATCGGTGCCACGGCCCTGGTCACCGACACCTACAACCAGGCGGAACGCTCCAAGGCCCAGGCCATGAACGACTTCCTGATTTTCGGTACGGTGGCGGCGGGCTCGTTCAGCTCCGGCTATCTGCTCAACAACATCGGCTGGTTCAAGATCAACCTGTTCATGCTGCCGGTCATTGCTGCGGTCCTGCTGTTGCTGCTGTGGCTGCAGTTGACCGGTAACCGTGCAGGCTACAGGTCCGCGCAGTAATCCCGCTCCTCGGCAGCGGTGGTATACCAGACATAGTCGGCCATGCCCTGCCCGTAGCTGCTGCCCTCTTCCAGCATGATCAGTATGACGAACCCGGGATCGTCAGTCAGGTCCTGCAGGTGCAGGGGCACACCGAGATCCTTGCGCACATGGTAGGAACCGGCAATCAGCATGGCCGGCTTGTCGGCGTCCAGCAGCGTGCGCGCCATGTTCAGGTCACGTTGCTGCTGCACGGCCAGCATGGCCGGCAGCTGCTTCCTGGGCAGCAGGCCACAGTGCGAGTCATGGATGATCCTGCGCAGCCTGCGCTGCACTCCGGGATGGCCGGCATGCGCTGATTTCAGTGCGGATGGGTTGCGATACACCGCCCGCATCTGCTGGCCATCCAGATTGCCGGCCAGCAACGGCCAGGGGCGTGTGATGGCATGCTCGACCAGCGGCCCGTACAGCTGCCAGTCCCAGCCGGGATCCCAGTCCAGCGCATCCGTCAGCTGCGCGGGCGGGTTGCCGGCAGCCAGGTCGGCACGCACCCGGTCCACGTTCGGCTGCTGATTGCCGTTCAGCATTTCCAGCACCAGGCTGCCCTGAACCCGTCGCTGTTCCAGCGCCTGTAGCAGCTGCAACTGCAACTCGTGCTGCTCGGGATTGTCATGCTTTTCGCCCAGCAGTACCATCTGCGGGGCGGCCAGCAACTCCACCAGCTCATCCATATCCAGCAGACGCCCACTGGCCACCTCGACAATGGAACCGGCCGGCAGGTCCGCCCCCGGCAGGCGACTGCTGCAGCAACCGCTCAGTCCGCTGCAGGCACTCAGCCAGAGCAGGCTGGCCAGCAGCAGAAGCAGCCTGATCAAGACTTGTCCGTTCATGGCGCAGTCAGTACCCCCGCATCTTCCAGATGTGCCGGATCGACATCTTTCGGCCAGCGCAAGCCAAAGTCCTGCCAGAGGAGCTCCGGCAGTTCGTTGCTGTTCAGGGTGCGGACCCGGGTCTCGCCATCAGCACCACGCAGACGCAGCTGGTTGCCCAGGATGCCCGAACGGCTGCCATCGGCGTTGGCCCGCGCCACCATCAATTGACGCATGAAGGTGGAGTCCGGATGGCCACTGGTATACCAGTTGGCCACCTGCTGATCGGCGGTGAACATGGGCAGGCCATCCAGTTCGTACACGTCCAGCCAGCCGCCCTCCTGCCAGACCTGATGGAACCAGCGATCGCCCTCACAAACCAGACGACGGCGGTCATGGGGTGTCCGCTGTTCCAGCCCTGCCTGCCAGAGCAGCGCCGCGGTCAGTGAAAAGCCGCCAAAACCCACATCCGTCAGCCATTGCCGGCCGTCCAGCTCCACCGCCAGCAGCAGATGGGTACGTGCGGGCATGTCGTTGCGATCCGGTGTACGCAGGCGCACCCGCGCGCCCAGCGGCCGGGCCTGAAAGCCCAGTTGTTGCAAGACACGCATGAACAGGCCGTTCTGTTCAAAGCAGTAACCGCCCCGCTGCTGCACGACCAGCTTGTCGAATACCGCCTCCGGCTCCAGTGCAATGGGTTGGCGCAGCAACACGTTCAGGTTCTCGAACGGAATGGCCTGGGCATGCGCCCGGGTCAGCGCGTGCAGGGTCTCCGGAGTGACATCGCGTCTACCCCGGTAATCGATACGGGAAAAATACAGTTCCAGATCCACGTCACCACCCATCTGACAGCTCCTGCCCGGCATCATAGCACGCACGCAGGAGCTGTCGGCACTGCACCTGGCTTGCGGAATGCTCCCCGCAGAAACAGGAAAGGCCCCGGATTCCGGAGCCCTTCTGGATGTTGCAGCCTGCTACCTGTGATCAGTCACCAAAGCTGATGTCCATGTCGCGCGCCGTCAACACGGTATCGCCCCTGGGATCCACTCGCTTGTCGATATGCAGGGCATCTTCGAGTGGCACCAGCGCAATGTCGGTGGACTTGAGCGCCACCATGTGGCCGAACTTGCCGGCCTCGATGGCGCGTACGGCAGCCGCACCAAAACGCAGCGCCAGCAGGCGGTCGAAGGTGGTCGGCGAGCCACCCCGTTGCAGGTGTCCCAGCACCAGCGAACGGGTGTCCTTGCCGGTGCGCTCGGCAATTTCCCTGGCTACATGTTCGGCAATACCGCCCAGCACCACATGCTGGCGGCCGAGTTCGCCTTCGCTCCTGATCACCGCCTCGCCATCCACCGGCACGGCCCCTTCAGCCACCACCACAATGCCGTACTTGCGGCCATTGAGCTCATTGTCCATCAGGTGAGTGCAGATCTTGTTGATGTCGAAAGGGATTTCCGGAATCAGGATGACATCGGCATTTCCCGAGATGCCGCTGTTGAGCGCAATGAAGCCCGCATCCCGTCCCATCACCTCGACCACCATGATGCGGTCGTGGGACTTGGCCGTGGAATGCAGGCGGTCAATGGCCTCGGTGGCGATGCCGGCTGCCGTATCGAAACCGAAGGTCAGCTCGGTGCCGCCCAAGTCGTTATCGATGGTTTTCGGAACGCCGATGATGGGGATGCCCTTGTCGGAAAACCGCTTGGCGATATCCATGCTGCCGTCGCCACCCACGGCAATCAGCGCATCGAAACCCAGACGGTGGAAGTTCTGGATGACCTTGTCGGACAGGTCCCGCTCCTCGCATTCGCCAGCCACGTTGCAGACCGGCATGCGAAACGGATTACCCTTGTTGGTACTACCCAGGATGGTACCGCCCTGGTTGGCAATACCGTCCACCACCGCGGGGGTCAGACGCACGATGTCGTTGGTGTTGAGCAGCCCGCCATAACCGGTCTTGATACCATAGACTTCCCACTGCCGGTGGTGCGCCGCCATGGTGACGGCTTCGATCACGGCATTCAGTCCCGGGGCATCACCGCCACCGGTATTAATGCAGATCTTGAGACGCTGACGCTTGGACATGAATGCCTCCCTGTAAAATGGCGCCAATATAGCATATTTCTGCGCTGTCACCTCGAGCTGCGACGCGAACCCGCAGAAAAACACGGATGCCTGAAGCAATCGGTCAGATGGTCATTGACCATGCCCATGGACTGCATGAAGGCGTAGCAGCCAACCGGACCGACAAAAACGAAGCCGGCCTTTTTCAGCGCCCGGCTCATGGCCCGGGACTCCGCCGTCTGCGCCGGCACATCCTCCGGTCTGGCATGGTTGTTGACCACCGGCCGGCCGCCGACGAAACCCCACAGCCAGCCGGCGAAATCCACGCCCTGCTCCTGCAGCCGCAGAAAAGCTCTGGCATTGGTGCGGATGGCCTCCAGCTTGCCCCGGTGACGGATCAGGCCGGGATCCCGGACCAGCCGGTCCAGCTCGTCATCGCCCATCGCGGCAATCCGCTGCGGATCAAAATCATGAAAACAGTGCCGGTAATGGGCACGCTTGCGCAGCACCACCAGCCAGCTCAAGCCTGCCTGCTGGCCTTCCAGGCACAGTTTCTCGAACAGCTTGCCGGCATCGTGACAGGGCACACCCCACTCGTGGTCATGGTAGGCGATGTAATCGGCATGCTCCCCCGGCTAGGGACAGCGATTGGCAGGCGTAGTCATACAGTCTCCCGGGGCATTGTTCATGGCGCACGCTGCAAGGGCGGTTCCGGCCGCGATTTGCGCGCATTGATCGCGTCAAACAGCGCTTGTGCAAAACAGTTTTACATCAACCATCAACAGGGTAGTAAAAGAGCTGTCATAGTATCAGGTACCCTGCACATACGAGATAGCCGCACACCAAAGCGTCCCGTGCAATCCGTCACTGCCGGCAAGCCCGGCACGCCACCTTGCGAGGCAAGCATGCTGAAAACACCTCCTGTCCCCCTGGCATGGGCCCTGATCTTTCTTGCACCATGGGCCATGGCAGACAGCATCGACTTCAACCGGCAGCCGCCCAACGCGCCGGATCAGCAACCGGCCTTTGCCGGCCAGACCCGGGCACCGGTCATCCGCGATGATATCCGTCTGGACACCACCATCATCGCCGATGGACTCGAGCATCCCTGGAGCATGGCCCAGCTGCCGGATGGCCGCTGGCTGGTTACCGAGCGCCCCGGTCGCATGCGGCTGATCGATGCGGACGGTCAGGTTTCCGCACCGCTGAGCGGCTTGCCGCGCGTGGACGCACGTGGCCAGGGTGGCCTGCTGGATGTATTGCCGGACAGGGACTTTGCCAGTACCCGGCAGCTTTGGTGGAGCTATGCCGAGCCCCGTGAAAACGGCAAGAACGCCACCGCCGTGGCCACCGGCACACTGTCTGCCGACGAACGCTCGCTGGAAAACGTGCAGGTCGTCTTCCGCCAGCAGCCGGCCTGGGATTCCACCTATCACTTCGGCTCGCGGCTGGTATTCGACAACCAGGGCATGCTGTTCATCACCACCGGCGAGCGCTCATACGGACAGCCACGGGTCCTGGCCCAGGATGTCACCACCCATCTGGGCAAGGTGCTGCGCATCCACCCGCAAGGCGGTGCGGCACAAGGCAACCCGGCAATTTCCGGCGGCCTGCCGGAAATCTGGTCCTGGGGACACCGCAACCTGCAGGCCGCGGCACTGGATGCCGACGGCCTGCTGTGGACCGTCGAGCATGGCCCGCGCGGTGGTGACGAGCTGAACCAGCCCCGGCCCGGACGCAACTATGGCTGGCCGGTCATCACCTATGGCCGTGAATACAGCGGCCGCAAGGTGGGCAAAGGGCTGACCGCCCAAGCGGGCATGGAGCAGCCGATCTACTACTGGGACCCGGTGATCGCTCCCAGCGGCATGGCCTTCTACCGGGGCAACCTGTTTGACAGCTGGCAGGACAGCCTGCTGATTGGCGGACTGGCCAGCCAGACACTGGTCCGCCTGACGCTGCAGGACGGCAAGGTCACCGGCGAGGCCCGCTATCTGCAGGGCATGGCGCGCATCCGCGATGTGCGCGTGGCGCAGGACGGCTCCGTCATGCTGCTGACCGATCATCGCAATGGCGCGCTGATCCGCCTCCGGCCTGCACCCTGAGCAGCCACCCTGCCCCGGATTTCCGGCAGCACGGGCAAAAAGCTGCTATCTTCATACATTGTGCATGAATCATTGCCGGGCAAAGGGTTGCCCGGAAACATGCCAAGGAGTCCGTTATGCCCGGTTACGAAACCCGCAAACAAGCCTTCCAGATCGGGGCTTTTCAGGGCAGGCTGCGCATGCTCAGGGACAGGACACAGTATTCGGACGAGGACGGCGAAGCCGGGCGGGTCGGCATCTGCTCGGCCAGCTGGAGCCTGTTCGGTCAGCTGTGGCCGGCCAGCAAGGTTCTGGCACGGTTCATGAAAACCATGGAGCTGAAGGACCGCCGCATTCTGGAGCTGGGTTGCGGCCTGGGCTTGCCCAGCCTGACCCTGCAATACCGCGGTGCTGACATCACCGCCAGTGACTACCATCCCGCCAGCCGGGATTTCCTGCAGTACAACTGTCAGCTGAACAACCTGCCGGACATCCCCTTCATCCAGCTGGACTGGAACAACCCGCCCGACGGGGAACAGTACGACCTGATCATTGCCAGCGACGTGCTCTACGATCCCGGCCAGCCCGAAAGCCTCAGCCATGCCATTGAAAAACTGGCCAGCCCCGTCTGCAAGGTCCTGCTGAGCTGCCCCGGACGGGGCTACAAGAACAGCTTCAGCCGCAAGATGGCCAAGCTGGGTTTTGTGTTGACCGAGATTCCCGTTCCCTTTGGTCCGGACGAGAAACCACCCCACAAGGGACGGCTATTGAACTACGTGCGCGGCTAGCCGTTTTCTGCAATGACGAAAAAGCCCCGTATCTACGGGGCTTTTTCTGTTCAGCGCCAGCGGGTTGTCAGTCCTTGCGCTGCGGCGACAACAGCTCGATCTTGTAGCCATCCGGATCCTCGACAAAGGCCAGAATGCTGTTGCCATGCATCATGGGACCTGGCTCACGGGTGATCTTGCCGCCACGCGCCCGGATGTTCTCACAGGCCTTGTACACGTCGGGCACTTCCAGCGCGATATGGCCGTAGCCGTTGCCCAGGTCATAGCTGGAGGTATCCCAGTTGTGGGTCAGCTCGATGACCGCATTTTCCTCTTCACTGCCGTAGCCGACAAAAGCCAGCGTGAACTTGCCATCCGGATAATCCTTGCGGCGCAGCAGCTGCATGCCCAACACATCGGTATAGAAGGCGATGGACTTGTCCAGGTCACCCACGCGCAGCATGGTGTGTAGAATTCGCATAGTGTTCTCCTTACGGTCAACTTGTCGCAGCCATTTTACTGACTTCGGTGATGCTTTGCTGGCAGCTGCCTGCTTGCACCGGACGCAATGGCTGAAAATACAGAACCCCGGCACGCCGGGGTTCTGTCTGTCTGCACTGTCGGCCTGTTACAGCAACGAGCGGCCCTTGCTGGCGGCGATGCGCAAGCGCAGGGCGTTGAGCTTGATGAAGCCTTCGGCATCCTGCTGGTCGTAGGCGCCGGCATCATCCTCGAAGGTGGCCACGGCTTCGTCGAACAGAGAGTCATCGGACTTGCGGCCCACGACAATGACGTTGCCCTTGTACAGTTTGAGACGCACCACGCCGTTGACGTTGGCCTGGGAGGCATCAATCATCTGCTGCAGCATGTGACGCTCGGGGCTCCACCAGTAGCCGTTGTAGATCATGGCGGCGTACCTTGGCATCAGCTCGTCCTTCAGGTGCATCACTTCACGGTCCAGGGTGATGGACTCGATGGCACGGTGCGCCTTGAGCATGATGGTGCCGCCAGGGGTTTCGTAGCAGCCACGGGCCTTCATGCCGACGTAGCGGTTTTCGACGATGTCGACACGGCCGATGCCGTTGTCGCCACCCACCTTGTTCAGATAGGTCAGCACCTGGGCCGGGGTCATGTCCTTGCCGTCGATGGCAACGATGTCACCCTGGCGATAGGTCAGCTCGATGTAGGTCGGGGTATCCGGAGCCTTCTCGGGGGAAACGCTCCAGCGCCACATATCTTCCTCATGCTCGGTCCAGGTATTTTCCAGCACGCCACCCTCATAGGAGATATGCAGCAGGTTGGCGTCCATGGAGTACGGAGATTTCTTGCCGTGACGCTCGATGGGGATGCTGTGCTTTTCGGCATAGGCCAGCAGCTTTTCGCGGGACATCAGATCCCATTCACGCCACGGGGCGATGACCTTGACGCCGGGCTTGAGTGCGTAGGCACCGAGTTCGAAGCGCACCTGGTCGTTGCCCTTGCCGGTGGCACCATGGGAGATGGCATCGGCACCGGTCTCGTTGGCGATCTCCACCAAACGCTTGGCAATCAGCGGACGGGCAATGGAGGTACCCAGCAGGTACTCGCCTTCATAGATGGTGTTGGCGCGAAACATGGGGAAGACAAAGTCGCGCACGAACTCTTCACGCAGGTCCTCGATGTAGATTTCCTTGACACCCAGGGCTTCGGCCTTGGCGCGGGCCGGTTCCACTTCCTCGCCCTGACCAAGGTCGGCGGTAAAGGTGACGATTTCACACTGGTACTCGTCCTGCAGCCATTTGAGGATCACCGAGGTATCCAGACCACCGGAATAGGCAAGAACCACCTTTTTTACATCGGACATGCGTTGACTCCATTGAAGAATGCGGCAAACAAGGCCGTCATTCTACCGCTGACAGTGGGGAATTTACAGGGGTTACCCAGTGCGAATTCCCTGGTTTTGCCACGACTTGCCACCTTTGATGTTTTTTAGTCCAAGTTGCCACTATGGATGACGGCCACGTTTGCGGCTGTGATCTCCGCCCGCACGGGCAACCCTTGTGGTTGCCTCGCCAAGGGCAGGCACAAGGCCTGCCCCTGCAAATCCCAAACCGGATCGACAGTTTTGCACCTGCTGTCAGGCCGCGATGCGCACCATCCGGCAATCACCGCGCAACAAGCATGGCGCAATTGCGCCGCACGGCGTTCCCGCAAGAGAGCACGTGCAAAAGCCTCTATGCGAAGGGGCTTGCCCCTGAGAAAACGCGCACCCCCTGTCAGGGGCAAGCCGTTAGTTGCGCTGACGCTTGGCCTCGATCACGTTGGGCAGCTGATCGATACGGTTGAGCAGGCGGCTGAGGGTGTCCAGCGTGGACACCTCGATGGTCAGCTGGATGACGGCATGGTTGTTTTCCTTGCTGGTACTGGTCTGCAGCGCCACCACGTTGACCTTCTCGTTGGACAAAATCTGGGTGATATCGCTGAGCAGGCCGGCACGGTCATAGGCGCTGATGGCCACATCCACCGGATAGGTTTCCACCGGTTCGCTGCCCCAGCTGACCTGGATGATGCGCTCGGGTTCGCGTTCGGCCATCTGCAGCAGCATCGGGCAATCCTGGCGGTGTATGGTCACGCCGCGGCCCATGGTGATGTAGCCGATGATGGGTTCACCCGGAACCGGCTGGCAGCAGCCGGCCATCTGGGTCAACAGGTTGCCGACCCCCTCGATGCGCACCTCGTCGCGGGGCGTGTCTGCATGCACCGTGGGCTTGCGCGGAATCAGGTCCAGCTGCTGGCTGCGGCTGCCGCGATCCAGCAGTTGCTGGGCCGCGCCGGTGGCCTGCGCCAGCCGGATGTCGCCGGCGCCAATGGCTGCATAGAGATCCTCCGGGGACCGCATGTTCAGCCGCTCGGCCAGCTTGTCGAAGTTCACCGGGGTCAGGGCCAGGCGGTTGAACTCGCGTTCCAGCATCTGCTGGCCGGCCTCGACATTCTGGTCACGGTCCTGCAGCTTGAACCAGTGCACCACCTTGGCCCGGGCCCGTGAGGTGTTCACGTAACCCAGGTGCGGATTGAGCCAGTCGCGGCTGGGCGCGCCATTCTTGCTGGTGATGATCTCCACCTGTTGCCCGGTTTTCAGGTGATAGGTCAACGGTACGATACGTCCATCCACCTTGGCGCCACGGCAGTTGTGCCCTACCTCGGTATGCACGCGGTAGGCAAAATCCAGCGGGGTCGCACCCTGTGGCAGATCGATGGCATGGCCGTCCGGTGTGAACACATAGACCCGGTCCGGCTCGAAGTCCATGCGCAGCTCTTCGGCCAGCCCGCCGATGTCGCCCAGTTCCTCGTGCCAGTCGAGTACCTGGCGCAACCAGGCGATCTTCTCTTCGTAATGGTCGGAGCGGCCGGCCACATCGGTGCCCTTGTAGCGCCAGTGGGCGCAGACACCCAGCTCGGCCTCCTCGTGCATGGCATGGGTGCGGATCTGCACCTCCAGCACCTTGCCTTCCGGCCCGATGACTGCGGTGTGCAGGGAGCGGTAGCCGTTTTCCTTGGGGTTTGCGATGTAGTCATCGAACTCGCGGGCGATGTTCTGCCACAGCGTATGGATGATGCCCAGCGCGGTGTAGCAGTCACGCACCTCCGGTACCAGGATGCGCACGGCCCGCACGTCGTAGATCTCGTTGAAGCGCAGGTTCTTCTTCTGCATCTTGCGCCAGATGGAGTAGATGTGCTTGACCCGCCCGCTGATGGAAGCCTTGATCTCCGCTGCCTGCATTTCGGCGTTGAGCTGCTCCACCACGTCATCGATGTAACGCTGGCGGTCAAGGCGCTTTTCGTGCAGCAGACCGGCAATGTGCATGTACTGCTCGGGCTCCAGATAACGGAACGAAAGATCTTCCAGCTCCCATTTGATATGGCCGATGCCCAGCCTGTGCGCCAGTGGTGCGTAGATGTCGAAGACCTCACGGGCCACACGGTTGCGCTTTTCGACCGGTGCATTCTTGACCGCACGGATGGCACAGGTGCGCTCGGCCAGTTTGACCAGTGCCACGCGCACGTCATCGACCATGGCCACCAGCATCTTGCGCAGGTTTTCCACCTGTGCCTGGGCGTTGAGCACCACCGACTCGCGCGGATTGAGGCTGGCGCTGATCGCCGCCATGCGCAGCACGCCGTCGATCAACTTGGCTACCGTGGCGCCGAAACCCTCCTCGATCTCGGCCAGGGTTGCCTTGTTCTCGCGGACCGAACGGTACAGGATGGCCGCCACCAGGGTTTCCTCGTCCAGCTTGAGGTCCACCAGAATCTGTGCAGTCTCCAGTCCGACCTGCAGGCTGGAGTTGCGGTCGGGCCACAGGTTTTGCGCGGCATGGGCACGCAGTTCGGCATCCCTGGCAAACTCGCACGCCTGCAGCAGCTGCTGTGCATCCAGGCTGTCATCCATTTCCTGCATCTGGGCAACCCAGCGCTGCAGGTCGATGCTGCCATCGGCATTGAGGGGATGTTGCGATCTGACTTGAACCATGGGACTTCCTTAGCGTCCTTTTTTGACAAACAGGGTCATGGCTTCCACATGCCCGGTGTGACTGAACATGTCCAGGGTGCAGGCGCGGGCCAGCCGATATCCCTGTTGCACCAGCAGCGCGGCATCCCGCGCCAGGGTGGCCGGATTGCAGGAGACGTAGACCAGCTTCTCCGCCTGCATTCTGCCAAGCGTTTCCACCACCTCGCGCGCGCCATCACGCGGCGGATCCAGCAGGATCTTGTCAAAAGTCTGCCCTGCCCAGGGCGCACCGTCCAGCGGACGGGACAGATCACGGGCATGAAAATGCAGATTGGTGAACTGCATCCGCTTTGCCGTGGCCTGCGCACGCTCGGTCATGACCTGCACGCCCTCGACGGCCACCACTTCCGCCGCCCGCTGTGCGAGCGGCAGGCTGAAATTGCCCAGCCCGCAGTACAGGTCCAGCACCCGCTCGTCGGGTTGCACGTCCAGCCAGTCCAGCGCCCGGCTGACCATCGCCTGGTTGATCTGGCCATTGACCTGGACAAAGTCACCGGGACGGTAATCGATGACCAGGCCCTGCTCCTCCAGCCGGTAGCCAAGGACGCTGTCTTCCCGGTCGGCACAGGGTTCGCCTTCCACCTGCCACCACAGCTGTATCTGCCGGCTGGCGGCAAAATCGCGCCAGCGTTGCTGCTCGGCATCGCTGATGGTGCGGGTCAGACGCACCAGCAAAGCGGTCGCGGTGCCACTGAACAACTCCAGATGACCGATGGCATGGGCCTGTTGCAAGCCGCTGCGAACATGCTCGCCCAGCGCCGGCAGCAACTGCTGCAGCTCCGCAACCAGTACCGGGCAATCGTCCACGTTGACAATCCGTTGCGATGCCAGCGCACGGTAACCCAGCTGCACACTGCCATCCTTGCCGGTGCGTACCGCCAGCCGGGTGCGCCGGCGATAGCCACGGTCGGGGCCGGTCAGTGGCGGATGCCATTCGTCCACCGCAACCCCGGCACGTTCCAGCTGCCCGGCCAGATACTGTTGCTTGAAATCGCGCTGGGACTCCAGCGGCATGTGCTGCAAGGTGCACCCACCGCATACACCGGCCTGCGGACAAAAGGGCTCGATCCGTCCGGTACTGGCCTGATCAATGCGTTCGGCAATCGCATCCACCACCTTGCTGCGGGCAGCCAGCACCCTGGCCCTGACCTGCTCGCCGGGCAGCGCGCCACTGACAAACCAGCTGCGTCCATCCACAAAGGCAATGCCGCGACCATCATGGGCCAGCCGCTCAATGTTCAGTTGCTGCTTCTGGCCCGCAACCGGACCTCGTACCTGCCGGCCGTCGGCGGGCTGGAAACGCAGGCCGCGTGACGGTCTGCGACTCACGGATCGGCCTCGTCAAACACGCCACTGGACAGGTAGCGGTCACCCCGATCGCAGATGATGGCCACCAGCGTGGCGTTTTCCACCTCCCGCGCGATGCGTAGCATGCCGGCCACCGCACCACCCGAGGACACGCCACAGAAGATGCCTTCCTCGCGGGCCAGGCGACGCATGCAGTCTTCGGCTTCCCGCTGGCCCATGTCGATGATGCGGTCCACGCGGCTGGCCTCGAAGATTTCCGGTAGATAGGCTTCCGGCCAGCGGCGGATGCCGGGAATGCTGGCGTCCTCTTCCGGTTGCAGGCCGATGATTTGCACCTGCGGATTCTGCTCCTTCAGATAACGCGACACCCCCATGATGGTTCCGGTGGTGCCCATGGCACTGACGAAGTGCGTGATGCTACCGCCGGTCTGCTGCCAGATTTCCGGCCCGGTGCTTTGGTAATGGGCACTGGGGTTGTCCGGATTGGCAAACTGGTTGAGCACCCGCCCTTCTCCGCTTTCCTGCATGTCCAGCGCCATATCGCGGGCAGTCTCCATGGACTCGGCCAGGACCAGCTCGGCACCATAGGCACTCATGGCCGCCTTGCGCTCGGCGGTGGAACTGTCCGGCATGATGAGGATCATGCGGTAGCCCTTGATCGCCGCCGCCATGGCCAGGGCAATGCCGGTATTGCCGGAAGTGGCCTCGATCAGCGTATCGCCTGGATGGATGTGACCGTTACGCTCGGCACGCTCGATCATCGCGAAGGCGGGACGGTCCTTGACCGAACCGGCCGGATTGTTGCCTTCCAGTTTGACCAGCAGGGTATTGCCGGTCTCGCGGCCCAGCCGTTGCAAGCGGATCAGGGGAGTATTGCCGATGCAATCGGCCAGTGTCGGGTACTGCATGATGGCTCACAGGTCACGTCAAAAATGCGCCCATGATACCGGCGGACCCGAGGCGGCGCCATCCGCTGACTGGATGTCTTTGACATATACAAATAAACAACCACTCCGTACGGGCAACCCTTGTGGTTGCCCTACCAAGGGCAGACACAAGGCCTGCCCCTACAACCGCATTGGCGCAGGCACCATCCATCTGTCAGCTGCTGACTTCCGGCAGGCTCCAGTCGATGGGCGCATAACCCATCTGCTGCAAAAACCGGTTGCAGCGGCTGAAGTGGCCGCAGCCGAAAAAGCCGCGGTAGGCCGACAGCGGTGACGGATGCGCGGACGTCAGGATCAGGTGTTTTTTCGGGTCCAGCAGCTGTGCCTTGCCGCGTGCGTGGGCACCCCACAGCAGGAACACCACGTGTTCACAGCGGTCGTTGACGACCTCGATGATGCGGTCGGTGAAGCGGTGCCAACCCGCCTTGGCATGCGAACCGGCCTGTCCTGCCTCCACCGTCAGGGCGGTGTTGAGCAGCAACACACCCTGTCGCGCCCAGCTTTCCAGACAGCCGTGCTGCGGCACGGGAATGTTCAGGTCACGCTGCAGCTCCTTGAAGATGTTCTGCAACGAGGGCGGTGGCGGTACATCCGGCAGCACGGAAAAACTTAGCCCGTGCGCTTGGCCGGGACCGTGATAGGGGTCCTGTCCGAGAATCACCACCCGCACCCGCTCCGGGGGAGTCAGGTTCAGCGCATTGAAAATCAGTCCGCCCGGCGGATAAACCTGCTTGCCTGCGGCTTTCTCGCCGCGCAGAAAAGCGGACAGCTGGCGCATGTAGGGCTGCTCGAACTCGCTGGCCAGCGCTTGTTTCCAGCCCGGCTCAAGGCGGACCTCTGCTGCGGGTGCTTTATTATCATCTGTCGGCAAGGGTGTTATCCTCCTGTGGCCAGTGGCCGGCTTTCCGCTGCGTCGTCCGCAAGACAACCGTGCAGACGGAAGCTGCCCTCCGGCATCCAGAACAAAAAACAAGAAAACGGAACATACGCATGAGCTTTTACTATCAACTGATCGAGCGCCAGAGCCTGCCCGATGGCGGTACGCTGGCCCATTATCTGCCAAGCGAACACGCCCGTGGTGTCTGGAATCCCCACGAACAGCACATGGCTCCGGCCACCGGCATTATCTGTGCCGAGCTGGAACAATTCCAGCCCAGGGACGATCTGCGCATCGGCAGTCTCACGCTGGACATCCTCGGCCTGATCCATCTCAAGCCGTTCAGCATCCGCACGCGACTGCTGCGGCCCGGACGCACCATCGAGCTGCTGGAAGCCAGTCTTGAGGCCGAAGGCCAGACCTGCATCACGGCTCGCGCCTGGCGCATGCAGACCCGCGATACCTCGGTCATTGCCGGTCTGGAGGATCCGCAAGTGACTCCCGTGACGCAGCTGCAGCCGTGGGGTGACCTTAAAGCCTGGGGCGAAGGCTATATCAGCACGCTGGAATGCCGTACCGATGAGCAGCGTCGTGCCGGGCGGGGCCTGGTCTGGATGACCAATCCCCTGGAGATGATCGAAGGCAGGGAAACCTCGGCCTTTGTCCGCCTGATGGGCATGGTGGATACCAGCAACGGCACTGCCTGCCGGGTGCATCCCGGCGAGTGGATCTTCCCCAATCTGGATCTGCACATCAGCCTGCTGCGCATGCCGCAGGGTCGCTGGCTGGGACTGGACACCCGCCAGCAGTTCGGTGCCGACGGCATCGGCATCACCAGTTCGGTGCTGCATGACGAGCTGGGCATGTTTGGCCGCAGTGAACAGACGCTGACCTTACGCCCGGCCCGCTAGTGGCCTGATTGGTTAATTCCATTGGTCAATTTCGGCGTTTACAGTGTTGATCACCAGGGCCCAAGCGTATTTCTGCGGGAGATCACCCGGTCAAGCCGGGTGACGACGGGTGACGACGGGTGACGACGGGGATAGATACCACATGCATAGCCTGCACCTGTCTGTACGGGCAACTCTTGTGGTTGCCCCATCAAGGGTAGGCACAAGGCCTACCCCTACAGTCGCAATCATGCAGATGGAAACTCAGCTGGTTAATGATTCTGTATTTTCTTAACGACTCGCCACCCGGGCCAGCGGGAACAGGCGCTTGAAGTTGTCAGTGGTCTGCGCGGCCAGCTGCTCGTAGCTTTCACCGCGCCAGTCGGCCAGGAAAGTGGCCACATCGGCGACGTATTCGGGGAAGTTTCTTTTGCCGCGATGCGGTACCGGTGCCAGATAGGGTGAGTCGGTCTCCACCAGCAGACGATCGGCCGGTACCTTGCTGGCCACCTCGCGCAGGGCGTCGGCATTGCGGAAGGTCACTATGCCGGAAAAGGAAATGTAATAGCCCATGTCCAGACAGGCCTTGGCCATATCCCAGTCTTCGGTGAAGCAGTGCATGACGCCGGCATGCGGCAGGGCGGCCTCGCGCAGCAGAGCCACTGTGTCCTTCTTGGCGTCCCGAGTATGCACCACCACCGGCTTGCCGCTGATGCGGGCAGCTTCCAGGTGCAGGCGGAAGGACTCCTGCTGCATGGCTGCGGTATCCGTCTGGTAGTAATAGTCCAGGCCGGTCTCGCCCACGGCAACCACACCTGGGTAATCCAGTTCTTTCAGCAACCATTCCAGGCTGGGCTCGCCGCCGCGTACCAGGTCCAGCGGGTGTACACCCACCGAACAGTCCACATCCGCATAACGCTCGGTATAGCCACGTACGGTGGCCGCATTTTCCATGCTGATGCCGATGCACAGGAAATGGCCAACGCCTCGCGCGCGAGCCGCTTCCAGCGCGGCATCCAGGCTGCCGTCAAAGGCGGTCAGATCAAGACGATCCAGATGGCAATGGGAATCGACCAACATGCAATTCATGGTTCTCAAGCAAAAAAAGCCCGTCAGGGCAAAGTGGATTCGTTGTCACGGTTGATGTTGGCAGGCCGTGCCTGCCGGTCACATGGTATGGGTCACGCGATCCGACTGCAGGGCGCCCACCAGATACTGCTCGATCTTGTTGCGAACGGCCACATCGCTCTCACCGAACTGCACGCCGATTCCGGCAGGCCGGTTGCCATGGGCACCACGCGGTGTGATCCAGATGACCTTGCCGGCAATCGGCAGCTTCTCCGGCTCTTCCATCAGGCTCAGCAGCAGGAACACCTCGTCACCGATCTGATACGCCCTGTTGGTCGGGATGAACAGTCCGCCATGTTTCACGAACGGCATATAGGCTGCATACAGGACAGCCTTGTCCTTGATGGTCAGTGACAGGATGCCATGTCGGGCTCCCATTCCAGGGGGTAATCCCATAACCTCGCCCTCAGTCAGAGTCTTGTGTGGTCGTTGTCAGCGGCGAACCAGTGCCAGCCACTGGCCCAGCATGCTTTCCAGCAGCAGATCCTGGCGTAGCGGTGCCCGGCGCAACAGCTTGACCCGGCGTTCCAGGATCCAGTCGTGCAGCTCCAGTACCGCGGCCGGCTGGACAAAGCCTGCCATGTACTTTAGCACAGGCTGCATATCGGCCAAACCCAGATCCGCCTCGTCTTGCGTCAGCTGATAGCGCAACAGCGCCTGGCACCAGCCGGCAAACCATTCCAGCAGCAATACCGGCGGCAGCTTGCTCCAGCGTCCGGCCAGTCCGGCCGGCCCGTTCTGGCGTTTGAGCAGCTGCTTGACGCCCTCCACCACATCGGCGCGCTGCTGCAGCACATCGTTGCGTGCATGTTCCACGGCCAGTAGAGGGGAGCCCCCGGCCAGCCGCAGCAGCACATTCCGCTCTTCGTCCGCCAGTTCCGGCAAGCGGCCGGCCAGCCAGCCTGCAGCCATCTCGAAAGGCGGCAATGGACAGGCTTGCAAGACGCAACGACTTTTGATGGTGGGCAGCAGGAAACTCGGCTGGTCCGACAGCAACAGGAAGACGGTTTCGGGGCCGGGTTCCTCCAGGCTTTTCAGCAACGCGTTGGCCGACTCGATGGTCATGACCTCGGCCGGCTCCAGAATGATCACCTTGCGCCCGCCCTGCTGGGCCGTCTGCTGGATGCTGCCGACCAGCTCGCGCACATGGCCGATCAGGATGGCCTTGCCCGGTTCCTCCGGCTCCAGATGGAACAGGTCGGGATGGGTGCCGGCCTGATACAGCAGGCAGGCGGTGCACTTTCCGCAGGCATCTGCGGCATCGGGTTCGCGGCATAGCAGCCAGCGGGCAAAGCGCTCGGCCAGCTGCCGCTTGCCGCTGCCTTCCGGGCCGTGCAACAGATAGGCATGGGCCTGCTGTGCCCTGCCGGCCAACGAGTCCCACAAAGGCTGCTGCCAGGGCAGAAGCTCAATGTTCATCCAGCAGCCCCAGAAGCTCCTGCAGCACCGGCTGCAGCTGCTGCTGTACCTCGCTCAGCTGCAGCGCGGCGTTGATCACGCGAAAGCGCTGCGGCTCGGCCTCGGCACGCTGCAGGTAGGCATTGCGCACGTTCTCGAAAAACTGCTGCCTCTCCTGCTCGAAGCGGTCCAGTCGTCCGCGTTGTCTGGCACGTGCCATGCCGGCCTCGACCGGCAGGTCGAACAGCAGGGTCAGGTCCGGACGCAGGCCGCCCTGAACAAACTCTTCCAGCACCGCGATGCGTTGCGTGTCGATTCCCCGGCCACCGCCCTGATAGGCGTAGGAGGCATCGGTGAAACGGTCGCAGAGCACCACCTTGCCCTGCTGCAGGGCCGGCAGGATGAGCTGCTCGAGATGCTGGGCACGGGCGGCGAACATCAGCAGCAGCTCGGTATCCACCGCTACCGGCTCCTCGTGCTCGGCCAACAGGAGTTCCCGGATTTGTTCGGCCAGCGGAGTGCCGCCCGGCTCCCGGGTCAGCACCACCTGATGACCGGCGGCGCGCAAGTGTTCTGCCAGGAACTCGCGGTTGGTGGTTTTGCCCGCACCTTCCGGCCCCTCAAGGGTGATGAAGAGTCCCCGCCCCACGTCAGTCGCTCTCCGCGGCAACCGGTGCCGGACTGGAACGGTAATCGGCACGGCGCTTGAGCTGGTATTTCCGCACCGCATTGTTGTGTTCCTGCAAGGTGCGCGAGAACTGGTGACTGCCGTCACCCTTGGCCACGAAATACAGGGCATCCCCCTCTTCCGGGTGCAGTGCCGCGTGAATGGCCTCGCGGCCCACCATGGCGATGGGCGTGGGTGGCAGGCCGGCATTCACATAGGTGTTGTAGGCGGTCGGACGCTGCAGGTCGGCACGAGTGATACGCCCCTGATAGGCATCACCCATGCCATAGATCACGGTCGGATCGGTCTGCAGCAGCATGCCCATGTCCAGTCGTCGCACGAAAACGCCGGCAATGGCCGGACGCTCGCTGGCCACACCGGTTTCCTTCTCGATGATGGAAGCCATCACCAGGGCATCATCCGGGGTCTTGTAGGGCAGTTTCTCGCTGCGCTTCTCCCACTCCTCGGCCAGCACCTCTTCAAGACGCTTGCCAGCCTTGCGCAGGATGTCCAGATCGGTCTGGCCACGGGTGAACTGGTAGGTATCCGGATAGAAGCGGCCTTCCGGATGCACACCGGAGCGGCCCAGTTCTTCCATGATGCGCTCGTTGCTGTGGTCGGCCAGGGTGTGCTCAAGCACCTCGTTGTCGGCCAAAGCCTTGCGGAAACGGGCGAAGGTCCAGCCTTCCACCAGGGTGATGCGATGCTGGATCATGTCGCCGGTGTGCCACTTGTCCAGCAGATCCTGCATGGTCATGCCGGGGACCATGGCATATTCGCCCACCTGCACGGCTGGCGTGTGCTGCTGGAAACGCCACATGAGCCGAAGCCAAAGCGCACCTTCGATAATGCCTTCCTGCTCCAGTTCATGGATGAGGGTTCTGGGCGTAGCTCCTTCCGCCACAATCAGCGGCTGTTCCTGCTCCAACTGGAGTGGCTGCTCCAGAGCAGAATGGAACATCCAGAAGGTTCCGCCAGTGACCAATAGTGCGGAGAGAAAAAAACTTGCACATACAAAAATCAGTGCTCTGATCATGAAAATTGCCCTTTGATATTTTTTTGCAGCCCAAGGGTAACAGGGCCGACCGACCATTGATATTGCCTGTAGCTGCGCACAGGCCAGATGCCGTACAGGCTGTTGCAGGTAAAGACTTCATCCATGCCGGCCAGTTCAGCCATGGAGAAATTTCCGGTATGCACGGAGATGCCCGACTGTCTTGCCAGCTCCATGACCAGACCGCGCATGACTCCGGCCACGCCGCTACCGGACAGGTCCGGAGTCAGCAGGCTGCCGTCACGCACCATGAACAGGTTGCTGAAGACACCCTCGATGACATGGCCGGAGGTATCCAGCATCAAGCCTTCGGCGTACGCGGGATCATCCCATTCCGCACGGGCCAGTACCTGTTCCAGTCGATTGAGGTGCTTGAGGCCGGCCAGCGCGGGCTGGATGGCCAGCCGTGTCCGGCAGGGGTACAGATGGACACCCTGCGTGGAGTGCTCCGCCGGCCAGTGCGGCAATGCCGCCGCCTGCAGGATACGCCGGGTAACGGTAGGTTGCGGCATGGCATAGCCGCGCTGGCCATCACCACGGGTCAGAATCAGCTTGCAGACTCCTTCCCGCATGGTTGCCGCAAAGGCGGTGATCTCCTGGCGCAGCTGGGGCAGATCCGCCTCCAGCGCGAGGCGCTGGCAACCCAGCTGCAGGCGCTGCAGGTGGCGATCCAGCAGGGGCACCCTGCCCTGACGCACCTGCATGGTTTCGAACAGACCGTCACCGTAGGCCAACCCACGATCGGCCAGCGGCAATCTGCTGGCCGGCTGCCCGTCAAGCCAGGCCGTCACCCGTCAAACCGGGTAAACACCAGGGTGCCGTTGGTACCGCCGAAACCAAAGGAGTTGGACAGCACGGCCGTGATCTCCCTTTCCCTGGCCGCATGCGGAACGAAGTCCAGATCACACCCTTCGCTGGGGTTATCCAGGTTGATGGTCGGCGGTGCCACCTGGTCACGGATGGCCAGTATGCTGAAAATTGCCTCGATGGCACCGGCGGCACCCAGCAGGTGACCGGTCATGGACTTGGTCGAGCTGACGCTCAGCTGATAGGCGTGTTCGCCAAACACCGACTTGAGAGCCTGTACCTCGGCCAGGTCTCCGGCCGGTGTGGAGGTGCCGTGGGCGTTGATGTAGTCCACTGCATCCACCGGCAGGCCGGCATCACGCACGGCACTGGCCATGCAGCGGGCCGCGCCGTTGCCGTCGGCTGGCGGCAGGGTCATGTGATAGGCATCGGAACTCATGCCGAAACCCGCCACTTCCGCATAGATGGTGGCGCCACGGGCACGGGCATGTTCCAGCTCTTCCAGGACCAGACTGCCGGCGCCGTCCGACAGGACAAAACCGTCACGACCATCATCCCAGGGGCGGCTGGCGCCCTGTGGATCATCGTTACGGGTGGACAGCGCACGGGACGCCGCAAAGCCGCCGAGGCCCAACCCGCAGGTGGCCATCTCCGAGCCGCCAGCCACCATGACATCGGCATCGCCGTACATGATGGTGCGTGCCGCCGAGCCTATGCAGTGGGTACCCGTGGTACAGGCCGTGGTGATTGCATAGTTGGGGCCCTGCAGGCCCAGCTGCATGGACAGCGCACCGGACACCATGTTGATGATGGAACCCGGCACGAAGAACGGCGAGATCCGACGCGGTCCCCGGTCGAACAGGGTCTGACAGGTTTCCTCGATATTGGTCAGTCCGCCAATGCCCGAACCGATGACCACACCAATACGCTCGCGGTTGCTGTCAGTGATCTCCAGGCCGGAATCCCGGATAGCCTGGTAGCTGGCGGCAAGACCGTACTGGATGAACAGGTCAAACTTGCGTGCTTCCTTGGCCGGTATGTACTGGCTGACATCAAAACCTTTCACCGACCCGCCAAAGCGGGTCGTGAAGGCCTCGACATCCATGTGTTCGATCGGAGCGATGCCGCTCCTGCCTGCCAGAATGCCTGCCCAGCTGGAAGCCACATCAAGGCCCAGCGGCGTCAGCATGCCCATACCGGTCACTACGACACGTCTACGCGACATGGCGAAACCCTCTTTGTCTGCAAAAATACGCCTGAATTGCTGTCACAAAAAAGCCGCACTGCCAAACAGGACGTGCGGCTTTTTTACTGCATCGAACCGCAACTACATTACTGCGCGTGCGCGTTAACGTAGTCGATGGCTTCTTGTACAGTGGTGATCTTTTCGGCTTTTTCGTCCGGAATTTCGGTCTCGAACTCTTCTTCCAGAGCCATGACCAGCTCAACGGTGTCCAGGGAGTCAGCGCCCAAGTCTTCGATAAAGGACGCGCTGTTGGTCACTTCGTCCAGCTTGACGCCCAGTTGCTCGGCTACAATCTTCTTTACGCGCTCTTCAATAGTGCTCATGTTTTTCTTGCTCCTAGTGGATATACGAGGCAACCCAGGCTGCCGTTAAGTCAAAGTGGGACATTATACGCATCATTGCACATTTAGTCCCCTGTAAAAATCTTTTTCGCCGGTGCCAAACCGGGCAATCATTATCAGTTTGTTTCAAGGTCGGCACAACCGCCATGTCGGCAGACACGGCGGCCACACCATCAGCTCATGTACATGCCGCCGTTGACCGGAATGGTGGCTCCCGTCACATAGGCGGCCTGTTCCGAGGCAAGGAAACCCACCACGCCGGCAATCTCTTCCGCCTGACCCAGGCGGCCCAGCGGGATCTGGCCGAGCAGTGCTTCCCGGTGCGCTTCGGGCAGCTCGCGGGTCATGTCGGTATCGATGAAGCCGGGAGCAACCGTATTCACGGTAACCGAACGCGGGCCCAGCTCACGCGCCAGCGCGCGGCTGAAACCTTCCACACCGGCCTTGGCCGCCGCATAGTTGGCCTGCCCTGCGTTGCCCATGGCACCGACCACCGAGCCGATGCTGATGATCCGGCCCCAGCGGGCCCTGGTCATGCCGCGCAAGGCCGCCTTGCTCACACGGTAGAGGCTGTTGAGGTTGGTGTCGATGACGCCGAACCACTCATCCTCCTTCATGCGCATCATCAGGTTGTCACGGGTGATGCCCGCGTTGTTGACCAGAATCAGCGGCGCACCGAAGTCGGCCTGGATGCGCTCGAACACTCCGGCAACGGACTCGTCACTGCATACATCCAGTACCAGTCCCGTACCCTTGATGCCGGCCTCGCCCAGGTACTTGCCAATCGCCTCGGCGCCACCTTCGGAGGTGGCAGTGCCGATCACCGTTGCCCCCTGGCGGCCCAGCTCAAGTGCGATGGCCTTGCCGATGCCACGGCTGGCACCGGTAACCAGGGCTACCTTATCTGCAATACTCATTGCTTGCTCCAATCAATCAAGACAGTGCTGCCAGTGCGGCAGCCAGTGCATCCGGTGTATCCAGATTATGGGTATTGACCCCCTTGATGCAGCGCTTGTTCAAGCCGCTGAGCACCTTGCCCGGACCACATTCGACCAGATCCGTCACGCCACGCTCGCCCAGCCAGACCATGGACTCCACCCAGCGTACGGGACTGTACAGCTGGGCCAGCAGGTTCTGTCGGAGTGCGTCCAGCCCTTCCACGGCGGAAGCGGTCACATTCTGCACCAGCGGAATCTGCGGCTCGGCGATTCCAAGTGCATCGATATCCGCGGCAAACCGTTCTGCAGCCGGACGCATCAGCTCGCAGTGGGAAGGCACGCTGACCGGCAGCGGCAGGGCACGCCTGGCGCCACGCTCCTTACAGCCCTCGATGGCACGCTCGACAGCGGCGGCCGCTCCGGCAATCACCACCTGGCCGGGCGCGTTGAAGTTGACCGCGCTGACCACTTCGCCCTGCGCCGCCTCGGCACAGGCGGCCTGCACGTCGGCATCTTCCAGGCCGATGATGGCTGCCATGCCACCCGTACCGGCCGGCACAGCCTGCTGCATCAGCTCGCCACGACGCGCCACCAGACGCGCCGCATCCGCCAGCTCCAGGGAGCCTGCGGCCACCAGGGCAGAGTACTCGCCAAGGCTGTGACCGGCCACGTAGGCCGGGCGCATCTCGCTGCGGGCACACCACAGGCGCCACAGGGCCACGGAAGCCACCAGAATGGCCGGCTGGGTCTTGTCGGTCTGGTTCAGCTGCTCGACCGGACCCTGCTGGCACAATGCCCAGAGGTCATAGCCCAGCGCATCCGAGGCTTCGACAAAGGTTTCGGCAATCAGGGGTTCACCGGCAGCCAGCTCGCCCAGCATGCCAACCGCCTGGGAGCCCTGTCCGGGAAATACAAAAGCTAGAGAGGACGTCATCTGTACAGTTCTACTCGCTCAATAAACAGGCGCAGTCTGCCACGCCGGATCCAATATAAACAAACCGACCATTGGATGATGGTTGTCAGCGGCAAGTCACATCCCCTCTTTGGGTGCATCTGTCGCGACAACATGGGACAGGCCCTGCGCCAGCCGCTCGGGCAGCCGCTCGGCAGCCACCCGGGCCGCCAGTTCCAGTGCGGCAAGGAAAGCACGCTCACCTGCAGCACCATGGCTTTTCACCACCAGCCCATCCACGCCCAGCAGAACGGCTCCGTTGTGCTCGTCCGGCGACCAGCTGGCCGCCAGCTCCCGCCACATGCCACGATTCAACAGGGCCAGCAGCCGGCGCCACGGAGTGCGCCCGGCCTGTTCGTGCAGTTGTTGCGCCATCAGCCGGGCCACGCCTTCGGCACCCTTCAGCAGGACATTGCCGACAAAGCCGTCACAGACCACCACATCGGCCGCATTGCGGAACACGGCATCCGCCTCGACATAGCCCCGGTAGTTGATTTCCGGCATTTGCTCCAGGCCGGCATTGGCCTGGCGTACAGCCAGACTGCCCTTGATGGACTCGGTTCCCACGTTGAGCAGGGCCACCCGCGGCCGATCCACGCCGGACAATTCCAGCGCCAGCGAACCCATCACGGCAAACTGCATCAGCTGTCCGGCAGTGGTGTCCACATTGGCACCCAGGTCCAGCAGATGGACCGGACCGTTGCAGGCAGGCAGGGAGGTCATGATGGCCGGACGGTCGATGCCCGGGATTCCCTTGAGCAGATGCAGGGCCAGCGCCATCAGGGCACCGGTATTGCCGGCACTGACACAGCCGGCAGCCTTGCCCTCCCGTACCTGCTGGAGAGCCACGCGCATGGAAGCGTCGGGCTTGCCGCGCAGCATCTGGGCCGGCGGATCGTCCATGGCAATGACTTCGGTGGCGGGTTGTATGTGCAGGCGTTCTGCGGATCCGGAAGAGGCACTCTGCAGCAAGGCGGACAGCTGTGCTGGCTCGCCGACCAGAATGATTTCCAGTAAGGGATTGCGACCGAGGGCCGCAAGACAGGCGGGGACAATGACGCGGGGACCCAGGTCCCCGCTCATTGCATCAACTGCAATGCGAATTGCAGTCAAGGATCACTCGTCGGTGTCGCGGGCTACTACCTGCTGGCCACGGTACATGCCCTCGGGGGACACGTGGTGACGCAGGTGAACCTCACCGCTCTTGCTGTCCACGGTCAGCGTCTTGGCGGTCAGCGCATCATGGGAACGACGCATACCGCGTGCCGAGCGGGACTTCTTGCTCTTTTGAACAGCCATTTCATACTCCTGGATTCTTGATTCGCGTGTTTCAAGGAAACTCTGAAAAGCGCCGGCCATACAGCTGGCTACTTGTCGTGTCTGGCGATTTTCAGGGTTTCCTCAACTGCGCCAGTACACCGAACGGGCTGGACCTGATGCGGTCCTCTTCGCTCAATTCCGGTTCAACGTAACCTTGCGGGTGATTGCACTGCCCTTCCGGATGCATGGGCACGATCGGCAGGGCAAGCAACAGCTCTTCCTCCGCCAGGGCGCGCACATCCAGCGGCTCGTCAGCCAGCTCGATCACGTCATAGTCTTGCGGCAGCAGCGAGGCATCATCGCCGGGGCGGATGAATGCAAAGCTGTGCTCGCCAGCCAGCGACAGCCGCGCCTGATCCAGGCAGCGCTGACACTGCATTCCCACCTCGGCATCCAGACGCATGCGCATGACGGGCAGCTCCTGCTCGTCACGGTAAAAGGCCAGCGAAACCTGTACCTCGCCTGCCGTGTCTGATACCAGTCCGGTCAGCCGCTCGAAGGAATCCAGTGGCCACGCACCGGTGAAGGTGAGTGCCCGGTCGGCAAACCTGCGCGGATCAACCTGGTTGGGAATGGGGCCGTTTGACATAGGCGCGGTATTTTAGTGCTGTGCCGGGCAACTGTCAAAGAATATTGCCCGCCAGAGACAAACAGACCTTGCACCGGCGAACGCTTTCCAGGTGCGACGTCCTGTCCCGCCATCCGGGTTTGCTTTATTGACGGCCGATTCTGTGCGAAACTTGACACTTTGTTTATGGACTTGTTTTGAGCATGAGCCCGGTTCTGTCAAGCATCCTTGCCATCGCCCTGTATCTGGCAAGCAGCATCTACCTGATACGCACCTTCGTTTCCAGGAGCATACCCTCCGGCCTGCTGGTGGTGGGCCCAAGCCTGCTGGCCGGTATCTTTCATGCCGTGGCCCTCTATCCGCAGCTGTTTGATGGCCAGGGTTTGCAACTCGGCTTCTTCAATGCAGCCAGCCTGATCGCCCTGTGCATTGTCCTGCTGGTGCTGGCCTGCATCCGCTGCCTGGCCGCCAACCTGATGCTGGCTCCCTTCCAGCTGCTGGCGGCGCTGGCCGTAGCCGGCGCCCTGCTGCTGCCTGCCGGACAGCTGCAGCCCATCAACGAAGAACCCGGCGTGCTGGCCCACATCCTGTTGTCCGTGATCGCCTACGGCGTGATCAGCATCGCGGTCCTGCAATCGGTCATCCTGCTGTTCCAGGACCAGCAACTGCGCAAGCGGCCGGTATCCGGCTGGATCCGCAGCTTTCCACCTCTGCAGAGCATGGAAAATCTGCTGTTCTCGCTGCTGTGGGGCGGCTGGCTGCTGCTGACGCTGTCGCTGGTCACCGGCTGGCTGTTCCTGGACAACCTGTTTGCCCAGCACCTGGCCCATAAGACTTTCTTCTCCTGCCTGGCCTGGATCATCTTTGCCATACTGCTGTGGGGTCGTCACCAGCTGGGCTGGCGGGGTCACAAGGCCATCCGTCTGACGCTGGCCGGCTTTTTCCTGTTGATGCTGGCCTATTTTGGCAGCAAACTGGTTCGTGAATTCATTCTGATGGGCTGAGGCACAACACGTCCGTGGACAGCTTTCCTTTGGGTTATCTGCTGGGCTTTCTGGTCTTCCTGATCATCTGCTCGGCATTCTTTTCCAGTTCTGAAACCGGCCTGCTCAGCCTGAACCGCTATCGCCTGCGCCACCTGCAGCGTGAAAACCACAAGGGGGCCCTGCGCGCCGGCCGGCTGCTCAACCAGCCCGACCGCCTGCTGGGTACCATCCTGGTCGGCAATAACGTGGTCAACATTCTGGCCGCCTCCATTGCCACCCTGGTGGCGGTGGATATCTGGGGCGATGCCGGCGTGGCCATCGCCACCACCGGCCTGACCATCGTTCTGCTGATCTTTGGCGAAATCACGCCGAAAACCTTTGCCGCACTACGCCCGGAAGTCATCGCTTTTCCCGCCAGCCGGATCCTTGCGGTACTGATGCGCCTGCTGTACCCGGTGGTCTGGATCACCAGCGTGATCAGCAACGGCCTGCTGCGCCTGCTGGGCATCAACCCGCAGGAGCGCGCCTCGGACGCGCTGTCCGCCGAGGAGCTGCGCAGCGTGGTGCGCGAGGCCGGTGACGACCTGCCCGAGCAGCGCCAGGACATGCTGCTGGGCATCCTCGATCTGGAAAAAGTGACCGTGGAAGACGTGATGATCCCGCGCAACGAGATCTTCGGCATCGACCTCAATGACGAGCTGGACCACATCGTCTGGCAGTTGCGCACCACCACCCACACACGCCTGCCGGTGTTCCGCGACAACATCAACCAGATCGTCGGCGTGGTGCACATGCGCCAGATCGCCCGCCTGTTGACCCTGAACCGCCTGACCCATGCCGTACTGGAGGCGGCCTGCAACGAGCCCTATTTCATTCCCGAAGGCACTCCCCTGTCCATCCAGCTGCTCAACTTCCAGAAGCACAGGAAGCGCATGGGCATCGTGGTGGACGAGTACGGCGACATCGAGGGGCTGGTCACGCTGGAGGACATCCTGGAGGAAATCGTCGGCGAACTCAGCGACAGCGAGCAGGAGGAAGAACCGGACATCCTGCAGCAGGACGAACACAGCTACGAGATTGACGGCTCCACCTACATCCGCGACATCAACAAGGCGCTGGGCTGGGAGCTACCCAGCGACGGCCCGAAGACCCTCAACGGCCTGATCACCGAGATCCTGGAAAGCATTCCCGATGGCGCCATGTGCCTGCGTATCGACGCCTATCTGGTGGAAACCCTGGAAATTCGCGACAACCGCATCAGCAAGGCGCGACTGACGCTGATGGAGGCGTAAAATTCATCCTTCGCGTACAGGCGATTCCAGTGGTTGCCCCGCTGGGCAGGCACAAGGCCTGCCCCTACAAATCCTCTCCTGTACGGGCGACCCTTGTGGTCGCCCCTAGAGAGCGACCCGGATTGCGTCGATCACCGCATTGGCCTTGTCGCGTGCCTGTTGCAGGTCGTCACCACGAGCCAGCGCAACACCCATGCGCCGCTCGCCAGCCACTTCCGGCTTGCCGAACAGGCGCAAGGCGGTATCCGGCTGCTGCAATGCCTGCTGCAGGTTGCCGAACGCCGGTTGCGTGGATTCACCCTCGACCAGCAATACGGCAGAGGCGCTCGGCCCCTGCTGACGGATGACCGGAATCGGCAGGCCGAGAATGGCTCGTGCATGCAGGGCGAACTCGGACAGGTCCTGGGAGACCAGCGTCACCAGCCCGGTATCGTGCGGGCGCGGTGAGACCTCGCTGAACCAGACCTGATCACCCTTGACGAACAGTTCCACACCGAAAATTCCGCGACCGCCCAGTGCTTCGGTCACTTTCAGGGCGATCTCCTGCGCCTTCTGCCACGCCGGCGGACTCATCGGCTGCGGCTGCCAGGACTCCACGTAGTCCCCGCGCTCCTGACGATGACCGATCGGCTCGCAGAACGTGGTACCACCGGCATGACGCACGGTCAGCTGGGTGATCTCGTAGTCAAAGTCGACAAAGCCCTCGACGATCACCCGGCCGGCACCGGCGCGCCCGCCCTGCTGGGCGTAGTCCCAGGCCGGCTGTATATCCTGCTCGCCCTGCAGCACGCTCTGGCCGTGCCCGGACGAACTCATGATCGGCTTGACCACACAGGGAAAGCCGATCTGCCCAATAGCCTGCTCAAAGGCGGCAAAATCATCGGCAAATCGATAGGGCGAGGTCGGCAGATCCAGCTCCTCGGCAGCCAGCCGGCGGATGCCTTCGCGGTCCATGGTCAGCTGTGCGGCCCGGGCAGTAGGAATCACGGTGTAGCCTTCCTGCTCCAGCTCGACCAAGGTGGCGGTAGCAATGGCTTCGATTTCCGGCACGATGTAGTGCGGCTGCTCCTGCTCAATGATCCGGCGCAGTTCCACGCCATCCAGCATGTTGATCACATGACTGCGATGCGCCACCTGCATGGCCGGCGCATTGGCGTAGCGATCCACGCCAATGACTTCGACGCCAAAACGCTGTAGCTCGATGGCTACTTCCTTGCCCAGTTCGCCACAGCCACATAACAAGACCCGGGTAGCGCTTGCTGATCCCGGGGTACCAAGCATCACCAGATTGTCGTTGCTCAACTGCCTAATCCTTGTTCCCGCGCGCGTTGTGCCAGCTGCTGCAGCACTGCACGCCTTTCGTCATTGTTCATCCTGCCCCAGTTGCTGATCTCCTTGCCGCTGCGCTGGCAGCCAACGCACAGGTCGTTGTCATCCAGTACGCAGATGCTGACGCAGGGCGAGGGAAGCGGTTTTTCCAGAGCGGGCTTGTCAGTCTTCATCTACAGCCAATTCCTGCATGTAACGCTGGGCGTTTTTCACGTAATGGGCGGCATTGGCACGGATTTTCTCCTTTTCCGCATCAGTCAGCTCGCGCAGCACCTTGCCCGGTGCACCCACCACCAAACTGCCATCGGGAATCTCCTTGCCTTCGGGGATCAGGGAGTTGGCGGCAATCAGGCAGTGGCTGCCCACCTTGGCGCCGTTCATGACCACCGCATTGAGGCCAACCAGGCTGTAATCGCCCACCGTGCAGCCATGCAGCATGGCGTTGTGACCCACGGTGACTCCCTTGCCCAGGGTCAGCGGAAAGCCCATGTCGGTATGCAGGGCGCAGCCGTCCTGCACGTTGCTGCCTTCGCCGATATGGATCAGCTCGTTGTCGCCGCGCAGGATCGCGCCAAACCAGACCGAAGCGCCCTCGTCCAGGCGCACCTTGCCGATCACGGCGGCATCCGGCGCAACCCAGCTGCTTTCATGGGCCTCGACCCGTACATCTCCAAGGCGGTATTTCATCATGTCGCTCCTCTTCAGAGTTCTTTTTTGGAAAGGGATGGCGGCTGATCCAGCCGCAGGTTGCGGTCGTACAGCAGGTTGACCAGTTCAACCACCATGACAGCGGTCAGCCCCCAGATCTTGTAGTCCTGGAAACGGTAACTGGGTACGTACCAGCTCTTGCCCAGATAGTCGATGCGATGCGTGGTTTCCCGTGTATCCTCGGCAAAGAAATCCAGCGGTACGGTAAAGATCGAAGCGATCTCCCCTTCATTGGCCCGGTACTGCAGGCCTTCCGGCACAATACCGACATAGGGCGTCACCTGGATGCCGTGCCTGGAAACCTGCTGGCTCAGGCTGCCGGCCACCCGTACCAGCTGCGGGTCCAGACCGACCTCTTCCCTGCTCTCGCGCAGGGCGGTATACAGCAGATCGGGATCTTCCGGGTCCCGGCGGCCACCGGGGAAGGCCACCTCACCACCATGCGTGGACAGGCCTTCGGCCCGCAGGGTCAGGATCAGCTCGGGATTGCCGGAGCTGGTGACCGGCACCAGTACCGCCGCTTCCGGCATGTAGATCCCGGTTTCCAGCGTTGCGGGCACGTATTCGCGCATTCGCCTTACAACATCATCAACCATGTCATCATCCGGCTGTCTTGCTGGGTGCATGATGCCACGACCCGGAGCCGCTGCCCAATAGCTAATAAGGTTTAGTAGACCGCACAAACAGCGGCCTTTCCCGCGCAAACATGCGACAAGGCGGCTACCCCCTTATCTGCAAGCGAAAAAAACACTAGAATCACGCCACCTGTTTTTACCTGTGCCCGCAAGGGGTATTTTGCAATGCGTGGATTGTTTGTTGGCCTGCTTCTGCTGTTTGTTGGTACCGCTACCGCCCACGTACAGGCGGAACTGCCCGAGATCGACAAGGTGCTGGTGCTCAAGTCGGAGCAGAAGCTGCATCTGATGCGTAAGGGAGAAATCGTCAAGAGCTACCGGGTTTCCCTCGGCAAGAAGGACGGGCCCAAGCGTTACGAGGGCGACCTGCGCACGCCCGAAGGGCTGTACTGGATCAACTGGCGCCAGCACAGCAAGAAATACAATCTGGCGATGCATATCTCCTACCCTAACGCCAGTGACCTGAAGCGTGCCTACAAGCTGCAAAAGCCGGCCGGCAGCATGATCATGTTGCACGGCACACCCACGGACGAGGAGTACCCCGAGTGGTTCTTCCACACCCTGAACTGGACCGATGGCTGCATTGCCCTGACCAACGAGGACATGCAGGAGGTCTGGGAGCTGGTGAAGGACAATACCATGATCGAGATCCGGCCATAGCCGCAAACCGGTCTTGCACCCTTATTTGGCTGAACACACTGTGGGTTCGAATTCATTCGAACAAGGCGCAGCAGCGCCAGATCCTGTCAAAGGGGTCTGGTTTTATATGCGAATGAATTCGCACCTGCACTGAAGCCTGTGCGAACGTATGAGCACCAACGCAAACGCCGCCCATGGGCGGCGTTGCTGGTACGGGCGGCAAGGCCGCCTGGGTGTTTCGCTGACCGGCTGAAGAGCCGGTCAAGCAACCACTGCTAGTTGACCCACACCCGCGCATTGCGGAACAGGCGCAGCCAGGGTGCATCATCGCCCTGCCAGTCCTGCGGGTGCCAGCTGTGCTGAGCCACGCGGAACAGGCGCTCCGGATTGGGCATCAGCAGGGTGACGCGGCCATCACGGCTGGTCAGGCCGGTAATGCCATCCGGAGTGCCACAAGGGTTGGCCGGGTAGGCTTCGGTGACCTGGCCATGGTTGTCGGTGAAGCGCAGCGCCACCAGGCCGGAAGCGTTGGCCGCCGTGCGGGCATCCGCACTGGCGAACTCGGCGCGGCCACTGGCACAGGCGACGGTTACCGGCAGTCGTGACCCGGCCATGCCGACCAGAAGGATGGATGGCGACTCCTGCACCTCGACCATGGCCAGACGTCCCTCGAAGCGCTCCGAAGTGTTCTGTGCAAACAGCGGCCAGTGCTCGGCACCCGGAATCATCGCCTGCAGACGAGCCAGCATCTGGGCACCATTGCCGACACCCAGGGTGAAGCTGTCGCTACGGGCAAAGAAGCCGGCGAACTGGTCGCACAGCTGCGGGTTGAGCAGGATGCTGTTGGCCCAGCCGGAACCGGCACCAAAGGCGTCGCCAAAGGAGAAGCCGGCACTGACGGCCAGGCCCTTCATGTCGGCGAGGGAAACGCGGCCGGCGATCAGATCGCTGGTATGCACGTCGACGGCGGCAAAGCCGGCACGGTCGAAGGCTGCGGCCAGCTCGATCTGGCCATTGCTGCCCTGCTCGCGCAGGATGGCAACCTGCGGGCGGCTGCCGGTATTGATGTAGGGCGCACAGATATCCTGCGCCGGATCAAAACTCAGCTGCGCGTTCAAGCCGGGAGTCTGCTCATCCAGCAGGGCATCGAACTCCTGCTGCACGCACTCGCTGTTGTCGCGCAGACGCTCGATCTGGTAGCTGGTCTCGCTCCAGATGCGCTGCAGCTGGCTGCGCTGCTCGAGATACAGCTGCTTGCCGTTCAGGCTGATCTCGATATCGTTGCCGGCCTGCGGCTGGCCGATGGCATGCACGCAGCCTTGCAGCCCCTGTTTGTTGAACAGCTCCAGCACCGCAGGCACATCGGCGCTGCGCACCTGCAGCACGGCACCCAGCTCTTCGCTGAACAGCGCGGCATTGGCCTGTTCGGCGGTCACGCCCAGTGCATCCAGTCCAAGGCGCAGGCCGCAGTGGCCGGCGAAGGCCATTTCCATTGCTGTTGCCAGCAAGCCGCCGTCGGAGCGGTCATGGTAGGCCAGCAGTCTGCCGTCCTGGTTGAGCTGCTGGATGCTGTCAAAGAACGCCTTGAGGTCAGAAGCGTTATCCAGATCCGGAGTAACATCACCCAGCTCGGCATACACCTGCGCCAGAATCGAGCCGCCCATGCGGTTCTGGCCACGGCCCAGATCCACCAGCAACAGGGTGGTTTCGCCCTGGTCCAGCTGCAGTTGCGGGGTCAGGGTCTGGCGGATGTCCTGCACCGGTGCAAAGCCGCTGATGATCAGCGATACCGGTGAGGTAACGGTTTTCTCGACACCCTCTTCCTGCCAGCGGGTCTTCATCGACATGGAGTCCTTGCCCACCGGAATGGTGATGTCCAGCTCGGGACAGAGCTCCATGCCCACCGCCTTGACGGTGTCATACAGACGGGCATCCTCGCCGGGGTGGCCGGCGGCAGCCATCCAGTTGGCGGACAGGCGAATGTCGCTCAGTTTGCCGATGCGGGCGGCTGCCAGGTTGGTGATGGTCTCGCCCACTGCCAGACGGCCGGATGCCGGAGCATTCAGGTTGGCCACCGGAGTACGCTCGCCCATGGCCATGGCTTCGCCATGGAAACTGTCGTAAGTCTGCGCAGTCACCGCGCAGTCGGCCACCGGTACCTGCCAGGGACCCACCAGCTGGTCACGGGCCACCAGACCGGTCACGCTGCGGTCGGACGCGGTGATCACGAAATGCTTGCTGGCCACGGCCGGATGACGCAGTACGCGCTCCACCGCCTCGGCCAGTTCGGCCTTGCCGGCATCAAAGGGGCTGACCGGAGTCTCCTCGCGGGTGACATCGCGGTGCATGCGCGGCGGCTTGCCCAACAGTACATCCAGCGGCATGTCGACCGGATTGTTGTCGAAGTGACGGTCACCCAGCACCAGCTGTTTCTCTTCGGTAGCCACACCAACCACTGCATAGGGGCAACGCTCGCGCTCGCAGATATCGGCAAAACGCTGCAAGTCCTTGCTATCCACCGCCAGCACATAGCGTTCCTGGGCTTCGTTGCACCAGAGTTCCAGCGGGCTCAGGCCCGGCTGCAGGCTGGGCATGTCGCGCAGCTCGAAGCGGCCGCCACGACCAGCGTCATCCACCAGCTCGGGGAAGGCGTTGGACAGGCCGCCGGCACCCACGTCGTGGATGAAGCAGATGGGGTTGTCATCGCCCAGCTGCCAGCAGCGGTCGATCACTTCCTGGCAACGACGGCCCAGCTCTGGGTTGCCACGCTGCACGGAGGCAAAGTCCAGATCATCCTCGGCCAGGGTATCGGCAGAGGAAGCGGCACCGCCGCCCAGACCGATCAGCATGGCCGGACCGCCCAGTACGATCAGCTGGCTGCCGGGCTTGATCTCGCCCTTCTGTACGTGGTCTTCACGGATGTTGCCCATGCCACCGGCCAGTACGATCGGCTTCAGGTAGCCGCGCACTTCGCGACCGTTGGCGGTCTCGACTTCCTGCTCGAAGCTGCGCACATAGCCGTTCAGTACCGGACGGCCAAATTCGTTGTTGAACGCGGCACCACCCTTGGTGCCTTCGATCAGCACTTCCAGCGCATCGACCATGCGCCCGGGCTTGCCGTACTGCAGCTCCCAGGGTTGCTGATAGCCGGGAATGTTCAGGCTGGATACGGTGAAACCGGTCAGACCGGCCTTGGGACGCGAACCGATGCCGGTGGCACCCTCATCACGGATCTCGCCACCTGAACCGGTACCGGCACCCGGATAGGGAGCAATGCCGGACGGGTGGTTGTGGGTTTCCACCTTCATCAGGATGTGCACCGGCTCCTGGTGGGCACGGTACTGGCCATCCTGTGCATCGGGGAAGAAACGCCCGGCGGTGAAGCCCTCGATCACCGAGGAGTTGTCCTTGTAGGCGGACAGCACGCCGGCACTGTTGTTTTCATAGGTGTTCTTGATCATGGCGAACAGCGACTTCTGCTGCGCCTCGCCATCGATGTCCCAGCTGGCGTTGAAGATCTTGTGGCGGCAGTGCTCGGAGTTGGCCTGCGCGAACATCATCAGTTCGACGTCATGGGGGTTGCGATCCAGTTTCTGGAAGCTCTCCACCAGATATTCCATTTCGTCTTCGGCCAGTGCCAGACCCAGCTCGGCATCGGCCTGTTGCAGGGCGGCCAGTCCGCCACCCAGCACATCCACGGCGGCCAGCGGACGGGGTTCCTCTTCGGCAAACAGGGCCGCTGCAGCCTGCAGCTCGTTCAGCACGTTCTGACTCATGCGGTCGTGCAGCAGGGCACGCACCTGCTTGAGCTGTGCGTCATCCAGCTGTGCGTCCAGATAATAGGCAATGCCCTGCTCGATGCGCTTGAGCTTGTCGATGCCGGCATGGCGCAGCAGGTCGGTGGCCTTGCTCGACCAGGTGGAAATGGTGCCGATACGCGGCACCACCAGCAGCAGGCGGCCCTGCGGCTCCTGCGCGACTCTGGCCGGGCCACGGCCCAGCAGCTGCTGCAGACGTTGCTCTTCAGCCGCTTCCAGCTCTGCAGCCAGATCCAGGAAATGCACGAACTCGGCATGCAACGCGCCGGTTTCAGGCGCGACTTTCCTGATTTCCTGCAACAGGGATTGATGGCGAAAATCGGTAAGGGCGGGGGCACCACGCAAAATGAGCATCGTTGGAAGAGCCTCGGATCAGAGCGAACGGAAGGCGGTATTTTAATCGCCAGCGGCACAAATGACCAATCAAAATCTGTACTGCCGACCGGTTGGCAAAATTGTTCCGGATCATGCCCGGCTGTTGGCCCTGCCGGGACGAGTTTGTATACTGCCGGAATGCTTTTTCTCACTCCCCTGCTCCGGCCATGGTACTGGCTGATCCCGCTGCTGGCCCTTGCCCTGGGTGGCTGCGATCAGGATCCGGACACGGCTACCGCCACCAGGCCGGACGCAACCGCCCTGGAACAGGTTCTGGCTGCTGGCGAGCTGGTGGTGCTGACACGCAATACGCCCTCCACTTTTTTCCAGGAACGCAGCGATCCTTCGGGCTTTGAATACGAGCTGGCCAGTGCCTTTGCCAGCCATCTCGGCGTCCGGCTGGTCATGGAAACCACCGACACCATCGACCAGTTGTTCCAGCGCCTGCAAAAAAGCAGGACGCCGGTCCTGATTGCCGCCGGCCTCAGCCGCAGCAGCTCCCGCAGCAAGCTCGCCCGTTTCAGCAGTGGCTATCTGGATGTGGCACCCCAGGTCATCTACCGGACCAGCAGCAAACGGCCACAGCGCCCCGCCGATCTGGTCGGCAAAAGGATTCTGGTCATCAAGGACAGCATTCACGAGGAGCTGCTGGCGCAGCTGCAGGAAGAGCTGCCCGAACTCGAATTCGAGGCATCCGATGAGGTCGAGGCCGTGGACCTGTTGCGTATGCTGGATGAAGACCAGATCGACATCACCCTGGTCAACTCGAACGAGCTGGCCATGCATCAGGTGTACTTTCCGCATATCCAGCTGGGCTTCAGCCTGGAGCCGGCCCTGCAGCTGCAGTGGGCCCTGCCCCGTCCGCGCAGGGAAGGAGATACCAGCCTGCTGGATGCGGTCAACGGATTTCTGGAGCAGTCCCGCGAGCAAGGCCTGCTCGATGCTCTGGCTGAGCGCTATTACGGCCATCTGGACATCATGGGCTACGTGGGTGCCAATGCCTTTGCCAAGCATCTGCAGCAGCGCCTGCCCCAGTACGAGGGACTGTTTCGCAAGCATGCCGATGAATTCGGGCTGGACTGGCGCTTTCTTGCCGCGGTGGGCTACCAGGAATCGCACTGGGATCCGCAGGCACGCTCCAAGACCGGCGTGCGCGGGCTGATGATGCTGACCCTGCGTACCGCGGAAGAACTGGGTGTCAGTAACCGGCTGGACCCCGGACAAAGCATCCGGGGGGGCGCCAAGTACCTGGCGCAGATGCTGGAGCGCCTGCCGGACAGCATCCAGTACCCGGAACGCTACTGGTTTGCCCTGGCCGCCTACAACATCGGTCTGGGCCATCTGGAGGATGCACGTCGCCTGACCCGCAAGGAAGGGCTCGATCCGGACAGCTGGATCGATGTGCGCTCGATCCTGCCACGCCTGTCACAGAAACACTGGTACAGTCAGACCCGCTACGGCTTTGCCCGGGGCGGCGAGCCGGTCTATTTCGTCAACAATATACGCCGCTACCATGACATCCTGTCCTGGTCGACCCAGCCGGCCAGCGAGGAACCCATGCTCGGCAGCCTGCACAGCCCGGCCATCAAGGATACACCCTGATACGCCGCCATGCCCGGCCGGTCAGCGCCGGGAGCGAAAGAACTCCCTGAGCATGGCCGCCGATTCATCCGCCATCAAGCCGGCCTCCACCAGTACCCGGTGATTGAGGAACTCCTGTTCGAAAAAACGGCCCTGACTGGTGGCCACGCCGGCCCGGGGCTCCGTTGCCGCATATACCAGCCGTGCCACCCTGGCATGCACCAGCAGACCGGCACACATGCTGCAGGGCTCGAGAGTGACATACAGGGTGCTGCCCGGCAGCCGGTAGTTCTGCAGCCTGTCGGCGGCCTGGCGTACGGCCTGCATTTCCGCGTGGGCGCTGGGATCATGCAGACCGATGGGCCGGTTGAAGCCGCGCCCGACAATCTCGCCATCAACCACCAGCACCGCCCCCACGGGAACCTCGCCAAGGGCGGCACCCTGCGCTGCAAGGTTCAGTGCCTCCTGCATGAAGTGCCGGTCCCTGCTGCGGTCGAACACCAGTGGTCGGCCCTTGTCCGGTTGCCAGTTCCTGCTCACTTGTCGGCACCCCCTTTGGACAGCGTGATCTGCGGATCCTGCCAGTCGCCACGTATGCTGTAGCGTACCGCGGCCATGCGTGCAAAGCGGTCGCCGACCAGGCGGTCGATGACGAAGAGTGCTCCGCCAACCGCCGGTGCTCCGACCGCCACTGCGGCCAGCGGCAGGTTGCGGGTGATGGGCATAGCCAGCTGCATTTCGGCATCCACCCTGCCGGCCGGCATATCCAGCATCCCTTCGATGCTGAGGTTGCTGGAGACACCCTCCAGTGTCAGTGCATCGCGGGTGCGATACACCCCGCTGCTGATATCCAGAATGCCGTCAATGCGGTCATAGGACAGCCCCTTGCCCAGCAGGTCGGAAAAGTCCAGACGCAGACGGCGGCCGATGGTATCGAAGTTGAGCAAACCGAAAACCCGCAATACCTGCGCACTGCCATCGGCTGCCGTCAGCTGGCCCTTGCGGAACTTGAGCTGCGCCGTTCCGCTCAGGCCGGCCATGGAAAAATCCAGCGGGTTGCCCGGCCAGTGGATATCCAGCCCGGTGGAAAATCGCTCGCTGCTCATGGACCGTGCATAGCCCCAGGCCTGCAGGATGTCTTCCAGCTTCTCTCCCGTCAGGCTGCCCTTGAAGCTGCTTTGCCCGCTCTTGTACCAGTCCAGCTCACCGTTGAGCAGCAGCCCCTTGAAGTCGGCCGCAATCCTGGAAAAACGGATGGAATCCTCTGCCGGGCGGCTGTCAAAACCCAGCTCGCCCAACACATCCTCACCCAGTTGCAGCTGGCGGATGCGCAAGTTCATGGACGGCACATCCTCCGGTTTGAGCTGCGCACCCAGTGCAAGCGGATCGGCCGGAGAGCCGGGGGCCGGCAGCTGCAGGCGTTCCAGAGTGACCGCCAGCGGCCGGCCGTCGCTGACCTGCACGGCACCCTCGACCTGCTTGCTGTCCAGCTTGAGCAACCAGGCATCCTGCTTGCTGGAGTTGGGCCACAGCCGCAAGCGGGCCTGCTCGATCGGGATGCCAAAACCTTCCAGCCTTGCCGCATCCAGCTGCAGCTCCTGCAGGCCCGTGCCCTGCCCCTCTCCGAAAACCGGCAGGTAATTGTCCACGGCCTCCAGCCAGTCGGGCACCGGCACGCTGGCCAGCGTGCCGCGGATCCACAGTCCCGGCTTGGCCGGCAGGCGTGCGGCGCTGCCGCCCAGCACCAGTTCGCCACGCAGCGGCTTGTCCGGCTTCTGCTCCACGGCAAACAGGCCGTTCAGGCGGGTTCCGTGCACCAGCCGGTAGTGCAGCTCGGGGCCGTCCAGGGTCATGTGCCAGCTGGTGGGAACCTTTGCTTCTGCCGGCTTGGCCAGTGGTGCCGGCAGGTCGATATGCACACCCTGCAGATCGGTCGTAACGGCCAACTGGCTGTCGGTTTCCGCCAGCAACAGGTCCAGCTCGTAGTTGAAGCTTCCGGAAAAGGGCAGCGGCTGCTGGTGATCCAGCCACTTCTGCAGCGCCGCCACCGGCATGCGGCCCTTGGCCTGCAACTGGCTGTTCCAGTCCTGGCGGTTCGCACCCGGTTGCAGACTGGCGGTAAACGGCTGTTCCAGAAAGCGGCCCCGCAGGTTCTTGCCGGTCAGGCCCTTCAGGCTGTCAATCTGCAGTGCACCCTGCAGCTGGTCCAGTCGGATATCCTGCTCCGGCAGGAACAGACTGGCATTGTCCAGTTGCAGATCCACCAGCGCCTGCACCGGCCGTGCATCGGCAAATGGAATTTTCAACCGGAGTCCGGCCGGCAGCTTGCCTTGTCCCTGCCAGTCCGCCATGAAGGGGATCTGCTCGGCCAGTGGTGTGCGCTGTACCATGTGCAGGGCATCCGCCATGGAGCTGTCCAGCCGCGCGTCAACGTGCAGGGTCGAGTGGCCGGTTGCCGGGTAGACCACCTCTGCCCTGGCATCTGCAATTCGCGTATCCAGCACCCGGGCACTGTCCAGCTCGACCTGGATGCCCCAGTCATGCACAAACACCTGCCCGCGACCCTCCTGTAGCGCCGGCCAGCCAGGCTGATAGGTAAGCTCGGCGTCACTGACATCGAAGAACAGGCTGATCGAGCGGGCCGACTCCGGCGCGTTCTCTGCCAGCGAGCCCTGATACTGGAAATACCCTTCATGCACATGAGCGCCGCGGATGGCGTCATGCAGCCAGCGCCACAACTCCGGCTGCTCCTCGCGCAAGACCAGCGGCAGGTACCTTGGGGTACGGGAAGCATCGCCGTCACGCATGCCCACCCGCAGGTCCATATAGCTTTCCTTCTCGCTGGCGGCCGGCAGGCTGATGACGAAATCACCGGCCAGCTGTCCCTCGTCGCCGACAACCTGCAGGTAGGGGCTGGTCAGGGTGAAATCCAGGTTTTCCGCCAGCGACCAGGTCAGTCGCGCGTTGGCCCTGTGATAGTGCCAGGCATCGGCGAACAGCTGGTCCAGATACAGGCTGAAGCCGTTGCTGTCCAGGTGCAGCTCGCCGCCGGCAAGGCTGCCGAACAGGCGTCCGCTGATGCCTGTCGCACCGGGCACGTGGTTCCAGGGGCTGTAATCCAGGTCCGCCACATTGGTGTCGTACTTTAGCTGCTGTTGCCAGGGTACGCCGGGGGTCCACTGCAGATGCGTGTTGCGTAGCCGGCCGCGAAAGTCCAGTTGCGCCAGGATGTCATGGGCCAGCTGCGGCAGGGGCACGTGGTGCAGCAACGCCGCCATGAAGGGCTGCAATTCCAGCTCGGCCAGCCGTATCTCCAACGGGGTTTCCATGAACGGCTGTCCTGCCGGCCGGCTGGCCTGCAGCGGCAGGTTGAGCATGTCCGCGCTGGGCAGCCAGCGCACATTGAACTGCGGCATCCAGAAGCGCTGCCGTCCGCCTTCAGTCCGTGCGAAAGCCTGCAACTGGCCCAGCTGCAGATCCAGCTCGCGCTCCTGCAAGCGGCCCTGTATCCGCCCCCCCGGTGATTGCAGGCTCAACTGCTGCAGCTGGCCCTGCCCGACCTCCAGCCAGGCCTGCAGGGGCATGGCAGCGGTATCCAGCTGCAGCACCGGCTCCATTCCGGCCAGCCACTCCAGAGGCAGCCACTGCAGCCAGTTGCTGGCCGGCATCCGTGCATAGGCCTGCAGGCTGCTCCGCTGCCAGTTGCCGGCAGCCAGGTTGCCCGTGGCATGCAGCTGTACCGGCTGGCCGTCCGGCAGCCGCATGCTGGCCTGCAACCGCTGGCGGCCATGGTGCCGATCCAGGGTGAAACCGGCCTGGCGCAATTCGAAGGGGGCGGCATCCTCACGACGAACGGCAATTCTTGCATCGACGATGCTCAGGTGCTCGATGCGCTGCAGCTGATCCAGCAGCCGGGGCCAGTCCGTTGGCTCGTCGCTCTGCGCGGCCAGCTCCATGCCGTGCAGGTGCCATTGCCCGCCTTCCTGGCGCAGCTCCAGCTCGACACCCTGCAGGCTGACCGCCGCCAGCGACCATTCACGACGCAACAGGCTGGTCAGCATGTCCGGCCGGAAGTGCAGACGATCGATGTGGATTGCCTGCTCCGCCTCGCCCAGGCGTACCTCTTCCGCATAGAAGCGTGGCGAAAGCCCGTGCCAGCCGGCATGCAGCCGGCCAAGGTGCAATGGCTGGCCGAGCTGTTCGCCCAGCCAGTCCTGCACCTCGATGCGATAGGCATTGAACATGGGAGTCAGCAGGCGACCGGCACTGATATAGGCAGTGGTTGCCAGCAACAGCAATATCCCGGCCCACAGGAAGCCGCGTGACAGCAAACGGTTCAGCACCTGCACGTCGCCGGCTCCCTAGAGCAGGACCACATCGTACTGTTCCTGGGAATACAGGCTTTCCACCTGCAGCTTGATCGGCCGGCCGATGAAGGTCTCCAGATCGGCCAGATGACCGGCCTCCTCGTCCAGCAGGCGGTCCACCACGCTCTGGCTGGCCAGCACCATGTAGCCTTCCGCCTGATAGGCGCGCGCCTCGCGCAGGATTTCGCGGAACACTTCATAGCAGACGGTTTCCGCCGTACGCAGCTCGCCACGGCCCTGGCAGGTACCGCAGGGTTCGCACAGCAACTGGCTGAGGCTTTCCCGGCTGCGCTTGCGCGTCATCTGCACCAGACCCAGCTCGGTCAACCCGGTGATGTGGGTCTTGGCGTGGTCGCGCTCCAGCTGGCGCTCCAGCGTGCGCAACACCTGGCGACGGTGTTCCTCGTCTTCCATGTCGATGAAGTCGATGATGATGATGCCACCCAGATTGCGCAGACGCAGCTGGCGGGCAATGGCCATGGCCGCTTCCAGGTTGGTCTTGAAGATGGTCTCTTCCAGGTTGCGATGACCGACAAAGGCGCCGGTATTGACGTCGATGGTGGTCATCGCCTCGGTAGGATCGATGATCAGATAGCCACCGGACTTGAGCGGCACCTTGCGTTCCAGTGCACGCTGGATCTCGTCCTCGATGCCATGCAGGTCGAACAGTGGACGCTCGCCGGGGTAATGCTCGATCAGCTCGCCCACGCCGGGCACCAGCTCGTTGACAAACTGCAATGCCTTGCCGAGGGTCTCGCGGGAGTCGATGCGGATCCTTTCCGTCTGCTCACCGACCAGGTCACGCAGGGTACGCAAGGCAAGCGGCAGCTCCTCGTAGATCAGACAACTGCCCTCGCAGTGGCACATGTGTTCCCTGACCTGCTGCCACAGCCGGTGCAGATAGCGGATGTCGGCCAGCATCTGTGCCTGCTCGATGCCTTCGGCCGCAGTGCGGATGATGAAGCCGCCAAAATCGTCCAGCCCCTCTTCCTGCAGACACTCCTCGGCCAGCGCCTTGAGCCGTTCCCGTTCGGCCTCGTCCTCGATCTTCAGGGACACACCCATATGGTCACCACCGGGCATGTGCACCAGATAGCGGGAAGGCATGGAAAAATTGGTGGTCAGCCGTGCGCCCTTGCTGCCGATCGGATCCTTGGTGACCTGCACCACCAGCTTCTGGCCGTCGTGCAGCAGACCGCTGATGCTGTCGATCTGGCGATCTTCCGGCAGCTGCAACTCGCCCATGTGGATGAAGGCGGCGCGCTCCAGCCCGATGTCGACAAAAGCGGCCTGCATGCCCGGCAGAACACGTACCACACGCCCCTTGTAGATATTGCCGACCAGCCCCCTGCTCTGGGTGCGCTCGATGTGCACTTCCTGCAGGACACCGTTTTCAACCACGGCCACGCGGGTCTCCATCGGTGTGATGTTCATCAGGATCTCTTCACTCATGCCGCCATCCGCTCCAGGAATCTTGTCTGCAGTCCGTCCCGCCAGCCACGTTGCCCTGGCAGCCAGGCACAAAAAATGCCGCATCTTGCAGGAAGAGCGGCATTTTCCAGAGCGGCATCAACAACGGCGGATCGCAACACTCCACTGTCTGTCCTGCATTGGGGCAAGCCGCCAGACCGGATGCCGGACCTGCGAAAACTTGAAACACGGCCGCTGTCGGCCAAGGGGTTCATTTGCGCGAAAACAGCCTGTGTAGCCCGTGCATTATCATGTATACCCAGGGCCAAAGCAAACCGCTGATCAGGGCCGGCAACAGGAATTCCATCAATTTGGTGCGGGTGCCGGTCAGCTCACCCAGCCACAGCAAAACCAGCTGACCGGCAACGAACACCAGTGTCAGGAAAAACGCCTGCTGCCAGTGGGGAAACATGCGCAGACGCTGCTGAAGCAGCAGGATCACGAACACCACGAACACCAGGAACAGGCCATGGAAACCCAGCAGGCTGCCGTACAGGACATCCTGTGCGATGCCTGTCAGCCAGGCCAAACCGATGCGGAAATTGTGCGGTGTCTCCAGCGCCCAATACGACAATACCAGCGCCAGCCAGAGCGGTCGCCACTCCTGCAGGGCGTTCGGCATGGGTGCCACTTCCAGCAGCAATGCCAGCAGCAGACTGATGATCAACAGCAGCAGGTTCGCACTGCGCACGGCCCTCATGCCCCGGCCCCCGCTTCGTCATCCAGTGTTTCCTCATCCGCCTGACCGTCGCTGTCTGCCGACCCGTCAGCGGACTCCTCCAGAGGTTCCGGGCCGTGCAACGGCTCAGGCGGCAGGACCGGCTCGGTAGTCAGCAGACCATCCTGGCGGGCTGCATCCATCCGCGCCTGCGCGGTTTCGTTGCTTTCCTCGAACACCAGCAGGAAATGGCGGCTGCGATTCAACGCAGCCGCCGGGCTGGCCTGGACCTGGGCAAAGGGCTGCCCGCTACCACGCACCACCCCGGTAACCACCCCGACCGGGTAGCCGGCCGGAAAGTGCTGGCCCATGCCCGAGGTCACCAACAGGTCGCCTTCCTTGATGTCGGCCCGGTCACTGATATAGCGCAGTTCCAGCATGTCGGGATGCCCGGTACCGCTGGCGATGGCCCGCAAGCCGTTGCGGGTCACCTGGACCGGCAGGCTGTGGTTGGCATCGGTCAGCATCAGCACCCGCGCCGTATAGGGCATGACCTCGACCACCTGGCCCATCACGCCACGAGCATCCAGTACCGGCTGCCCCTCATATACGCCATGACGGCTGCCCTTGTTGATCAGCAGCTTGTGCGTCTGCGGGTTCGGGTCCACACCCAGCAGCTCGGCCACCACCACCTGCTCTTCCAGTTGCTCGGACGAATTGAGCAGCTCGCGCAGGCGCACGTTCTGTTCGGTCAGCACGGCCAGCTTCTGCAGCCGTCGCTGCATCAGCAGGGTGTCGGCCCGCAGTCGTTCATTTTCGGCAAGAATCTCGGCACGGCTGGAAAACACCTGGGTCAGGTCGCCGAACAGGCGCACCGGCAGGTCACCGGCCCAGTACAGCGGGGTGAGAACCAGTCCGGCGCTACTGCGCAACGGCTTGAAAACCGGAGTTTGCGCATCGGCGATCATGACAATGACCGACAGCGCGGCAAGCACCAGCACACGGGTTACCAGCGCGGGGCCTTTGGAGAATATGGGTTTAATGGTGAGCACCTATGGTCAAGGGTACAGCGCCGGCACTACGATACACAGGCACTCCTACACTAGCCATGCACAACGGGCCGGTCAACAGCGCAACCGGCACCGGCAGTGCTGCTGCCCTACTCGACGGACAGCAGGTCCATCGCATGCTTTTCCATCATGGCCAGAGCACGGCCACCGCCGATGGCAACACAGGTCTTCGGATCCTCGGCCACCACCACCGGCAGGCCGGTTTCCTGGGCCAGCAGCTTGTCCATGTCGCGCAGCAGCGCGCCACCACCGGTCAGCACCAGTCCACGCTCGGCGATATCCGAAGCCAGCTCGGGTGGCGACTGCTCCAGTGCGCTCTTGACCGCCTGGACAATCTGGCTGAGGGACTCCTGCAGTGCATCCAGCACCTCGTTGGAGTTGAGGGTGAAGCTGCGTGGCACGCCTTCGGCCAGGTTGCGTCCGCGAACGTCGAATTCCAGCAGCTCACCGCCGGGGAAGGCGGTACCGATGCGCTGCTTGATCTCCTCGGCGGTTGCCTCACCGATCAGGCTGCCGTAATTGCGACGCACATAGGTGATGATGGCTTCGTCAAAACGGTCACCGCCAACACGCACCGACTCGGAATAGACCACGCCGTTCAGGGAGATCAAGGCGATTTCCGTGGTACCGCCACCGATATCGACCACCATGGAGCCGCGCGCCTCCTCAACCGGCAGGCCGGCGCCTATGGCGGCCGCCATGGGCTCCTCGATCAGGTACACCTCGCGGGCACCGGCACCCAGCGCGGATTCGCGAATGGCACGACGCTCCACCTGGGTGGACTTACAGGGCACGCAGATCAGCACCCGCGGGCTGGGCTGGATGAAGCTGTTCTCGTGCACCTTGTTGATGAAATACTGCAGCATCTTTTCACAGACCCGGAAGTCGGCGATCACGCCATCCTTCATCGGTCGGATGGCCTGGATGTTGCCGGGTGTGCGACCCAGCATGCGCTTGGCGTCCGTACCCACTGCCACAACACTCTGCTGGTTGCCCTTGGTGCGAATTGCCACGACCGATGGCTCATCAAGCACAACGCCCTTGTCACGTACACAAATCAGGGTGTTGGCCGTGCCCAGGTCGATGGACAGGTCACTGGAAAAAATACCGCGGATCTTCTTGAACATGAATAAAAACCTGAATGCCGTACCGGCTGGCAAAAGCCATTAAAAAATTAATGGGTAACTCTAACAACCATCGCCCTTTTGGGCAACCGCGCTCTGTGGTAGATTGTGCCCTTTGTGTTACAAAATCCATCCAGTGCAGGGCACCTGTTTGCTGCATGTCCATGGACAGCATTTTCGCTGTTTCATTCAGCGCACATGCAGGGCGATCCAGACTGCCGCCCGGCGGGCCGCTTCAGGCCCGATTTCCAGCGGCACGACAAGCCGGCCCTTGCATCCATAGCGGAGGCTACCCTCATGACATTGGCACCCGGTGCAATGCAAACCCTTGCCCGACTGACCCAGCTGCAACCTGACAGCGATAGGCTCGACCGCCTGACTCCCGACCTCAATGACGCGCTCGCCCTTGCCGAAACCATCCGGCAGGTAGAAACCGGCAACACCGCACCACTGATCAGCCCCCTGGAGCCGGTCCAGCGCCTGCGTGCCGACGTGGTCAGTGAAAGCGACCAGCGCGACCGCTATCAGCAGCTGGCTCCGGCCGTGGAAGACGGCCTCTACCTTGTACCCAAAGTGCTTGACTGAAGGATGTCCCGACCATGCATCAGATGACCCTGGCCCAGCAGGCCAAAGCCCTGGCGGACAAGACCTTCTCTGCCCGCGAACTGACCGAACACTATCTCAAACGCATCGAACAGCACGATGGAGCGCTGAACAGCTACATCAGTGTCACCGCCGAGCAGGCACTGGCACAGGCCGACGCCGCCGACCAACAACGCAGCCAGGGCCATGCCGGCCCCCTGCTCGGCCTGCCGCTGGCCCACCAGGACAGCCTGTGCAGCGAAGGCACACGCACCAGCTGCGGTTCGAAAATGCTCGACAACTTTATCGCTCCCTATAACGCCCATCTGCTTGATCGCCTGCAACAGGCCGGCGCAACGTCCCTGGGCAAGCTGAACATGGACGAATTCGGCATGGGCAGCAGTGGCAACACCGGTTTTCATGGTGCCACCCACAACCCGTGGGACAGCCAGCGTGTTACCGGTGGTGCCGCCAGCGGTAGCGCGGTTGCGGTGGCTGCCGGCCTGGCCGCCGCCAGCACCGGCTGTGACACCCTGGGTGATGTGCGCCTGCCGGCCGCCTACAACGGCTTGACCGCACTGCGCCCCACCTACGGCCGCATCTCGCGGCTGGGCATGACCGCTCACGCCTCCAGCTTTGACCAGGCCAGCTTCGTGACCCGCAGCGCCGAAGACGCCGCCCTGCTGCTGCAGGCCACAGCCGGGCTGGACGAACGCGACTCCACCTGTGCCGACGAGCCCGTTGCCGACTATACCGCCAGCCTGGCCCGGCCACTGGACGGACTGAAAATCGGTATCGTCCGCGCCCTGTTCGATGACCAGCTGGACAGCCGGCACGCCGCCGCCATCCTGGCCGCAGCCGACCAGCTGCAGGCACTGGGTGCCAGCCTGGTGGATGTAGAGCTGCCACAACTGGACCAGGCACTGGCGACCGCCATGATCATCAGCACCGGCGAAGCCTCCACCAACCTGTCCCGCTATGACGGTGTCCGTTTCGGTTACCGCTGCGCCGAGCCGAAAGATCTGGCCGATCTCTACCAGCGCAGCCGCAGCGAGGCGTTTGGCGATGAGGTGCAGCGCCGCCTGCTGCTGGGCGCCCACTTCCTCTCCGCCAGTCAGTATCAGGACTACTATGTGCAGGCACAAAAGGTCCGCCGCCTGATCAAGAGCGGCTTCCAGACCGCCTTTGCCGGTGTCGATCTGCTGCTGACCCCGGTGGCTGCCGGTGCCGCCCCCGCCACAGGCTCTCAGGCCACGGCGCTGGATTTCCAGGCCCAGCGCCATTGCCTGCCGGCAAGCCTGGCCGGCCTGCCGGCCATGAGCCTGCCCTGCGGACTGGTCGACAACCTGCCAGTCGCTGCTCAGCTGCTGGCCCCCTGGTTCCAGGAAGCCCGCCTGCTCGGCGCAGCCCATCAGTATCAACAAGCCAGCGACTGGCATAGCCGTCGTCCGGCCGGATTCTAAGGAGATCCCGACATGCAGTGGGAAACCGTAATCGGGCTGGAAATTCACGCCCAGCTCGCCACCAAGACCAAGATTTTCTCCGGCAGCGCCACCGAGTTCGGCGCCGCGCCCAATACCCAGGCCAGTGCCGCCGACCTGGCCATGCCGGGCACCCTGCCGGTGCTCAACGAGGAAGCCGTTCGCATGGCCTGCCTGTTCGGCCTGGCGGTGGATGCCGAGATCGGCGAAATCAATCGCTTCGACCGCAAGAACTATTTCTACCCGGACCTGCCCAGCGGCTACCAGACCAGCCAGATGGACCTGCCGATCGTCGGCAAGGGCCACATGGACATCACCCTGGAAGACGGCAGCACCAAGCGCATCGGCATCACCCGCGCCCACCTGGAAGAGGACGCCGGCAAGAGCCTGCACGAGGACTTCAGCGGCATGACCGGTATCGACCTCAACCGCGCCGGCACCACCCTGCTGGAAATCGTCTCCGAACCGGAAATCTCCAGTGCCAAGGAGGCCGTGGCCTATGCCCGCGCCATCCACAGCCTGGTGCAGTATCTGGGCGTGTGTGACGGCAACATGGCCGAAGGCTCGTTCCGTTGCGACTGCAACGTGTCCGTGCGCCCGAAGGGGCAGAAGGAATTCGGCACCCGCACCGAGATCAAGAACGTCAACTCGTTCCGTTTCATCGAACGCGCCATCAACAGCGAGATCCAGCGCCAGATCGAACTGATCGAGGACGGCGGCAAGGTGGAACAGGAAACCCGCCTGTACGATGCCGCCAAGGACGAGACCCGCTCCATGCGCACCAAGGAGGAAGCCACCGACTACCGCTACTTCCCCTGCCCCGATCTGCTGCCGGTGATCATCGAGCGCAGCTATCTGGACGAACTGCGCCAGACACTGCCCGAGCTGCCGACCCAGAAGCGCGAGCGCTTCCAGAGCGAGTTCGAGCTGTCCGCCTATGATGCCAGCGTGCTGACTGCCAGCCGTGCCATGGCCGACTACTTCGAGCAGGTGGAGAAAGCCTGCGGCGACGCCAAGCTGGCCGCCAACTGGGTGATGGGCGAGCTGTCCAGCCTGCTCAACAAGGACAACCTGGAGATCGACCAGTCACCGGTCAGTGCACAACAACTGGGCGAACTGCTGGTGCGCATCAAGGACAACACCATCAGCGGCAATATCGCCAAGACGGTGTTCGAGGCCATTGCCAACGGTGAAGGCAGCGCCGACGAGATCATCGACAAGCGCGGCCTGAAGCAGGTGACCGACAGCGGTGCCATCGAGGCCATTCTTGACGAGATGCTGGCCGCCAATGCCGGCGAAGTGGAGGAATACCGCAGCGCCGACGACAACCGCCGCAAGCGCATGTTCGGTTTCTTCGTCGGCCAGGCGATGAAAGCCTCGCGCGGCAAGGCCAACCCGCAACAGGTCAACGAACTGCTACGCAAGAAGCTGGAAGGCTGACCCCGGCACAAGGTGAAACGACCTGCCAGCCGGCAGGCCGTTTTGCATGGCGCCTTTCCTTGCGGATTGAACCAATCCGGCAGGCCACAGTCACAATCTTCGCCCGGGCATGACGACGCCAGGAAGGCATCCATGGATGGAAGCACGCAACGACATCCTGGCCCAGTCATGCCCGGGCCTATTCCGTCTGCAATCCGCAGATGCCTTCACTTCAGCAGAAACGAAAGATCCAGCCTGGCGTCCACCAGCGGAGGGCACCAGTAGTAGCCACCGGTCACCGGGCGGCTGAAGCGGAACAGCCCGTCGGTAATGCCGTCATCCAGACCGATCATGCGGCGCATCTGCACCTCGAATTCATCCAACGACTTGCCAAAGGCCAGAAACACCAGGCCGGCCACATCGCCATCGATATAGGGCATGGAACGGCGCACCACAAACGCCTCCGGATCGAAATCCTCCATGGCGGTGCGCTTGACGTGGGCCGACTCCGGCGCGTCCTCGATCTCCTCATTGTCACTCAACCGGCGACCGATGATGTGATCCTGCTCCTGCTGGGGCAGCGACTTGAAATGCGGCAGGTCATGCTCCCAATGCTGGATGGCCGCATAGCTGCCACCCGGCGCGGCACTGGCAGTCACCACCTCGACCGCCTCCTCATCCACCGGGTTCTCGGTACCGTCCTCATAGCCGGACAGGTCATGTCCGGACAGGTAACGGAAACACTCGCTCACCTGCACTACCCGGAACGCCGGCGCCAGCGCCCTTTCCAGCTCCATGCTGCGATACAGCAGTTCACCACGGTCATCACCGCGCAACCAGAGCCAGAGGCCCTGCTGGGTCGAAGGTACGTCAAGCCCCTGATTGGTCAGCGCCGGAAACACCCGCAGCGGCTCCAGGGCCACATCCAGTGCCTGCACGACCGACTGGCCGATACCCGCGACGGTGGCATCGCCATCCGCCAGGTCGGCCAGCTGTCCGAGCGCACGCGACAGGTCGGCCGCATCCGCCAGGGTAAAGAACAAGTGCCGGGCCAGTGGTGGCACTTGCTCGACAAGAATACCCGTCTGACATTTCATTACATTTCTCTCCCGCGTCAAGATGGCAAAAACCGGGCAGCCGGGCCCCGTACAGAATGCAGAACAAGACATGGAAACCCTGACAGGCCGGCAGCTCTTGCAAGGCACTATAGAATAACGACAACCACTTTGCAGCAATGCTCTTGCCGCACCCGGCAAAAGCAATTAGGCTGCCCGAGTGAAAACTTTCCCGCACCGGCGCTGTCAAATGCGTCACGAAATGACCTTGCAACAGGAAAAGAACATGTTCAAAAAAACAGTCAGACACTCTCTGGTCATCCTTGGCATCACCACCCTGGCCGCCGGATGCGCAACCAACAATCCGTATGAGAATGGCGGCGAGCGCAGCACCAACCGCACGGCTCTCTACGGTGGCATTGGCGCAGCGGCCGGCGCAATCACCGGCGCTGCGGTATCCAGCAAGAAGGATCGCAAGAAGGGAGCACTGATCGGCGCCGCCGTGGCCGGAGCTGCCGGCGCGGGCTATGGCTACTATGCGGACCGTCAGGAAGCCGAGCTGCGCCGCGCCATGGAAGGAACCGGCGTGGAAATCCAGCGCGACGGCGACAACCTGACCCTGATCATGCCCGGCAACGTCACCTTTGCCACCGACTCGGCCAACATTTCCGGCAACTTCTTCGGCCCGCTCAACAACCTGGCCCAGTCCTTCCGCGAATATGACCAGAACACCATCGACATCATCGGTCATACCGACAGCACCGGCGCCTACCAGTACAACATGGAGCTGTCACAGCGCCGTGCACAAAGCGTGGCCAACTACCTGCAGGGCCAGGGCGTGCACTACTCGCGCATGAGCGTGCGCGGCATGGGCCCCGACCAGCCGATTGCCAGCAACGCAACGGCTGAAGGCCGCCAGCAGAACCGTCGTGTCGAGATCAACCTGCGCCCCATGCCCGGGGCCTACCAGTAACCGGCAACAACACAAAAACGAAAAGGCTGTGCAATTGCACAGCCTTTTTCATTCATGCAGCCTGACAGGTCAGGTTCTTGGCAGGGTGACGCCAGTCTGTCCCTGATACTTGCCACCACGGTCGCGATAGGAAACCTCGCAGTCCTCGTCCGACTCGAAGAACAGCATCTGCGCCACACCCTCGTTGGCATAGATCTTGGCCGGCAAGGTGGTGGTGTTGGAAAACTCCAGGGTCACATGCCCTTCCCATTCCGGCTCCAGCGGTGTGACGTTGACGATGATACCGCAGCGCGCATAGGTGCTCTTGCCAAGGCAAATGGTCAGCACATTGCGCGGAATGCGGAAATACTCGACCGTGCGGGCCAGCGCAAAGGAGTTGGGCGGGATGATGCAGTAATCACCCTTGACGTCCACAAAGCTCTTCTCGTCAAAGTTCTTCGGATCCACGGTCACCGAGTGCAGGTTGGTGAACACCTTGAACTCGTCGGCGCAACGCACATCGTAGCCGTAGCTGGACACGCCATAGGAGATCAGCCGCTCATTGCCGTCCGTACGCACCTGCCTCTCGACAAAAGGTTCGATCATGCCGTGTTCGCTTGCCATGCGCCGGATCCAGCGGTCCGCCTTGATACTCATGAATCACCTCGTATGATGCCGGTTTAAGATCGGGACATCTTACCCGAGCCGCTCCGGCGCTGGAAGCGTTACGCTATCCGGCACAAATGGCAGGCATGAAAAAACCCGCCGAAGCGGGTTTTTTGTACAAGCGCAAGAATCAGATGATCTGGACTTCTTCAGCCTGCATGCCTTTCTGGCCACGGGTAGCAACGAAAGATACGCGCTGGCCTTCTTTCAGGCTCTTGAAGCCTTCAGCCTGGATTGCACGGAAGTGCACAAACAGGTCTTCACCGGATTCCGGGGTAATGAAGCCAAAGCCTTTTTCATCGTTGAACCACTTGACGGTACCATTTTGACGTTCGGACATTGCTGTCTCCTTATCGTAAGTAAAAAAATACAGGCCGGTGGCCTGAGCATACTGAGTGCAAGGAGTAACAGGAGTCGCAATGTGTAAACATCAATGATTCACGGTGACGCATGCAGCAACAGTGAGGCCCATTTTACCCGAATCCGCGCAGACTGCCAGCATTATTTTCATTCATGCGGCACAACACCGGCCACGCGCTTGCCGATACACCCAGAAAAGGGCGTGCAACATGCCATTGCCACAACGCCTCAGGCCGGGTCATTGCGGGTCAGCAGCTCCTCGGGCCAGTGCTCGATGTAGTCATCCTCCGGAGGCGGCATCTGCAAATGGAAGCCGCGGCTTTCCAGGTTCTCCAGAACCTTGTCGATGTCCTCGCTAGCCAGCTTGCGCTGCGGCGAGAGCACCAGGTCGAAGCTGTGCTGCGGCGCACCAAACAGCTTGAGCAGTTCTTCCGGCACCCGTTTCAGCGCATCGGCCTTGAGCACGTACAGATACATGCCCGGCTTGCGCGGGCTCTGATAAATGGAGCAGATTCTCTTCATGGGGTTTCTCCGTCCAGGGCCTTCTGCAGCGGCTCGGCCAGGTGTTCACGCCGCCAGCCCCGCAACGAGTCCGGCAATTCAAAGGGCCCTTCCGGCCAGCCACTGGCCAGGGCCTCCACCAGTATCTTCTTTTTCAGCACCAGCTCCGGCGCTATCTGGTGCTCGGCGGCAAAGCGGTCGCCGATCCTCTTCAGCTTCTTTACCATCCGGCCCGCCTCCAGCGGCAGGGGCTCCGGCAAGGGCTCGGGCAGCTGGTCCTGCGGCCTGCCCTGCACTTCTGCAATCAATCGCAGCAGGTTGTCCGCATTGTGTCGGAACTGGCCGGCCGATAGCCCTTCGGTCTGCTCGAGGCGGGCCTTGCTGTCCGGCTGCTTTTGCGCCAGCTCCAGCAGCACCTGCTCCTTGAGCACCCAGTTACGCGGTATGTTGCGCCGCTGCGCCTGTTGTTCACGCCATGCGCAAAGCGCCTGCAACACACCAGCCTGCCTGGAATCCAGGGTCCAGGCCAGCTTGGCGCCTTTCCATAGCTCTTCCGCCGCGGTCGGCCGCTGCTGTTCGGCAACCAGGGTGGCGCCATCCTCAAGCAGCCAGCCACGGCTGCTGTCATTCAGCAGCTCGTCCAGCATCGGGTACAGCTGTGCCAGGTAGCTGACATCCTGCACCGCATACAGCTGCTGTTCCCCGCTCAGCGGGCGCTGCAGCCAGTCGGAGCGGGTGGCTCCCTTGGGCAACTCCACCCGCAGGAAATGCTGCACCAGCCGCGCATAGCCCCAAGAAAAACCCAGATTGGCGTAGGCGGCCGCCAACTGGGTATCGAACAGGGGCTGCGGCAGCGCGCCGGTCAGGCGCTGGAACACTTCCAGATCCTCGCCGCAGGCGTGCACCACCTTGGTGACTTCAGGGTTCCGCAGCAGGGCGGCAAAGCAGCTCCAGTCATCTATGGCCAGAGGGTCCAGCAGATAGTTCCGCCCCGGCGTGGCCAGCTGGATCAAGCCGATTTGCGGGTAATAGGTATCCACCCGCACGAATTCGGTATCCAGCACGATGAAAGGCTGTGACTGCCATTCCCTGCACAGCTGCTGCAATTGCGCGCTGTCCTGTACCCAGTGAAAATCCTGCATCTGCTTGCACCGGCCCTCAGTCGAAAATGACGGTCTTGTTGTCGTGGATGATGACCCGGTCTTCCAGGTGATAGCGCAGGCCGCGGGCCAGGGCCATCTTCTCCACGTCCTTGCCCAGACGCACCATGTCATCGATGGTGTTCCGGTGGCTGACGCGCATCACGTCCTGCTCGATGATGGGGCCGGCATCCAGATCCTCGGTCACGTAGTGGCAGGTGGCACCGATCAGCTTGACACCCCGCAGGGCCGCCTGGTGATAGGGCTTGGCACCCACGAAGGACGGCAGGAAGCTGTGATGGATGTTGATCACCCGGCCGGCATATTTCTCGCATAGTTCCGGCGGCAGGATCTGCATATAGCGCGCCAGCACCACGCAGTCCGCCTCATATTCGTCAATCAGCCGGCTGACCTCGTCAAAGGCCGGCTGTTTGTCGCGCGGATCGACCGGTACATGATGGAAGGGAATCCCGTGCCACTCGACCATGCTGCGCAGGTCGTCATGGTTGGCAATCACGCAGGGAATCTCGCACTCCAGCTCACCACGGTGCCAGCGGTGCAGCAGGTCGGCAAGACAATGGGACTCGCGGCTGGCCATCAGGATCACGCGCTTTTTCACCTTGGAGTCGGTGATGTTCCAGATCATGGAGAACTCTTTGGCAATGGGCGCGAAAGCCTGCCGGAAACCATCCAGATCAAACGGCAGGGATTCGGCACGGATCTCATGACGCATGAAGAACCAGCCGCTTTGCTCATCCGAGTGATGGCTGGCCTGGTGGATCCAGCCGTTGTACGTGGCCAGGAAGTTACTGACCTTGGCCACGATGCCGACCCGGTCGGGACAGGCGATGGTAAGACGAAACGTATGCATCGGGTGACTCCGCAAGCTCAAAACCGCCAATTGTACAATCTGGCAGGTGTGACGTCAGCCTCTATGCCGGCACAGCACCCGGGCGCAGGAAACGGGGTGGCTGCCGCCCCACTTTCATCCGCTTCGGAAAGTCCGGGAATTACAACTTCAAACACCTTGAAGACTCCTGAAGTTGTTACCCTTGTCATTACACAAAGTCTGATAATCTGAACCATATTCTTTAATACTCACTTAACATTTCCTGCCAAAACGCTTGCAACCAATCACAAGCCAATAGTTTATATTGCAATGAGCCCCCAATCCGGCAATAAAAACTTTACAACTTCAATCCGGATAATTAATATCAAGCCGTACGGAACTGCATGTCCGAATAAAGCAACGGGAATCTGCAAATTCCTTTTACGGTGTTCCGCATGCAAATCACTTGAAACAGGCAACAGCTGCTTTCCCTTTCGAAACCGCTCACTCTCATTCAGGTGATCAACCAAGAAAGTTTACCGGAGATTCATAATGTCCATTATCAACAAGTTTCGCAGCACCAAAAGCGCAATCAAGGAGCTGGAGCAGGAACTGGAAGCACTGTCCCAGAATCCTGAACTGCAAAGGGAAATGGAGTTTGAAGACAAGTTGCGCACACTGATGGCCGACTACAACAAGTCCCTGCGTGACATCAATGCCATCCTGGATCCCAAGGCGACTGCGGCCCCGGCAGCAGCGCCACGTGCCCAGCGCCGCGAGCGCCGTACCAAGCGCTACACCAACCCGCATACCGGCGGCATCATCGAGACCAGGGGCGGCAACCACAAGGAACTGAAAGAGTGGAAGCAGAAGTGGGGCAATGAAGTGGTGGAAAGCTGGGCGGTCATCCTCTGACACTTCCGCCCGGCAAGCCTGATACACCGGCAGCCCTGCTGCCGGTGTATCGATATCCGCTTATTGCTCTAGACCGTACTTGCGCGCCAGCATGTTTGCATGCGCCTGCCATTGCCGTATAACTTCGCTATTCCTCTCGCTTTCATCCAGCTCCCCGCATGCCTGCCAGAAGTCCGCAAGGGTTCTTGGCGCAGCTGCTGATGCATCCTGCAGCCGCCAGCGACAAAACTCGCGCCAACTTTCCCGCTCTTCCGGCATCAGGCTATCCGGGAAGTTTCTGGCACGATATCTGAACAGCAACTCCGGCAAGCGGGGATCATCAAAGGGCCAAGTATCCCTGGCCAGCTGTTGCGCATCCGCTTCCAGCACACGATTGCATATATCCCTGTCGCGCCTGGACAGGAAGCCGGCATACAGTTGTTGCTCCGGATCCGTTTTACCGGGAAATCCATCGGCGGCGAACACTTCCCGCAACTTTTGCTGCACCTCCGGCAAATGGTCCAGCAGCTGTCTGCCACGCACACGCCACAGCCTGTCATCGACTTCCAGCCAGGGCCGCTCGCGATCAGCGAGAATGCCGGGTGCCACCAGGGCCGGACACTTGTTGGCATGGATCTTCTTGAGGGGAATGGGCAGCTCACCCTCCTGCAACTCGTCACGTCGTGTATACAGGCGGCGCCTTATCTCGTCCGCCGGCAATTCCAGCAGGGGTCTGATGTCTTCAAGCAGGTTACATGCCACATAGGCATTCCGGTTCACGTCATCCTGCAACAACGGCAACATCACACCAAGATAGCGGCGCCGTGGTGACAGGCGGCCCGACACATGCACGACCGGCCGGCCAATACGCAACGCGGCGTGCACCGCATGCTTGTCGCGTAGCCGATACAGGTGCTCGTACAGGGCCGGCTGCGCCTTGCGCAGCAGCCGGGCCATGCCGATGGTGGCCCGCACATCGGATAGGGCATCATGGGCCTGGCCGTGCTCGATCCCGTTGGCGGCGGTCAGCAACTCCAGCCGGAAGCTGACCCGCCCCTCCCCGGCATCCGGCCATTCAATGCCTTCGGGCTCCAGCGCCCAGGCAGTGCGCAGCGCATCCAGGATATCCCAGCGGCTGTTGCCACCCTGCCATTCGCGCGCATAGGGATCATGGAAATTGCGATACAGGGCATAGCGGGTGAACTCGTCATCGAAGCGCAGGCTGTTGTAGCCGGCCGTACAGGTTTGTGGCTGCATCATTTCCTGCTGCAGGCGGGCAACGAAGTGCGCTTCCATCAACCCCTCTTCCTGCAGCACCTGTGGCCCTATGCCGGTGACCAGGCTGGCCCGCGGATGGGGCAGCACATCGTCCGTCAGCCGGCAATACAGGTTCAACGGCTCGCCTACCGGGTTCAGCTGCTCGTCGGTGCGGATACCGGCCACCTGCAGGATGCGGTCGGCAGCCGCGTCCGTTCCCGTCGTCTCGAAGTCGTACCAGAATATGCTGGCTGCCATGCCTTCCTCTCCTTAATTCGCGTTTCCGGATATCTTCAGGCGACCTTAACCGCCCGCTGGTCCTCTGTAAATGCTTGCCGCCGGGCAAATATGGAGTAAACTTCCTCCCGCATCACAGGGAGTGCCCAAGGGCGTGCCCTGTCCATCCAGACCGGTCCGGTCCGCTACCTTGAATGCACGCCGGACAATCTCCTGGAGAATCCATGAAAATCCGCTTTTTCGTCCTGCTGCTGTCAGCCATCGCTCTTGCCGGCTGCCAACTTTCCGGCCTGACGGCCGCCACCCCTCCGGCTGAGCGCTGGCTGGGCCATCTGCAACAGCACCAGCAAGGCTGGCAACTGTTGCCCTGCTCCGGCGAGCCCGCCCTGACGGTAGAGTTTCCCGAACGGCTGGATGCCGCACTGCAGTTGTGTCGTGATATGCCGGACAGCAAATGCTTTGCCGATCTTCAGGCCCTGACCGCAGGCGAGCGCAAGCTGCAGGCCACCGATCTGCAACGCCTGCTGGTCGAAGGCCACGGCTGTGACGAAGCGGGTTTTGACCGGCTGCAGCTCCGCGCCTTTGGCAACGAGCCTTTCTGGAGCATCCAGCTGAACGATCAGGGACTGCTGCTGCAACAACCCGGCGAGCCGGCCATCGCCCTGCCATACATCATTGAGCGGACTGCTGACGGACAGGCATACATCAGCAGTGATGCCGACCATGACCAGCTTGGTTTATGGGTCCGTCCCGAACCATGCATGGACAGCATGAGCGGCTCGCACTACCATCTCGGTGCCCGTCTTGAATGGCAGGGACGCACCCTGACCGGCTGCGCTTACCAGGGCGGCCTGACCCCTTAACCGATCCATGAAAAACCAAGGAAAATACAACATGCTTAGAGTTGCCATCAATGGCTACGGCCGCATCGGCCGCAACATCCTGCGCGCCCTGTTCGAACGCGGTCTACACAACAAGATCCAGATTGTCGCCATCAACGACTTGGGCGACGCCAAGATGCTGACCCACCTGACCCGCTTCGACTCCACCTTTGGGCGCTTTGGCGTGAACTGCCACCTGAGTGGCGATACCCTGCAGGTGGGCTCACAAAGCATCCGTCTGCTGCGCGAACCCGAACTGGTCAACCTGCCCTGGCAGCAGCTGGGCGTGGACGTGGTACTGGAGTGCACCGGCTTTGTCAAAAAGCGCGTGGATGCCGAAAAGCACCTGACTGCCGGCGCCCAGAACGTACTGCTGGCCCACCCGATGAACGATGCCGACCTGACCGTGGTCTACGGCGTCAACCACCAACAGCTGGGCAACCAGCACATCGTTTCCAACGCGTCCTGCACCACCAACTGTCTGGCACCGCTGGCCAAGGTATTGAACGACTCCGTAGGCATCGAGCACGGCCTGATGACCACCATCCACGCCTATACCAACGACCAGAACCTGCTGGACAAGAACCACAGCGACCTGTATCGCGCCCGTGCCGCCGCACATTCCATGATTCCCACCAGCACCGGCGCAGCCAAGGCCATCGGTCTGGTCATCCCCGAGCTGGCCGGTCGTCTGGACGGCCTGGCGGTACGCGTACCGACCATGAACGTCTCCCTGGTTGACCTGAGCTTCACCGCCGGCCGCAACACCAGCGTCGAGGAAATCAACGAGATCCTGCGCGTCGGTGCCAAGGCTTATCCGGAAGGCGTCATGGAGTGCAACGAGGAGCCGCTGGTATCCTGCGACTTCAACGGCTACCCGGTTTCCAGCGTTGCCGACCTGACCCAGACCCGTGTCCACGAAAACCTGGTCAAGGTACTGGCCTGGTACGACAACGAGTGGGCGTTCTCCAACCGCATGCTGGACACCCTGCTGGCCTGGCGCGGCTGATTCCCGGAGTGCCTTGGGGCCAAACCCGGATATCCCACTAAAAACGGCTGCCAACTGGCAGCCGTTTTTGTTCGTCAATAGTGGGGTGGCGGATCGTTGGGTACATCCTGATACTGCTGCGACTGTTCTTCCTGACGGCTGCGCAGTCGCTCCAGCTCGCGCTTGAGCAGGTCGATCCGCTTCTGCTGATCAACAATCACATCACTCAGTGCCTGCAAGGCATCATCCTGAAAGGCCTGACGCATTTCCAGCTCGGCCATGCGCTCGTCGAGGCTGCTCATGCCAGTCGCACCTCAAGACCGCTGGCTTGCAGGGCCTGCAGCATCTGCTTGCGCACGGCATCCTGTCCCGACTCGCTGTAAGGCACTGCAACACCATGGCCCCACACCGGAGCCGGCCAACTGGCGTCCCCTTCCAGCCGTACCACCAGATGCATGTGCAGCTGGCTGACCACATTGCCCAGCGTCGCAATGTTCATCTTGTCCGCCGCAAACACCTCGCACATGGCTTTGGCCAGCAGGCGGGTCTCGTTCCACAGCTGCTGCTGTTGCGCCTCGTCCAGCTGGAACACTTCGCTGACATCCGCCACCCGCGGCACCAGGATCAGCCAGGGATAACGGGCATCGTTCATCAGCAGCACGCGACACAGCGGCAGCTCGGCCAGCCGGCAGGTGTCCTGCAACAGGCGTTCATCCAGTGTAAACATCTTGTTCCTCACTTATTCGGGTAGGGGCAGGCTCTTCAGTGTGCCACCAGGCATTGCAATTTCAGACCGGGTTTCTCGGGAAGTATCTCCAAACCGGCAGTGGGCTTGCAACAGGTTTGGCAGCCCCGCCCGGTTTGTCGTCTATTCCTTCCAGGGCGCCTGCAGGTAGCGGGTACGATTGAAGGTTTCCAGCCACTCGGGCTTGAACACCACCAGCGCGGTGATCACCGTGCCGTTGATGAAGGCTTCGGGAAAGGCCACCAGCAACACCATACCGACGAACTCGTCCAGCCAGGGCGGAAATTCGTACAACCCATTGAACCAGAGCAGCGTGAAGCCGGACAGGGCGCAGAGCACTGCGGTCAGCGCGGCGGGGAAGAAGCAGGAGCAGAAAATATAGACAAACAGGTTTTCCGGCTGGAAGCGCTCCACCCAGGCCGCCGCCAGCTCGGCCACCAGCACCGGCAATACCACCAGCAGCAGGCCGTTGATGCCGACCGCCATCAACTCGGGCTTGCCGAAAGCCACAATCACCAGCTGGGCAAAGAACCCGGCCAGAATCGCCAGTGGCCAGTGCAACAGCAGGGTAACCGCCGTCATGCCGATGAAATGCACTGCAACACCGCTGGGAAAGTCGCGACGCATCAACCAGAGCATGCACAGACAGAAAGCCGTGCCAAACAGCAAATGCTGGCGACGGCTGTCGCTGAACAGTTCCACCCAGGGCACCCTGGCCAGCGCCAGCAGGATCACCGGCCCGTACAGCAGCCAGCCCAGCCACAGGGTCAGGTCCTGCAATACCATGCTTGCGATCATTGTCTATCCTGTTTGTATCGGTTTTGACTGCACACCCAAAGCCAGCAATCGCAGGTCCGGATTGATCCGGACAAGTCCGGCAACACCGGGCCACAAAGGCTGATGCATGAATGAGTTCGTACCCACAGCCGGGGGACGGCCTCCGCAGGCTACAGCACTAGCGGGCCTCGTCAAAGCCGACCATCTTCACCGGCTCGGGCTGGCTGCCCGGCTGCGGGCCGTGAAAGATGTGCGGCCGGATCTTGCCGATCACGTGCATTTCGCAGGGTCGACAGTCGAACCTGAGAGTCAGCACTTCATCGCCATGCACCAGCTGCATGGGGCTGGCGTTGTTGCGCACCCCGGTATATCCCTTGGCCTGCTTGGGGCACAGGTTGAAGGAAAAACGCAGGCAGTGCTTGGTGATCATCACCGGCACCTCGCCATCCTCCTGGTGGGCCTCATAGGCCGGCTCGATGAGCTGCACACCGTACCTGTGATAGAAAGCGCGTGCCTTTTCGTTGTAGACATTGGCCAGGAACGACAGCTGGGTTTCGGGGTAGACCGGCGGCGGGTCGCTGACCGGCTTGCGACTGCCCCGCGGCCGGGCCTGTTCACGAGCCTCGTCCAGCAAGGCAATGGCCTGGCGGCGCAGCTGCTTCATCCGCGATGCGGGCACAAACAAGCCCGCTTGCGCCTGCACATCCACGTTCTCCGCATGGTAGATGGTGGTGCCAAGCTGGCTGAAGATGTCACGCAGCTGCTCCATCAGCGGCTGTGGCTTGCTGGCAGCGGCAAAGGGGCCATCCAGAACGGCGGTTGCGCAAACGCCTTCCTCGCTGGTGACGGTGGCCTGCAGGCGCTGCTCATCCAGCTGCAACTGCCAGCGCACGGCCACCCTTCGCTCGGCGGAGATCTTTTGCAACGCCTGTTGCCAGTCGTGATCCAGATTGCGGTTGAGGGAATGCCCCGGCTGCAGCTTGCGGAATTCGTCCGGCAACTCGTTGGGCAACAGACGATACTGGTACTGCTGCTGCCCGTCCTGCTCGAACTCGGCCAGTAGCTGGGCGGTATTGACCCGCAGGCCGCTGATTTCCCGCTTGTAGAGCACATTCAGGCCATCGCCGTTATTGAGCGGTGCCGTGGTCTGCACCATCAGGTCGTGCTTGCCGACACTGAGGATCTGCCCCACCGGCAGGCCGATGAACTTGGGCGAATCGAAGGCACCGATATCCATCTTGCGCTCATTGACGAAGTAGTCGGTGCTGCCACGGTGGAACGTCTGTTCCGGATCGGGTGCAAAAAAATGCTCGGTATGGCCGCTGGACACGCGGGCCAGCTCCGGACGCTGTTCCAGAATGCCATCCAGCAGCTGGCGGTAATGGGCGGTGATGTTCTTGACGTAGCCCATGTCCTTGTAGCGGCCCTCGATCTTGAAGGAACGCACTCCGGCATCCACCAGTGCCGCCAGGTTCGCGCTCTGGTCGTTGTCCTTCATGGACAGCAGGTGCTTTTCAAAGGCCACCACCCGTCCCTGGTCATCCTTGAGCGTATAGGGCAGCCGGCAGGCCTGGGAGCAGTCGCCACGGTTGGCACTGCGTCCGGTCTGGGCATGGGAGATGTAGCACTGGCCGGAAAAGGCCACGCACAATGCGCCATGGATGAAAAACTCGATGGCGGCATCCACGTGGTCACTGATTTCACGGATTTGCTGCAGGTTCAGCTCCCGGGCCAGCACCAACTGGGAAAAACCGGCCCCGGACAGGAACTTCGCTTTGTCCAGCGTGCGGATATCGCACTGAGTGCTGGCGTGCAGCTCAATGGGCGGAATATCCAGTTCCAGCACACCCATGTCCTGCACGATCAGGGCATCCACTCCCGCATCGTGCAATTGGTGGATCTGTTTGCGAGCCGGTTCCAGTTCGTCATCGTGCAAAATGGTATTGATAGTGACAAATACCTTGGCGTGAAACCTGTGGGCAAACTCCACCAGCCGGGCAATGTCCTGCAGCGAGTTGGCTGCATTGTGTCGCGCCCCGAAGCCGGGCCCGCCGATATAGACGGCATCGGCACCATGCAGGATGGCTTGCTGGGCAATGGACAGGTCACGGGCCGGGCTTAACAGCTCCAGATGATGGGCAGGGAGGGACATGGCAGGAAATCGCAAAGATCAGGATCAAGAAAAACGGAGACGACGGACACGGATCCTTCCTGTGCGCGCTCCCGGGTGGCAAGATTGCTTGGCAGCTAATGTTTCTGAAGGATCAGAATAGCACATTTCAATCCCCTGGCCGACCCTGCCGTTGCATCTTGGCGGCTGGCTGGCCAGGCCAGACTTGGAACATGAAAAATGAAAAAAATCCTGTTTATGCATGCCGCGGCGCTGGGACTGGCCCTAGGCATGAGCGGCCAGGCACTGGCCCTCGACCTGACCCTGTCCGCCGGCATGACCAGTCAAAGTGACACCACCTGGCGCGCCGGCCTGTCCAGCGACTGGAACCGCCAGTGGTTTGCCAGCCGTACCGGTCACCTGAGTGGCTACTGGGACGGCGGCTACACCTACTGGGAAGGCGGCAATCGCTCAAGTGGTGCGCACTCGCTGTCGTTTTCTCCGGTGCTGACCTACACCTTCACCGGGCCCCGCGTGCAGCCCTTCATCGAGGCCGGTATCGGCGTGGCGGCCTTCAACAAGACCCGGGTCAGCGGTCGCAAACTGGGTGTGGCCTTCAGCTTTGAAGACCGCCTGGGTGCCGGTATCGCCCTGCCCAACAACGGCAAGCTGGGCGTTCGCCTGTTGCACTACTCCAATGCCCGCATCAAGCGGCCCAATGATGGCGTGAACTCCTGGGCACTGTTCTACCGCCATCCGCTATAACCCCCTCCCCGCCGGCTTCGGCCGGCCCGGCTTCCTGCAGCGTATCGGCAGGACACAAGCTCCCTGCGCTCGTTCAGTCACCCACACATATAAGCTTATTCGATAAGCCATAGGGATATTATTCGCTTAATGGATGACAAGAGTCGGCCTATAGTCTTTCCGGCTATGTACTGATAACCAGATCGACTCGATGAGATCCATCATGCAAATTCCGGCAAGCCGGCTGCCCGGCATCCTTGTTGTTGCCGTACTCGGCCTGCTCAGTGTGCTGCTGACCCGGATTTCCATCCTGCAACAGCTTGGTCTGGGCGCACTGACCCTTGCCATCGGCATCGGCATGCTGGCAGCCGGCCTGGCACCCCGGTTGCAGCACCACCGTCTGCAGCCGGGCATCCTGCTGTGCAAGGGACCCTTGCTGCGCTGGGGGATCATCCTGTACGGATTGCACATCAGCCTGGATGAACTGCAGGCACTGGGAAGCGTTGCGCTGCTGAGCAACCTGGTCATGCTGCTGTCCACCTTTGCGCTCTGCTACCTTGCCGGCACCCGTCTGTTGCGACTGGATCCGCTGACCAGCGCGCTGATCGGTGCCGGCAGCAGCATCTGCGGTGCGGCGGCGGCAGTGGCCACCGGCAATAGCCTGCAGGCCAGCGACCGCCACCTGGCCAGTGCCATTGCCACGGTAGTGCTGTTTGGCAGCCTGAGCATGCTGCTGTATCCCCTGCTGTATCAGCTGGATGTCTGGTCACTGGCCGACCGGCGCTTTGCCCTTTACATCGGCTCGACCGTGCATGAGGTAGCCCAGGTCGTGGCTGCCGGAGACAGTCTGGGCAGTGCAATCGCACAGGATGCCGTAAGCAGCAAGATGTTGCGTGTCCTGTTGCTGGCTCCTTTCCTGCTCCTGTTGCCCTGGTGTCTGCCCCGGCTGCGGGTGGCCGGCTCCCGGAGCCGGTCCGGCGTGGCCGGCAGCATTCCGTGGTTTGCATTCGGTTTTCTGGCGGTCATTGTCGCCCATAGCTTGCTGCCCGTCCCGCAGCTGCTGCTGGAGAGCCTGCAGACCCTGGGCAACGGCATGCTGACCATGGCCATGCTGGCCCTGGGCCTCAGCTTGACACCCGCCTCGTTCCGTGCCGCGGGCCTGAAGCCCTTTCTGCTGGGCGCACTGGCCTGGACATGGCTGGTTGTGGGCGGTGGAGCCTTGCAATGGCTGCTGTGCCATTGCCCGCTGTTCTGAGCCGCGAGGCTGCAAGCACGTCCTGTCCACGCCACGCAAGCGGGTGAAAAGCCTCGCGGCCCGGTCAACCGGCCATCAGCAGGATCCGCGCCTCGTCATACAGCAACCAGAGGGCGGTCAATGCCAGCAGGCCGCCCATCACCGAGTTGAAGCGTTGCAGGTGCAGCGGATTCTGCAAGGCCAGCCGCAAACGGTCCCCCAGCCAGGCCCAGAGCAGGACGCAGGGATAGCTGACCACTGCATCGGTGCTGCCGATCTGCAAGGCATTCCAGAGCACCGCTCCCTCGCTGGGCATGAACAGCGCCGCCATGTTGAGCATCATCACCCAGGCCTTGGGATTGACCCACTGGAACAGCGCGGCCTGCATGAAGGTCAGCGGTTCACTGCTTTCACCCTCCTCCGGCGCACTGGCGCGGTAAATGTGCCAGGCCAGCCAGAACAGGTAGATGCAGCCGGCCACGGCAATGGGCAGGCGGATGACTGCCATCCAGTCAAACAGCTGACCAAAAAACAGCATGCTCATGAAGCAGTGGAAACCGCCACCCAGAGCAATGCCCAGTGTCATGGGCAGCGTGCGCCGCAAGCCGTAGTTGACACCGGACGCCGCCAGCAGGACGTTGTTGGGGCCGGGAGTAATCGCCATGACGATGATGTAACTGACCAGCGCCCAGGTAATGATGATCACTTCGAGTCCTTGTTATTGGTTGTTGTGTGCCGTTTCGGGAGATTGCCAGAGCCCGTCGTACAGTGGCGATATGGAGCGGCAATGGCGATGGTATCCAGCGGCCATGCCCGCAGGCGGCAACTGCCGTATAATCTGCGTCTTTCCCGCCCACTGCAAGCATGCTCATGACTTCCACATTCATTCCTGGCAAAGATGCCGCCCTCGAACAGTCCATCACCCGCTTCCAGAACCAGCTGGCCGCACTGGGTTTCCACATCGAGGAGGCCTCCTGGCTGAACCCGGTCCCCCACGTCTGGTCGGTGCATATCCGCGATCGTGACTGTCCGCAATGCTTCACCAACGGCAAGGGCGCCACCCGCGAGGCTGCGCTGGCCTCGGCACTCGGCGAATTCTTCGAGCGTCTGTCGTGCAATTACTTCTTTGCCGACTTTTACCTGGGCCGGCAGCTGGCCACGGGAGCTTTTGTACACTACCCGGACGAGTGCTGGTTTGCGCTCACCGGGGACGACAGCCTGCCGGCCGGTCTGCTGGATGAGCACATGCTGGATGTCTATCAGCAAAATGGCCCGCTGCATGCCAGTCAGCTTTTGGATCTGCAATCCGGCAACGAGGAACGCGGTGTCTGCGCCCTGCCCTTTGTCCGCCAGTCCGATGGCAAGGCGGTCCATGTGCCGGTCAACCTGATCGGCAACCTCTATGTCTCCAACGGCATGTCGGCCGGCAACAATGCCATCGAGGCGCGCGGCCAGGCGCTGGCGGAAATCATTGAAAGACACGTCAAGCAACGCATTCTGAGCGAAGCCCTGGCGCTGCCGGCCATTCCCGACAGCGTTCTGGATGAGCACCCGAAAGTGCGTGAAGCGCTGGCTGGGCTGGCCGCCGCCGGCTATCCGACCCTGGCGCTGGATGCCTCGCTGGGCGGACAGTTCCCGGCAGTCTGCGTGGTGCTGTTCAACCGTGACAACGGCACCAGCTTCGCGTCCTTTGGCGCGCACCCGAACTTTGCCGTGGCGCTGGAGCGCACCGTGACCGAACTGCTGCAGGGCCGCAGCCTGAAACAGCTGGACGTGTTTGCCGAACCCAGCTTCGACAACGAACTGGTGGCCGATCCGACCAACCTGGAAACCCATTTCACCGACTCCAGCGGCCATCTGGGCTGGGACATGCTGCGCACCCCGGCCGATTTTGCATTCTGTCGCTGGAATTTCAGCGGCGATACCACCGCCATTTTCCAGCACCAGCTGGACCTGTTGCACGGGCTGGGCCACGAGGTGTATATCGCCGACTACAGCCATCTGGGTGTGGACGCCTGCCGCATCCTGGTGCCGGGCCTGTCGGAGATCTATCCGCTGGACGATCTTGTCCATGCCAACAACAACGCCGGTCTGGGCTGGCGCGAGCTGCTGTGCGACCTGCCGGAGGTTGCGGCCGACCCGGAAGACTTCCTGGGCCTGCTGGAAACCCTCAACGAGGAGAATCTCGCCGATGACCTGCTGCTGAGTGAATTTCTGGGCCTGCTGTTCGAGCCCGGCAGCGGCTGGGACAGCCTGCGCATTGCCGAGCTGAAAGCCATGCTGGCGCTGGCCGGTGGCGACCATGCCACGGCACTGGAGTGGGTGCAGTGGCTGCTCAATCATGCCCAGGACAGCCTGCCCGCGGAGCGCCAGCGCCACTACCTGTGCCTGGTCAGCCTGTTGCAAATGGCCGGCCTGCACGGACTGGAAGCACTGGAACACTACGCCGGCGCGCTGGTCCTGCAGTTCGGCGCGGAAGAGCCGGAACAGGCACTGGCCATTGCCCTGGGCGAGCAACGTTTTCATGGGCTGGAAGCACTGGACTGCGAGGGTTTTGCCAACATGCCGGCCATGCGCCGCCTGCTGGATGCCTACCTGAAGCTCAAGCCCGATCTGCGCAGGACAGGCTGACAGGACAGGGGGCTGTCCCTGCCTGCCTCACGGGTGCGGTATCCACTGCTTGCGGATCGGGATACGTTGCCGTGCTGCAAGTGGTCTGTCGCGATTTCATTTGTAACCGGCCGGCAAAGGTCTTAGCCTTTTCCCTACCAAGAGCCATTCCCTGTCATTGCATCCATGCTTTCATTCAGTTTCGAGACCCTGGCCATCGGCCTGATCCTTGGCGGCCTGCTTGGCCTGACCGGGGCCGGCGGCTCGCTGGTCGCGCTGCCCCTGCTGCTCAGCCTGCACCTGCCCATGCGCGATGCGGTAGGCGTCAGCCTTGGCGCGGTTGGCCTGGCGGCGCTGATCGGTGTGCTCAGCCGCTGGCGCAGCCGGGATACCCACTGGCCCAGCGTGTTCAACCTGGCCTTGACCGGTGTGCCCGGCAGCGCGCTGGGACAATGGATCGGACGCTACATGCCGGAAAAATGGCTGGTGGCCGCATTCTGTCTGCTGGTGCTCTGGTCGGCGCAGCGCATGTGGCGCCAGTCCGGCCTGCCGGACCGGCCCGACCGCCAGCATCATCCCTTGCTGCTGGCCTGTGCCGGCCTGCTGGTCGGCGTCATGTCGGGACTGATGGGGGTCGGCGGCGGCTTCCTGATCGTGCCGGCTCTGCTGTGGCTGAGCCCGCTGCATATGCTGGCCGCGGCAACCACCTCGATGGCCGTGATCGCGCTGGTATCCGGCTCGGGCTTTCTGCTGTATCTGGCTTCCGCCACTCCGCCGCCCGGCCTGCTGGGCGGCCTGTTTGCCGGTGGTGCCACCGGCGTGCTGCTGGGCACCCGGCTGGCACAGAAGCTGGGCGGACCGTTGCTGCAACGTATCTTTGCCCTGTTGCTGCTGGGCGTCAGTCTGAGTGTGGCCGCACAAAAGCTGCTGGCCCTGTAATCCCTTGCCATGACAGCAGTGCTGACCGCCCGTTTCAGGCGCCGGTCCTGTCCAGCTCCAGTTCCAGCTGCTGCGCCCGCCCCTTGAGATCCTCCAGGCGTACGCCAATGCCCAGCAGGCGGACCGGTTTGCTGCCACGGGCATAGGCGGCGGCCAGCATCATGGCAAAGCGTTCCTGGCTGACCAGCGCACCGGCCTGCTCCAGGGTGGTCTGGGTAAAGTCGTGGAACTTGATCTTGACGTGGGGGCGGTCGACCCGGTAGTGGTCGTCCAGCCGCGACATGCGCCGCTCCAGACTGGCCATCAGCTCCGGCAATTTGGCCAGGCAGGCCTTGAGGTCGGGCAGGTCCTCGCTGTAGGTTTCCTCGACGCTGACACTTTGCCGTCTGCTGTTGGCCTCCACCGGGCGCTCGTCCACTCCATGCGCCAGCTGCCACAGCCGTTCGCCGAACTTGCCGAACCGACGCACCAGCTCCAGACGATCGGTTTGGCGCAATGCCGCACAGTCATGAATGCCCATGCGCTCGAGCTTTTTTGCGGTCACCTTGCCGACCCCATGCAGCTTCCTGACCGGCAGCTGCAGGACGAAATCGTCCACTTCGTCGGGAGTGATGACAAACAGCCCGTTGGGCTTGCGCCAGTCCGAGGCGATCTTGGCCAGGAACTTGTTGGGCGCCACCCCGGCGGATACCACCACGCGCAGGTCCTGCCAGACACGGCTGCGGATCTCCTCTGCCATCAGCGTAGCGCTGCCCCGGCAACTGTCGCTGTCGGTGACATCCAGAAAGGCTTCGTCCAGTGACAGGGGCTCGATCTGCTCGGTATAGTCCTGCAGGATGGCGTGGATCTGTTGCGAGACCTGGCGGTACAACTCCATGCGCGGGCGGATCACGATCAGGTCGGGACAGAGCTTGAGTGCCTGCGCGGTGGACAGCGCCGAATGCACGCCCCAGCTGCGCGCCTCGTAGTTGCAGGTGGCTACCACGCCGCGCTCGCGGGCATCGCCGCCGACGGCCACCGGTTGGCCGTACAGGGACGGATCCTCGCGCATTTCCACGGCGGCATAAAAGCAGTCGGCATCGATATGGATGATCTTGCGCGGTTTCACGACAGGACCCTATTCCCCGCTGTCCGGCTCCGCCAGATCATGCAGGGTAAAGCGGTCGGCATCCAGATGGGCACCAAACCTGACCCGGAAGCGCTCCAGTGCGGCAGCATTCAGCGTGGCGTGGAACAAACCCTGCTGGTCACGCACATGCAGCAGGCTGTTGCCCATGTAGTCCAGAACCTGGGAGTCGCCACTGTGCGGATAGTCGTTCTGGTCCTTGCCGATGCGGTTGACTGCCGCCACGTAGCAGAGATTTTCGATGGCGCGGGCCGGCAGCATACGGTTCCAGGCATCACGCCGGGCAGTAACCCAGCTGCCCAGGTAGAACAACAGGTCGGTGGTGCCGTCGCAGCGGCTCCACACGGGAAAGCGCAGGTCGTAGCAAAGCAGCGGGCGGATGCGCCAGCCCTTGAGCTCCACGTGCAGCTGGCTGCGACCGGCGGTGTAGTGGTTCTGCTCGCCGGCCATGCGGAACAGGTGACGCTTATCGTAGTGCTCGGTGGTACCGTCCGGCCGCGCCCAGATCAGACGGTTGCGATAATCGGCGGGACCCGCCTGGACAATCAGGCTGCCGCAGACCACGGCATCCAGCCGTGCCGCCTGTTCCAGCAGCCAGCCGGTGGTCGGGCCATCCGGCTGCTCGGCGTGGCTGGCCGAGTCCAGGGTAAAACCGGTGCTGAACATTTCCGGCAGCAGGACCAGATCCGCACCTTCGGCCTGCGCCAGCAGCCCGGCAAAACGGGCATGGTTGGCTGGCACATCGGCCCAGTCGATCCGGCCCTGCGCCACCGCCACCTGCAAATCCGGTTTTCTGTTTGATTGCTGCATGGCAAGCCTCCTGTATGTTCCGCTCATTCAAGGGTAGCGCACTGCGGCCAGGCCGGTACGCCATCAGGAACCCTTGCGCTTCTTGCGCCTTTCCATTTCCTTCTTGCGTGCCAGCAGGCGCTTCTTCTTGTTGACCTGGCGTTCGCTGAGCTTGTTCTTCTTGTCCGCATAGGGGTTTTCGCCCCCCTTGAACTCGATGCGGATGGGAGTGCCCACCAGCTTCAGCACGCGCCGATAGGTGTTTTCCAGATAGCGTACATAGCCCTTGGGAACCGAGCCGGTCTGGTTGCCGTGAATGATGATCAGCGGCGGGTTGGCGCCGCCCAGGTGGGCATAGCGCAACTTGATGCGCCGGCCGTTGACCATCGGGGGCTGGTGCTCCTGTACCGCGTCCTGCAGGATGTTGGTCAGCCGGCTGGTGGGCCAGCGGGTGATGGCCGAGGCGAATGCCTGCTCCACCGACTGGTACAGATGCCCGACACCGGTGCCGTGCAACGCGGAAATGAAGTGGATGTCGGCGAAGTTGACGAAATACAGCCGGCGTTCCAGCTCGGTCTTCACGTACTCGCGCTCGGCCGGCTCCATGCCGTCCCACTTGTTGATGGCAATCACCAGCGCACGGCCGGCTTCCAGGGCAAAGCCGAGCAGGCTCAAGTCATGTTCGACAATGCCTTCCCGCGCATCCACCACAAAGATGACCACATTGGCATCATTGATGGCCTGCAGGGTCTTGACCACGGAAAACTTTTCCACCTCTTCGTGGATGCGGCCGCGGCGGCGCACGCCGGCGGTATCGATCAGGGTGTACTTGCGGTCCTCGCGCTCGAAGGGAATGTAGATGCTGTCCCGGGTCGTGCCGGGCTCGTCGTAAACGACCACGCGCTCCTCACCGAGGATGCGGTTGACCAGCGTCGACTTGCCCACATTGGGCCGGCCGATGACGGCGATCTTGATGCCGTCCTGCTCGCTGGGGCCCGGAATGCGCTCCGGGTCCTCGCCTTCGACCAGCTCCACCTCGAACCGCTCTGCGACGGCAGGCTCGATATCACCCAGCGCGCTTTCCAGCAGTGGCTGGATACCCCGACCATGGGCGGCCGCGATGGCGTGGTTGTCGGCGATCCCCAGTGCACTGAACTCCGCCCGGGCGATTTCCACGTCCAGGCTGTCCACCTTGTTGACCAGCAGCAGGGTGCGCTTGTCATGGCGGCGCAGATGCCCGGCGATGTGTTCGTCGGCTGGACAGAGTCCATCCCGGGCATCGACCATGAAAAAGACGATATCCGCCTCGGCAATGGCCTGCAGCGACTGCTCGGCCATCCTTGCGTCAATGCCTTCCTCGTCGCCGGAGATGCCGGCGGTATCAATGACAATGTAGTCGCGCCCCTGCCAGCTGGCCGTACCGTACTGGCGGTCACGGGTCAGGCCCGGAATATCGCCGACAATGGCATCACGGCTGCGGGTCAGGCGGTTGAACAGGGTGGACTTGCCCACGTTGGGCCGGCCCACCAGGGCAATCACGGGAACCATGGGCTCCTCCGTCAGGTGCCGATCCGGGAAACATCCGTTCCGGCCGGCAATGAAAAACGATCAATAAAAACACAAAGGCCGCCATCGCATCCACGACAGCGGCCAGGCCACGACCTGCGGACCGGACTTACTGAATGGTCAAGGCCACCAGCTTGCCGCTGTTGCCATATACATACATCCAGCCGCTTTCCACCAGCGGACGTACCCGGATGCCCTTGCTGTCCACGCGGGTGCGTGCTACAAAGCGGCCATCCACCTGGCTGAGCAGGTGCACATAGCCTTCCAGATCACCTACGGCCACATAGCTGGACAGCACGGCCGGGCCGGTTGGCTGGCGACGCTGCAGCTTGTCGTTGCGCCACATGGCACTGCTGGAGCGCTCGTCCACGGCCTCGATCACGCCGCTATCCAGACTGGCATAGGCATTGCCGTAGCCCTGGGCAACCGAGGCGAAACTGGACCCCTCGCGCTGCCAGAGCACGCGGCCGGTCTGCTCGTCGAGGCCGGCCACCTGGCCATTGAAAGCGGATACATAGAGTACGCCATCCTGCAGCAGCAGCCTGCCGTCCACATCCACCATGCGTTCCAGTTCGGTACGGCCGCTGGGTACGGCAATGCGCTGCTCCCACACCGGCAGACCGTGCTCCAGCTCAAGGGCAATCACCTTGCCGGTGGACAGCCCGGCATACACCAGGAAGTCGGTCAGCACCGGAGTGCTGGTTCCGCGCAGGGTCAGCAGCGCTGGTGTGCTTTCATGCACCCAGCGCTGTGCACCGGTGTAGGCATCCAGCGCAATCAGGCGGTCATCCTGGGTCTGCACCACCACTAGTTGGCCGTTGACTCCCGGCGCGGCCAGTATCTCACTGCCGATATTGGCACGCCACAACTCATTGCCGGTATTTGCATCCAGTGCGATGACGTCACCCGCCAGAGTACCGAAAACCACCTGCCCGGCTGCAGCACCGATGGCACCGGAAATCTCGGTCTTCTTGAACTTGCGCTGCCAGTTCTTCTTGCCGCTGTAACGGTCCAGGGCCACTACCAGCCCACCGGCATCGGCAACAAACAGCTGGTCACCATCAAGCGCCGGTGTCAGGCGGTTCCAGAGCTTGCCCTGCCCCACTCCGATGCTGGCGCTCCATTCCTTGTGCAACTTGACCTCGGCGGTGATCTTTTCCAGGGGCATGGGCGCCTGGGCCTTTTTTTCGCCCTTGCTGCTGCAACCGGCCAGCAGCAGGCTGCCCAGCATCAGGGCCAGAATGGTTGTGCGCTTCATGTCAGGAATCCTTGGCACTCAGGTCGTCCAGTTTCATCATCAGGCTGCCGGCAGCACTGCTGTCCGCCAGATTGTCGCGTGCCTGCTCGTAAGCCTGGCGGGCATCCGCCGTGCGCCCCAGCTGAACCAGCAGGTCGCCACGCAACTCGTCACGTGATGACTGGAAGGCTTCCGGTGCCTTGCCGTTCAGCAGCGCCAGTGCCTCCTCGGTCTTGCCGGTGGCGGCAAGGATGCGAGCCAGACGCTGGCGCGACAGTTCCTCCAGGATGTGGTTGGCCGGCTTGTCGACCACCGTGCGCAATATCAGGGCGGCGTCCTCCAGGCGGCTTTCCTGGACTGCCACACGCGCCACCATCAGGCGGGCATACTGGGTATAGGCATGGTCCGGCTTGATGGATTCCAGGGTTTCCATCAGTTTGACCACTTCGCCCGCCTGGACACCTTCCGGGCTGAAGGCGCTATCCAGCAACTGCTGGTAGACAGCCGACATCTGCTCGCCCTGGCCGACCTTGTGCTTCTGCCAGGACTGCCAGCCAAAGACCATGGCAACCGCCAGGACGCCACCGGTCAGCAGCGGCTTGCCGTTACGGCTCCACCAGTCCTTGAACTGGGCAATCTGTTCTTCTTCGGTGTAATGACTCACGCCTGCACTCCTGTTACGCTCCGGCAAACAGGGCAGCCAGATGACCGGTCAGGTCGTCCAGGGGCACTGTCTGCTGTTCATCATCTGTACGCAAAGGTTTGAGACCAATGCTATTGTTGTTCAGTTCGTCTTCGCCAAGCACCAGTGCATAGGCTGCGGTACTGCGGTCCGCCTTCTTGAACTGGCTCTTGAAGCCGCCACCGCCGGCATTGACCTGCAGGCGCAGTTGCGGCAACGCATCACGGATGCGCTCGGCCCATTGCACGGCAGCCAGCTCGGCCGCCTCGCCAAAGGCACAGAAGTAGACGTCCACCTGCTGCCGCAGCCCGGCCGGCACCTTGTCCAGGGTTTCCAGCATCAGCAGCAGGCGTTCCACACCCATGGCAAAACCGACGCCGGTGGTGGGCTTGCCGCCCATCTGCTCGATCAGGCCGTCATAGCGTCCGCCACCGCAAACGGTACCCTGGGCACCCAGCTTGTCGGTGGTCCACTCGAAGACGGTCTTGCTGTAGTAATCCAGTCCGCGTACCAGGCGGTTGTTCAGCACATAGGGCACTCCGGCCGCGTCCAGTCGGGCACAGAGGCCGGCAAAATGGCTGGTGGACTCTTCGTCCAGATAGTCTTCCAGCCTGGGAGCCTCCGCCAGGATGGCCTGGGTCTGCTCGTCCTTGGAGTCCAGTACACGCAGCGGGTTGGTGGCCACGCGACGCTGGCTGTCTTCATCCAGCCGTGCAAAGTGACTGTTGAGGTATTCGACCAGCGCGGCACGATAGGCGGCGCGGGACGCGGATGTGCCCAGGCTGTTCAGCTCCAGGGTCACGCTATCGGCAATGCCCAGTTTGTGCCACAGCCGCCAGGTCAACAGGATCAGTTCGGCATCGATGTCCGGCCCGGGCAGGTTGAACACCTCCACGCCCACCTGGTGAAACTGACGGTAGCGGCCCTTCTGCGGACGCTCGTGACGGAACATGGCTCCGCTGTACCACAGTTTCTGCACCAGTCCGTTGTTGATCAGGCCATGCTCCATCACCGCACGCACGCAGCCGGCGGTGCCTTCCGGGCGCAGGGTCAGTGAATCCCCGTTGCGGTCCTCGAAGGTGTACATCTCCTTCTCGACGATATCGGTCACTTCACCGATGGAGCGACGGAACAGCTCGGTGAACTCCACCACCGGCATGCGGATCTGGCGGTAACCGTAGCTGTCGAGCACGGCGGCCACCTGTTGTTCGAAATAGCGCCAGAGCGGGCTCTGCTCAGGCAGCACATCATTCATGCCACGAATGGCTTGCAGGGTCTTGCTCACAAAATGTCCTTGATACGACTTAGCTGCGCGCGATGACGTCAGCGTCTCTGGCCTGCTTGGCGGCAGCACGCTCGCGAATCATCCGCTCCAGCTCGTCAACCAGTTGTTCGTTGGTCAGCTTGGTGGCCGGGATACCGTCGATGTACACCAGGTTGGGGGATCCGCCGGTCAGGCCCAGGTCCGCTTCCCGGGCCTCGCCGGGCCCGTTGACCACACAGCCGATCACCGCCACATCCAGGGGAACCAGTACGTCCTCCAGCCGCTCTTCCAGCTCGTTCATGGTTTTCACCACATCGAAATTCTGGCGCGAGCAGCTCGGGCAGGCAATGAAGTTGATGCCGCGGGTACGCAGGCGCAACGACTTGAGGATGTCATAGCCGACCTTGATCTCTTCCACCGGGTCCGCCGCCAGCGACACACGGATGGTGTCGCCGATCCCTTCGGCCAGCAGCATGCCCAGCCCTACCGCGGACTTGACCGTGCCGGAACGCAGGCCGCCGGCCTCGGTGATGCCAAGGTGCAGCGGCTGTTCGATCCGGCTGGCCAGCTGACGGTAGGCCTCGACCGCCATGAACACATCGGAAGCCTTGACGCTGACCTTGAAGTCCGGAAAGTCCAGGCGATCCAGATGCTCGACATGACGCAGCGCCGATTCGACCAGCGCCTCCGGCGTCGGTTCGCCATATTTCTTCTGCAGGTCCTTCTCCAGCGAACCGGCATTGACACCGATGCGGATCGGGATGGCACGCTCACGGGCAGCATCCACCACCGCCCGGATACGCTCGTTGTTGCCGATGTTGCCGGGGTTGATGCGCAGGCAATCCACTCCCAGCTCGGCCACCCGCAGGGCGATCCGGTAATCGAAATGGATGTCCGCCACCAACGGCACCTGCACCTGTTGACGGATACGGCCAAAGGCTTCGGCAGCCTCCATGGTGGGGACGGAAACCCGCACGATATCGGCACCGGCCTGTTCCAGGCGCTGGATTTGCGCCACGGTGGCCTCCACATCGTGGGTATCCGTATTGGTCATGCTCTGCACGCTGATCGGGGCATCGCCGCCGACAGCCACGGAGCCGACATGAATCTTGCGGGACACGCGACGCTTGAACGGAAAACTGTTATGCACTTGAATCAACCCAGTTTGAGGCGGGCAACATTGCCCCGGATGCTGGAGTGGAAGTCCACCGCCTGGCCGTTGTAACGCAGTTCGACGCCCCCGGCATTGCCGATATGCAGTTCGAACGGGGTATCGCCGCTCAACTGCAGCACTTCGCCGGCCTGGTGCAAGCCGCTGGCCAGCTGCTTGCCGCTGCCATCGGTGATGCGGATCCAGCACTCCTGTGAAAAGACGAGTTCCAGTTGATGCTCGGCAACCGCCTGTTCGGCTTCGGCGACCTCTTCATCATCGCTGGCGGCGGTAGTTTCTGTAGATGTGTCACTGTCGGCGTCCTGCGCCGCGTTTTCCTCGGCTGCGGCCTCCTCGTCACTGGTGCCGCTGTCCGCCACCAGCGAGTCGAGGGAGATTTCGGCAACCTCCAGATCCGCGGTATAGGCATCCAGCTCGTCCAGGCTCTGGATGTGCAGTGTGCCGTCCACGCGTTCGATCTCCACCTGGCTGAATGCCAGCTTGTCGCCGGGCTCCTGCAGGGTCGCCTCTTCACGGCCATCCTGCCACCAGGCATAGCCGCCCACCAGCGCGATCAGCACCAACAACAATAGCAGCGCCATGCCCAGCCGGCCACGCGAACGGCGTCGTGCCACCGAGCGACCCAGATCGGGCAGTGGCTTGAAGGTCAGAGCCTGCTCGGCCTGCGTGGTTTGCGAGAACTGGCCCGCCAGGGTATCGGCATCCAGGTTGACCAGCTTTGCATAGGTACGGATGTAGCCACGGACAAAGGTGGTGCCCGGCAGCTCATCGTAGCGGTCTGCCTCAAGACTGCAGACCGCGCTTTCCGTCAGGTACAGCTTGCCGGCGATTTCGCCGACCGTCAGCCCCATGGCCTCGCGTGCCTGGCGCAAACGCGCTCCGGGCAGGATGCCCGCTGCCACATCGGCCATGGTGCCCTGTGTGTCTTGTTCGCTCATCTCTGCTCCAGTTGGTAGGCCCTGTACTCGGGAGTGGCCGGATACAGCTGCTTGAGCCGGAGCCCGAGACTGGCCGCCTCATCGCGGTCCTGATAGATGTTGGCAAGCCGGATACCCAGCAGCAGGCTGCGGGCGTTGTGCTCTTCCAGCCCGGTATAGGCCTGGTAGTAATGACGCGCCGCCGGATAGTCACGCAGCTCGTACGATAGCATGCCCATTTCCAGCAGACTGCGGCTCTGCATGGCGTTCAGACGCAGGGCTCGCTCGAAATAATATGCCGCCTGGCTCTTGTCTTCCAGCCGCAGGGCGGTCAGGCCGAGGTTCTCGAACACCCAGGAGCGGCTGGGGTACATGGTGTCCTCAGCGGCTTCCTTGAACACGTCAAAGGCTTTCTCGTAGGCTCCTTCCTCGAACAGGAAGCTGCCATAGTTGTTGAGGATGCGCGCCGAGCGCTGACCCGACAACGCCTTGCGGAAATGCTTGTCGGCCAGTTCAGGCTCCATTTCCCGCTGGAACACCAGTGCCAGCACCTCATGTGCCTCGGCGTCGGAAGGATCGATCTCCAGGGCACTCTGCAACGGCGTCTTGGCCTGCCCGGTCAACCCTTCCTGCAAATAACCCTTGCCTAGCTGGATGTAGGCCTGCTTGGCCTGCTCGCGGCCCTGTTCGGTGCGCATGGGCCTTACATCGCCACTGTGCACGCAGCCGGCCAGTACGGCAAACACGCCGCTCACAACCAGCAGGCGCCACAGCCTGCAGGCCGATCCGGATTCAAATCCATTACCCATCAATCTGCCTCACTGCAATGTATCGTTCACTGCGGCGGGTGCGGTCCTGCACCTGACCCACCAGTTGGCCGCAGGCTGCATCAATGTCATCGCCGCGCGGGGTGCGCACGGTCACGTTGTACCCCTGGTGATGCAGGGCATCCTGGAAACGGCGGACGGCATTATTGCTGGGCCGCTCGTAACCGGAATGCGGAAAGGGGTTGAACGGAATCAGGTTAATCTTGCAGGGCACATCACGCAATAGCTGCGCCAGCTCCGCGGCATGCTCCGGCTGGTCATTGACACCGGCCAGCAGCGTGTATTCTATGGTCAGGCTGCGCTTTTCGCCCAACCCCTGTATGTACCTCTTGCAGGCGTCCAGGATGACGGCCAGCGGGTACTTCCTGTTGATCGGCACCAGCTGGTCACGCAAGGCATCATTGGGTGCATGCAATGACAGCGCCAGGGCGACATCGATCTCTTCGCCCAACCGGTCGACCATGGGAGCGACACCGGCCGTGGACAATGTCACCTTGCGCTTGGAGATGCCGTAGCCCAGATCGTCCAGCATGATGTGCATGGCGGCAACCACATTGTCGAAGTTGAGCAGCGGCTCGCCCATGCCCATCATCACCACGTTGGTGATGGCGCGATCCATCCGGGCCGGAATGGTGCCGAACGACTTGTTGGCCACCCAGACCTGACCAATGATTTCCGCTGCGGTCAGGTCACTGTTGAAGCCCTGCTTGCCGGTGGAGCAGAAGCTGCAGTCCAGCGCACAGCCGGCCTGCGAGGAAACGCAGAGTGTGCCCCGCCCGCCCTGTGGAATGTATACGGTTTCCACACAGCTGCCGGAAGCCACACGGATCACCCACTTGCGGGTGCCGTCCTCGGAAATGTCCTCACTGACCACTTCCGGACCGCGAATGTACGCGGCATCTTCCAGCTTGGCACGCAACGCCTTGCCGACATTGGTCATGTCGGCAAAGTCGTCCACGCCAAAATGGTGAATCCATTTCATCACCTGTCCGGCCCGGAAACGCTTTTCGCCCAGCTGCTCGAAAAACGCCTCCATCTGCGGCAGGGTCAGACCCAGCAGATTGACCTTGTCGGCTTGTACCTGTGTCATGGATTCACCTGTGCCCAGCTACGATCAGCGGATGCGGTCGCACAGCTCGGTGCTGGAGAAGAAGAAGGCGATCTCGCGGGCAGCGGAAGCCTCGGAGTCGGAGCCATGTACCGCGTTCTCGTCGATGGACTCGGCGAAGTCGGCGCGGATGGTGCCGGCAGCGGCTTCCTTGGGGTTGGTGGCACCCATCAGCTCGCGGTTTTTGGCGATGGCATTTTCACCTTCCAGAACCTGGACGATCACCGGGCCGGAAGTCATGAAGCTGACCAGGTCGGCGTAGAAAGGACGCTCCTTGTGCTCGGCGTAGAAACCGCCCGCCTCGCGCTCGGACAGCTGTACCATTTTGGAAGCGACGACGCGCAGGCCGGCCTTCTCGAAACGGGTGGTGATTTCGCCGATCACGTTCTTGGCAACGGCATCCGGCTTGATGATGGAAAAGGTGCGCTGTACGGCCATGGGGGAACTCCAGTCAAATGATTTGAAAACAAGGGATTATCGTCGGCCACGCGCAGCGGGCAAACGACGGGATACAAGGACGGAGATTATACGTGCTTTCAGGGCAAAAGCGTAGCGGTCAGGATGCCGGCGTGCGGATGGAGCTTTCGGCCAGCCGGCGCGCTCCTGATGGAGGTCACCCGGTCGGGCCGGGTGAAGACATGGATGGGGGTGGCTTCCTCATCACCGTACCGGATGCGACGATCCCGTGCGGGCGGACGAAGAGGATGCCAGACGCAGTGGCGGATTCAGTCCAGTTCCTCGATCCAGGCCGCCTGGATGGCTTCCAGGACCTTCTCGCCACTGCGTTGCGGATCGTCATCGAAGCCTTCCAGCTCGGTGACCATGCGGTGCAGGTTGACGAAGTTGATATAGCGCGGGTCCACATCCGGATGCTTTTCGTTCAGCTCGATGGCGATATCCAGCACGTCAATCCATTTCATGGCTTTCTCCTTATTGGCGTTCCGATACCTGGTTGATGGTGTATTTCGGAATTTCCACAGTGAGATCCTCGTCAGCCACAATGGCCTGACAGGACAGGCGTGACTCATGTTCAAGACCCCAGGCCTTGTCCAGCATGTCATCTTCCAGCTCGTCAGATTCTTCCAGCGAATCGAAACCCTCACGCACGATCACATGGCAGGTGGTACAGGCGCAGGACATCTCGCAGGCATGCTCGATGTCGATGCCGTTGCGCAGCGCCGCATCCAGGATGCTCTCTCCGACTTTCGCCTCGACCACCGCGCCATCGGGGCACAGTTCGGCGTGGGGTAAAAATACAATTTGTGGCATTTTCTGCTCCTAAATCTCTTCCAGCTGCCGGCCGGCAAACGCCCGGCGGACGGTGGCATCCATGCGCCGCGAGGCGAATTCATGGGTTACCTGATTGACCTTCTGGATCTGGCGGGCAATGGCACCCTGGTCGTCACCCTGACTGGCCTGCTCAAGCAGTGCCAGCTGTTCGTCCACTGCGGCACGCTCCTCGGCATTCAGCAGATCGCCGTCAGCTTCCAGCGCCACCCGCACGGTTTCCAGCATGCGGCCGGCATTGACCTGCTGCTCGCGCAGACCGCGCGCCTTGCGGTCATCCTCGGCATGGGCCAGCGAGTCTTCCAGCATGCGGCTGACCTCCTCGTCGCTCAGACCGTAGGACGGCTTGATTTCAACATGCGCCTGCACGCCGGAACGGGTTTCCTTTGCGGTCACGCTGAGCAGGCCGTCGGCATCCACCTGGAAGGTCACCCGGATCTTGGCGGCCCCGGCCACCATGGGCGGAATGCCGCGCAGCTCGAAACGGGCCAGCGAGCGGCAGTCGCTGACCAGTTCACGCTCGCCCTGCACCACATGCAGCGCCATGGCGGTCTGGCCGTCACGTGCGGTGGTGAAATCCTGGGTACGGGACACCGGAATGGTGGTGTTGCGCGGAATGATCTTCTCCACCAGCTCGCCCATGGTTTCCAGGCCCAGTGACAGCGGATTCACATCCAGCAGCAGCAGGTCATCCTGTCCGGCCCTGTTGCCGGCCAGGATATCCGCCTGGATGGCCGCGCCCAGCGCGACCACCTTGTCCGGATCGATATCGGTCAACGGCTGGCAGCCAAACATCTGTGCCACCTGCGTACGCACCAGTGGAACGCGGGTGGAGCCGCCCACCATGACCACGGCAGTGATTTCCTCGCTTTCAATGCCGGCATCACGCATGGCGCGCCGGCAGGCACGCAGGCTGCGTGCCACCAACGGCTCGATCAGCTGCTCGAAGCCGGCACGGGTCAGACTGCCCGTCCAGCCGCCATAGGCAACCTCGACCCGCTCTTCGCGGCTCAGGTTCTCTTTCAGGTCACAGGCCAGACGCAACAGTTTGCGCTGCTCGGCCGGCGACAGGTCGGTACCCGCCGCGGATTGCTCGACAATCCAGCCGGCCAGCGCATGATCCAGGTCATCGCCACCCAGCGCGCTGTCACCACCGGTCGCCAGCACCTCGAATACACCCTGACTCAGGCGCAGGATGGATACGTCAAAGGTACCGCCGCCCAGGTCATAGACCACGATGACGCCTTCGGCCTGGCGGTCCAGCCCATAGGCAACTGCTGCGGCAGTCGGCTCGTTCAGCAGCCGCAGCACCTTGATGCTAGCCAGCTTGGCGGCATCCTTGGTGGCCTGGCGCTGGGCATCGTCGAAGTAGGCCGGTACGGTGATCACCGCACCGAACAAGTCGCCTTCCAGTGCCTGCTCGCCGCGCAGGCGCAGCACCTTGAGGATCTCGGCAGACACCTCCACAGGGCTCTTGGCACCCTGTACGGTCTCGATGAGCGGCATGCGGGACTCACCGGTACGAAACCGGTACGGCAGCTGCTCGCCGAGTTGCTGCACCTCGTCCACGCCCCGGCCGATCAGCCGCTTGACCGACAGGATGCAATTGAAGGGATCGCAACTGGCGCATTGCCTGGCATCCCTGCCGACGCTGACGCTGTTGTCCTCGAGGTAGCGCACCGCAGACGCCAGGGCAAACCTGCCGTCCTCGTCTGCCAGGGGAGCCGGCTGGCCGTCACGTACGGTTGCCACCAGCGAGTTGGTGGTCCCCAGGTCAATGCCTACGGCTCGCCGCCGCTGGCCGGACTCGGGGGGACGATCAGGTTCAACAATCTGCACCAGGGCCATAATATTTCTGCTTTTCCAGCGGTGTGCCTGCGGACGCAGACACAGGGTTAATCATCCAGGCGTTCTTCCAGCTCGCGTACTGCCCGCAACTGCTTGTCGAGAAACTGCATGCGCCGGACCTGTCGCTCGGCCTGCTGACGCTGTCCGTCCTGCTGCCAGCATTCGGCGAACTTCCGCTCCACCTCGCTGCGTTCCTGCAGCAGACGCTTGCGAAAGCGCTCAATGGCGGCAAAATCGCCACTGTCACCCAGCTCTTCCAACTCTTCGCCCCACTCCATCTGCCGGAACAGGAATTCCGGATCCTGTACGGTCGCCTCTTCGTCCATCGGCGCCTGCAGGTTAAGCAGATACAGTGCCCGCTGTGTTGTCGACCTGAGCACCTGATAGGCATCGTTCAGGGAAGCCGCACGCTCCACGGCGGCGCGCTGTTCCTGCTCGCCTGCCGCAGCGAAACGATCCGGGTGCACCAGGCGTACCGCATCCCGATAGCGCTGATCCAGCTCGGCCAGATCGAGTTCGAAGGCCACCGGCAAGCCGAAATACTGGAAGTGGTTTTCCGGGGCCGAATCAGACACTGAAACTCTCACCGCAGCCACATTCGCCACGCACGTTGGGGTTGTTGAACTTGAACCCCTCATTGATGCCTTCACGCACGAAATCCAGCTCGGTGCCGTCCAGGAAGTCCAGGCTGTCTTCGTCCACCACGATCTTCAGACCGTGGCTTTCGAACACCTTGTCGCTGTCCTGCAGCTCATCGACGAACTCCAGCACATAGCCCAGACCGGAACAACCGGTGGTCTTCACGCCAAGGCGCACGCCCTGCCCCTTGCCACGGTTTTCCAGTGAGCGGCGAACGTGGTTGGCGGCAGCCTCTGTCAAGCTAATTGCCATGTGCAACCTCTTACTGTTTGCCCTGCTTTTCTTTGTAATCGCGTACCGCCGCCTTGATGGCGTCTTCGGCCAGCACCGAGCAGTGGATCTTCACCGGTGGCAGCGCCAGCTCTTCGGCAATGGCGGTATTCTTGATCTGCTCTGCCTCGTCCAGGGTCTTGCCCTTCATCCACTCGGTGGCCAGCGAGCTGGAGGCGATCGCCGAGCCGCAGCCGTAGGTCTTGAACTTGGCGTCCTTGATCACGCCCTGCTCGTCCACCTCGATCTGCAGGCGCATGACGTCACCACAGGCGGGCGCACCCACCATGCCGGTTCCCACGTTGGGGGATTCGGCGTCCAGCTTGCCCACGTTGCGGGGGTTTTCGTAATGGTCGATGACCTTGTCGCTATATGCCATGATTCTGTTCCTCGCTATTAATGGGCCTGCCACTCGACCTTGGACAGGTCGACACCGTCTTTGTACATGTCCCACAGGGGCGACAGTTCGCGCAGCTTGGCTACGGCCAGGCGCACCTGGGCGGCAGCGTGGTCCACTTCCTCCTCGGTGGTGAAGCGGCCAAAGGTGAAACGGATGGAGCTGTGCGCCAGCTCGTCATTGCGGCCCAGGGCGCGCAACACATAGGACGGCTCCAGCGAAGCCGAAGTACAGGCCGAACCGGAGGAAACCGCCAGGTCCTTCAGCGACATCATCAGCGACTCGCCCTCGACAAAGTTGAAGCTCAGATTGAGAAAGTGCGGCATGCGCTGGGTCTTGCTACCGTTCAGGTATACCTCTTCCATGTCCTGCAGCTGGCTGTAGAAGCGCTCGCTGAGTCTGGTTACATGCTCGCGGTCCTTTTCCATGTCCTGCCTGGCGATGGCAAAGGCCTCGCCCATGCCGACAATCTGGTGGGTGGCCAGGGTGCCGGAGCGCATGCCGCGCTCGTGACCGCCACCGTGCATCTGGGCTTCCAGGCGCACGCGCGGCTTGCGGCGCACGTACAGAGCGCCAATTCCCTTGGGGCCATACGCCTTGTGCCCGGAGAAGGAAATCAGGTCGAGCTTCATGCTCTGCACATCGATCGGGGTCTTGCCGGCCGACTGGGCGGCATCCACATGGAACAACACCTTGTTGGCACGGGTGATCTCGCCAATGGCGGCAATGTCGTTGACGGTACCGATCTCGTTGTTGACATGCATGATGGAAACCAGAATGGTATCCTCGCGCAGTGCCTCCTTCACCTGTTCGGGATGGATGATGCCATCCTCGTCCGGATCCAGATAGGTCACCTCGAAGCCTTCCCGCTCCAGCTGGCGCATGGTGTCCAGCACCGCCTTGTGCTCGATCTTGGAGGTGATCAGGTGCTTGCCCTTGGTGGCATAGAAGTGGGCCACACCCTTGATGGCAAGGTTGTCGGATTCGGTGGCGCCCGAAGTCCAGACGATTTCACGCGGATCGGCGTTGATCAGGTCCGCCACCTGCTGGCGGGCATTCTCGACCGCCTCTTCGGCGCGCCAGCCATACACATGGGAGCGCGAGGCAGGGTTGCCGAAATTGCCTTCGATGGTCAGGCAATCGATCATCTTCTCCGCTACACGCGGATCGACCGGTGCCGTGGCCGAGTAGTCCAGGTAAACGGGTAACTTCATGTTGTTTCTCCTCAAGTCTCTTTCAGCATGATGCCGGATCAGATCCGCGCATCCCGCAGCCCGGTCGTACAGGGCACACGCATTTTTTGTCGTTTGGCGATATCCCGCACCTCGGCCCGCTCCACCAGGCTGGCCAGGCTGATACCGCTCAGAAAAGCATGAATCTCGTCGCTCAATTCACACCACAGATAGTGGGTCAGGCAGGTTTCGCCATCCTGGCAGTTACCCTTGCCCTTGCAACGGGTGGCATCCACGGACTCATCCACCGCATCAATCACCTGTACAATCTGGATCTCGCCCGCATCCCTGGCCAGCTGATAGCCACCACCGGGGCCGCGTACGCTGGAAACCAGCTCGTTGCGGCGCAGTTTGGCAAACAACTGCTCCAGATAGGACAGCGAGATCCCCTGCCGCTCGGAAATATCGGCCAGTGAGACAGGTGCCTGGCTGGCGTTCAGTGCCAGATCCAGCATTGCCGTGACGGCGTAGCGTCCCTTGGTTGTCAATCGCATTCTTTACACCACAATAACCACCCAACTGTCGTGCATTATGCAATTCCCGACCAAATCAGTCAACAATTAAACCTGACAATTTTGGTCAGGCATCATTCTCGGTATTCCTGACTGTGTCAGCCGGCGGCTCCACCGACTTGGAAACTTCCTTTGACGCACCGGGTTCCAGGCCATTTTCCGGCAGATCGGGCAGATCGGAGGCGCAATAATCGCTGCCCAGCTCACGCAGGGCATCGCACATGCCCTCCACGCGTCCCTCCATGGCTTTCAGATGGGTCAGGATGGCACCAATGGAGCGGGCTACCGGGTCCGGCATGTCGCCGCTGACGCCGTAGGCATCGAAGTCGGGCTGGTCGACAGCGGCTTCCTTTTGCTGCTCGATGATGCGGCCGGGGATGCCCACGGCGGTGGCACCGGCCGGAACCGCCTTGGTCACCACCGCATTCGAACCGATCTTTGCGCCGGCACCCACAGTGAAGGGGCCCAGCACCTTGGCTCCGGCCCCCACCACCACACCATCCTCGAGCGTCGGATGGCGCTTGCCCTTGTTCCAGGTGGTGCCGCCCAGCGTCACGCCATGGTATAGCGTCACGTCATCGCCGATCTCTGCCGTTTCGCCGATCACCACGCCCATGCCATGGTCGATGAAGAAGCGACGACCGATCCGCGCCCCCGGATGGATCTCGATGCCGGTCAGCCAGCGGCTGATGTGGGAGACCAGACGCGCCAGCAGCTTCCAGTTGCGCCGCCAGAGCCCATGGGCAATCCGGTGCAGCCAGATAGCATGCAGCCCCGGATAGCAGGTCAGCACCTCAAAGAAGTTGCGTGCCGCGGGATCCCGGTGAAAGATGCTTTGAATGTCTTCACGCATGCGACTGATCATGCTTGCCCCTCCGTTTCTGCAGCTCGCCCTGGGCTGCCTTTTGTGTTTCCGTCAATATGCCACGCAAGATGTTGACCTCGGACTTGCTCAGCTGGTTGCGCCCGAACAGACGGCGTAGCCGGGTCATCAGGTGACGCGGCTTTTCCGGGTCCAGGAACTCGATATCGATCAGGGTACGCTGCAGATGTCCGTAAAACAATTCCATTGCATCATGGGTTGCCGGTGCGCCGCCCAGCGGCCCGGTACGCTCGACGGACTCCATGCATAACGGCTGCTCCTCAGCCTGCAACCAGGCCATGCGCAACTCGTAGGTAAGCACCTGCACCGCAGCGGCAAGGTTCAGGGAGCTGAATTCCTCGCAGGCGGGGATATGGATGTGGTACTGGCACTGGTGCAATTCGTCATTGGTCAGTCCAGCATGCTCCCGGCCAAACACCAGCGCCACCTCGTCCTGCCGGTCAGCCTGCAGCTGCTGCAGCACCACCGCGGCGGCATCGCGCGGATTGACCAGCGGCCAGGGAAGCCGGCGGTCACGGGCGCTGGTACCCAGCACCAGGCTGCACCCGGTCAGCGCCTCCTCCAGGCTGCCAGCCACCTGCACCTGCTGCAGCACATCGTCGGCACCTGCGGCCCGGGCGCGGGCCTCGGCGCTGGGAAACTCTCTGGGCTCGACCAGCACCAGCTGGCTCAGTCCCATGTTTTTCATGGCCCTGGCCGCCCCGCCTATGTTGCCCGGATGGCTGGTATTGACCAGCACTACACGTACGCTGTTAAGCACCTTCTGCTCCGCAAAAGCCGAAAGCGGCAAAGCTTACCCCAAGCACGCCGGAAGATGCCATGCAAAGACGGGATTTCTTCGGCCATGGCCGCGGCTTTATCTGCTAGAATGCGCGTTTCCTCTTTAACAAACCCAGGTATTTCCCGATGCAGCCCATGCTGAATATCGCGCTGCGCGCTGCGCGCAGTGCTGGCGAACTCATTGTCCGGTCCATGGACCGTATGGATTCCCTGTCCGTCAACGAAAAGGACAGCAAGGACTACGTTACACAGGTCGATCGTGCCGCAGAAAAGGTCATTGTGCAGGCCATCCTCAAGGCCTATCCGGACCACGGTATCCTGGGCGAAGAAGGCGGCAGCATTGCCGGCCAGGGCGAGGGGTCGGAATACCAGTGGATCATCGACCCTCTGGACGGCACTACCAACTTCATCCACGGCGTGCCGCATTTTGCCGTCAGCATTGCCTGCAAATACCGGGGTCGCCTGGAGCATGCGGTGGTCTACGACCCGGTGCTGGACGAGGAATTCGTGGCCAGCCGTGGTCGCGGCGCCATGCTCAATGATCGCCGCATTCGCGTCACCAAGCGTGCCGGACTGGGACATGCGGTGCTGGCCACCGGCTTTCCGTTTCGTTCCGGGCAGATGGAGCATATCGACAACTATCTGGGCATGTTCCGCACGCTGGCCGAACAAAGCGCCGGCATCCGTCGTGCCGGGGCAGCCAGTCTGGACCTGGCCTACGTGGCAGCCGGTCGTTACGACGGCTTCTGGGAGTACGGGCTGTCAGAATGGGACATGGCAGCAGGTGCCCTGCTGATCCAGGAAGCAGGCGGCCTGATCAGCGACTTCTCCGGCGGTCACCAGTTCCTTGACAAGGGGCATGTGGTGGCAGGCAACCCCAAGTGCTTCAAGGCGATCCTGACCAGCATCCAGCCGCATGTTCCGGCCAGCTTCAAGTAGTCCAGCAGAGAAAGAGATCAAGGAAAAGAAAGGGGTCAGGTCCATTTTAAAATGGACCTGACCCCTTTTTGGATTCCTTTGTGGAAAAGGCAACCGTGGATCGCCTTTTCTGTTTCCTGCCGGCCTGCAGCGCGGCAGCAATCACATATGTAATCTCCTGCTCAATCCAGCTGCGAGAGCAGCACGCGACCCTGGTCATCCAGCTGCACGCGGCGGCCCGGATCATAATCCATGCGGATGGTGCGTACCTGGCCACCCTGCTCGTAACTTACGTCATAACCGGCGATCTTTTCGCTGATGTCATACTCGGTGTTGCAGCGCCGCTCGGTGGTGGTGTAGGTGTTGTTTTGCTGGATGTGCTGCTGCGCCTTGTTGCCGGCATAGCCGCCACCTACCGCACCGGCCACGGTTGCAATTTTCTTGCCGCGGCCGCCACCAACCTGATTGCCCAGTACACCACCGACGACAGCTCCCGTGGCGGTGCCCACGATGCGGTGCTCATCCTTGACCGGCTTGCGCTTGGTCACGGTCACGTCACGGCATACCTGGCGGGGTGTCTTGACGGTTTCCTTGACGGGTTTGACCGCTACCACCTCCGCATAGGAGGGGCCGGAGGTCAGATTATAGGTTGCAAAGGCACCACCGGCCGTTACCACAACCGCACCCAGGATACTGCCAATCAAAAGAGACTTGTTCATCTTGTTCCCTCAACAAATAACTAATCGCATCTGTTGGAAACAAAAAGGCCGTGCAAGTTCCGGCTTGCACGGCCTATTTACCCAGCCTTGACAGTTCCTGTACAAACCACTGTTTTTATTTACAGAAACCGGCATGGAACCCCGAAGTCAGGGCATTTCGTCCACCTCTTCCGTGGGCGTCGGCGGAATCAGGTCCTCGACCGTCAGCTTCAGCCAGACCAGGAAGATGCTGGCGATGTAGATGGACGAATAGGTACCTGCCGTGATTCCCACCATCAGCGCCAGGGCGAAGCCGAACAGGTTGTCACCACCGAACACCAGCAGTGCGGCAACCGCCAGCAAGGTCGAGATGGAGGTGGCCAACGTACGCAGCAGCGTCTGGGTGGTGGAGATGTTGATGTTGTCGATCAGCGATGTATTGCGCAGCAGGCGGAAGTTCTCGCGGATCCGGTCGAAGATCACGATGGTGTCGTTCAGCGAGTAGCCGATGATCGCCAGGATGGCCGCCAGCACGGTCAGGTCAAACTGGATCTGGAACCAGGAAATCACGCCCAGAGTCACGATCACGTCGTGAAACAGGCCGATGATGGCACCCACACCAAACTTCCACTGGAAGCGGAACCCCAGATACACCAGGATGCCGCCCAACGCCACCAGAATGCCCAGACCACCCTGGTCACGCAATTCCTCACCCACGGCCGGACCGACAAACTCGACCCGCTTGACGGTGAACTCCTGGTCGTCCGCCGCCTGCAGCACCGCGGCGATCTGCTTGCCCAGTTCCGGATCGTCACCCGGGGTGCGCACCAACACATCGGTCACTGCGCCGAAGCTCTGCACCACGGCATCCTCGTAACCGCCGGCCTGCAGTACGTTGCGGATCTCATTGAGGTCCGCCGCCTCGGCATAGTTGAGCTCGATCAGGGTACCGCCGGTAAAGTCCAGGCCGAAGTTGAAGCCCTTGAAGGCAATGGTACCCAGGGAAGCCAGGGTCAGCAGCAGGGTGATGCTGATGGCAATCACCCGGACACCCATGAAATTGATGGTACGTTTCACTGTGATGTCCTCTTAAATCCAGATCTTCTTCAGGTCATTGCGGCCACCATGGATCAGATTGACCATGGCGCGGGTGACGAAGATGGCGGTAAACATGGAAGTCACGATGCCCAGCGACAGGGTGACGGCAAAGCCCTTGATCGGGCCGGTACCCATGGCAAACAGGATCACGCCGACCAGCAGGGTGGTCAGGTTGCCGTCGACGATGGCGGAGAACGCCTTGTCGAACCCTTCGTGGATGGCACGCTGGATGGATGCACCGTTGGCGATCTCCTCACGGATCCGCGAGAAGATCAGCACGTTGGCATCCACCGCCATACCCATGGTCAGCACGATCCCGGCGATACCGGGCAGGGTCAGGGTGGCACCCAGCAACGACATCATCGCCACCAGGTTGACCATGTTCAGGCTTAGCACCAGCACCGCCAACAGGCCAAAGAACTTGTAGATCAGCAGGATGAAAATGGCGACGAAGATGAAGCCGTAGATGGCCGCCTTCACACCCAGCTCGATGTTTTCCGCACCCATGCTCGGGCCGATGGTGCGCTCCTCGGCAAAATACATGGGCGCCGCCAGGCCACCGGCGCGCAACAGCAAGGCCAGCTCGGAAGACTCGCCCTGGCCGGTCAGGCCGGTGATGCGGAACTGGCTACCCAGTGCCGACTGGATGGTCGCCAGGCTGATCACCTGCTTCTCTTCCCTGAAGCTCTGGATGGCAACTTCCTGCTCCACGCCATCCACGGTTTCCTTGACATAGCGGGTTACCGGGCGCTGCTCGATGAAGATCACCGCCATGCTGCGACCGATGGAGTTGCGCGTGGCGCGGTTCATCAGCTCGCCGCCGTGGCCATCCAGACGGATGTTCACTTGGGGGCGGCCGCTCTCGTCGAAACTGGCCTGTGCATCGGTCACCTGGTCGCCGGTGATGATCACGCTACGCTCCAGCGCCACGGGGGCACGGCCTTCCTCGCGGAAGTCGAACATCTCGGTGGTGGCGCGGGGCGCATCGAAGTCCGCCATCAGACGGAACTCCAGGTTGGCCGTCTTGCCGAGAATTCGCTTGGCCTCGGCGGTATCCTGCACACCGGGCAGCTCGACCACGATGCGGTTGGCACCCTGGCGCTGCACTAGCGGCTCGGCCACGCCCAGCTCGTTGACACGGTTGCGTACCGTGGTCAGGTTCTGCTTGATGGAGTATTCGCGGATCTCGGTCAGCTTGGCAGGCAGCAACACCAGCTGCAAAACCGGCTTGCCGCCACGCTCGATGACCTGCTGTTCAAAGTCATTGAAGTTCCTGCGCAGCAAGGCACGGGCCTTGCTCAGGGTATCGCTGTCGTCAAAACCCAGCTGCAGGCCGTTTTCCAGGGCCGGCATGCTGCGGTAGCGCACCCGCTCCTTGCGCAGGATGCTCTTGGCTTCGGTATCGTAGACTTTCAGACGCGCCGTAATGGCCTTGTCCATGTCCACTTCCAGCAGGAAATGCACACCACCAGACAGGTCCAGACCCAGCTTCATCGGGCTGGCACCCAGGCTGCGCAGCCAGCCGGGAGTGGTTTGCGCAAGGTTCAGCGCCACCACATAGTCGTCACCCAGCGCACGGCGCACCACTTCCTTGCCGGGCAGCTGGTCTTCCTGTTCCACCAGTCGCAGCAGGCCGCCGCGCTGTGCCAGTTCAGTGGCCTTGACCTCGATGCCTGCATCACGCAATGCATGAGCGGCACGGTCCAGATCGGCCTGCCCGATTTCCAGCGCACTGCTGGAGCCGCTGATCTGGATGGCCGGATCATCCGGGTACAGGTTGGGCAGGGCGTAGATGAAGCTGACCGTGAGTATGGCTGCGATCAGCAGATACTTCCACAGGGGATATTTGTTGAGCATGATGGCGCCCGCGGGTTGGGCAGGCCGGAGCCGGCCTGCTGTGCAAACAGGGGCAGGATGCCGGGCCGGGCCGACATCCTGCAGAGGAAAATCAAATGGCTTTCAGGGTGCCCTTGGGCAGAACGGCCACTACAGCCTGCTTCTGGAAGCGCAGCTCGACGTTGTCGGAAACCTCGACCACGATGAACTCGTCCGCCACCTTGGTGATCTTGCCAACCACACCGCCCGAGGTGACTACCTCGTCACCTTTCTGCAGGCCGCCGACCAGGTTGCGGTGATCCTTGGCACGCTTGGACTGTGGGCGCCAGACCATCATATAGAAGACCACCAGAAAGCCGCCGAGCAGGATGAACTGCATGAATTCTCCACCGGGAGGGGTAACTGCTGTATCGGCATAGGCCATGGGAATGAAAAAGCTCATCAATAGCTCCTCGAATCAAAGTTCAAAATCGGCAACCGGAACGGGCAAACCCCGTCTGGCATAAAATTCGTCTACAAAGTGCGACAATGTACCCTGTTGGATGGCCTCGCGCAAACCGGCCATCAACCGCTGGTAGTGGCGCAGATTATGAATGGTATTGAGCATGCTGCCCAGCATTTCTCCACAGCGGACCAGATGATGCAGATAGGCACGGCTGAAATTGCTGCAGGTATAGCAATCGCAGCTCTCGTCCAGCGGCGAATCATCATGGCGATGCACCGCATTGCGGATTTTCACCACACCGGTATCGACAAACAAATGGCCGTTTCGTGCGTTGCGGGTTGGCATCACGCAATCGAACATGTCGATGCCGCGGCGCACACCCTCCACCAGGTCGGCTGGCGTGCCAACTCCCATCAGGTAGCGGGGAGTGTTTTCCGGCATCAGGGGCGGCAAAAAATCCAGAATGCGGATCATGTCCTCTTTCGGCTCGCCCACCGACAGACCGCCGATAGCCAGACCGTCAAAACCGATCTCCAGCAAACCTTCCAGCGAGCGCTGCCGCAGGGCTTCGTGCATGCCACCCTGGACGATGCCAAACAGCGCCGACGGGTTGTCAGCATGGGCGATTTTCGAACGCTTCGCCCAGCGCAGGGACAGCTCCATGGACTGTTCGGCCACAGCGAAGTCCGCCGGATAGGGGGTGCATTCGTCAAAGATCATCACCACATCCGAGCCCAGCTCACGCTGTACCTGCATGGATTCCTCCGGTCCCATGAACACCCGGTCGCCGTTCACGGGCGAGGAAAAATACACGCCCTCTTCGCGGATCTTGCGCATGGCCCCCAGGCTGAATACCTGGAAACCGCCGGAATCGGTCAGGATCGGTCCCTGCCACTGCATGAAATCATGCAGGCTGCCATGCTGCCGGACCACCTCTGTGCCCGGGCGCAGCCACAAGTGAAAGGTGTTGCCCAAGATGATTTGCGCACCAATATCCTTGATGTCGCGCGGCAACATGCCCTTGACCGTACCGTAGGTTCCCACCGGCATGAACACTGGCGTTTCCACGATACCACGCGGAAAGGCCAGTCTGCCGCGGCGGGCACGGCCATCGGTGGCCAACAACTCGAACTGCATGAATGACATGACAATCAGGCCTCGGGAGCATCCGGGTTCGGATTGCGAGTAATGAACATGGCATCGCCATAGCTGAAGAAACGGTACTGCTCGGCCACCGCCTGCCGGTAGGCATGCATGGTTGCCGCATGGCCGGCAAAGGCCGACACCAGCATCAACAGGGTGGACTCCGGCAGATGGAAATTGGTTACCAGCGCATCCACCACACGAAAGCGGCAGCCCGGATACAGGAAGATATCGGTATCTCCACTAAAGGGAGCAAGCCGGCCCCCTTTGGCAGCGGTTTCCAGCGAACGCACGCTGGTGGTGCCCACTGCAATCACCCGCCCTCCACGCGTCTTGCAACGCAGTATCGCATCGACCGTTTCCTGGCCGACCTCCAGCCACTCGTGGTGCATGTGGTGGTCCTCAAGCCGCTCCACGCGCACCGGTTGAAAGGTACCGGCACCCACATGCAGGGTGACAAAAGCGGTTTCCACCCCCATATCGGCCAGTGCCGCCAGCATGGCATCATCAAAATGCAGGCCTGCAGTGGGTGCAGCCACCGCGCCGGCGTGCTCGGCATACACCGTCTGGTAACGCTCGCGGTCGGACAGTTCGTCGGCCCGGTCGATATAGGGCGGCAGCGGCATGTGACCAATCCGCTCCAGCAACGGCAGGACCGGCTGATCGAATTCCAGCTCGAACAGTGTGTCATGTCGTGTCAGCATGCTGGCGGAGCCCTGCTCCAGCAACAGTCGCGTACCCGGCTTCGGAGCCTTGCTGGCCCGCACATGGGCCAGTACGCGGTGCTTGTCCAGCAGCCGCTCAACCAGGATCTCCACTCTGCCGCCACTTTCCTTGCGGGCAAACAGGCGCGCCGGAATCACCCTGGTATTGTTGAACACCAGCAGATCCCCAGCCTCGAGGCACTGTGTCAGTTCGGAAAACCGGCGATGTTCAAGCCTGCCGCTGTCACCCTCCAGCACCAGCAGACGACTGGCACCACGCTCGGCCAGCGGATACCTGGCAATCAGTCCGTCGGGCAATTCAAACTGGAAATCGGCAACGCGCATGGTGAAAACCGGCAAAAAACAAGGCGGCAAGCTTAACGGAAAAAAGCCCGGCTCGCCAGGCAAAAGCAATTGACCTAGCCCGCCTGCCTCCCTATAATCCGGCGCCATGCCCCGGTGGCGGAATTGGTAGACGCAGCGGATTCAAAATCCGCCGCCGGTAACGGCTTGGGAGTTCGATTCTCCCCCGGGGCACCAGTCAAAACAAAGCCGTGCAGCAGACCAGCACTTGCTGTACGGCTTTTTTATCTTCTACATATTCCGCAACCCATCCTGCCGGCCCCGCTCTGGATCCGAAAAACTTTTCCATGCTGACTGCCAGTTCACACAGGCGATGCCTGTCGTTCTGCCTATCATTTCAGCAGATCGAATGCTGAACTCAACAGTACGCAGCCGATTTCGTAAAAGCGGCTGTATCCTCCCCGCTGAACCCTTGTGTCCACGTGTAGCATCAAGCCGGCTTTTCGCATCAGCGAAAAACATGCAACACCCGCTCATTCAGGTAGACGGAAATGCGAACGTGGGATCCGCATATTACCGGGAAGCGGACCGCTCTGGATGACCACATCCACCTGCAAGCACTGTCCAACCGATCGACACTGCCATGCCGGATGCTTTCATCTCCGGCATCTGACGGGGCCGCTACCCGGTGAGCATCGGCCCCGTTTTCGCTAGCTTCCACTCCTGATTGAAAGCCGCAAGGCCGTGAACGCTGCCCCTTGCCCTGAATCGCTCATGACATGCATTCAGTTATGCTCCGGAGGGTACTCCACGGAAACATCCACAACCGGTGTTACCAGCCTACAACACCGTCCCGGGGCAATGCTTCAGATTGACGCAGCCCCGGACAAGCCACAACTGAAAACAGAACACCAGAATACGCTGGAAGGCACGGGTCTGGTGCCTTTACCAGCCCAGCCCGCATAGGCCGATTGTTATCTTTTTTGAACCCGCAACCCAAGCCACCAGCAGATTTTTCGCTGCACTGGCGACCAGTTCACACAGGCCTTATATGGCCTTCTGATATTATTTTTTTGCAGGCTGGATGCGACGCAAAGGAATGGCAATGGAAGGTAATATTTCAAGCAATCTGGCGTAGTTGCAACCCGGTGCAGTGCCAAGCCACTCATAAAAAACGATATAACCGGAAGCAACTTTAAGTTTCACCAGTTAACCATGAGACATCAATATTCAAAATATGGCACCGGCACCCTATAACGACCCATCCGTCACAGAAAGACAGCCGGTCAGATTGTTCACTGGTAAATCATGGATTACGAAGCCATCAGGCCAATCAGGCCTTGAACTCATCAAAAGGCTGAAAAATGAAACGTATTCTTTTTTTGGGGGGATCCCCCACACAGATACCACCACTGGTATATGCCCGGAAGCAGGGTCACTATGTAATCACATGTGACTATCTTCCGGATAATCCCGGGCATGCATATGCGGATGAGTATCACAATATTTCAACTACGGACAAGGAAGCCGTTCTTGCTTTGGCAAGCAGGCTGAAGATTGATGGAATCGTTGCCTACGCATCCGACCCTGCAGCTCCCACAGCAGCTTACGTTGCGGAGAAGCTCGATCTACCCGGTAACCCCTACAAGTCTGTGGAGATTCTGGCCAGGAAGGACCTGTTTCGTGCGTTCTTGCGCGAAAACGGCTTCAACGTGCCGCGCTCCCAGTCATTTTACCGGCTGGATGAGGCCAAGCGCTGGCTGGACGAAATCAATACACCGGTTTTTGTAAAGCCCGTGGACTCATCAGGCAGCAAGGGAGTCACCGAGCTGACCGACAAAAGCAGACTGGAAGAAGCCTTTAACCATGCCTTGCAGTTTTCCAGGGAAAAGAAGGTGGTTGTCGAAGAGGCGATTGTACGCACCGGCCACCAAGTTGCCGGCGACGGTTTTATCGTCGACGGAAAGCTGGTGTTTCGCTGCTGGGCAGACGAGAATTTTGACGAGCTGTGCAATGGCCTGGTCCCCATTGGCCAGACATTTCCAACCTCCCACCCAAAGGAGTGGCTCGACATTGCACATGCAGAGTCACAACGGCTGCTGACCCTGCTGGGCATGAAAACCGGAGCGCTCAATTTTGATTTCCTGTTTGACGAAAACGGCAATTTCTACTTCCTGGAGCTGGGCCCGCGAAATGGTGGCTGCCAGATCCCGGAGGTGATCCGTTACTCGACCGGTGTCGACCTGATCAAGTACACGGTGGATGCAGCCATTGGCTTGGACTGTAGTGACCTGACCATGCAGCCAACATCCGGTTATTGGTCCAGCTACATGCTGCATGCACTGGAGGACGGGATCTTCAAGGGAGTCCACATCTCCGAGAAGGCCCGCCAGTACATCGTCGAATCCGAGATCTATGCAAAGCCGGGCGATCGGGTATCAAGGTTTGCCGGTTCCCACCACACACTGGGAACGATGATCCTGCAGTATCCGAGCCTGAAGGAAATGATGGACATGATGGATCATATGGAGCGTGACATCCGCGTCATGGTCCAGCAGACCAGCACATCATGCGCTGACCTGGTGGATTTTTCAGTCCGGTCGGCATAACTCTCCGCAGTCACTTTGGCACTGGCAACACAATACCCGGGACGTGTTGCCAGTCCCCATTCAGCGGCCAGCGGCCTGATAGCTGCTCCTTTCGAGTTCATTACCAACCTTTTACTTGGCTGCTTCCACACTATGGGGCAGTATCACCACACATAGTGTGCCTACCCAGCCACTATCACTGTAACGGACTCAAATTAACCATCAGCTCAAAACCCAACCAAAAAATCAAACATTCTTTTCCATCATTACAGTGTTTTCTTTCTCAAGAAAAACACTAAATCCAATTCTCTGGTAAAGTGCCAAAGCTGAAAAATTGGACGTCCTCACCTCCAGCTGACAAGATTTAAACCCTCGAGCCTTTAATGCAGCAAGAACACAGCCCATTAAACTCTCTGCCACACGTTGCCCTCTGTGCTCCGGACTTATCAATATGAGAGAGATAAATGCTATTTCTTTTTTTGGATCATTGCAATAAAACGCCACAAATCCGACACACTTCGAACCAGAATAATGAACAAAAAACTCAGCATTGGATTTGATTTTAAAAAAATACTCTTCTAGCGAAACACCCTCTATAAACTTACCTTCTCTTCTATCCTGCTCACTCTCAACAAGCTTTCTTATTTCAGAAAACCACATTACAACACTCCCTTGCCCTGCCTTGCTTATCCACCATCTAAAGAGCGAATTCAGCAGCTTCTTCTTTGTGCAGAAACTTTCTTCTCCACATGGTTGCCGCACCCTAACAACATATAGCTACACTAACAGAACTCCAAGTATAAATATTTAGCTTGTTAGCTGCTCGGCTTTGCCAGGCGAACAAACTTCAATAATGCACCCACTTTCCATCAGATCTATCGCCATGATAATTTGCTTCCCTATTCGCACGAAATCACACAAAGTACAATTACGCGCATACTTTATTACCGGCATGCATACACAGCACCACTCTCAGGAGCTAGCAAAGCCAGCCAAAACAAAGCCTTGTACCACCCTTCTTTTAAGAATATCAGGCTACCAAGGAGATTTTATGAGCAAGCTTTCTGCCTCTATTCTGCTATGCGCTGCCCTGTTCTGCGCATTGGCGCAGGCCGAATCCGCCAGGGACTTTACCGGACGCTGGATCGAGCAGGCCGATGACCCGCAGAAAATCAGCATGCGGGCCCTGGAGGATGGCCGGCTGGAAGCCCGCTTCACCCTCGGCCCCAGCGACAGCGGCACAACCCGTATCTTCAGGATTTCCGGGAATCTGCTGCTTGACGAGAACGGCCAGCCTGTCTTTACCCTGGAAAACGGCAAGCTGCGTCAGCAGGACAGCAATCGCCTGGTGCTCTTTGTCCAGATCCGTGAATAGGATTGCAGACTGCCCCCGTTACAGCTGCTCCAACGCTGCAGCCACCTGCCGGTCATGACCGTAGCTGTCGGCACGAAAGCGCAACAGACCGTCCGCATCCACCTCGACCGTCCAGTAGGCCAGCAATACCGGGGTGGGCTCTGCCAGGTTGACCTGCCGGGTCTGACCGCTGTCCAGTAGCTGTCCGATACGCTTTCGGGTGTCATCATCCCTGGCCAGAAGATCCAGCAGGCGCTGCACGCCCTCCACTCGCACACAGCCGGAGCTCACGTTGCGAGTGGCACGACCGAACAGGTGCTGGCTGGGTGTGTCGTGCAGGTACACGGCAAACGGATTGGCAAAACGGATGGCGACACGGCCCAGCGCGTTGTCCGGACCTGCCGCCTGGCGTAGCATGATGTTCCCCGGTGCAGACCAGTCCACCGTGGCGGGGTCCAGCACCCGTCCCCCCGCATCGAGCACCTGCATGCGGCTGCGCCGCAGGTAGCCCAGATCATTGCGGATGGCCGGCAGCTTGTCCTTGCGAAAGATGGTGGGTGGCACCGTCCAGGTCGGATTCATCGTCAGATGGGTGATGCGTGATTTGAGGAGCGGTGTCTGGCGATTCTGGGTGCCCACCTGCGTGCGGGTTCGCCAGACCACCATGCTGTCTTCCAGGTACATCAGCCGGGCGCCGGCAATATCCACGATCAGCATGCGTGGCTCGTAGTATTTCTCGAGCCAGCGCAGACGCTCCAGGTTGACGCGGATCTGGGTCAGGCGCTGCTGGCGGGTCACGTTCAGCTCGCGCAAGGTGGCCGGCCCGATGATGCCATCATCCTCCAGGTAGTGGTCACGCTGGAAAGCGCGAACCGCCTCTTCCAGCTCCTCTCCGTACAGGTCATCCGACGCCGCGCCCTCTTCCACCCGGGCAGCCGCCGGCAGATAGCCGCCCCGCTCCAGCCTCTCGCGCAGGGCGGGCACCCTGGCATCCCGGTTGCCGGCACGCAGGCTCTTGCCGGAAGGAAGCGTTCCCCAATCCGTCTGGTTCAGCAAGGCACCATTGCGCAGCTGCTCGCGCAGCTGGCCATACAGCGCCTGGGACGGACGGGCATCAATGAAAGCCTGCGCCAGATCATCCCTGCCACGCAGCGCCAGCTCGACGGCCCCCGTTGCCGGCTTGAGCCGTGCCCCCGGATCGACCCAGTAGGGCTCCACCCCGGCCTGGGCCAGCGCACCATTTTCCAGATCATGCAGTGCCAACAGGTAACCATGGCTGATGGCCGCATCCAGACAGATACCCGGGTGATGATCACGTTCCGCCTGCAGCAACCCCTGCAGATAACGGGACGGCTGCAGGCCATCGTGGCGCAGATTCTCCAGCAGTGCACGCAGCTGCTCACGGCGTGCGACAGCCTGCCACTGTAGTTGTCCATCCAGCTGCCGATAATATTCCTGTACCTGCTCCCGGCCGACCGGGGTTGCGGAAAACCCGGCATGTTCTGCCGGGCAGTAGGAGGCAAGATCCGCAAAGGGAGAGAGGTCCCCGGATTCGCTGGCCAGCACCGGAGCGGCCAGCATGGCCAGTACCGGCAGCAATATCCGGTAAACAATTTTTGACAAAAGACTATACCCCTGCTGCGGGTGGGCTGATAGGATGCCCCATTTCATGATTCCGTAGCTGTACCCCTGCTCCGGCCAGCCCCTGCAAAACGGCTTGCCGGCAGTATACACAGATTGCGCTGTCAGCCGGGAATACCGGCTGCCTGGACTGGCCTGTCCCTTCGCGGACCAGTGCCAGGAACCTCCTGCGCAAGGGCCCTGCACATTGACGAGGTTCTGCATGCTGCAAAAAACCCTTTCCGCCCTGACTTTGACTCTTGCCGGCCTGACTCTTGCTCCCGCACAGGCCGCCACTTCCGCCACCAACCTGCAAAGCAGCCTGCTCAAGCACGCTCCCGGCCTGAACAAACAGGTGCTGAACCACGCACTGGATGCCATCCAGTGCGCCCAGGACCAGGGCAATCGGGCGGCAGACCGTCTGGCGGTTATCGATTTCTCCCTGCCTTCCAGCGAAAAGCGATTGTGGATCTTCGACCTGAAAAAACGCCAGCTGCTGTTGAATGACTTTGTCGCGCATGGCCAGAAATCGGGCGACAACCTGGCCACGCGCTTCTCCAACACCAATGGCAGCCACCAATCCAGCATCGGTCTGTTCCGCAGCTCGGAAAGCTACAGTGGCAAACATGGCTACTCGCTGCGCATGGACGGGCTGGAGCCGGGTTTCAACGACCGCGCTCGTGAGCGCGCCATCGTCATTCATGGTGCCGACTACGTGAATCCGGACTGGATCGCCAGCCAGGGTCGCATTGGTCGCAGCCAGGGCTGCCCCGCCGTGCGCCCGGAAATCTCCAGAACCGTGGTCGACGCCCTCAAGGACGGCCAGTTCGTGTTCACTTGGTATCCCGATCCCGAGTGGCTACAGGGCTCCAGCTTCTTGAATTGCCCCGGACCGCGCCTGGCTGATCGCAACAACAGCCGACAGCGCGCCGGCGACAGCTGAGCATGATCTCCCTGCCGGTCCGGCTGCTGATCACCCTCTGCTTCAGCCTCTGGCTGGCGGGATGCGGCCCCGGGGATTCCCGACCACAGCTGACCGACAGCCACGGCAACCGGATCGACACCACCGGGCACTGGCTGGCCGTCAACTACTGGGCAACCTGGTGCAAGCCGTGCCGGGTCGAAGTGCCCGAATTCAACCGGCTGCATGGCGAACTGCAGGGCCAGCCGGTACTCATGCTGGGCATCAACTTTGACGAGCTGGAAGACGAAAGCCTGCAAGAGGCCGCCGCCAGCCTCGGCATCGAGTTCCCCGTGCTCACCAACGAGTCCGCCCGCCAGCTCAAACTGCCCGGCACCACCGGCCTGCCGGCCACCTTGATCGTCGACCCCGCAGGCCGGCTGCGCGCACGCCTGCTTGGCGAGCAGAACCGTGATCACCTGGTCAGTGCCCTGCAGCAATTGCAGGCCTTGCCGGACGATTTCTGATCCGGCTGCCGACACAGCGGAAATAACTGCTAGAATGCAGGCTCCCCTCTTGCGGACACAGGAGTCGCGTCATGAGTGCATATACCTTCTATCACAACCCTGCCTGCAGCAAGTCACGCGATGGCCTGGAACTGCTGCAGTCACGCAACGTGGAGCTGGATATCGTCCACTACCTGGAAGTACCACCCACTGCCATCGAGCTCAAGGCTCTGGTGGACAAGCTGGGCTTGCCGGCCCGCGCCTTGCTGCGCGACTACGAGGAGGCCTACCAGAAACTTGGCCTGGACAATCCCGACCTGACCGAGGAGCAGCTGATCGATGCCATGGTGCGCGAGCCCATCCTGATCCAGCGCCCGGTGCTGGCCGACAGCACCCGTGCAGTGATTGGCCGTCCCACTGAAAAACTGCTGGAGCTGCTGTAATGAGTGCACCCTACGTCCTGGTGCTGTACTACAGCCATCACGGTGCTACCGCCGAGATGGCTCGTCTGATTGCCCGTGGCGTGGAACAACAGGGCATGGCTGCACGCATCCGCACCGTGCCCAAGGTGGTGACCGAAGTATCCGAGCCGACTCCGGCCGTACCGGAAGAAGGCGCGGTATACGCCAGCCTGGATGATCTGAAAAACTGTGCCGGGTTGGCACTGGGCAGCCCCACCCGCTTCGGCAACATGGCTGCCCCCATGAAGTATTTCCTGGACGGCACGCTCAACCTGTGGCTGACCGGAGAGCTGATCGGCAAACCGGCTGGCGTCTTCACCTCGACCTCATCCATGCATGGCGGACAGGAAACCACCCTGCTGAGCATGATGATGCCCCTGATGCACCACGGCATGCTGATCTGCGGCCTACCCTATAGCGAAACCGCCCTTACCGAAACTCGTGGTGGCGGCACACCGTACGGTCCCAGCCATCTGGCCGGCGTCGACAGCAAGCGCCCGCTGGACGAGCATGAGGTGCGCCTGTGCGTTGCGCTGGGCGAGCGCCTGGCTCGGGCGGCCGGCAAACTGGGAGCCTGAGTTGGCACGCAAGAAGAACAAGCCGCTTCCCTCCCTGCAGTGGCTGCAACCACGCATGCGCCTCGTCCATATCGCCAGCCTGCTATTGCTGGCGGCACTGGCCTTGCTGTTGGCGGTCTGGAACCATTTCTTTGCCGATCTGCACGGAGCGCGCACCTGGGTCATCACCTCCATTGAGCTGGCCCCCCTGCTGCTGGTGGGCCCGGGCATGCTGCTGGGCTCACCGCGCGCGCATGCCTGGGCCTGCTTCGTCATGAACCTGTACTTCATCAAGGGCATCCTGGCCCTGATCGACCCGGCACGTGCATGGCTGGGCGTACTGGAAACCCTGCTCAGCGTGCTGCTGTTTACCAGTGCCCTGCTGTATACCCGCTGGCGCTATCAATACGAACGGCGCATGGCAGGCGAAGGCGGTCCGGAAACGCCTGCCGTTGCGCAGCAAACCGTCTGAGGCTGCGCAAGCACCCACAAAAAAGGCGCCCATGGAGGCGCCTTTCCTGTTTCCGGCTGATAGCGGATCAGCCCTGGGCGTCCAGATATTTTTCCGCATCCAGCGCAGCCATGCAGCCGGCACCGGCTGAAGTGATGGCCTGCCGGTATACATCGTCCGCCACGTCACCGGCGGCAAACACACCTTCGATACTGGTGGCAGTGGCGTTGCCCTCACGGCCGCTCCTGACCACGATGTAGCCATCCTTGAGGTCCAGCTGGCCGGCAAACAGGTCGGTATTCGGGGAGTGGCCAATGGCGATGAATACGCCTTCCACCTGCAGCTCACGCGTACTGCCGTCGTTGTTGCGCAGGCGTGCGCCGGTCACGCCCATGGCGTCACCCAGCACCTCGTCCAGCTGGGCGTTCAGTGCCAGCTCGATCCTGCCTTCCTCCACCCGGGCAAACAGCTTGTCCTGCAGGATCTTTTCGGCACGGAAGGTATCGCGGCGATGCACCAGGACCACCTTGCTGGCAATGTTGGACAGGTAGAGCGCCTCTTCCACGGCGGTATTGCCACCACCGACCACGACCACCTCCTTGTCGCGATAGAAGAAGCCGTCACAGGTCGCACAGGCGGAAACACCGCGCCCCTTGTACTCCTCTTCGGATGGCAGACCCAGGTAGCGGGCGCTGGCACCGGTGGCGATGATCAGGGCATCGCAGGTATAGGTTCCGCTATCACCCACCAGGGTGAAGGGACGCTCCTGCAGCCGGGCGGTATGGATATGGTCAAACACGATCTCGGTGTTGAAGCGCTCGGCATGGGCCTGCATGCTGGCCATCAGCTCCGGGCCGGTCAGGCCTTCGGCACCGCCGGGCCAGTTATCCACATCGGTGGTGGTGGTCAGCTGACCTCCTGCCTGCAACCCGGTGATGACCAGCGGCTCAAGGTTGGCACGGGCCGCATAGACCGCAGCACTGTAACCGGCAGGACCGGAACCGAGGATGACCACTTTGGCGTGACGCGCTTCTGACATGATGTCTCTCCAGCTGTTGCCCGCAACAACGGGCACTTTCAATGAGTCTGCCTGTCGTACCGTCCACATCGGCGCTACCACAGGGCCATGTAAAATCAAATGCTGCAAGGGTACACTACCCTGCGTTTTTTTGCCTTCTTGCCATTGTCGCAGCAGGCCACAGCACAACCCGCCAGGAATCCCAGATGTCCGCACGTATTTTTTCCGGTCCCGAGTACCTGTCCGCCGGCTTCAAGATGATCAGCCAGCCGGGCTTGCGCCGTTTCGTCATCCTGCCCCTGCTGATCAATGTCCTGGTTTTTGCCGGCTTGCTGTGGTTTGCCTTCAGCCGCTTCGGTGCCTGGGTGGATGCACTGATCCCTTCGCTGCCTGCCTGGCTGTCCTTTCTCAACTACGTGCTCTGGCCACTGTTTGTGGCACTGGTGCTGCTGATGGTATTTTTCACCTTTACCAGTCTGGCCAACCTGATCGCCTCGCCTTTCAATGCCTTTCTGGCTGAAAAGGTGGAGATCGTGGCGCGCGGCAAGGACCCGTTTCCGCCTTTCAGTTGGAAGGAGCTGGCTGCCATGGCACCGCGCACCATCTGGCGCGAGCTGCGCAAGCTGGGCTACTTCCTGCCGCGTGCGCTGGGGCTGCTGGTGCTGTCGCTGATTCCAGGCATCAACCTGCTGGCGGCACCGCTATGGCTGCTGTTCAACATCTGGATGATGGCCGCGCAATACATCGACTATCCGGCCGACAACAACAAGGTCAGCTGGCCGGCCATGCTCGACTGGCTGCAGCGGAACCGCTGGGCCAGCCTGAGCTTTGGCGGCATCACCTACCTGGCCGTCATGGTGCCGGTGTTCAACCTGCTGGCCATGCCGGCGGCCATTGCCGGTGGCACCCTGCTCTGGGTCGATGGCAATCCGCAACAGGACTGAAAGCGCCTGCCTGTCCGCTCCCCATGAAAAAACGGATGCCGAAGCATCCGTTTTTTTACATCATCCCTGACTATTCAACGACCACCTGATCCAGCTTCCAGATCTCCCTGTTGTACTCCTGCATGGTACGGTCCGTGGAGAACTTGCTGCTGCGCGCCGTATTGAGGATGCTGAGTGTGGTCCAACCCTCCACATCACTGTAGGCCTGTGCGGCACGCTCCTGGGCATCCACATAGCTGCGGAAGTCCGCCAGGGTCATCCAGGGATCCCCATAGGCCTTGAGCGCGGCGATCAGCCCGTCAAAGATGCCGTATTCATGCTGGTTGAAGTGCCCCGCTTCCAGCAGGTGCATCACCATCTGCAGGTCGGCATCCTTGTGGACGAACTCCTGCGGGTCGTAGTGCCAGGCCATCTTGTCCACCTCTTCGGCACGCAGGCCGAACAGGAAGAAGTTCTCCTCGCCCACCTCCTCGCGGATCTCCACGTTGGCACCGTCCAGGGTACCCATGGTGACCGCACCGTTCATCATGAACTTCATGTTGCCGGTACCGGATGCCTCCTTGCCGGCCGTGGAGATCTGCTCGGACAGATCGGTACCCGGGGCGATGATTTCCATGGTGGATACGCTGTAGTTGGGGATGAATACCACCTTCAGCTTGTCGCCCACATCCGGATCGTTATTCACCACCTTGGCGATGTTGTTGATCAGCTTGATGATCTGCTTGGCCATGGCATAGCCGGGAGCCGCCTTGCCGCCAAACACCACCACGCGGTTGACCCATTTGTCCGTATCACCGCGCTTGATGCGGGCATAGAGGTGGATCACGTGCAACGCATTGAGCAGCTGGCGCTTGTATTCGTGGATACGCTTGACCTGCACGTCGAACATCGCGGATGAGTCAACCTGGATGCCCGTCTCACGCTGGATCAGCTTCGCCAGGCGTTGCTTGTTTTCCAGTTTGATGGCACGCCAGGTCTGGCGAAACCCGGCATCATCCAGGTAATTCTCGAGCTTGCCGAGCAACTCCAGGTTGGTGACCCAGTCCTCGCCCAGTTTCTCATCCAGCAGGGCACGCAGGCCCGGGTTGGCGGATGCCATCCAGCGGCGCGGGGTCACGCCATTGGTCTTGTTGTTGAACCGGTGTGGCCACAGCTGGTAGAAATCGTGGAACAGGCCGCTTTTGAGCAGCTCGGAGTGCAGCGCAGCCACGCCGTTGACCGAATAGCTGCCGACAATGGCCAGGTAGCCCATGCGTACCTCGCCCTGCTCGCCGATGATCGACATGCGCTTCTGGCGCGCCACATCGCCGGGCCATTTCATGGACACCTCGGTCAGGAAACGGCGGTTGATCTCCTCGATGATCCGCATGGGTCTTGGCAGCAGGCGGTTCATCAGCTCACCCGACCAGGTTTCCAGCGCCTCGGGCAACAGCGTGTGGTTGGTGTAGGCCATGGTGGTAGAGACAATCTTCCAGGCCTCGTCCCAGCTCATGCGCTTCTCGTCGATCAGCAGACGCATCAGTTCGGCCACCGCCAGACTGGGGTGGGTGTCGTTGAGCTGGAACACGTTGTTGGCGGCGAAGCCCTCGTAGCTGTCGTTGAAACGCTCCCAGTTGGCCAGCACGTCCTGCAGGCTGGCGGACACCAGGAAATACTGCTGGCGCAGACGCAGTTCCTTGCCGCTTTCGCTGGCGTCATTGGGGTACAACACCATGGTGATGTTTTCCGCCTCGTTCTTGGCGGATACCGCCTCGAAGTACGAACCGGCGTTGAACTCGGTCAGCTTGAAGCTTTCCTGGGCCTTGGAGTGCCACAGGCGCAGGGTATTCACGGTCTGGTTCTTGTAGCCGGGGATCGGTACATCAAAGGGGACGGCCACCACCTCTTCCGAGTTTTCCCAGTGCACGATCAGCATGCCGGTTTCCGGGTTGCGGTATTCGCGGCAGTATCCGCCAAACTTGATGACCCTGCTGTATTCCTCACGCTTGAGCTCCCATGGGTAGCCGAACTCGAGCCAGTGGTCAGGCTCCTCCATCTGGAAGCCATCCTGGATCAGTTGGCGGAACATGCCGTATTCATAGCGCAGGCCATAGCCCATCACCGGCAGCTGCAGGGTGGCGCAGCTGTCGATGAAGCAGGCAGCCAGGCGACCCAGACCACCGTTGCCCAAGCCCGCATCGATCTCCACCTGTTCGATGTTTTCCAGATCCTGGCCGAGACTGCTCAAGGCCTCATCCACATTGCCCTCGATACCCAGATTGAGCAGGTTGTTGCTCAGCGAACGGCCGATCAGGAACTCCATGGACAGGTAGTAACCCCGCTTGGGGGTTTGCGCATGGTAGCTGGCCCAGGTATTTTTCCAGTTTTCCACCAAACGGTCACGAATGACCAGCACCAGCGCGCGCAGCTTGTAATCAATGTGCGAAGTCAGTTCACGCCCCTGGTGATAGCGCAGGTAGTTGAGAAAGTCATTCTCCAGGCTGCATCTGTCATTGCTCAGGCTATGGCGTACTTCGCAGAGGGGTGCCTTTTCGGTCATTTAATTCTCCTTGCCGTATAAATCAATGTATTCCCGGGCGCTCTGCTCCCAGGAAAAATTCTGCTCCATTGCCGTGCGCTGGATCTGTTGCCACAGTCTGGGTCTGGAATGGAGATACAGCGCATGCTCCAGGGTAGAACCCATGGCATGCGCATCCGGTGAGTAAAAGACAAAACCGGTGGCCAGCTTGCTGGCCAGGTTTTCGTGCGTGGCATTGACCACGGTATCCGCCAGCCCGCCGGTATGATGTACCAGCGGAAGGGTGCCGTATGCCAGGCTGTACATCTGGTTCAGGCCGCAGGGTTCGAAGCGTGACGGCATCAGGAAGATGTCGGAGCCGGCCTCGATCTGATGTGCCAGGGGTTCCGAATAGCCGATATGCACAAAGACCTGTTGCGGAAAGCGGCGCTCCAGCTGGCGCAGCGCGCCCTCAAGGTGTGCATCACCGCTACCCACGCATATCAGGTTGACCCGCCCCTGCTGCAGAAACCGGGGCAGCACCTGCAGGATCAGGTCCACCCCCTTTTGCTCGACCAGCCGGCCGATGAAGCCCAGAAGGGGAAGCTCCGCTGCCTGTTCGGCATCGGTTGCGCCCATTTCGCGCAGCAGTGCGATCTTGTTGCGTTTCTTGCCGGCGACATGACCCTTGCCCAGCGCATAGTTCTCGTGCAGCCAGGGATCCGTGGCCGGATTCCAGCAGCGGGTGTCGATGCCGTTGAGTATACCGTGCAAGCGGCCTTCGCTGCGGGTTTTCCGCATGATGCCGGCAAAGCCATAGGCAAACTCCGGCGTGCAGATTTCACGCGCGTAGCTCGGGCTGACCGTGGTCACCGCATCGGCATACATGATGCCGGCCTTGAGCATGGACAGCTGGCCGTAGAACTCGACTCCTTCCGCTCCCCACCAGTGCCAGGGCAGCCAGAGGCTGTCGAACAGCGAGCGGGGGAAGTAGCCGGCGTAGGCCATGTTATGGATTGTGAATACCGTACGCGGCCGTTTGGCCTCTTCCTTGAGGAAGGCCGGTACCAGACCGGTTTGCCAGTCATTGGCATGCACCACGTCAGCACGCCAGTCGATGCCGGCACGCCCCATGGCAATTTCGGCCACGGCTCTGGAAAACACGGCGAAGCGCTCGCCGTTGTCCCACCAGTCGGCCCCGTCCGGCCCCTGATAGGGATTGCCGGGACGCCCGTACAACTCGGGAATGTCCAGTAGCCAGACCTGCCGTTCCAGTTCGGGAACCGGTACGCTCAGCAGCCGGGCATGCAGGATGCGGCCGGCACCACCGACCACAAATCGCGACAGGACCTCATGTCCGGGATATTTCTCCAGCACATCCTGGTAGGCCGGCAGCACCAGCTGCACCTCGTGGCCCAGTTGTGCCAATGCGACAGGCAGGCTGCCCGAGACATCTGCCAGGCCACCCGTCTTGACCAACGGGTGGGCTTCGGAAGTTGCAAACAGGATCTTCATGATTGTTCCGTTTTTGCGGCATTGCTTGCAGCCGCGTCCTCTTTCACTTTCTTGAATACTACACAACCCAGTGGCGGCAGGATGAGGCTGGCCGAAACCGGGCGCCCCATCCACGGATGGCGATCCACCCGCAGCGAGCCCGCATTACCCAGGTTGCTGCCGCCGTACCAGGCGGAGTCCGAGTTGAAGATCTCCTCGTACCGGCCATCTTCGGGCAGGCCCACACGGTAACGGTAGCGGGGGACCGGCGTGAAGTTGAAAACGCACACCAGGGTCTCCTCCTCGCCATGGCGGGCAAAGCTCAGCACCGACTGGCTATAGTCGTGGCAGTCGATCCAGCTGAAGCCCTCCGACTCGAAGTCACGCTCATGCAGGGCCGGTTCGCTGGTGTACAACCCGTTCAGACGGCGCACCAGCTCCAGGATGCCGCGATGGTTGGGCGCATCGCACAGGTGCCACGGCAAAGCCGTGCCATCGTTCCATTCGGTCCACTGGCCGAAGTCACAACCCATGAACAGCAGCTTCTTGCCCGGATGCAGCCACTGATAGCTGAGCAGCAGGCGCAGGTTGGCCATTTTCTGCCAGTCATCGCCGGGCATCTTGCCGGCCAGCGAGCCCTTCAGGTGCACCACCTCGTCGTGCGAGAACGGCAAGATGAAGTTTTCGCTGTAGGCGTACATCTGGCTGAAGGTCAGCTGGTTGTGGTGATACGGGCGATATACCGGGTCCTTGCTAAAGTAATCCAGGGTGTCGTTCATCCAGCCCATGTTCCACTTCATGGAAAAACCCAGCCCGCCCATCCAGGTCGGACGGGACACCAGCGGCCAGGACGTGGACTCCTCGGCCATCACCAGCACACCGGGGTACTGGCTGTGCACTTCGTGGTTGAGCTGCTGCAGGAAGGCAATGGCGTCCAGGTTTTCCCTGCCGCCGTACTTGTTCGGCAGCCAGTCGCCTTCGTTGCGCGAATAGTCCAGATACAGCATGGATGCCACTGCGTCCACGCGCAGGCCGTCGATGTGGAACTCTCGGAGCCAGTACAGCGCATTGGCAATCAGGAAGTTGCGTACCTCGTTGCGGCCGAAGTTGAAGATGTAGGTCCCCCAGTCGCGGTGCTCGCCCAGCCGTGGATCCTCATGTTCGTACAGCGCCGAACCGTCAAAGCGCGCCAGTGCAAAGAAGTCCTTGGGAAAGTGCGCCGGCACCCAGTCCAGAAATACGCCAATGCCATGCTGGTGACAATGGTCCACCAGGTAGCGGAAGTCATCCGGCGTGCCGAAACGGCTGGTTGGTGCGTAGTACCCTGATGTCTGGTAGCCCCAGGACTCATCCAGCGGATGCTCGCTGATCGGCAGCAGTTCGATGTGGGTGTAGCCCATCCACTTGACGTAATCCACCAGCCGGTGGGCAATCTCGCGGTAATTGAGGAAGCCGCCGGCCTCATCGCGCTGCCAGGAGCCCAGGTGCACCTCGTAGATGCTGACCGGCTTCCTGTTCCAGGCAAAGCTCTCGCGCTGCAGCTGCCAGTCTTCGTCCCGCCACTGGTAGTCGCTGCTGAATACCAGGGAGGCTGTTTGCGGCCGCAGCTCCATGGCCTGTGCATAGGGATCGGTCTTGGTGAACACATCTCCGCTGTTGGTATTTCGGATCTCGAACTTGTAGTTGTCGCCTGGCTGCAGGCCTGGCATGAACAGCTCCCACACTCCGGAACCACCACGGTTGCGCATGGGGTGACGCAGGCCGTTCCAGCCATTGAAATCACCCACCACGGACACCCGTTCGGCCGAGGGCGCCCAGACGGCAAACTGCACCCCATCGATACCATCCACCGTCTGCGGTCTGGCGCCCAGATGCTCGTAGATCTGCCAGTGCTGACCCTCGGCAAACAGGTGCAGGTCCAGCTCACCCAGCAGCACCTCGAAGGAATACGGCGACACCTGGTTGTAGCTTGTACCGTTCTGGTCATCCCAGTGCACATCGTAATGACGTGGCAGTTTGGCGAACTCCTTCTCGCTCAGCTGCAGCCGGAAAAGGCCGCTGTCGGTCTGGCGCTGCATGGGCAGCCGGTTTTCCAGACGTACGGCCTGTGCGGTCGGCATCCAGACCCGCACCTCCCAACCGCTGCCGTTGCGATGCGCACCCAGCAGCTGGAAGGGATCGTGCAGGCGGCCCTGTTCGAGCCGGGTAATCAATTCCTGTTTCATCATCTATCTCCTGCCGGTGGCAAGCGTTCGGCATCAGCGACCCAGTGATGGATCCTGGCAGCCAGTTTCTGCGGTACCTGTGACCACTGGAACTGCCAGTTCCAGTTGTTCTCCGTGGTGCCGGGCACGTTCATGCGGTGACTGCCATCCAGCGCCAGCCAGTCCTGCATGGGCACGATGACCCGGTCGGCGACGGAGCGTAACGCGGTCACTATCAGTGGCCAGGGCATCTCTCCCGCCTCCTCTGCCACCTGCGTCAACATCCAGTCGCGGGTTCCCTCGTGCAGGTCGGCCAGCCAGCCCATGGTGGTATCGTTATCGTGGGTACCGGT
>ERZ1032915.2-NODE-2-length-167276-cov-9.618445_pt1 | contig 167276 bp, 164 predicted proteins | sample MGYA00517090_ERZ1032915 | MGnify/ENA primary metagenome ERZ1032915 (study PRJEB33719, sample SAMN04261607) | wastewater metagenome | biome: rural village; feature: latrine urine exit; material: soil | place: El Salvador | collected 2013-01-14 ...
TTCGAACGGCCTCCCGATAACTGTCTACCAGTTTATGTTCGACTAAACATACAAGATTCGAATTTATTCGAACATGCCCGCTATCAGGCCAGCACGGAATCCCACCCCATCCAGAGCCGCCACCAATACACAGCAACAGCTGCCCGGCACAAGCTCTCTCCAAATACACGCGACATCACCGGGCGGGCAAGGCCGTTGCAAAGCATCCGCCGGCAGTGTCGCTTTCAAACAGCGTCGACTGCGCCAGCTTTGCATAGCGCCTTATCCGTTCGGCATACAATCAGTGGTGCAAAAGCTCAACGCCCCTGCTCCAGCCCCCACTGGTACAGCAGGTTCTTGCGCGCACCGGAAATCTGCGCCGTCAATGCCGCTGCCTTTTTCAAGGGCAGTTCGGCAGCCAGCAGCATCAAGATGCGCTGCGACTCTGCGTCCAGCACTTCTTTCCCGGCCTTTTCGTCCACCCCTTCCACCAGCAACACGCATTCACCACGCTGCTGGTTGCTGTCAGCGGCAATCCAGGCGGCCAGCTCGCTCAGCGGGGCGGCATGGATGGTCTCGAAGGTCTTGGTCAGCTCGCGGGCCAGCACCGCCCTGCGCTGCGCACCGAAGACCTGCGCCATGTCCTGCACGCTGTCCAGCACCCGGTGCGGTGCCTCGTAAAAAATCAACGTCCGGACTTCACCTGCCAGCTCCTGCAGGCGCTTGCTGCGCGCTCCGCTTTTGGCGGGTAAAAAACCCTCGAAAACAAAACGGTCGGATGGCAGCCCGGCCGCGGAAAGAGCCGCGATGGCCGCGCAGGCACCCGGTACCGGCACCACCCGGACGCCGGCCTCCCGCGCCTGGCGCACCAGATGGAAACCCGGATCGGAAATCAGTGGCGTGCCGGCATCGCTGATCAGCGCAATGTCCTGACCGGACAGCAAGCGTTCCACCAGCGAGTCACTGCCGCTGCGCTCATTGTGCTCATGACAGGCCACCATGGGCGTGCGTATGCCGAAATGATCCAGCAGCCGTGCCGAATGGCGGGTATCTTCCGCAGCAATCAGCACGGCATCCCGCAATATCTGCAAGGCACGCGCAGTGATGTCCTGCAGGTTGCCGATGGGGGTGGCCACCACATACAGGGTGCCCGGAATGTCATTGCCCAAGGTCCGCTCTCCATGATTTTGCAAGCCCCGATTGTAACGCAAAGGAACTACATAACGTCGCACCGGACAAATAGCTTGGGTACAATGCCTGATCTAGCCTCTTCAATCTCTATCTGCAGGATATAGTTTCGATGTCTCGCCCTTTGCGCACTTCCCTTGCCCTGGCTTTCAGCCTGTTTCTGGCCGCCTGTGCCACCACCTCCGGCGATTTTGTCGGCACGCTGCCCGATAGTCGCAATGCCGATCTGGATAAAACCCTGACCCTGGCAGAAAAGAAAAGGGGCCAGGAAGCCATCGCCCTGTACCTGACCGCTGCCGATCTGGCCTGGCAACAGGGAGATACCCTGAAGGCCCGCACCCTGGTCGAATCCATTGACCTGGAGCTGGCCAGTCCGGCACAGGTGATTTTCGCCAACACCCTGGCCGCGGAACTGGCCATGCAGCGCAAGCAGCCGGAAATGGCGCTGGACCTGCTGCAGCACCCCGCCTTCGCACGCATCACCGAACTGGCGGCCAGCCAGCAGGTGCGCACCCAGCTGGTCAAGGCTGAAGCTCTGGAGGCAACCGGACAACAGCCTGCCGCAATCCGCGAACGCATTTTCATTGCCGGCCTGCTGGACGGCCAGGCAGCCACGGACAACCATGAGCACATCTGGCGCCTGATCAGCGGTACGGACGGCAACATGGCTCCACGCAACCATGAAACCGATCTGCGCGGCTGGCTGTCGCTGCTCGATGTGGTCAGCAGCAACAAGCTGTTGCCGCAAAAACAGGCCGACCTGCAACGCTGGGTTGATGACAACCCACAGCACCCGGCGGCCAGGCAGTTGCCTGCCGACCTGGCAACCCTGCTCACCCTGCAAGCCCAGCCCCTGAAGCGCATCGCCCTCTACCTACCCAGCCAGGACCGCAACCAGAATGTGGTCAACGCATTGCGCAACGGCTTTCTGGCCCGCTACTACCAGACCAGCGAACAGGGCCAGGCAGTGCCTGAGCTGCTGTTCTACGACAGCAGCCTGCTGCGCTCGCCCGGCGAACTCTACCAGCGCCTGCAACAGGACCAGGTTGACCTGTTGATCGGCCCCTGGGAAAAGAACCTGGTGCAGCAACTGGCCGAGCAGCGAAGCCTGCCGGTGCCCACCCTGGCTCTCAACTATGCCGAAAATAACCGTGCTGCCACCGGCAACCTGTTCCAGTTCGGCCTCTCGGCCGAAGATGAGGCGCGCATGGCCGCCAACCGTGCCTGGACGGACGGTCACCGCAATGCCGTGGTGCTGGTCCAGGGCAGCGACTGGGGCCGCCGTGTGGAGGCCGCCTTCACTGAGCACTGGAGCAGCCTGGGTGGCGAGGTCAAGGACACCCTTTTCCTGACCAGACCCGTGGAGCTGGCCCGCCAACTGGCCGACCTGTTCCGCCTGCGTGACAGCGAGGCGCGCAGCAAACAGCTGGCCGATACCCTGCAGACCCGCATCGGCAGCCAGCCGTCCCGCCGGCGTGACATCGACTTCGTGTTCCTGGCCGCCCCTTCACAACAGGCACGCCAGGTCAGGCCCACACTGACCTTCCAGTACGCCGGTGACCTGCCCGTGTATGCCACCTCGGCAGTCAACCCGGGCAACGTGGATCCGGCCCTGCTGCACGACCTGGAGGGCGTCATCTTTACCGATACTCCCTGGCTGCTGGGCGCGAACGATGCGTTCAAGACCGGTGTGACGGCCCGCTGGCCGGAAGCCGAAGGCCTGCTGGGGCGCTTCTATGCCATGGGCGCGGATGCCTACCTGCTGGCCAGCCAGCTGCAATTGCTGGATACCCTGCCCAACACCAGCAGCCAGGGCATGACCGGCCGCATGCAACTTAACCGTCAGCAGCGGGTCGAACGCCACACGGACTGGGCGCGCTTTCACGATGGCCGCATGGAAGTGCTGCCCTGAGCACGGCCCGCAGCCGCGGCCTGCAGGCCGAGCAATATGCCCTGCAACACTTGCTTGACCGGGGCCTGACCCTGGTCGGACGCAACTGGCACAGCCGCCACGGTGAGCTCGACCTGATCATGCAAGACCATGACACCCTGGTCTTTGTTGAGGTACGCTACCGCAAGAGCGCAAGCTTTGGCGGTGCCCTGGAAAGCATCACGCCCGGCAAGCAGGCAAGGATCCTGCTGGCCGCCCAGGGCTTCCTGCAGCAGCATCCGGCATGGCAATCCCACGCCTGCCGTTTTGACGTGATTGCCCTGCAGGGCGGCCAGGCACCCTATCAGCTTCAATGGCTGCAGCATGCCTTCATGCTGTAGCACAAACCGGAAAACAGTAGGCTATCCATGCAAAACCGAATTCAACAGATGTTTCAGGCCAGCATCGACACCAAGCAGCAAGCGCTGCAGGTGCTGCCTCCTGCCATTGAACAGGCGAGCCTGTTGATGGTCAATTCGCTGCTCAGCGAGGGCAAGATCCTCAGTTGCGGCAATGGCGGCTCGGCTGGAGACGCCCAGCACTTCTCTTCCGAGATGCTGAACCGCTTCGAGCGTGAGCGGCCCAGTCTGCCGGCCATGGCCCTGACCACCGACAGCTCGACCATCACCTCCATCGCCAACGACTACAGCTATGAAGAGGTGTTCGCCAAGCAGATCCGCGCCCTCGGCCAGCCCGGCGACGTGCTGCTGGCAATCTCCACCAGCGGCAACTCGGCCAACGTGGTCCAGGCCATCCATGCTGCCCACGACCGCAACATGAAGGTCGTGGCCCTGACCGGTCGCGATGGCGGCGTCATGGCTCCGCTGCTGCTGCCGGACGATGTTGAGATCCGTGTGCCCTCCAATGTAACCGCGCGGGTGCAGGAAGTGCACCTGCTTGTCATCCACTGTCTGTGCGACCTGATTGACCGCCAGCTTTTCGGGAGTGAAGAATGATGCGCCGTATACTTGTCGTTGCCCTGACCGGGCTGATGCTTTCCGCCTGTGGAGCGCGTAGCGCAGGCAACAAGGTGGATGACCAGTTCATCCATCCCAATGTGAACCGTGCCATCAAGGAAGCCCACGTGGACCTGACGGCACCCACCTCGCACCTGGTGACCACCAGCTACAACGGTGTCGTCCTGATTGCCGGTGAAACCCCCCGCGCCGAACTCAAGCAGATGGCCACCCGTGCCGCACAGAGCGTGGACGGGGTAAAGATCGTGCACAACGAGTTGCGCGTTGAATATCCGACTCCGGTCAGCGTACGCAGCAATGACAGCCTGCTGACCTCCAAGGTGCGCGCCCGCCTGATCGCGGAAACCGACGTGCCTTCCACCAAGGTCAAGGTCGTTACCGTGCAGGGAACCGTCTACCTGCTGGGCATCGTCAGCCGCACCGAAGGCGACAACATCACCCATGCGGTACGCCAGGTGGGTGGTGTGCAGAAAATCGTCCGCCTGTTCGAGTACATCAACTGACCAGTCAAACCGGCATGATTGAAAAAAGCCTCGCAATTGCGAGGCTTTTTTCATTTCACGATCCGCAGGCTGGGACGCCCTCCACCGGGGCGCGGTGGCTCCGGTGGTGGTTCTTCCGGCTCGCCCGGCTGCTCGTCCGGCTCGTCAACCGGTCCGTTCGCTTCCTCTTCCGCCAGCAACTGCCCATCAAAGAACATGCCCTGCCCATTTTCCCTGGCATAGATCGCCAGCACGGCATCCATGGGTACAAACAGCTGCTGGGCGACTCCGGAGAAGCGCGCCTCGAAACTGACCGCATCGTTGGTTATGCTGAAATGGCGCACGGCAGTCGGTGACAGGTTGAGAACCATCTGCCCGTTTTCGGCATATCCCTCGGGAACCTCGACGCCCGGAGCGTCCACATGCACCAGCAGGTAAGGCGTGCACTGGTTGTCGACGATCCATTCATACAGGGCACGCAAAATGTAAGGCTTGCTTGGCGTCATCTGCCCTCCTGCACTCAGGTGCGCATCAGGCGTTCGGCCTCGCTCAGGCTGGCCTGGAACGCGGGGCGTGCGAAGTTGCGGTTCATGTACTCCAGCAGAGGCTGGGCCGCCTTGGGTAGATCGATGCCCAGTACCGGCAGACGCCACAACAGTGGCAGCAGGCAGCAATCCGCCAAGGTCAGCTCCTCGTTCATGAAATACGGCATGCTGGCAAATACGGGAGCCACGCCGGTCAGGCTTTCACGCAGTTCCTTGCGCGCCTTGGTACGGGCGGCATCCTTGGTTTTCTGATCAAGGATCAGGTCTGCCAGGGTGCACCAGTCCCGCTGCACACGAAACGCCAGCATGCGCGTATTGGCACGTGCCACCGGGTAGGCCGGCAGCAATGGCGGATGCGGGTAGCGCTCGTCGAGATACTCCAGAATCACCATGGAGTCATAAAGGGCAAGGTCGCGATCCACCAGGGTCGGTACCGTGCAATAGGGATTGGCTTCAGCAAGATGATCGGGACACTCGCCGCTCACCACATCAATTATATCGGCCACAACATCCTTTTCAGCCAAAACCAGACGCACACGATGTGAGTACTGGCAAACCGGATCCGAATAACAACCCAGCCTGTTAACAACAGCCATGGCTAACCTCCTTAAGCCCATATCCTGTTTAAAGGCAAAGGCCGGACGACTCCGGCCTGCCTGCAGTAATGCTACTGCTAAAAACGCAAACGCACGCGCCCCGTGGGGAACGCGTGCGCAAGGCAGTGACAGTGCAGGACTGTCCTGTCTTTTGCTTACTTCACATCTTTCCAGTACTCACGCTTGAGCAGGTAGGCAAAGATGAAGAAGACCACCAGGAACAGCAGTACGTAGGTACCGATGCGCTGGCTCTTGAGCTTGACCGGGTTGGCCGAGTACTCAAGGAAAGCCACCAGGTTCTTGATGGTCTCGTCGAATTCCTGCTCGGTCATGCTGCCGGTACCCTTCTGCACCACCAGCTCGTCACAGGATTCTTCGGTAACCGGCACACCGGTCAGCGGGTCGATGACCTTCTTGCCGCCTTCCATCATGGGTACCTGTTTGCAATCGATCACCTGGTTGCCCTGCAGGGCGACCAGCACGTTGGGCATGCCCACGTTGTCGAAGAGCTTGTTGTTGGCTCCCAGCGGACGGGACGTATCCTCATAGAAGGTACGCAGGTAGGTGTACAGCCAGTCGGCTCCACGCACACGGGCCACCAGGGTCAGGTCGGGCGGAACCACGCCAAACCACTGCTTGGCCTTCTCGTCCGTCATGGACGTGCGCATGTGGTCGCCGATCTTGGCATCGGTGAACACGATGTTTTCCATCATGGCTTCTTCACTGATGCCCAGGTCGGTGGCGACACGCTCGTAACGCTGGAACTTCATGCCGTGGCAGCCCAGGCAGTAGTTGGCGAAGGTTTTCAGACCATCCTGCATCGCGGCCTTGTCCCTCAGGTCGATATCGACCTTGTCCAGAGGATAGGCCGCATGGCCAAACAGCGGCAATGCAGAGACCAGTAGTGTTGCAATAATCTTTTTCATTAGCCTGTCACCCTTTCAGGAACCGGTTTGGTTTTCTCCATTCTGGTGTAGAAAGGCATCAGAATGAAGTACGCAAAGTAAAGCACGGTACAGACGCGCGACAGCAGAGTGAACTCGGGAGTCGGCGGCAGCACGCCCATTACGCCCAGGATGACGAAGGAGATGCAGAAGATCCACAGCCAGATTTTGCTCAGCCAGCCCTTGTAGCGCATGGAGCGCACGGGACTGCGATCCAGCCAGGGCAGGACAAACAGCAGGGCGATGGACGCACCCATGGCGATCACACCCATCAGCTTGTCAGGCACTGCGCGCAGGATGGCGTAGAACGGGGTGAAGTACCAGACCGGAGCGATATGTTCCGGAGTCTTCAGGCCGTCAGCCTGCTCGAAGTTCGGACGTTCCAGGAAGTAGCCGCCAAATTCGGGCATGAAGAACACCACGAAGCAGAACACGAACAGGAACACCACCACGCCGACAATGTCCTTGACGGTGTAGTAGGGGTGGAAGGGAATACCATCCAGCGGAATGCCGTTCTCGTCCTTCAGCTTCTTGATGTCCACGCCGTCGGGGTTGTTGGAGCCGACTTCGTGCAGCGCGATGATGTGCAGCACGACCAGCGCCAGCAGGACGATCGGCAGGGCCACCACGTGCAGGGCGAAGAAGCGGTTCAGGGTGATGCCGGAAATCAGGTAGTCACCACGGATCCACTCGGTCAGGTCGGCACCGATCACCGGAATGGCACCAAACAGGGAGATGATCACCTGGGCACCCCAGTAGGACATCTGGCCCCATGGCAGCAGGTAGCCCATGAAGGCTTCGGCCATCAGTGCCAGGTAGATCAGCATACCGAAGATCCACACCAGCTCGCGCGGCTTCTGGTACGAACCGTACAGCAGGCCACGGAACATGTGCAGATAGACCACCACGAAGAAGGCGGATGCACCGGTGGAGTGCAGATAGCGCAGGATCCAGCCGTACTCGACATCACGCATGATGTACTCGACGGAAGCGAACGCGCCCTCGGCGGAAGGCTCGTAGCTCATGGTCAGCCAGACGCCGGTCAGGATCTGGTTGACCAGGACCAGCAGCGCCAGGGAGCCGAAGAAGTAATAGAAGTTGAAGTTCTTAGGTGCGTAGTACTTGGACAGATGGTCTTCCCACATCTTGGTTGCGGGGAAGCGGGCATCTACCCATTCCATGAACTTGCTCATCAGGCAGTCTCCTCATCCACACCGATAATGACCACTTCGTCCGTTTCATAGGCGTGTGGTGGAATCGGCAGGTTCAAAGGTGCTGGCTGCGCCTTGTATACGCGACCGGCCAGATCGTAGCGGGAGCCGTGACAGGCGCAGAAGTAACCGCCCAGCCACTCGGGACCCAGGTCGGCAGGAGCCACTTCCGGACGGAAGGTGGGTGCGCAACCCAGGTGGGTACAGATTCCCAGAACGATCAGAACCTCGGGACGAACCGCGCGATGCTTGGGATCAACGTATTCCGGCTGATCGGAATCCCTGGACTCCGGGTCGGCCAGCTTGGGCTCGAGCTTGTCCAGCCCTTCCATGATCTCAGGAGTGCGATGCACCACGAAAACGGGCTGACCGCGCCACTCAGCAACAACCTGCTGGCCCGGCTCCACCTTACTGATGTTGATTCGCACTGGTGCGCCCGCAGCCTTGGCCTTTGCGCTGGGCCACCAGGACCCCACAAACGGGACAGCAGCACCGACGGTTCCTGCAGCGCCCACCACACTGGTAGCCGCAATCAGGAAGCGACGCCGGCCCACATTCACGCCGTCATTGCTCATTAAGTTGTCTCCCATCAGCTTGTCTGGCTTGTGAACAAGCCTTGTAGTCAGAAAAAACCAAATGTTTTTTCAATTGCACGAATACTAAAGAAAAGCCACCCAATTGACAAGATTATCCATCCTGTCCGCCTGCCGTTTCCAGTGTTGAATCGGCTACAGTTGCGTCAGGTCAAATTGGCTTGCCGCTTTCCCCAGTTCGAAAAAAAACGCCCGTCCGATAGCGGAGCGGGCGTTTTTGAAACCAACGCAGGCAGCGTGTTAACGCTTGGAGAACTGCGGACGCTTGCGCGCCTTGCGCAGACCCACCTTCTTGCGTTCAACAGCACGCGCATCACGGGTAACGAAACCTGCCTTGCGCAGCTCGCCACGCAGGGTTTCATCGTACTCCATCAGGGCGCGGGTAATGCCGTGACGAATTGCCCCAGCCTGACCCGTGGTACCACCACCGGTGACGGTGATGTACACGTCGAACTTCTCGGTGCTCTCGGTCAGTTCCAGCGGCTGGCGAACCATCATGCGGGCGGTTTCACGGCCGAAGAACTCTTCCAGGCTGCGGTTGTTGATGGAAATGCTGCCAGTGCCCGGGCGCAGGAATACGCGGGCGGTTGCAGTCTTGCGACGGCCTGTGCCGTAATTTTGATTTGCGGACATGATCTGTGCTTCCCGTTAAATCTTCAGTTCTTGGGGCTGCTGTGCAGCGTGCGGATGCGCGGTACCGGCATAGACTTTCAGCTTGCGGTACATGTCGCGCCCCAGTGGTCCCTTGGGCAGCATGCCCTTCACGGCACCTTCAATTGCACGCTCTGGAGCACGGGCAATCAGCTTCTCGAAGCTGATTTCCTTGATGCCACCTGGGTAGCCGGTGTGGGAATAGTAGATCTTGTCGGTGGCTTTCTTGCCGGTTACACGTACTTTCTCGGCGTTGATGATCACGATGTAGTCACCGGTATCAACGTGCGGAGTGTACTCAGGCTTGTGCTTGCCGCGCAGGCGACGTGCCACTTCAGTTGCCAAACGACCCAAGGTCTGGCCTTCCGCGTCGATCACGTACCAGTCGCGCTGTACTGTTTCTGGTTTTGCACTAAAAGTTTTCATTGATTAAAGGCCTCAGGACCGCCTTCATTCCGGCGGCAATTCCTAATGAACAATCCGATTCTTGGCTGACAACACCTGGATGGCGCGACTTTCGTGGGGGCTCGGGTCTCGCACCCGCCTGGTACTGTCCGGCGGAAGTAGCATCATTCCGCCTGTTCTTTTCGCCCGGCTAGGCTGACCGGAAAAAGAGTCGGACAATTATGCCCACCCACACAAAAATTGCAACCTCGATTGTATTTCCCTGCAATCCGTGCCTGCCGCAGCCTCCCAGGCCCGTTTTGCGTGACAGCCCCGCTGTCGGTTAAAATGGGGGCTTTGCAGCCGGCAACTTCCTGACCTACCCGTACCGAACAGGACTGCCGCAGCTGCCGTCAGGTGTCCACCCGGAGCACAGCATGCACTTTCCACAGCTTTTTTCCGCCCTGCGCCAGAGCTTTGCGGACGGCTATACCTTCAATTCCTTTCGCGGCGACCTCAGCGCCGGCCTCACCGTCGGCATCATCGCCATTCCGCTGGCCATGGCGCTGGCCATCGCCGTGGGCGCAGCCCCGCAGCACGGTCTCTACACCACGCTGATCGCCGGCTCGCTGATCGCGCTGACCGGCGGTTCCCGTTTCAACGTCTCCGGCCCCACTGCCGCCTTCGTGGTCATCCTGCTGCCCATCACCCAGAACTTCGGTCTTGGCGGGTTGCTGCTGTGCACCCTGATGGCCGGCCTCATCCTGATCAGCATGGGAGTCCTGCGCGCCGGTGCGCTGCTGCAATACATTCCCTATCCGGTGGTGCTGGGCTTTACCGCAGGCATCGGCGTGGTGATCGCCACCCTGCAGGTTCCGGATGCGTTCGGTCTGGGTGACATCGGAACCGCCAACAACTACATCGAGCGGGTACAGGTGATCGTCAGTGCACTGCCGCGCATCAGCCTGGGCGACACCCTGGTGGCCGCCCTGACCCTGAGCACACTGATCATCTGGCCCAAGCTGTTTCCGAAGATCCCCGGCCACCTGATCGCCCTGACCCTGGGCACCCTGCTGGGCCTGACGTTCGCCTATGCCGGTATCGAGGTCGCCACCCTGGGAGACCGCTTCAGCTACGAAGTGGACGGCATCAGCCACCCCGGCATTCCGCCGTTCCTGCCCGACTTCATTCCGCCCTGGCTGCTGCCGGGGCCGGATGGCCAGCCCCTGGTGTTGAGCTTTGAACTGATTCGCCAGCTGCTGGCCCCCGCCTTTGCCATTGCTGCCCTGGGCGCCATCGAATCCCTGCTCTGCGCGGTGATTGCCGACGGCATGGCCGGCACCCGTCACGATCCCAACGGTGAACTGCTGGGCCAGGGCATCGGCAACCTGGTGGCGCCATTCTTTGGTGGCATCACCGCAACCGCAGCCATTGCCCGCAGTGCGGCCAACGTGCGCGCCGGTGCCTTCTCGCCCGTTGCCGGCATCATTCATGCCGCCGTGGTGCTGCTGGCGATCCTGGTGCTGGCCCCCATCTTCAGCCACCTGCCCATGGCGGCACTGGCCGCCATGCTGCTGATGGTGGCCTGGAACATGAGCGAACCCAAGCACGTGTTCCAGACGCTGCGCATCGCCCCGCGCAATGACGTGCTGGTGCTGCTCACCTGCCTGATCCTCACCGTGCTGTTCGACATGGTGCTGGCGGTCGGCGTAGGCCTGCTGCTGGCCGCCGGCCTGTTCATCAAGAGCATGAGCGACTGGACCGACACTGCCACGGTCGACCTCAAGCAGGTCAGCGAGCTGCAGGATCTGCCCGACTCGGTGGTCCTGTATGCCATCAACGGACCGCTGTTCTTTGCCGCTGCCGAAAAGGCTCTGAGTACCCTGCGCCGCTTCAGTGCCGGCCTGCAGATCGTCATCATCGACATGCGTGCCGTACCGATGCTGGACATGACCGCACTGGCCGCGATGGCCGGTGTGATTGCCGACTATCACAAGCAGGGCATCGGCATCATTTTCATGGGCGCCTCGCCACGGGTGCGCCGCAAGATGCGCCGGGCCGGCATCCGCATGCAGAAAAACCTGCTGTCCAGCGTCAGCTCGCCCGCCCTGGCCCATGCCCGCGCCCTGGACTGGCTGGAAGAGCGCGGCATCGGCATCGCGCCACCGGCCGACAGCCCGGCCGATCCCACCGAGGATCCGCGCCCGGCCGGCACAGAGGACGCCGAGGCAGCATCCACACAGGAGTCACCTGAACCATGAATCGCCATAACTCACGACCCATCGTGCTGTGCCTGTCCGGACATGACCCCATCGGGGGTGCCGGCCTGCAGGCCGATATCGAGGCCATTGCCGCACAGCATTGTCATGCGGCTCCGGCAATCACCGCACTGACCATCCAGGACACGGTCAACGTCAGCGACTTTCGTGTACTGGATCACGACTGGATCGTGGCCCAGGCCCGCGCCATCCTCAATGACGTACCCGTGGCGGCCATCAAGCTGGGCATGCTCGGCTCCAGTGAAATGGTGCGTACCGCCTGCGAGGTGATCCACATGGCCTCCGGCGCGCCGGTGGTCTGCGATCCGGTGCTGCGTGCCGAAGGAGGCGGTTCGCTGGGCGAAGGCGATGTCGGCTACACCCTGCGCGAAGAGCTGCTGCCACTGGCGCTGATGGTCACCCCCAACCTGCCGGAAGCGCAAATCCTTGCCGGACTGCCCGATGGCAGTGCCGACGACTGCGCCGAAGTCCTGCTCAAGCACTGCAGGAACCTGCTGATCACCGGTGGTCACGGCCCGGAAAACGAGCTGCATAACCGCCTGTACCTGGCCGATGGCAGCCGTCACACCATCACCCAGCAGCGCCTGCCCGGCAAGTACCATGGCTCCGGCTGCACTTTGGCCAGCACACTCGCGGCACGCATCGCCCTTGGCGAAGAGCTGACCAGCGCGGTGCGCTCGGCGCTGGACTACACCTGGCGCAGTCTGCGCGATGCCGAAGCGCCCGGCAAAGGCCAGTACATCCCCAGACGCTTTCCGCTCGGCTGAGCCCGCATAGTCGGCTGCCTGCCGGCTGCGTCAATACGACTCCTTGTCCGTTCCCGCTGTCGACATACCATGTAGAGAGCGGCCGGTCGCTGCACATGGCTACCGGTTACCCGTCCCGTGCAGGCCAAGCGGGTCGCGCTCAGCACACCCGACTGCTGCCTGCCAATCACGAGGAATCATCCATGCAACGCCGAACCCTTCTCAAAGGTGCCGGGCTGGCAATGGCCGGCGCCGCATTGCCCGGCCTGGCACTGGCCAGCGACAAAGCCTTGGCCAAAGCCGATACCAACCCCCTGGACAACGAGCTGGATAAATATCCGCGTTGCGTCATCTGCAACATGGACCGCCGTCAGTTCCACTTTTCCCGCCACCTGTTGCACTACGCCGACGGCATCGCCGAAGGCACCTGCTCGATCAACTGCACCAGCGAATGCATGGTGCGTGAGCGCAGACGTGGTTTCACTGCCATCTATGGCGCGGACTTCGGTACCCCCGGCGAGCCCAAGCCCATGGTTGAGGTATCAGCGGCCACCTACCTGATTGGCGCCAGCCTGCGCCCGGTGATGAGTCCGGTCAGCAAGTATGTGTTTGCCCGCCAGGCCGATGCGGAAGCGGTCATGGCCGAATCCGGCGGACGACTGGCCAGCTTTGAGGAGGCGGTAGCCGCCTCGCTGGAGGACTATGCCAGAATGGTCAACCAGCGCTATCGCGAAGACCGCGCCGAAGCCGCCTCCAAAGGCTAGGGATCACAATCCACCCGTTGGGCATGCCTGAAAAAGTCGGGAACGGTTCGTTCCCGACACCCGCTGGTGTAAGGTTGTCCTTCCGGTTTTAGCCTGGACTCATCCGATGCACAGCGACTTTCTTTACGGCCTGTACCCGATCACCGACAGCAGCCTGCTGGCCGATGGCCGCCTGCTGCCCTTTTGCGAGGCAGCCCTGCGCGGCGGAGCGCGCATCCTGCAGTACCGTGACAAGAGCGGTGATGTGGAAAAGCGCCTACGTGAAGCCGGCGAACTGCGCAACCTGTGCGAAAAACACAACGCGCGGCTGATCATCAACGACGATCTGGCACTGGCCGAACGGTTTGGTTGCGACCTGCATCTGGGTCAGGAAGACGGCAGCCTCGTCGAAGCCCGTCAGCGGCTCGGCAGCCATGCCATCATTGGTGCCACCTGCCATCACCATCTGCATCTGGCCCGGCAGGCCGTGGAGCAGAACGCCAGCTATGTCGCTTTCGGTCGTTTCCATGGTTCACAAACCAAGCCCGGCGAGGTGCTGGCCGACACAAGCCTATTGCAACAGGCACAACCGCTGGGCCGGCCGATTGTTGCCATTGGCGGCATCACCCTTGATAACGCACAGCCCTTGATTGCCGCCGGAGCTGCTATGATAGCCGTCATTCATGCGCTGTTTGCCGCCCCCTCGCCCGCCGAGGTGGAGCGCCGTGCCAGCGCCTTCACCCTGTTGTTTTCTTGATTCCAGGAGCCATTCATGTCCCGTTCCGCCACCCTGTTTGAAAATGCCCAGCAACATATCCCCGGCGGCGTCAACTCGCCGGTTCGCGCCTTTGCCGGTGTCGGCGGCACGCCGCTGTTCTTCAAGCACGCCGAGGGCGCCTATGTGGTGGACGAGGACGACAAGCGCTATGTGGACTACATCGGCTCCTGGGGTCCGATGATCCTTGGTCACGGTCATCCCGAGGTACTGGATGCCGTACGCAACCAGTTGCAACACGGCCTGTCCTACGGTGCGCCGACCGCACTGGAAGTGGAAATGGCTGATCTGGTCAGCCAGCTGGTGCCCTCCCTGGAAATGATGCGCATGGTCAGCTCCGGTACCGAAGCCACCATGAGCGCCATTCGCCTGGCCCGCGGCTACACCGGCCGCGACAGCATCATCAAGTTCGAAGGCTGCTACCACGGCCACTCCGACAGCCTGCTGGTCAAGGCCGGCTCCGGCGCACTGACCCTGGGCGTGCCCAGCTCGCCGGGTGTGCCTGCAGCGTTTGCCCAGCACACCATCACCCTGCCCTACAACGATCTGGCAGCGGTCGAACAGTGCCTGAAAGAGAAAGGCGAGGAAATCGCCTGCATCATCATCGAGCCGGTGGCCGGCAACATGAACTGCATCCCGCCCGTGGAGGGCTTCCACCAGGGCCTGCGCAAGCTGTGCGATGAACACGGCGTGGTACTGATCTTTGACGAGGTGATGACCGGCTTCCGTGTTTCCCTCGGCGGCGCCCAGGGCCACTACGGCATCACCCCGGACCTGTCCACCTTCGGCAAGGTGATTGGCGGCGGCATGCCGGTCGGCTGCTTCGGCGGTAAAAAAGAAATCATGTCGCACATCGCGCCGCTTGGCCCCGTGTATCAGGCAGGCACACTATCCGGCAACCCGCTGGCCATGGCTGCCGGTCTGGCCACGCTGAAGCTGGTCAGCCAGCCGGGCTTCCATGACAAGCTGGATAGCTACGCCAAGCGCCTGCTGGCCGGCCTGCAGGAGCGCGCCGACGCTGCCGGCATCCCGTTCACCACCACCCAAGTGGGTGGCATGTTCGGCCTGTTCTTCACCGACAACAAGGACATCCGCAACTTCGAGGATGCGGTTGCCTGTGATGTGGAGCGTTTCAAGAAGTTCTTCCACCTGATGCTGGATGGCGGCGTCTATCTGGCACCGAGCGCCTTCGAGGCCGGCTTCGTGTCTGCCGCCATGGGCGATACCGAGCTGCAGATCACCCTGGATGCCGCCGAAAAGGCATTCAAGGCGCTGGCCTGACAACGGATGCCGGGCGTGCCGGACACAGCGCACGCCCGGTTTTACTCCAGCCTCATAGTGTGCGAATGAATTCGCACCTACAGAGCGCACATGCAAAAAAACCTCTGTGCGAAGGGGCTTGTCCCTGAGAAAACGCGCATCCCCTTTCGGGGCAAGCCCACTCCTGTAAAACACCTATTTCTTGCGTGGGGGGGCGCCTGCACGAACGGGGCATGCTGCCATCCGCGTAGGTGCGAATTCATTCGCACAAAACCATCACCCACAAAACTCACGCCACAACCGTACCCATGGCGATGCCTGAACGAGCCCCCGCCCGGCCGGCCGGAAGCCATCATTTTCATCGGCTATCTGAACAAGGCTTGAATCGTTCCCAGATTAGACAGCCCCTGCCTTGCCCGCTCCCGATAAAGCTGACTTAATCGCCTAACCCATTATTTTTGAAGCTTCTGAAACCCATCGGCCACACCCGCTGCCAGCTGGCTTGCCAGATCTCGACAGCATCCCGTATCGCAAACCCTCACCGCCAAAACCTCAGAGCTTCCGACGACCCATCGGAGTGCCCATGAACACCGCAACACAACCCGTCCCCATCGTTGAACTGCCCTACGCCGACTGGCAGTTTGCCGCGCCCGACAACAGCACACTGACCGACCAGCTGGAACAGGGCCAGGTGCTTTGCTTCCCGCAGCTGGCCTTCGCGCTGAGCGAACAGGAGCAGGCCTTGCTGGCCCCGGAGCTGGTCGACCCCAAGCGCAAGAACATCAGCTTCAATGTCGACAGGGATCACATCAACGGCGTGGCCGACCCGGCCAATGAAGCTGTGGTTCGTGCCCTGCTCGAGCGCTATTACCAGGCCACCCGCAATCTGGTGGGAACCCTGCTGCCCGAATACAAGGGCAAGCTGCTGGAGCCGGTCAACAGCCTGCGCGTACATGAAATCAGCCAGTGGCAGGGCAAGAGCTCCTGGCGCAAGGACGACACCCGCCTGCACGTGGACGCCTTTCCCTCGCGCCCCATTCACGGCCAGCGCATCATCCGTGTGTTCCACAACATCAACCCCCATGGCGTACCCCGTGTGTGGCGGGTCGGTGAACCCTTCGAGCAACTGGCCGAGCGTCTGCTGCCACGCCTCAAGCCCTATTCCGGACTGTCCAGCAGCCTGCAGGCCGCACTGAAGATCACCAAAAGCAGGCGCAGCCACTACGACCACCTGATGCTGGGTCTGCACGATGCCATGAAGGCCGACATGGACTACCAGAGCCACGGCCGGCAATGGTCGGTGGACTTCCAGCCCGGAACCACCTGGATGGTGTTCTCGGACCAGACCCCGCATGCCGCCATGAGTGGCCAGTACATGCTGGAACAGACCTTCCTGCTGGATGTGGAAAGCCAGAAAACCCGCAGCTGTCGCCGCTGCGGGTACTGGAGCGTCTCAAGGGGCAGCCGCTGCTGTGAGGACATGGGAGCACGGGCGGTTTTATCCAGAATCAAGACTGCCTGCCAAAAACGTAAAGCCTCTGTAAACGCCCTGAGCAGGCATACGACCAAAGTCTTACAATAGGCATCTTCCAACCGGAGGTGCATCATGAAAAAGACCATCTATGGACTTGTCGCGCTATCGCTGGCCGCCTGGCTGCTGCCGGTGATCGCGCTGATACCGGAATGGGATGTATGGGTCTGGCGCAAACAGCTGATCTACTGGACCGGCCTGGCATCCTTTCTGCTGATGACACTGGTCATGCTGCTGGCCATCCGCCCGCGCTGGCTGGAAAGGCCGCTGGGCGGGCTGGACAAGATGTACCACCTGCACAAGTGGGCCGGCATTACCGCAACCGGACTGGTAGTGGCCCACTATCTCCTCAAGCTGGCCAAAAGCCCGATGCTGACGCTGTTTGCCGAGCCCGAGAAAGGACAGCGCATCAAGACGTTCCTTGAGGTTTTCCGCCACCCGGCCAAGGACCTCGGTGAGTGGTCGTTCTGGATCCTCATCATCATGATCCTGCTTGCCCTGTGGCACCGCTTTCCCTACCACATCTGGCGCTATGCGCACAAAGCACTGGCCGTGCTCTATCTGGTGGTGGTTTTCCACGGCATCGTGCTGACTCCGGCGGAATGGTGGCTGCAACCGGCCGGCGTGTTGCTTGCCATCGCTTCGATACTTGGCAGCTATTGTGCGTATCTGTCACTGACCGGCGGCATCGGCCGGGAAAACACCCACACCGGCAAGGTGCTGGCCATCCGCGAACTGCTGGCCGGCACCTTTGAGATGGTCTGCCAGCTGGACCGCAGCTGGCGGCATCGCCCCGGCCAGTTCGCCTTCGTCACCTTTGACCGCCTGGAAGGGCCGCACCCCTTCACCATCGCCAGTGCCGACCAGAAGGACGGCCAGCTCCGCTTTGCCATCAAGGATCTGGGCGACTACACCAAAAAGCTGGAACAACGCATCCGCATCGGCCAGCCGGTGCGCGTGGAAGGTCCCTACGGATGCTTTGATACCCCGACACCCGAAGATGGCCACCAGCAGTTCTGGATTGCAGCCGGCATTGGCGTGACACCTTTCATTGCCTGGCTGGAAGGTCTGCAGGACGAACCCGCATCGGCACCCAATGTCAGCCTGTACTACTGCGTGAACAATGAGCAGGAAGCGGTGTTTGCCCAGCGGCTGGAGCAGCTATGCGAGCACCTGCCCAATATCCGCCTGCATATCCACCTCAGCGAACGCGACGGTCACCTGACAGCCGATCAGCTGTTTGCCGGCGCAGACAAGGATGCCAGGGTCTGGTTCTGCGGGCCTACCGCCTTTTCCGACAGCCTCAAGGAAGGCATGCAACGGCTGGGCATGGATCCAGCCAACCTCCACCAGGAACTGTTCCAGATGCGTTAAATCTCCCAGAGTGCTTGCACTCACTTGCTACAGGCAGGCACCCGGTCACCACCCTGCAGGCGGTTCAGCTGCTCCCAGCTACCCACGTGGCAGTTGGCCGGCCGGCTGGCGGGCATGCACCATTGGCTATAACTGCCAACCTGCCGGCTTTGCAGGCATCGCTCGAACTGGTCGATCTGCAGATACCTGGGAGGCAGTGCCGAGGCGGATTGCCGACTGTCGACAGCGCAGCCGGCAAGGGTGACCACTGCGGTGGCAATCCCGGCGGCAAGACCGGAATGGAAGCGTTTTTTCATGAACATCCTCCGCTGGTATAGGCATGGCAAGCACCCGGCACTATGCCCCGTCGCACCACTGCCGACAAGGACGATCAATACCGGATTGATTTTCTCGGGATACCGCCGCGCCTGATTCAGCTCCAGCTCAAATGCTGCGATCCAGTCCCTGCTGCCAGAAGGCGATTTCCAACCGGATGGCATCGCGAAAAATCGTGACCAGCTCCTCGAAGCGGCGCGGCGTCACTTCGGCCAGACGCCCATCGAGCCAGGCCTCTTCGGCACGGCGGGCAGCCTGGAAGCCGTCACTCTCGTACATCCTGATCCAGGCTTCGTAGGGGTTGTCATCACCGCGCACCGTTTCGGTACGGGAGTTGATCCAGTCCGCAACCACCGCATAGCCCACCAGACAGGGCGCCAGCGCCACATGCATGTCGAGCAGATCACCACGGTTGCCGGTGTCCAGCACATAACGGGTATAAGCCATGGTGGCACGCGCCTCCGGTAGCGCGGTCAGCTCCTCTTCACTGATGCCCCACTCGCGGCAGTAGTCCACATGCAGCCCCAGCTCAAGGTCGATGATGGTTTTCAGACCGTCCAGGCTGTGGCGCAGCTCGGCGATGTTGCGGCTCTTGTAGGTGGCCAGCGCATAGGCACGGCCAAAGTGGATCAGGAACAGATAGTCCTGCTTCAGGTAGTGGCGAAAGCTGTCCTGTTCGAGGGTGCCCTCGCTCAGCTGGCGCACGAATTCGTGCTCGATATAGGCGCGCCACTCGTCGTGGCAGGCAGCGGTCAGATCAGCAAAAGAGTAACTCATGGTACCTCCGGTCATGAAAACGATCCGGAGAACAGGCGGGTATCGGCAGAAAAGCCCGGAAGGATGGCTACGAGTACGTAGAAGAGAATCCGGGCCACCGCTTGATTCCTACGCCGGTACGAACCGGATCAGGTTCAACAGGACCAGCGCTCGGGTTCATCCCCTGCGCCATCTCAGCCGGAATCACCGGCACCCTGTCAAGCAAGTGGCATCGAGTGTATCAGATACACGGAAGGTTACCATCCAGATGGAAACGTCTCTATAAGAAAGCGAGCGGCCGAACTTCTACTGGCTTGTAAATTGCGTACTTCGGAGGGTTCTGGCTTCTCTCCATTGATCAGTCTTGAAATCAAATTGTTCGAATAGCCCCGCTTCGCCAAGTGTGCTCGACTATTCTTCTCGGAGTAAGCGGGTCCTGCAATATTACAATCGATAAGAAAAATGCCTGCGGATAGCAAAGCCATGGTGATGGCTGCAATCTTCATTTACTTGGCTAACGCCGCATTCAGCGGCTTGTCCGCTGCAATGCTTTGTTATGCATAAATTGCAATAGGTAGGACTTGAATTGCGGGCCCTTTAATTTCCAATTTTAACTCTGGAATATCAAAGCCCTGCTCACTTCCCAAAGAACTTAAATGCTCCAGTGCTTCAAGCATTAAAGTTGATGGCATTTTGCTAAGTGCTGTTTTTCTAAGTAGGTTGATAGAATCTGACGAGTCATTAACGCTTTTAATAACCTTTCCAATTATCTTAAACTGGCCGTCTACCAAATCAGACATCAGTGGATCATTAAGAAAACCTGTCTCGACGGTTACAACAGCTGTGTAACCAGCTTCCAAACTGGCTGAGCTCAGATCAATAGTGCTCCCAGCCTTCAATGCATCCGAAAATCGAACCATTTGTTGCTTAATTTTCTGATTTTCAGAGATCTGATTACGAGCGCCTTTCTTCGGCTGCGGTTTGTCTTCAAATGTCTCTGCCATATCCATCATTTCAGCAAGACTATCTATGGTCTCTACAATTGGATTTCTTTTGAGAAAACCTTCAAATTCCACAAAATCACCGGCCTGAGGGAGTTCTTCATGTGATTCTTTGAGGTACCCCTTTTCTAAAAGAAGATTCCTCAATTGAAAAAATAAAGATGCCGGAGTGTGAACTCTTTCTTGAGATGATGTATGTGTTTCTTCTGTTCCCGTAGTCTTTTCTTTTGAACCCGAAAGGTCTATTTTCAGAAGTGTAGAGAAAGCTTCGCTCAACCCAAAGCCAGCGGAAACCTTTTCATCATTAGTATTCTTATTTGACGAGGAATCACTAACAGTAGTTACCGTACTTATTCCTCCCTGCAGCATTGCCAGCAAATCAAAAACGAGCTTTTGATTCAAATATACAGGGACTATCAATCTATCTATAAAATTTCCTTTTGTGCATAACGTACAGCTAATAAGCAGCGCGCGCAAGCGCGTCTGGCTCGCATTTTTTGCGGGCGTAATTTAGCGCCTTGTTATGCTCTTTTATTAAGTCCTTCGAGAACGAATCTTTTAATAACCATGCTACCTCTGCGATATAGATGGGTAAAGATAGAACCACTGCTGCGATGGGGCTAGCCTTGGCTATCGCGGAAAGTGGCGACGCTGTGTACCAAAACATATAAAGCAGGCACAAGAGGAGAAACATTATGAAGTAAGCATGTGATCGGACTACTTCATATGTTACGGAAGCCAAACTCATCCGCAGAGTACGGATCTTCTTTATTCTTTTTAACCTCCTGCCCTTGAGCAGACTCCTCGATAGCTCCATCCCAAATTTACCTACTGGCTTGACTCCCAGCGCTACAAGAATGAAAAACACTCCAGTGAACCACCACGCCGGATCTGCCAAGTTTAAGAGTATTGTTTCCATGATGAAACCTATTGAGACCTTTTAGAGCATAACATGTATTAGACCGCCTTCTACATAAGCCAATTATCGTGAAGGCGGTATAACCCGATAGGCCTATTCTTAAAATCAGGATTAGAGCACAGGAATCAACAGGTTACAAGACACTACATTTTGATAATCTTTTTTCGCTTGACCTGCCTGTTTTTACTGGCAGACTACTGGACACCCATCCAGCAAAAGGAATTTGCTATGCGCCAGCCCTCAACACCCCCACCCAGGCTACGCGAACAGTTGCACGCAGTCATGCGCACCAAACATTACAGCCTGCGTACCGAAAAAACCTACTGGTACTGGACTCGATACTTCATACGCTTCCATCGACTGCGCCACCCGCGCGACATGGCCGAACCTGAAGTCGCCCAGTTTCTAACCTGGCTGGCTACAAACAAAAATGTGGCAGCGGCCACTCAAAATCAGGCACTCAATGCACTGGTCTTCCTTTACAAGCAGGTTTTACAACAGCCTTTGCAGCAAATTGATGGAATTTCTCGTGCCAAGAAACCCCGCAAGCTTCCAGTAGTTCTCTCCCATCAAGAAGCCATGCTGGTGATCAGCAAGTTGCCACCCCCTCACCGTCTGATCGCATCCCTCATGTATGGAGCCGGTCTACGTGTGAGTGAAGCGTGCCGTTTACGGATTCAGGATGTGGACTTTAGCCTGCACAGGCTGCTGATACGCAGCAGCAAAGGCAGCAAGGATCGCACAACCCTGCTGCCCCGGACATTGTTCACGGTGTTGCAGGAGTTGATCGCGCAGCGGACACACCAGCATGCCGGCCAGCACATCACGCCTGTACCGGTATCCTTACCTTATGCGCTAGCCCGAAAATATCCCAATGCGGGTTTGGCGTTGGCCTGGCAATGGTTGTTTCCTTCCGAGAGCCTGTGCCAAGACGATAATGGCCAGTGGGTGCGCCATCATCTGCATATTTCTGCTGTGCAAAAAGCGGTTAAAAAAGCCATCACAGAAGCTGGCATACACAAGGCCGCTTCCTGCCACAGCTTTCGACACAGTTTTGCAACTCAGCTTCTGCATCAAGGTACCGATATCCGTACCGTACAAGAGCTGCTTGGACATACCGATTTAAACACGACCAAAATTTACACTCATGTGCTGGGGCAGGACTTCGCAGGAGTCCGCAGCCCGCTGGGTTGAGCATGCCAGATACAGCGTCTTCTTGTGCCTGCCACTTTTCACACACCCTGCGTGAGCATCGAAGCCGTAGCCAAATCCACACCAAAACCAACGCTATGGATTCTGCGATTTTGCTAACGCAAAACACAAAATGACCAGTGGGTGTAAATAGCCAACAACAAGCACCGTCACCAACGAGCAAACACGCGACAGCAGCCCGGCACAGCCGGGCCACCCCCGTCAAAAACGGCGCGGTGTATCAGTAGGCAGGGTGAGGCCGGAGCAAAGCCTCAGCACCTGTGACGAAGCTCGCTTCGGCGCGGGTGCGTAGCTTTGCGCAGCGCCTCACCCTGCCTGCAACACCGGAGCTACAACAAATCAACACCGAAGCCAAAACACCATGGATTCTGCGATTTTACTCACGCAAAACGCAGAATGACGGAGCAATGCTGTTTCGGCCGAGATCACCCGATCAAGTCGGGTGATGACGGGCTTGGGTGCGAGAAGCAGTCCAGCATTACACCTGCTTGTAGATAATCGACCCTTCCTCGCGGAAGCGCTCGGACTGCTCCCTGAAACCCGCCTCAATGGCCTTCTGCTCATCGGTCAGCCCCCTTTCCGCCGCATACTCGCGCACTTCCTGGGTGATCTTCATCGAGCAGAACTTGGGTCCGCACATGGAGCAGAAGTGCGCGACCTTGCCGGACTCCTTGGGCATGGTTTCATCGTGGAAGGCGCGTGCTGTATCCGGGTCAAGGCCCAGGTTGAACTGGTCTTCCCAGCGGAACTCGAAACGCGCCTTGGACAAGGCATCGTCACGGATTTGCGCACCCGGATGACCCTTGGCCAGATCCGCTGCATGGGCGGCGATCTTGTAGGTGATGATGCCGGTCTTTACGTCATCCTTGTCGGGCAGACCCAGGTGCTCCTTGGGCGTGACGTAGCAGAGCATGGCCGTGCCGTACCAGCCGATCATTGCCGCACCGATGCCGGAGGTGATGTGGTCATAGCCGGGGGCAATGTCGGTGACCAGCGGGCCGAGTGTGTAGAACGGTGCCTCACCGCACTCAGTCAGCTGCTTGTCCATGTTCTCCTTGATCATGTGCATGGGCACATGGCCGGGGCCTTCGATGATGGTTTGCACATCATGCTGCCACGCAACCTTGGTCAGCTCTCCCAGGGTCTCCAGCTCGGCGAACTGGGCGGCATCGTTGGCATCGGCCACCGAGCCGGGACGCAGACCGTCGCCCAGCGAGAAGGACACGTCGTAGGCCTTCATGATTTCGCAGATTTCCTCGAAATGCGTATAGAGGAAACTCTCCTTGTGGTGCGCCAGGCACCACTTGGCCATGATCGAACCGCCACGGGAGACGATACCGGTCACCCGCTTGGCCGTCAGTGGCACATAGCGCAGCAGCACGCCGGCGTGGATGGTGAAGTAGTCCACGCCCTGTTCGGCCTGCTCGATCAGGGTGTCGCGGAACAGCTCCCAGGTCAGGCCCTCGGCAATACCGCCGACTTTCTCCAGCGCCTGATAGATGGGAACGGTACCGACCGGCACCGGTGAGTTGCGGATGATCCACTCGCGGGTTTCGTGGATGTTCTTGCCGGTGGACAGATCCATGATGGTGTCGGCACCCCAGCGGATACCCCAGGTCAACTTGGCGACTTCTTCCTCGATGGATGAACCCAGCGCAGAGTTGCCGATGTTGCCGTTGACCTTCACCAGAAAATTGCGACCGATGATCATCGGCTCTAGCTCGGTGTGGTTGATATTGGCGGGGATGATGGCACGACCACGGGCGACTTCACTGCGCACGAATTCGGGAGTGATCTCCTTGGGAATGCTGGCTCCGAAGCTCATGCCCGGATGCTGGCTGTCGAGCAGGCCGGCTTCACGGGCCTCCTGCAGCTTGAGGTTTTCGCGGATGGCGACAAACTCCATTTCCGGCGTGATGATGCCCTTCTTGGCGTAGTGCATCTGGGTCACGTTATGACCGGGTTTTGCGCGGCGCGGATTACGGATCGCGGCAAAGCGCATGGCATCCAGCTGCGCATCACTCAAACGCTGGCGGCCAAACTCGGAGGTCAACCCCGGCAGGGTTTCGGTATCGCCCCGTTCGGCAATCCAGGGGCTGCGTACATCGTCCAGTCCCTTGCGCACGTCTATTTTTACTTCAGGATCGGTATAGGGACCGGAGGTATCGTATACCAGCACTGGCGCATTGGGCTCGCTGCCCTGCTCGGTGATGGTCGGGCTGAGGGTGATTTTCCGCATGGGCACGCGAAGGTCCGGTCTCGAACCGATGACATGCACTTTGCGTGAACTGGGAAACGGCTGTACGGACTGCTCGTCGACTCGAGCGGTTTCACTAAGGCTGGGTGACAGCATTTGATTCATGGTCAGGCTCCTTCGCTACAGATCAAAAAACTGTCAGGGGAACCTGTCCACAAAAGAACATTGCCGTCCGCCAACGGAAATGGACAGCCCGGGACTGCCACGATAACGGATAGGACAAGGCACAAGCGACCTGCCCGAGGCAATGATTTCTTGTTTCCTACGCAGGCATTAACCTGATCAGGTTCAACGGGATCCGGCTTGCGCCAATCTCAGCTCCGAAGAGCACCCCGACAAGAATGAGCCTGCATCTAAACAAAGAACCATCCCTGTTGCAAGGCGGCTGCGGCAAGCCGTCCCTGGAAGCGCTTGACCACCCGCGGACCAGCCCTTAGCCTAGTGACCTGGCCAGACAGGTCACTGGCTATCCATCATTTCCATCATCAGAGACCCGGTATGCGTCTTCTTTTCCCCCTTCTGCTGGCCGGTATCATGGCCGCCCAGGTCCAGGCTGCCCAGCCGGTAGGTCTGGCCGAGGTCTACCGCCTGGCGGTGGACAACAACGCCGATCTGGCTGCCGCCCACGCTGCCTACCAGGCACGCAGTGAAAACGTTCCGCAGGCACGTGCCGGGCTGTTGCCGCAACTGGGCGCCGGCGCCGCCAACAACAGCAGCCGCACCCGGGTGGATACCCGCGAGATGGGCAAGCAGACCAGCAAGCGCCATACCTACAGCTATCAGGCCAGCCTGAGCCAGCCGTTGTTTCGCCTGGATCGCTGGTATCAGCTGAAGACCGCCCAGGCGGATAGCGAGCAAGCCGCCCTTGAACTTTCGGCCACCGAACAGGCGCTGATTTTGCAGAGTGCGGAAGTGTACTTTGCCGTGCTGCGTGTCCAGGACAATCTGGCCGCCAGCCGTGCCGAGGAAGATGCCTTCCAGCGCCAGTACGAACTGGCTTCGGAACGTTTCAATGTCGGCCTGTCGGACAAGACCGACGTGCTGCAGGCCCAGGCCGCCTACGATAATGCCCGTGCCAACCGCATGCAGGCCGTGCAGCTGGTCGAGGATGCCTTTCAGGCGCTGACCACGCTGACCGACCGGCAGCTGGAAGCACTGGAAGGCGTGCGTCACAGCCTGCCGGTGCTGGCCCCTGCACCCAACGAAGCCGGAGCCTGGGTCGACCGTGCCCTGACGGACAACCTGCAGCTGCGCGCCATGGAACATGCACTGGAGGCGGCCGAGCAGGATTTACGCACCCGCAAGTCCGGCCATGCACCCACGATCGATGCCGTGGCCCAGTATCAGCGGGGCGACAATGACAGCCTCGGCTTTGCCAACCGCAACATGCCGGGCCTGCCAACCTACAATCGTCACGCGGAACAGACCGTCATCGGTCTGCAGCTGAATATTCCACTGTATACCGGTGGCTCCACCTCCTCGCGGGTACGCCAGGGTGTGTACCAGTTGCAGCAGGCCGAGCACTCGCAGGAAAGCCTGCGCCGCCAGGTGGTGCAGGACGCACGCAACCTGCACCGGGCCGTCAATACCGATGTGGAACAGGTACAGGCCCGCAAGCAGAGCATCGTCTCCAGCCACAGCGCGGTGGAAGCCACCCAGATCGGTTACGAGGTAGGCACCCGGACCATCGTGGATGTGCTGGATGCGCAACGACAGCTGTATGCAGCGGTGCGCAACTACAACAACGCCCGCTATGACTACATCCTCAACAACCTGCGCCTGCAGCAGGCTGCCGGTAGCCTGAGCCCGGACAACCTGCAGGCTCTGAATGAATATCTGTATCCGGATTACGATCCCGAACGCGACTTCCTGCCGCCGGATCTGGAACAGGCCGCAGCGGAGAATTTACGGCGCAGATGACGGATGAGTGCTGCGGATATGTGCGAATAAATTCGCACCTACAGGAGAGCGATACAGGCAAGAGTCTTCCCTCACCTCGCGACAGCAGTCCGGCAACGCCGGACTACCCTCCCCAACCGCCACGGTGTATTGCAGGGCTGGCAAGACCGGAGTAAAGCCTTGTCGGCATGGACGCCGCAGGCGGCTGTGACGACTCCAGCTACGCGTAGCGTCTTGCCAGCCCTGCCCACACCAATCAGGCAAAAACAACCCACAAAACGAAGTCGCTTACTCCATCTCGGCGACGGCCTGCTCCATGACATCCATCAGCGCACGGATCTGCGCATGCTTGGTCTTCATGGAAGCCGGATTGACCACCAGCCGCGAGCTGATGTGGGCAATCAGTTCCTGGGGTTCCAGGCCATTGGCGCGCAGGGTGTTGCCGGTATCCACCACATCGATGATCTTGTCGGCCAGACCGACCAGCGGCGCCAGTTCCATGGAACCGTACAGCTTGATGACCTCCACCTGTCGGCCCTGCTCGGCGTAGTACCGTTTGGCCACGTTGACGAACTTGGTGGCCACGCGCAGGCGGCCGGTCGGTTCGGGAGCGCCCACGGCACCGGCGGTCATCAGCTTGCACTTGGCAATCTTCAGGTCCAGCGGCTCGTACAGGCTCTGGCTGCCGTATTCCATCAGCACGTCCTTGCCGGCCACGCCGATGTCGGCGGCGCCCTGCTCGACATAGGTCGGCACATCGGTAGCGCGCACGATCAGCAGGCGCACATCATCACGGGTGGTGGGAATGATCAGTTTGCGGCTCTTGCCCGGATCCTCGACCGGCACGATGCCGGCCTGCTCCAGCAGCGGCAGGGTATCGTCGAGGATGCGGCCCTTGGATAAAGCGATGGTCAGCATGATGTCTAGCCCGGTACGCGGCGGATCTTGGCACCCAGAAGCTGCAGCTTCTCCTCGATGCACTCGTAGCCGCGGTCAATGTGGTAAATGCGGTCGATCAGGGTATCCCCGCGCGCCATCAGCGCGGCCAGCACCAGGCTGGCGGAGGCACGCAGGTCGGTGGCCATCACCGGTGCGGCCTTGAGCTCCTCGATGCCGGTGACGATGGCGGTGTTGCCCTCGATGCGGATCTGCGCACCCATGCGCTGCATTTCCAGCACGTGCATGAAGCGGTTCTCGAAGATGGTCTCGACCACGGTGGCGGTACCCTCGGCCACTGCGTTCATGGCCAGGAACTGGGCCTGCATGTCGGTGGGAAACGCCGGATATGGCGCGGTGCGGATATTCACCGCCCTGGGGCGCTTGCCATGCATGTCCAGGCTGATCCAGTCCTTGCCGCACTCGACCTCGGCTCCGGCCTCCTGCAGCTTGGCCAGCACCGCTTCCAGAACGGAAGGATCGGTATCCTTGACCTTGATGCGGCCCCCGGTCATGGCGGCGGCCACCAGGTAGGTACCGGTCTCGATGCGGTCGGGCATGACGTGGTAACGGGTGCCACTCAGGCGCTCGACACCTTCAATGGTGATGGTGTCGGTACCGGCGCCGCTGATCTTGGCGCCCATGGCATTCAGGCAGTTGGCCAGGTCCTCGACCTCGGGCTCGCGTGCGGCATTTTCCAGTACGGTACGGCCCTTGGCCAGGGTGGCGGCCATCAGGATGTTCTCGGTGCCGGTGACACTGACCACATCGAAGAAGAAGCGTCCGCCACGCAGGCCACCTTCCGGCGCACTGGCCTTGATGTAGCCATCCTCGACGCGGATTTCCGCACCCAGCGCTTCAAGGCCGCGGATGTGCAGATCCACCGGACGCGAACCGATGGCACAGCCGCCGGGCAGGGCCACTTCCGCCTTGCCGAAGCGGGCCACCAGTGGTCCCAGTACCAGGATGGAGGCGCGCATGGTCTTCACCAGCTCGTAGGGCGCAACCAGGCTCTGGATGGTGGTGGGATCGATTTCCACGTTGAGTTTTTCGTCAATGATGGGCTGCACGCCCATGCGGCCGAACAGCTCCAGCATGGTGGTGATGTCGTGCAGGTGCGGCAGGTTGCAGACGGTGACCGGCTCGCTGGCCAGCAGCGTCGCGGCCATGATCGGCAAGGCCGAGTTCTTGGCACCGGAAATACGGATTTCGCCGTCAAGGCGGCTGCCGCCGGTAATGATGAGTTTGTCCATGGTATCCCCTGTCTGTCAGCCGCGCTCGGCCTGCCACTGGGCCTCGGTAAAGAACTTCATGGTGACGGCATGGATGCTGCCGTCAGCAATCAGCGGGTTGAGTACGGCATAGATGGCCTGCTGGCGTTTTACCGGCCCCATTGCGGCCAGCTCGTCGCTCACCACATTCAGCTGGAAATTACAGCCTTCGCCCAGCGCATCTATGCTGACTCCGGGAATGGCTTCTTCAATCAGGGCTTCAACTTCGCTTGCCTGCATGGAATTTCGTACCTCTAGTCGTGATTCTGTTCTGCCGGCTGAAGCACTTCAGCCAGCTCGCATACATGAGCCATCTGCCGCATGTCGTCGGGCAGCTGTGCTATGGAATAGGTTGTACCCAGCGCCTGCGCATCACGCATGATCGCCAGCACCAGCGCCAGTCCGGCGCTATTGGAGCGGGTCACCGCCGCGCAGTCAATCAGGATCCGTTCGCCCGCACCGGCACGCAACAGCTGGCCGGCCTGCGCACGCAGCTGCGGCACGCTGGCGTGGTCCAGAACGCCGGCCAGGCGCAGGATGCCATCCTGCAGTTCGATGCTGCCCACTAGGCGTTGCCTGCCTTGCGGGCACGCGCCACGCTGTCCACCCAGTTGTCGATGACCACATCCAGGTTGTTGCGGTTGCGCTGCATGGCCTCGGCAAACTGGTCACGGAACAGCTTGCCCAGGTTGATGCCTTCGATGATGACATTGCGCAACAGCCAGCGGTCGCCGACCTTGACCATGGTATAGGAAACCGGGTGCACCACGCCGTCCTTGCCGGCCACTTCCATGCGCACCTCGGTGCGCTGCTCGCCTTCCGGCGCGCCGGGCGGCAGGATGCGCACGGCGCGGTTGTCGAATTCGAGCAGGGCATTGCCGTAGAACTGCATCAGGCTGCGCTTGAAATTGTCCTGGAAGCGCTGCATCTGCTCCGGCGTGGCGCGTCGCGAGTAGCGCACGGTCATCACGCTGCGCGCCACTCCTTCCACATCCACCGCCTGGCCGATCATCCGGTCCATGGCCTCGTAGAATGCCTGTGGATCCTGGCGGTACAGCTCACGATTGACATTCAGGTCGGCAAACAGCTCCTGGCTGACCTGTTCGACGGTTTCATGTGCGGTCTGTGCCTGTGCCACGCCGGCAAGAAGTGCCAGCATGCCCAGCAGTAGAAAGCGCAAAGCCTTCATGGAAGCCTCCGATTTAATCATTGGTGTTGACCGTATTCATCAGGAACTTGCCGATCAGCTCCTCGAGCACCAGCGAGGACTGGGTGTCGTAGATCTCGTCCTGGTCAACGAGGACCTCGTCTTCGCCACCCACGCTGAGGCTGATGTACTTTTCGCCCAGCAGGCCGGCAGTGACGATGGACGCCGTGGTATCCAGCGGCAGGTTGTCCACCGCCTTGTCGATGCTCAGGGTGACACGGCCGGTGAAGCTGTCATGGTCCAGCTCGATGGCCTGTACCTTGCCGACCGTCACGCCGGCCATGGTAATCTTGCCACGGGTGGTCAGACCGGCCACGTTGTCGAAATTGGCATACAGGGTGTAGGTATTGTCATGGCTGCCCAGGGTCAGTCCGCTGACCCGCAGCGCCAGCAACAGCAGTGCGGCGATTCCGGCCAGGATGAACAGGCCCACCGACAGTTCCAGGGCACGAGTGCGCATCAGAAGTCTCCAAACATGAGTGCTGTCAAAACAAAGTCCAGGCCCAGCACGGCCAGCGAAGCATAAACCACGGTACGGGTGGTGGCACGGCTGATGCCTTCGGAGTTGGGCGTGCAGTCATAGCCCTGGAATACCGCAATCCAGGTCACCACGAAAGCGAACACCACGCTCTTGATCACGCCGTTTAGAACATCCTTGTTGAAGTCCACCGAAGCGATCATGTTGCCCCAGTAGGAGCCCTCGTAGACACCCAGCCAGTCCACCGCCACCATGGCGCCGCCCCAGATGCCGACCACAGTGAAGATGGCCGACAGCAGGGGCATGGAAATGAAGCCCGCCCACAACCGCGGGGCAATGATGTACTTGAGCGGGTCCACGCCGATCATTTCCAGGCTGGACAGCTGCTCGGTGGATTTCATGTTGCCGATCTCGGCGGTCAGTGCCGAACCGGCGCGGCCGGCAAACAGCAAGGCCGTCACCACCGGCCCCAGCTCGCGCAGCAGGGTCAGCGCCACCATCTGGCCGACCGCCTGCTCGGAACCGAAGTCCACCAGGATGGTATAGCCCTGCAGGGCCAGCACCATGCCGATGAACAGGCCGGACACCACGATGATGGCCAGTGACAACACACCGACGAAATACAGCTGGCGTACCAGCAAATGCCAGCCGGTACCGGCACCACGCCGGCCAAACAGCACATGCAGCAGGGTGACGCCCGAGCGGCCCATGGCCCCGATCACATCGATGCCGGCGCGGCCCAGCAGCTGCAGACGGTACAGCGGCGACTTAACCACGGGCACCTCCCAACAGGTCCGCACAGTAGTCCGGTGCCTGGAAATGAAAGGCCACTGGGCCGTCCGGGCTGCCCTGCATGAACTGCAGGATGCGCGGATCTGCCGAATTCATCAGTTCCTCCGGCGAACCCTGTCCCAGCACCTGGCGATCGCCGATCACATACAGGTAGTCGGAAATGCTGGCCGTTTCGGCCAGGTCATGGGAGACCACCACGCTGGTGATGCCCAGCGCGTCGTTGAGCAGGCGAATCAGGCGTACCAGTACGCCCTTGGCAATCGGGTCCTGCCCGACAAAGGGCTCGTCATACAGCAGGATATCCGGGTCCAGCGCAATGGCGCGTGCCAGTGCCACGCGACGCTTCATGCCTCCGGACAGCTCATCGGGCATCAGCTCGATGGCACCACGCAGGCCAACCGCTTGCAGTTTCATCAAGACAATATCGCGGATCAGTTCGTCGTTCAGCTGCGTGTGGACGCGCAACGGGAACGCGACGTTCTCGAATACGTTCATGTCGGTGAACAGGGCACCGCTCTGGAACAGCACGCCGAACTGCTTGCGTGCCTCGAACAGCTTGCCGCGCGACAGCTGCGGCAGGTTCTGGCCATTGACCAGCACTTCACCGGCATGCGGTCTGAGCTGGGCGGCGATCAGGCGCAGCAACGTGGTCTTGCCGCAGCCGGAAGGACCCATGATGCCGGTCACCTTGCCACGCGGGATGCGCAGGTCGATGCCTTCGAAGATGGCACGCTCGCCGCGCCGGAAGGTCATGCCCTTCAGCTCCACCGCGTAGTTCAAGTCTGTTGACATTGCTGCTCCGGCCCCGTGGCCACCCATCCGTTTGACATGAATAAAGCGGTAAAGCATACCACCCCGCCCCTTGCAGCTAAAGCGTTGCCGGACCGCTCCGCAAACATTCCACTGTACATACTGTAAGCCGACACCGGTTTTGACCTATAATTATCGTTTTCATTGCATGCGAAGTATCAAGATGACTGATGCACCCGCCAGCCGCCTGACCGAATCGGCCCTGCGCACCATACAGCTGGAGCAGGCAGCCATTGCCGATCTGGCCGGCCGCATTGACGACAGCTTTGTACGTGCCTGCCGGCTGATCCTGGACTGTCCCGGCCGCGTGGTGGTGGTCGGCATGGGCAAGTCCGGTCACATCGCCCGCAAGATTGCGGCGACCCTGGCCAGCACCGGCACCCCGGCCTTCTTTGTCCATCCGGCCGAAGCCAGCCATGGCGACATGGGCATGATCACCGCCAGTGATATGGTGCTGGCCCTGTCCAACTCGGGCACCACCAGCGAAATCGTCACCCTGCTGCCGCTGATCAAGCGGCTGGACATCCCGCTGGTCAGCATGACCGGCAATCCGCAATCGATACTGGCACAGAGCGCCACGATCAACCTGGATGCCGGTGTCGAGCAGGAAGCCTGCCCTCTGAATCTGGCACCCACCTCCTCGACCACGGTCAGCCTGGTGCTGGGTGATGCCCTGGCACTGGCCCTGCTGGAAGCCCGCGGCTTCACCCCGGAAGACTTCGCCTTCTCGCACCCGGGTGGCGCACTGGGCCGCCGCCTGCTGCTCAAGGTCGAGCACGTGATGCACAGCGACAGCGAACTGCCGGCGGTCAGCCGGGGCGTGCCGCTGCGCGAAGCACTGCTGGAAATGACCCGCAAGAGCCTGGGCATGACGCTGATTCTGGAAACGGACGGTACCCTGGCCGGCATTTTCACCGATGGCGACCTGCGCCGGGCGCTGGACCGTGGCCTGGATACCCGCAATGCCATCATTGACGATGTCATGACCGAAGGCGGCAAGACCGCCCGCCCCGAAATGCTGGCCGCCGAGGCCCTGAAGATCATGCAGGACTTCAAGATCAACTCGCTGCCCGTGGTGGACGCCGACCGCAAGGCCGTTGGCGCACTCAACATGCACGACCTGCTGCGTGCCGGAGTCATGTAATGCTGGACATCAACCATATCGAACTGGTCGAACGTGCCCGCAAGGTGCGCCTGGCCGTATTTGACGTGGACGGCGTGCTCACCGACGGCCGTCTGAACTTCCTGCCCGATGGCACCGAGTTCAAGAGCTTCAGCACCCTGGACGGCCAGGGCATCAAGATGCTGATGAACTCCGGCGTGGAGATTGCCATCATCACCGGCCGCACTTCCGAGGTGGTCATCAACCGTGCCGCCAACCTGGGCATCAGGCACCTGATCCAGGGTCGCGAAGACAAGCGCGTGGCGCTGGGCGAGATCCTGCAGCAGCTGCAGCTGGACTATGCGGACGTCGCCTACCTGGGTGATGACCTGCCCGACCTGCCGGCCATCCGCAGTGTCAGCCTGGGCGTGGCCGTGGCCAACGCCAACGGTTTCGTGCGCCAGCATGCCCACGCGGTGACCAGCCTGCACGGCGGCGAAGGTGCGGCGCGCGAGTTCTGCGAATTCATCATGCAAGCCCAGGGCACGCTGGATGCGGCGCGCCGGGCCTACCTGTAACGTACGGGAGTCCGCTCATGTCCGGATCGATTCGCCACTGGATCATCCTGCTACCCGCTGCCGTGCTGGTGGCAGCACTGGGGTACTGGAACATTGCCACGGACAGCCCGAAATTTCTTGGTAGCGACACAACCGGCCAGCACACCATCGACTTTTACATGACCAACAGCCACACTACCCAGCTGAACGACGAAGGCCAGCTGCACTACGAGTTCGATGCCGTGCGGGTGGATCATGTGCAGGAAACCGATACCAGCCTGATGACCCTGCCCGACCTGCACCTGTACCGTGGTACGGAATATCCGTGGCACATCACCGGCCAGCGTGGCGAAGCCGGCCCGGGCGGCAAGGAGATCCAGCTGTTCGACCAGGTCCGCGTGCAGCGTACGGACGCCAGGGAGCGTCCCTTCCTGCTGACCACCGAGCACCTGGTCTACCTGCCGGACACCGATCACGCCCGCAGTGACCTGCCGGTACAGATTGAAAGCGCCCAGGGCGTTACCACGGCCAGGGGCATGAGCGCCTACCTGAAAAAAGGCACCGTCAGCCTGCTTTCCACTGTCAGAGGACGTTATGAAACCGAATAACCTTTCCGCCCTGCTGCTTGCCGGCTGCTGCGCCCTGTTCCCGGCGCTGGCCCTGGCCCTGCCCTCGGACAGTGACCAGCCGATCCACATCCAGGCTGACACCGCCGACCTGGACGACAAGAAAGGCATGGCCGTCTACCGTGGCGACGTGGTCATCACCCAGGGCACCCTGAAAATCACCGGTCACACGGTGACGCTGGTCCAGGGCAAGAGCGGCGATGTCGAGTACTTCAAGTCGGTCGGCAACCAGGCCTACTACGAGCAGATCCCCAACGAAGGGGACGATCTGCTCAGGGCCTGGGGCAATACCATCGAGTATTTCATGCCGAAGGACACCATCGTGATCACCGATCAGGCCAAGGTCAGCCAGAGCGGCAACACCACCCGCGGCGAGAAGATCACCTACAACATCAAGCAGGAACAGGTCAATGTCGGCCGTGCCCAGCCCGGCAGCGTGAGCCAGCCCGAGCCCAGGGTACACATGGTCATCCAGCCCAAGAAGAAAAGCGGAAGCCCTGAAGAATGAGCACCCTGCGCGCGGAGAACCTGGCCAAGTCCTACAAGGGCCGCCAGGTGGTCAAGGACGTCAGCCTGAGCATCGACAGCGGTCAGGTGGTTGGCCTGCTCGGCCCCAACGGCGCCGGCAAGACCACCTGTTTCTACATGATCGTCGGCCTGGTGCGTGCCGATCAGGGCCGCATCCACATTGACGACCAGGATGTCAGCCACATGGCCATGCACGGCCGTGCACTGGCCGGGCTGGGCTACCTGCCGCAGGAGGCCTCCATCTTCCGCAAGCTCAGCGTGCGCGACAACATCATGGCGATCCTGGAGCTGCGCAAGGACCTCGACAAGGCCCAGCGCGAGGAACAGCTGGAAAACCTGTTGCGCGAATTCCACATCACCCATATCCGCGACAGCCTCGGCATGAGCCTGTCCGGCGGTGAACGCCGGCGGGTGGAAATCGCCCGGGCGCTGGCCACCAACCCCAAGTTCATCCTGCTGGACGAGCCCTTCGCCGGGGTCGATCCCATTTCGGTCGGCGATATCAAGCAGATCATCCAGCACCTCAAGAGCATGGGCATCGGCGTGCTGATCACCGACCACAACGTGCGCGAGACGCTGGATATCTGCGAAATCGCCTATATCGTCAACGAAGGCAGCATCATCGCCTCCGGCACCCCGCAGGAAGTCATGGACAACCGCACCGTACGCAAGGTGTACCTGGGCCAGGACTTCCGCCTGTAACCCCCCGGCAGACAGCACAAAAACACGCTCCAGCTTGTCAAAACCGGGGAAACCGGATAGTTTCAGGCATATATCTTGCTACTTGTCGCGAAGCCGGCACATCCCGGCCGGTTCCGCTCAATTGGAGTTTGCCTGCACGCATGAAAGCTTCGCTCGTTCTGAAAATGGGCCAGCAACTGACGATGACGCCGCAGTTGCAACAAGCCATCCGTCTGCTGCAGATGTCCACCCTGGACCTGCAGGAGGAAATCCAGGAGGCTCTCGAGTCCAACCCCATGCTCGAGCGTCAGGAAGATGGCGATGCCGACAGCCACGACGGCACGGATGGCGACAGCCTGGCCGAAGGCGTGGAAGAAACGGCACAGGCCGCTGCCACTCCGGCCGACGAGCCGGAGCCGACCCATGCCGCCGATTCCGGCGAAAACACCACAGACCTGGAACGCATCCCGGAAGACCTGCCGGTGGACACCTCTTGGGAAGACATCTACCAGACCAGCGCCAGCAACCTGCCGGTGGCCGACGACGAGGACTGGGACTTCACCGCCACCACCGCCAGCGGCACCAGCCTGCAGGACCACCTGCTATGGCAGCTCAACCTGTCCAGTCTGACCGACCGCGAACAGTACCTGGCCACCGCGCTGATCGACAGCATCGATAGCGACGGCTATCTGGAAGGATCACTGGAAGAGCTGCTGAGCGGCCTTGCTCCCGAGCTGAAGGCAACCCTTGCCGAACTGGAGGCCATGCTGGAGCATGTACAGCAGTTCGACCCTACCGGAGTGGGTGCCCGCGACCTGCGCGAATGCCTGCTCCTGCAGCTGGCCCAGCTGGATGAGGACACTCCCTGGCTGGCCGAGGCACGCCAGCTGTGCGACAAGCACCTGGACTTGCTGGGCAGCCGCGAATACAACCGCCTGATGCGCCTGATGCGCCTGGACGAGGACGGCCTGCGCCAGAGCGTGCAGCTGATCCAAAGCCTGGACCCGCGCCCCGGCTCGCACATCGAGGAAAGCGAACCCGAGTACATCGTACCCGACGTCATCGTGCGCAAGGACAAGAACCGCTGGGTGGTCGAGCTCAACCCGGAAATCGCTCCGCGCCTGCGCATCAACTCTCTGTACGCCGGCTACATCCGCCGCGCCGACAACAGCGAGGACAACACCTTCATGCGCAACCAGCTGCAGGAGGCACGCTGGTTCATCCGCAGTCTGCACAGCCGCAACGAGACCCTGCTCAAGGTATCCACCGAGATCCTCAAGCGCCAGCAGGACTTCTTCGAACATGGGCCGGTCGCCATGAAACCCATGGTGCTGGCCGATATCGCCGACGCCATCGAGATGCACGAATCCACCATCTCCCGGGCAACCACACAAAAATACATGCACACCCCGCGCGGCATATTCGAGCTCAAGTATTTCTTTTCCAGCCATGTCAGCACCGATCAGGGTGGCGAGTGCTCGTCCACCGCCATCCGCGCCATGATCGAGCAGCTGGTAGCCGCGGAAAACCCGAAAAAACCGCTCAGCGACAGCAAGATCGCCGGCCTGCTGGCCGAGCAGGGCATCCAGGTAGCCAGACGCACCATTGCCAAGTACCGCGAAGCCCTGAACATTCCCTCCTCCACAGAGCGCAAGCAACTGTTTTAGAGAACAATCACTCACCCATTTAATTTTGTTTGCAGTACACTATTCACCAAACCATCAGCTACCAAGGAGAGCACCATGCAAATCACCATTACCGGTCATCAGCTGGACGTTACCGATGCCATGCGCGACTACGTGAACAACAAGTTCAGCCGCCTTGAGCGCCACTCGGACAAGATCACCAGCATTCGCGTGACCATGGGTGTGGAAAAAATCAACCAGATCGTAGATGCCTCCATCCTGATTGCCGGTGGCGAAGTCAACGCCCAGGCCGAACACGAAGACATGTACGCCGCCATCGACCTGCTGGTGGACAAGCTGGATCGCCAGCTGCTCAAGCACAAGGAAAAGCAGCTGGGCCGCCAGAAAGGTGGCGTTGAGCGCTGATCGATGATTCGGCTCGAAGACATCCTGACCCCCGCACGTTCCCACGTGAACGTGCCGGGCGGCAGCAAGAAAAGAGTACTGGAATACATTGCCCGGCTGTTTGCCGAAGAACAGCCGGGAATCGACGCGGACCTGCTGTTTGACAGCTTGGTCGCCCGCGAGAAGCTTGGCTCGACCGGCTTCGGCAACGGCATCGCCATCCCCCACTGCCGCTTTGCCGGCTGCACCAGCCCGCTGGGCGCCATCCTGCACCTGGATGACCTGGTCGACTTCGACGCCATCGACGGCGCACCGGTAGACCTGCTGTTCGTGCTGCTGGTACCGGAGGCGGCCACTGACGAGCACCTTGCCCTGCTGCGCCAGATTGCCGCACTGTTTGACGACGAAGAGCTGCGCGAGCGCCTGCGTCAGGCACCCGACAACGGCAGCCTGTACCAGCGGGTACTGGACGCCCAGCAACAGGAGCGGAAACGCCAATAAAAGCATGCGACTGGTCATTATCAGCGGCCGTTCCGGTTCCGGAAAGAGTACCGCGCTCGACATTCTCGAAGACAACGATTTCTACTGCATCGACAACCTGCCGGCATCCCTGCTGCCCGAGCTGATCCGGCGCACCCTGCTGTCACCGGAACAGGCACAGGCCAGGATTGCCGTGTCCATCGACGCCCGCAACCAGCCGCACCAGCTGGAACAGGTTCCACAGCTGCTGGAAGATCTGCGCCAGAAGCACATCCAGCTGGATATCGTCTTTCTGGATGCCGATGACGATGTACTGCTCAAGCGCTTTTCCGAAACCCGCCGTCGTCACCCGCTGACCAACGAGGAACGCTCGCTGCAGGAAGCCCTGATCCACGAGCGCGAACTGCTCAGCCACCTGATCAGCGCGGCCGACCTGAGCATCGACACATCCAGCCTCAACCTCTACCAGCTGGCTGACGTATTCAAGCAGAAGCTGCTGGACAGGCCCGCTTCGGGAACGGCCTTCCTGTTCAAGTCCTTCGGCTTCAAACGCGGCCTGCCGATCGAGGCCGACTTCGTGCTGGATGTGCGCAATCTGCCCAACCCCTACTGGATACCTGAACTGCGCGCCCATAGCGGTCGCGACCAGCCGGTGATCGACTACCTCGACAACGAGGAAGAGGTCCAGGAGCTGTTTGCCGACATACTGTCCTATCTGCGCAAGTGGCTGCCACGCATTGCCGCCAACAACCGTGCCTACGTGACCATCGCCATCGGCTGTACCGGCGGGCAGCACCGTTCGGTATACATGGTCGAGCAGCTCGCCGCCGCCCTGCGCCCGGACCTGGACAACATCCAGGTGCGCCACCGCGACCTGGTGACTCCGGACCAGCACTCCACATGAGCGACCACCGCTGCACCCTGACCATCCGCAACCGGCGCGGCCTGCATGCCCGCGCCTCGGCCAGTCTGGCCACCCTGGCCGGCCGCTATCCCTGCAGCATAGGTCTGGGGCATTCACCGGATGAGCTGTGCAATGCCAAGAATATTCTGGAAGTGATGATGCTGGCAGCCAGCCAGGGCAGCGTGCTGCACCTGCATGCCGAAGGCGAACAGGCTGCCGAAGCCGTCCAGGCCCTGCAGCAGCTGATCGATGCCCGCTTCAACGAGGACGGCGAAGAGGGCACTCCTCCTACAGGGGTCTGATGCAGTCCGGCCCTTCGTGCTGCGGATCGTTCACCTGCCTGCCCACCCGTCTTTCCTGTAAAGCCAGCGGCTGCGCCTGCAGCAATTGCTGTATCCGTTCCGCCGTCGTCTGCGGATCCAGCCACTCGTCCAGGTCGGACCCGGCGATCAGCACCGGTCGGCGCAAATAGGCCGCCTGCCGGGTCAGCATGGCCACACTGCAGTACTCCTGCCCCGCGACCCGGTACGGTTCCCAGAGTGCCGCCATGTACAGCATCTCGTCCGGCCTGCTCAGCCAGTACGCCTGTTTTTGCGTATTCTGCGGACCACGCCATTCGAAGAAGCCATTGGCCGGCAACACGCCACGCCGCCTCGCCAGCGCGTCCGCAAAAAATGCCTGTTCACCGGCGGTCTCGCTGCGCGCGTGACTGGCCACGTGCCGCAAGTCTTGCGACCAGCCGGGCGTGAAACCCCAGAGCGCCGGGGTCACCTGCCGCTGTCCGTCCCGGTCATGTAGCAGCAGCACCTGCTGGCGAGGCGCGATGTTCCAGCGCTGCGGCGGCTCCGCAAAGCCGGGCAGCTCCCGCCACTCCTGCGGCCAGCGGAACAGGCTGAAGCGCCCGCTCATCCGGTCACTCCTAGCATTGCAATATCCCCGGCCCCCGCAGGGGAGCGCCCTCCTCATCCATGCAGGGTGTTGCCTGCTCGTAGGCCAGCACCAGCTCACGGGCACGCACCGCATCCCCGTCCTGTACCCAGATGGACAGCAGGCCGATTGCCGGCAGTTCACCCATGGCACCGAGCAAATGCTCGCCCTGCACATGGGCATTGATTCCCTCGCTGGCCAGCATGCTGACCAGCAGTTGCGCCTGGACCAGATCAAGCGGTTCGTGAATGCGCTGCATCGGCTCCCCCTGCCACCCCTACGACAATAGGCGTATAATAGCCCATTTACGAGCACCGGCTGCCTGACCAGCCTTGGACAGAGAGACCCCATGGGCCCATTTGACAGCATCCGCCCCTATCACGATCACGAAGTTGCGGAAGTCCTGCAACGCCTGGCTGCAGATCCGGCTTTCCTCGACGTGCTCATCCGCTACCGCTATCCGGCGCTGGCCAGCAGCCTGGGCTGGCTGCTGCGCCCGCTGTTTGCCTGGCGCCTGCGCAAGGAGATCCGTGGCATCGACACGGTTGCCGGCCTGCAGCGACTGGTTGCCCCCTACGTGGAGCGTTCGGTGGTGAAGGCTACGGACGGCATCAGCTATTCCGGTATCGAGCAGCTGGTGCCTGACCAGCCCTACCTGTACCTGGCCAACCACCGCGACATCGTCATGGATCCGGCCTACGTCAATTACGCGCTCTATCAGGCCGGCATCGATACGCCGCGACTGGCGATCGGGGACAACCTGCTGCAAAAACCCTTTGTCAGCGACCTGATGCGCCTGAACAAGAGCTTCATCGTGCGGCGCTCGCCGGGTACCCGCAAGGAAAAGCTGGAAGCTTTCCTGCAGCTGTCGGGCTATATCAACCATTCCCTGCTGGAAGAGCACTGTTCCATCTGGATTGCCCAGGCCGAAGGTCGCGCAAAAGACGGCAATGACCGTACCGATAGCGCCATCCTGAAGATGTTTCACGTATCCCGGCGCGAGCTGGAATTCGCCGACGCCGTTGCCTCCCTCAATCTGACACCGGTGGCCATCAGCTACGAATACGACCCCTGCGATCTGGACAAGGCCCGTGAACTGCACGTACGTGCCACCACCGGCAGCTACGAGAAACAGCCCGGTGAAGACGATGCCAGCATCGCCAGGGGCATCACCGGCTACAAGGGGCGCGTGCACGTGCACTTCGGTACGCCCATCACCAATGGCTTTGCAGATGCCAAGCAGCTGGCCGCCTGCATTGATCAGGTCATCTGGCAAGGCTACCGGCTGTATCCGGTCAACTATCTGGCCTGGCACCAGTGGCAAGAGCGCGACCGCAGCCTGCCGGTTCCGCCTGTCGAGCAGGTGTTCGGCGCAGACGAGATCGGCAAGGCCCGGGCAGTCTGGGAGGAGCGGCTGCAGCAATGCCCGCCGGAGCACAGGCCCTATCTAGTCATGCAATACGCCAATCCGTTGCAGAACCAATTCCGCAGCCAAGAGTCTGCATAACATTCCTTTTCTCAGGTTCCGTTCATGTCCTGGTTACAAGTCCGTCTTGCCGTCACTCCGGATGATGCCGCCCGCCACGAAGAGCAGCTGCTGGCACTGGGTGCCCTGTCGGTAACCTTCATGGATGCCGAAGACCAGCCCATCTACGAACCCGACCTGGGCACCACCCCGCTGTGGTCAAAAACCCACTTGCTGGGCCTGTTTGACGAAAGCTTCGACAGCGCCAGCCTGACCCGGCAACTGCAACTACACTACGACCAGCAGCCGCCGGAATTCCAGATCGAGGAACTGCCCGAACAGGACTGGGAGCGCAGCTGGATGGATGACTTCCAGCCCATGCGCTTTGGCCGTCGTCTGTGGGTGGTACCCAGCTGGCACAGCGCCCCCGAGCCGGATGCGGTCAACATGCTGCTGGATCCAGGCCTGGCTTTCGGCACCGGCACCCACCCCACCACGGCGCTTTGCCTCGAGTGGCTCGATGACGAGCCGTTGCAGGACCGTACGGTAATGGATTTCGGTTGCGGCTCCGGCATCCTGGCCATTGCCGCCCTGTTGCTGGGTGCCAGCCGTGCCACTTGCACCGACATCGACTCCCAGGCACTGGAGGCAACCGCCGACAACGCCGGCCGCAATGCCCTGGATCCGGCGCGTCTTGACCTGTACCTACCCGATGCACTGCCGCAAGAGCAGCACGATGTGGTACTGGCCAACATCCTGGCCGGCCCGCTGGTCGAACTGGCTCCGCAGCTGGCCCGCCTGTGCCGCCCCGGCGGTCGCCTGGTTCTGTCCGGCATTCTGGCCGAACAGGCCGACGAGGTCTGCCGCGCCTATGCCGGCGATTTTGTGCTTGAACCTGTCCGTGAACTGGACGGCTGGGTACGCATCAGCGGCACCCGCTCCGGTTCCCCTGCCCGCCCGTGACCGCCCGTGACCGCCATGAGCCAGACCTTCATCACCCTGTGTCCCCACTGTAATACCCGTTTTCGCGTCAGTGACGAGCAGCTGTTTGCCGCCAGCGGCGCCGTGCGCTGCGGTGCCTGCATGCAGGTTTTCAATGCCCGCCTGCATCTCGAACAGGACGAGACATGCGCCAACCCCGCACCGCTACCCGATGCCGCCGATTTTGAGCTGCACGCAAGACCGCAGATCGCAGCCAGTCTTGATTCGCTGAAAATCCACGATGATCTGGAGATCGACCTGGACAGTCCGGACTTTGAGGAGGAGCTGGCCCGCTTGGCCCGCCAGGAAGCCGAACAGGCACGCATTCCCCAACCCGAGCCGCTATATACCTACGAAGAGGACGACAGCCGCCTGCTGCCGGTAGTGGTGAGCGAGGATGAAATCCGCTCCGATCCGCCAGCGGATGAAACGGCTGAGGATCTGCACGTCTATGCGGATGATCCGGAGGACTGGCCGAGCGAAACCGGTGCAGACGAGGATGCCATCACCGCCATGCAGGAAGAGCCGGACGAGCCCCATGCAGCTCCCGGGCCAGCGGACAGGCGACTGGAACCCAGCGTCCTGCATGACGAAGTGGAAGCCATTGGCAATGAACCGCTCTATCTGGAATGGCAACCCAGGCAGAAAAACAGTGAATCCTGGCTCTGGGTCCTGGGCTGCCTGCTGGCCGTCATCGGTCTGGCCGTGCAGTACTGCTATTTCAATTTTGACCAGCTGGCCCGCCAGCAGGCCACACGGCCCTGGCTGGAAGCGGTCTGCAAGATTGCCGGCTGCCAGCTGCCCGAACGGGTGGATGTCAGTCTGATCACCAGCAGCAACCTGGTGGTCCGGCCCCATGCCGAGTTCCGCAACGCCCTGAGCGTGGATGCGATCATCTATAACCGCGCGGGCTTTGCCCAGCCCTTCCCGCTACTGCAGCTCAACTTCATGGATGACAAGGAGCAACTGCTGGCCAGTCGCAGTTTCAGCCCGCAGGAGTATCTGGGCGGTGAGCTGGCCGGACGCACCAGCATGCCGGCGCAAACGCCGATCCGCATTGCCCTGGACGTGCTGGTGCCGGATGCCCGGGCCAGCGGCTACAGCATCCGCTTTCTGTCGCCGGACTGAGCGCAACCCGTCAGAAAGGCCGGGACATCACTGCCCGGCCACCTTCATTTCCGCCAGCAGTACCGAACCGGTACAGATGTTACCCCTGGTATCCAGATCGGAACCAATGGCTACCAGATTGCGGTACATGTCCCGTAGATTGCCGGCAATGGTCACTTCCTGGACCGGAAACATGATTTCGCCATTTTCCACCCAGTAGCCGCCGGCACCACGCGAATAGTCGCCGGTGACCATGTTCAACCCCTGCCCCATCAGCTCGGTAACCAGCAGGCCGGTGCCCATCTGCTTCAGCAGGGCTGCCTGGTCCTGCCGGCCATGGCTGACGAAGACATTGCGCGCACCGCCGGCGTTGGCGGTGCTCGGCAAGCCCAGCTTGCGTCCGGAATAGGTGCTGAGCAGATAGCTGACCAGCTGCCCGTCCTGCACAAAGGGCTTGGCGGCGGTCGCCAGGCCGTCACCGTCAAAGCTGCTGCTGGCAATGCCGCCCGGCAGCAATGGGCGTTCGTCCAGGGTAAACCAGTCGGGAAACAGCGGCTCGCCCAGTGCATCCACCAAGAAAGAAGCCTTGCGGTACAGGTTGCCACCGGAAATGGCACCCAGCAAATGCCCGAACAGTCCGCCCGCCACTTCGGCCGAGAACAGCACCGGCACACTGCAGGTCGCCACCGGACGGGCGCCGAGCCGATTGACGGTACGTTGCGCGGACTTGCGGCCAATCTCGGCTGCGCTGCCCAGACGGTCGGCACGGCGGCCATGGTCATACCAGTAGTCGCGCTGCATGCGGTCGCCCTCACCGGCAATCATCACGCAACTGATACTGTGCGAGGTGCCGGCATAACCGCCCATGAAGCCGTGGCTGTTGCCGTAGACCGTACAGCCCCTGCTGGTATCCACGCTGGTACCGTCGGCATTGCTGATGCGGTGGTCGGTGGCAAACGCGGCCGCCTCGCACTCCAGTGCCAGTTCGATGGCCTGTTCCGGCTGCAGGTCCCAGGGGTGCCACAGATCCAGGTCCGGCAGTCCCGTGGCCATCAGCTCCGCATCCGCCAGTCCGGCACAGTCGTCTTCCGAGGTGTGCCGGGCAATCGCCAGGGCGGCCGCCACGGTTTCCCGTACCGCCGCATCGCCCATGACCGTGGTGCTGGCCGAACCCTTGCGCTGGCCGCAATACACGGTGATCGAGAAACCCTGGTCCCGGGTAAACTCCACCGATTCCACTTCACGCTGGCGCACGCTGGCCGTCAGGCCGTCCTGCAAGCTGACCGCCACCTCACAGGCGCTGGCTCCCTGTTGCCGGGCCTCTGCCAGGATCTGCTCCACCTGCGCCTGCAAGCCGGGAATGGCCGCCGGGCCTGACTGCTCGATCGCGCTCATGTTGTATACTCCACCATCAGGTTCAAAATACCGGGCAAGGCTACCAGATTTGGCCATTTCCGTCTGTGCCGAGCATGGCTGGACTGCCCGTTTCAAGCACAGGAAAAGTCCATGTCCGAGCAAGCGGAAAACGAGTTCATTGAAGAAAAAAGCAAGTCGCAGATCAAGCGCGAGTTTCTCGCGCTGCAAGATCTGGGCGTCAGGCTGGCCGGCATGAAGCCGGACATCCTCAATCGCCTGCCGCTCAATGACGCACTGCGCAAGGCCCTGGATGAAAGCGCCAAACATACCAGCCATATCGCCCGCAAACGCCACAACCAGTATCTGGGCAAGCTGCTGCGTGGCCACGATATCGATGCCATCCAGCAGGTACTGGACCAGTTCGACAGCGCCAGTCGCGAATACAACAACCGCTTCCATCAGCTGGAACGCTGGCGGGACCGCCTGCTGGACGAGGGCGACGCTGCCCTGCAGGAGCTGATGCAGGAGTATCCGGAAATCGACAGCCAGCACATACGCGGGCTGGTCCGTCACGCCCAGCATGAGCGCGCCCGGGAAAAGCCGCCGGCAGCGGCGCGCAAGCTGTTCCGCTATCTGCGGGAAGTGGCCGAACAGAATCTGTAGAGCGAATGCCTGTACAAACGGTATAGTCCTGCGAGAAGCTGCAAGAGCGCCGTCCGGCGCGATAGACAGCCTATGGGTACGAATTCATTCGCACAACTGCTTGCCATGTGCCCGGCCATGCCGGGCATTGTTCGAATGAATTTGAACCTACATGTCATTGATATCCTTGTGGATTCTGGTTCTGCCAGCGCCAGCTGTCGGCGCACATGCGCTGCAGGTCCAGTTCGGCGCGCCAACCGAGCAGCTCATGCGCCAATGCCGGGTCGGCGTAGCACTGCGCCACATCGCCCGGCCTGCGCTCCACGATCCGGTACGGTATCTCCCGGCCGGATGCCTCGGCCAGTGCCGCCACCATGTCTAGCACCGAATACCCCTGACCGGTCCCCAGGTTGACCGTCAGCAGGCGTGGCTCATCCAGCGCCTGCAACGCCTTGATGTGCCCTTTGGCCAGATCCACCACATGAATGTAGTCACGCACACCGGTACCGTCCGGTGTCGGCCAGTCACCACCGAACACCTGCAGGCAGTCGCGCATGCCGACCGCCACCTGGGTGATGTAGGGCATCAGGTTGTTGGGGATGTCGCGTGGATCCTCGCCGATCAGGCCGGATACGTGGGCACCTACCGGGTTGAAGTAGCGCAGCAGGGCAATGGCCCAGCGGCTGTCCGAGCGGACCAGGTCGCGCAGCATCTCCTCGATCATCAGCTTGGAGCGGCCGTAGGGGTTGGTTGCCGACAGCGGAAAGTCCTCGCGAATGGGAACCGAAGCCGGATCGCCATAGACGGTGGCCGAAGAACTGAACACCAGCCTGCGGCAATCGTGCTCGTCCATGACCTGCAGCAGGTTGAGCGTGCCGGCCACATTGTTCTGGTAGTACAGCAAGGGCTTTTCCACCGACTCGCCTACCGCCTTGAGGCCGGCAAAGTGCACCACCGACTCGATGCGGAAACGGCTGAAAACCGCCCGCAGGTCATCCATGGAGCGGATATCCCCCTCGACAAACTCCAGGGACTGCCCGGTGATCCGCTCGACACGCTGCAAGGACTCACGGGACGAGTTGGACAGGTTGTCCAGCACGAGGACCCGAAAGCCGGACTCCAGCAGTTCAACACAGGTGTGCGAGCCTATGTAGCCGGCACCACCAGTTACCAAGACAAGGGGTTCAGTCATATCCGTATCCGTTCTGGAAAAGGCGAAAACAAAAACAGGCCCGGCTGGCTCCGTACCCTGCCACTGATAAGCAGGTCACACAACCACCAACAAGGCACCCGGTGCCATATCAATTCAGGCATTATGCAAACAGTGATATCACTTTGATATCACTGCGCCAAATGCGAATGCTGCTGCGCATGATACCGCAAAGAGGCAAGCGCAACCCATGGCAGAAACACAATCGGTGAACCAGTCCCCGGGCTGGCCCCGGACACACCAGAGCTCTGATTACAGACCATGAACATGACCTGCACAGACCGGATCCGGAAGCTACGGCTGCTTTTGCCGGGCTTGCTGCTGGCCGTGTCCGGTCATGTGCTGGCTGCCGGCAATCCGGCAATTGCCCGCACGGTCGCAGGCATTCTGCATTATGCCGACTGGCCTGTCAGTCATGTCACACCCCGCCTGTGCGTGGTGGGTCAGAGCCCGCATGCCACCTTCCTTGGTCAGTCACACAGCCTGCCGGCACACTGGAACAGCGAAGTGCTGCAACTCGACAGTGACGACCCCGCCCTGCCGGTCCGCTGCCAGGCGCTCTACATCGGCGCTTTGGGCCAGCCGGCCGAGCAAAGGCTGTTCAAGCGGATCCTGGGCCGGCCCATTCTCTCCATCAGCGAACAGGATCCGGCCTGCGTGGCGGGCAGCCTGTTCTGCCTGCACGAGACAGACGGAGCCGTCCGTTTCCAGATCAACCTCGATTCGGTCGCCCGCAGCAGCATACGCATCCATCCCAAGGTGCTGCTGCTGGAAAAATTGCGAGAGCCTACCTCATGAACGAGCAATATCGCACATATCCCACGCTGCGCGCCCTGCGAAACCGGGCTCTGTGGCGCATCACCCTGGCCGCTGTCTGCATCGCCGCATTCGCCCTGGTGGCCACCAGTCTGCTATCGGCCCGGCACAACCTGCAACTGGTGGCCCACTCCCTCGGCTACACGCTGGAAGCCGCACTGGTCTTTGGCGATGAGGAAGCGGCCGATGAGGTTCTGCAGCTGCTCGCCGCACGGGAAAAGCTGGGCAGCGTACAGGTATTCGACCGCAACGATGTGCTGTTTGCCGAATGGCACAACAACCAGGGATTTGCCGCAGGATTGCTGGAAAACCTGATCCCGCCGGCCCGCCTGCACCTGCCCGTGATGCAGGGCAACCGGCTGGTCGGTTCACTGACACTGACCAGCAACACCAGGGAGCTCGCCAATTTCCTGCGCAATGGCTTCCTGCTGATGTTTGCCGGCTTGGGGCTGGTCGCCCTGGGCACCCTGTACCTGACCAACCGCATCATCCACAAGATCAGCAGGCCCCTGCAAAGCATGACCCAGGTCGCCCACAAGGTCCGCTATAAACGGGACTTCGAGGCGCGGGTACCGCAGGCACGGATTGCCGAACTCAACGAGCTCAGCGAAGACCTCAACGAACTGCTCAGGGAGCTGGAGGTCTGGAACCGGCTGCAGGAGCGGGAAAAAGCGGCCCTCAACCACCAGGCCAGCCATGACGGCCTGACCGGTCTGGTCAACCGCAACACCTTCGAGGCCCGCCTCGCACACACCCTGCTCAGGGCCCGCAATGAGCAATCACGCTTTGCCGTACTGTACATTGACGTGGACCACTTCAAGCAGGTCAACGACAGCCTGGGCCATGACGCGGGGGACCAGCTGCTCCAGGCCCTGGCCAACCGCCTGCGCCAGCAGGTCCGTGCCGGTGATACCGTAGCCCGGCTCGGTGGCGACGAGTTCGCCATTCTGCTGCCCGAGCTGAGCACCAGAGAGGGTGCCGGGCGCATTGCCGATGCCATCATCCGCTGCATGCAAGAGCCCGTCGACCTGACGGACGGTACGCAATTCCCGATGAGCCTGAGTATCGGCATCTCGCTCTATCCGGATGATGCCCACAACATGATCGATCTTCTCAAGGCTGCCGACAGCGCCATGTATGCCGCCAAGAAGAGCGGCCGCAGCCGCTGGCAACACATTCCGACTTCGCCTACAGCCACCCGAGGTAAAACACCATGAAACTGCCTGATTACCGCACTCTTGCCGCCCTGTTCCTGGCTGTCGGCATGCTGCTCGGCGGCTGCCAGACCGTTCCCGCGCCGGGATTCACCGCCCAGCAACTGGAAATGCTGCGCGACAGCGGATTCAACCCGGTTGACGACGGCTGGGAGCTGATCATTTCCGAAAAGATCCTGTTCGGCTTCGGCAAGGACGAGGTTTCCAGGGACAGCACAAGCTATGTCACCCGGCTGAGCCGGGCCCTGCTGGATGTCGGCCTGCGCGAGGTCCGCATCGACGGTCACACTGACAACATCGGTGACCCCGGGTATAATCGCGCCCTGTCCCTGCGCCGGGCAAACAACGTGGCGGCCGTCATGGTCAGCGCCGGCATGCCCGAGGAATCCATCATCACGCGTGGTCTGGGTGACAGCCAGCCTGTCCAGGACAACAGCACCCGTGAAGGCCGCAGTGAAAACCGCAGGGTCAGCATCATCATCCCCAGTCCATAACTCCAGCTCCGGGAACCGCTCTGCATGATTCGCCTGCACAATCTCAGCCTGCAACGCGGGCCGCAACTTCTATTGGATCATGTCGAGCTTACCGTCCACCCGGGACACAAGGTTGGCCTGCTAGGCGCCAATGGTGCCGGCAAGTCCAGTCTGTTCGCCCTGCTGCAGGGCTGCCTGCAGGCCGACACCGGCGAGTGCGGGATTCCCGCCCAGTGGCGCATCGCCCACATGCAGCAGGAAATCACCGCCCTGGAACGCAGCGCGCTGGAGTACGTGCTGGACGGCGACACCCGCCTGCGTGAACTGCAGCAACAGCTGGCGCACGCCGAGCAACGGCAGGACGGCGACGCCATCGGTCGCCTGCATGCCGAGCTGGATGCCGCGGATGCCTGGACAGCCGACAGTCGTGCCCGACGCATGCTGACCGGGCTGGGCTTTGCCGAAGAGGAAATGGAGCGTTCCGTCGCCTCCTTTTCCGGTGGCTGGCGCATGCGTCTCAACCTGGCCCACACGCTGATGTGTCCTTCCGACCTGCTGCTGCTCGACGAACCCACCAACCACCTGGATCTGGATGCCATCCTCTGGCTGGAAGGCTGGCTGCAACAGTACCCCGGTACCCTGTTGCTGATTTCCCACGACCGTGACTTCATGGATGCCGTGGTACAGCAGGTCGTGCATTTCGAACGCCGGAAGCTGGTCGCCTATCGCGGCGGCTACACCGCCTTTGAGCGCGCCCGTGCCGAACGCATGCTGCAACAGCAACAGGCCTACGAAAAGCAACAAGCCGAACGCGCCCACATGCAGGACTTCATCCGCCGCTTCAAGGCCAAGGCCAGCAAGGCCAAACAGGCACAAAGCCGGGTCAAGGCACTGGAACGCATGCAGGAGCTGGCTCCGGCACACTTCGACTCACCCTTCCACTTCAGCTTCCGCGAGTCGGACAAGACCTCCACGCCCTTGCTCAGCCTGCAGCAGGCCACGCTCGGTCATGGCACAACCGCCATCCTGCAGCAGGCCAGTCTGCAGCTGATGCCCGGCATGCGTGCGGCCCTGCTCGGTCCCAACGGGGCCGGCAAGTCCACCCTGATCAAGAGCCTGACCGGCGAGCTGCCCTTGCTGGAAGGCGAGCTGGTATGCGGCGAGAACCTGTCCACCGGCTATTTCTCCCAGCATCAGCTGGACAGCCTGGATGCCAAGGCCAGCCCCCTGCTGCACCTGCAGCGCATCGCCCCGGATGAGAGCGAGCAAAGGCTGCGTGATTTCCTGGGCGGTTTCGACTTCCGTGGTGACCGTTGCGACGAGCCGGTGGTCAACTTTTCCGGTGGCGAGAAAGCCCGCCTGGCGCTGGCCCTGATTGCCTGGCAAAAGCCCAACCTGCTGTTGCTCGACGAGCCGACCAACCATCTGGACCTGGAAATGCGCCACGCACTGGGCGAAGCCCTGCAGCACTATCAGGGCGCAATGCTGCTGGTCTCCCACGACCGCCACCTGCTGAAAACCACAGTCGACGAGTTCCTGCTGGTCGCCGACGGCAAACTGCAGCCCTTTGATGGCGAACTGGATGACTACGCCCGCTGGCTGCAGGAGTTCCGCTTGCGCCAGCAGCAGGCTGCCAGCAGTCCCGCACCGGCCAGCGAGCCCCGCACCGACCGGCGTGCCCAGCGGCAGGCCGAAGCCGCCATCCGCCAGCAGCTGGCGCCGCACCGCAAGCAGGCTGACCGGCTGGAAACACAGCTGGGCAAGAAGCAGTCGGAGCTGGACGCCGTCGAGCAACAGCTGTCCGACAACAGCCTGTACGAAGCCGACGCCAAAGATCGCCTCAAACAACTGCTGGCCGACCAGTCCCGTCTCAAGCAGGACTGCGAAGAGCTGGAAATGCAGTGGCTGGACAGCATGGAGCAACTGGAGAACCTGGAGCTGCAGCTATCCGGCTCGGTGTAGCCGCTGGCCCGTGAGCGGCTCTGACCGCGATCAAGGTCATCCCGTCGCGCCGAGCGGCGCTCCAACAGTTTGGTTCCTGCAGGATGTTTTCTCAGGAGCAAGCCCCTTCGTACAGCACCACCAGCCGGCTCCTGCAATAAAAACACGAACCCTGTGCTTTTCGCGCTAAAATACCCGCACCGCTTCTTCTATCCTGGATCCTGCCATGTGGCACTGGCTAACCGATACCGAAATCTGGGCAGCATTCCTGACCCTGACCGCCCTGGAAATCGTCCTGGGCATCGACAACATCATCTTCATTTCCATCCTGGTCAACCGCCTGCCCAAACACCTGCAGGCCAGGGGCCGCTTTTTCGGCATCCTGCTGGCCATGGTCACGCGCATCCTGTTGCTGCTGTCGCTGACCTGGGTGATGCGTCTGACCGATGACCTGTTCAGCGTTTTCGGTGTCGGTGTTTCCGGGCGTGACATCATCCTCATCGGTGGTGGCCTGTTCCTGCTGCTGAAAAGCACCCTGGAAATCTGGCACAGCGTGGAAGGCAGCGGTGACGACATGCCCGACATCCAGGGCGCCAGCCAGTTCCTGCTGGTGCTGATCCAGATCGCCATCATCGACATCATCTTCTCGCTCGACTCCGTGATCACCGCAGTCGGCCTGGTGCAGCACATCCCGGTGATGGTGGCCGCCATCATGGCGTCGGTGCTGGTCATGCTGTTTGCCGCCGCCACCATCAGCAAGTACATCGAGGAACACCCCACCCTGAAAATCCTCGCGCTGTCCTTCCTGATCATGGTGGGTACGCTGCTGATTGCCGAAGGTTTCGATGTGCATGTCCCCAAGGGCTACATCTACTTCGCGATGGCGTTCTCGTTTGGCGTGGAAATCCTCAACATCAAGATGCGCAGCAGCATCGAACGCAATGGCAAGACGAAGGAAGCCGGCAACGACCAGTCGAACGCCTGATCTGCCCGGCAATCCGCTTGACCGACAACCGATAGCCGTTTAATGTGCACAGCCTGACGTGGGCGGCCCGGTTGCCGTCCACCCTGCATCAAGGTGGCTGCTACAGCCTTAAAAGGGAAGTCAGGCGGACTTGTCCGCCCGCGCTGCCCCCGCAACGGTACACGACGCGATTTTCGCACGCCTGCGCAAGAGACCACTGGTTCACACTGGGAAGGTGCTCAGGTTCATCGTCAGCCCGGAGACCTGCCTGATGCGCACGACAGGTGTTGCGGAGGGCTGCACCGTCAAGCGTGGCTTGTCCTGTGCACCGTCCGCGCTTGTCCCTGCCCTCCTCAAAAGCCCATTCACTTTTGAGGATTCCACTCGATGAAACTTTCCCGACTGGCGCTGGCTGTTGCCGCACTGCCCCTGGTTGCATCCGCAGCCACCGATCTGGACACCGAAGCAGCCCTGAAGCTGTCCGATACCGTCATCACCGCCAACCGTGGCGCCCAGGACAGAGCCGACAGCACGGCGGCCGTCAGCGTCTTTACCCGTGAGGACATTGATCGTCTGCAGGCGGTCAATGTGGCTGATCTGCTGAATCGTGTGCCTGGCGTGCAAGTTCACCAGTCCGGCGGTCGCGGCAGTGTCAGCGGCCTATCCATCCGTGGCACCAAAACCACGCAAAGCCTGGTGCTGGTTGACGGTGTCCGTATCGGTTCTGTCACCCTGGGCGGCGCCAACGGCGCACTGGATTTTCTCAATCTCGAACAAGTCGAACGTATCGAGGTTCTTCGTGGCAGCCGTGCGGCAGTCTACGGTGCTGACGCCATTGGCGGTGTAATCCAGATTTTCACCCGCCGCGCCCACGATCAGGGTCTGAACGCCCGCCTGCGTGCCGCAGCCGGCAGCAAAGGGAACCGGGAACGTAGCCTGGGCTTGTCCGGCGGTAACGACACCACCCGTTTCAACCTGAGCGCCAGCCTGGACGAGCTGAACCGTTTTGATCGCACCACAGTGAGCGACCCTCACAGCGCCGACAAGGATGTATACCGCAATAAAAGTCTGGCCCTGTCACTGAGCCACCGTTTCTCCGGCCGTTTCCAGGTGGGCGCCAGCGCACTGGACCAGCACGGCAAAAGTGCGTTTGACACCGTCAGCGACGGGTTTCCCTCTGTACCTTACTTCGATTTCATCACCCGCTCTGCCAGCGTCTATGCCGAAGGCGATCTCAGCGAGCAGTGGCACAGCCGTCTGGAGCTGGGTTACAGTGAAAACAAGCTGGCCGGCAAGGATGAGCTGCCAGCCATGCCCTACGATATCAATAGCTACCGCGAAAGCTACGCCTGGCTCAACACCATCCGGCTGAATGAGGAGCACAGCCTGCTGGCCGGTGCCGACTACAACAAGGACAAGGTACGTACCGACGTCAATACCAGCTACAATGCAGACAACCGCTGGAATCATGCTTTCTTTGTCCAGCATCAGTATCTGGGCAAGCTGTTTGGTACCGAGCTGGGCTGGCGTCATGACAAAAACCAGGCGTTTGGCAACCATACCACCTGGAATGCGGCTGGCCGTCTGTTCCTCAATACTGCCAACGAGCTGGTACTGTCCTACGCAGAAGGTTTCAGGGCACCCACTTTTTACGAACTTTACTCACCCTGGGGCGATGGCAATCCTGACCTGAAGCCGGAAAAATCCCGCACCTATGAGCTGCAATGGCGCAGCCAGTTCAACGACAGCACACGTCTGGAGGTTTCCCTGTACCGGACGCAGCTGCGTAACCAGATCATCTCCGTCTGGCCGGCACCCAATGAAAACACTTCCAAGGCCCGCATCAACGGTTTTGAAGCCTCATTGCAACATGAGCTGTTCAGCGCACAAGGCAGCCTGAACCTGGCACTGTTGGACTCCCGTGACCGTGACAGCGGCCACCAGCAAGCAAGAACGGCCAAGCGCACCCTCAGCTACGATCTGGACAAGCAGCTGGGTGCCTTTTCTGTCGGCACAACCTGGCGCGTCCAGAGTAAAAGCTTCAATGATTCAGTCAACAGCCAGAAAATTCCCGGTTTCGCCACACTGGACCTGCGCGCCAACTGGAGGGCTAGCAACGAACTGGATCTCGGCCTGCGTCTGGGCAATATTCTCGACAAGAAGTACAGCCGCGCCCTGTATAACTATAACGGCAAAAACCACGGCTACCGTGAAGACCGCGCCACCATTCAGGCCAGCGTAACCTGGACGCCCAAGCTGTTCTGATTTGCCTCTCACCTCTGTCGCCAGCTCATCAAAAGCTGGCGGCAAGGATAGGGAGATTACCGGGTCAAGCCCGGTAATGACGAAACTGCCTCCCGATGAGAATTTTCGACGAAGCTGTCACCCAACGAAATCGCCCCCTTTGGGCAGCGCAAGTGCCGTGCGGTCATACAGGATGTGGACCACTACAGGACGTTCTCGCGGTTTCCTGCGCTGCACCAAAGGGGGCTATTCTTTTCAGGGCCGGTCGTGTCAGGCCAGCTCCAGCACCTTGTCCACCAGCGCATTGATGCCGGTGGCCGCCTCGGCAATGGACTGGGCCAGCATGTAGGCCGGTGTGGTCACCAGACAGTTGCCGGAGTCGACCACCACATTGTCCACGGTACATACCTGATGCCTGGCGCCCATCGCCTCCAACGCCTCGGCAGTGCCTTCATCGTCGCCGATGGTGCAGGTCACGCCTTCACCAAAGATCCGCGCCGACAGTGCAGGGGCGATGCACATCAGGCCGATCGGCTTTTTGGCATCACGGAATTCGCCGATGGCGGCCAGCACGTCCGGGTCCACGGTGCAGTCCGCACCCTTGACGGCAAAGTCGGACAGGTTCTTGGCCGCACCAAAGCCACCAGGCAGGATCACCGCATCAAAGTCCGCCGCCTTCAGTTCGCGCACATCCTTCGCCTCGCCACGGGCAATGCGTGCCGACTCCACCAGCACGTTGCGCGTTTCGCCGGTTTCCTCACCGGTCAGGTGGTTGATGACATGCATTTGCGGCTTGTCCGGTGCAAAACACTGTACCTGCGCACCCTGCTGGCTCAGGCGCAGCATGGTCAGGACCGTTTCGTGGATCTCGGATCCGTCGTACACGCCACAACCGGATAGAATCATTGCTACTTTCTTGCTCATTGCTCGCTCCTTTTCTTTCTGTACTGCCGGCGCTGCCCATGCGCAGCGCCCCGTCCCTGTGGATCCGGATCCATCCGGACAACTGTGCGAATAAATTCGCACCTACAAGGGGTAAGCTGGTCCCTGCCCATTGATGCACCTCTTGCCATCCTGCACGCAACCAGGCGCAGCTGCAGAATCCGGGCCCTTCGGCTGCACGCTGGGTGATCGCGGAAACTGCACCAAGCCTTGCGGTTGATTCCTTCGCGACCCATTCACAATCAGTTCCAGCTAAGATAACACCATTGCCTGAAGGAATGCTCCGTGCCCGATCTCTACTTACGTCTTGCCCTGCCCACGCCGCTGCGCCGCCTTTTCGATTATCGGGCGCCGACCAGCGTGCCGGTAGAACTCTGGCAACCCGGTGCGCGGGTACGGGTTCCCTTCGGTTCGCGCACAGTGGTGGGCATCCTGCTGGAGACCAGCCGGCAGACCGATGTACCGCCGGACAAGTTGCGCGAAGCCCTGGAACTGCTGGATGAACGCCCCCTGTTTGACCGTCCGCTGCTCAACCTGATCCTGTGGACAGCCAGCTATTACCAGCACAGCACGGGCGACACTTTCAGCTGGGCATTGCCGGCGCTATTGCGCCAGGGCGAGCCTGCCGCCCTGCAGAAAAAGATCTTCTACCAGGCCGCCGCCGATGCCGGCATGGAGGATCCACGCATCAAGAATGCGCCGCGCCAGCGCCAGGCACTGGAAGCGGTACTGCAGCACCGGCAAGGGCTGGCCCATGAACAGCTGCACAACCTGGGCATCCAGAAAAGCAGCATCGATGCCCTGCTCGACAAGGGGCTGTTGTTTCGTGAGCAGCGCAGCCTGCCGTCGGCCGAACGTGGCGGCCCCCTGCTGGCCCAGGCTCCACTGGTCCTCAACGCGGAACAGCGGCTGGCGGTGGATGCCGCCGGCAAGGCACTGAACCGGCATCAGGTGTTCCTGCTGGCCGGAGTGACCGGCAGCGGCAAGACAGAGGTATACCTGCACCTGATCCAGCAGGTTCTGGAACAGGGCCGCCAGGTGCTGGTCCTGATCCCGGAGATCAACCTGGGCCCGCAGACCTTCAACCGTTTTCGTCAGCGTTTCAACGCCCGTGTTGCCTTGCTGCATTCGAACGTGACCGACCGGGAACGCCTGAATGCCTGGCTGGCGGCCCGTGACGGCCTGGCTGAAATCGTCATTGGCACCCGTTCCGCGCTGTTCACGCCCTTTCGCGACCTGGGCCTGATCATCATTGACGAAGAGCATGACAGCTCCTACAAGCAACAGGACGGGCTGCGCTACAACGCCCGCGATCTGGCCCTGGTGCGTGCACACGGGCTGGGCATTCCGGTCATGATGGGCTCGGCCACCCCGTCGCTGGAAAGTCTGCACAACGCACAGAGCGGCCGCTATGGCCTGCTGCGCCTGAGCAAGCGTGCCGGAGCGGCCCGGCCTCCCCGCTTCATCCGGCTGGATGTGCGCAGCCTGCCACTGGATTCCGGCATCAGCCTGCCGCTGCAAAAAGCCATCGGCGAGACCCTGGCGGCCGGGCAACAGGTGCTGGTGTTTCTCAACCGCCGTGGTTTCGCCCCGGTCCTGATGTGTCAGGATTGCGGCTGGATGGGCGACTGCCACGACTGTGACGCGCGGCTGACCCTGCACCAGCGCTACAACGAGCTGCGCTGCCACCATTGCGGTCATATCGAGCAGCGTCCGCATGCCTGCCCCAAGTGCCAGAGCCTGCAGCTGCACCCGGTCGGGGCCGGTACCGAGCGGGCCGAGGAACGCCTGCAGATCCTGTTTCCCGACACACCGGTGGTGCGCATCGACCGCGACAGCACGGCCCGCAAGGGGGCGCTGGACGCCATGCTCAATCATGTGCAGCGTGGCGAACCCTGCATCCTGCTGGGCACGCAGATGCTGGCCAAGGGGCATCACTTTCCGGCAGTGACGCTGGTGGCCATCCTCAATGCCGATGGCGGGTTGTTCTCGGCGGACTTCCGCGCCAGTGAACGCATGGCCCAGCTGATCGTGCAGGTGGCCGGCCGCGCCGGCCGCGCCGAGCAAGCCGGCCGGGTGATCATCCAGAGTCATGTGGCCGACCACCCGCTGCTGATCCAGCTCACCGAGGAAGGCTACTTCGCCTTTGCCGAGCAGGCTCTCAGCGAGCGCCGTGCCACCCGGCTGCCGCCCTACAGCCACATGGCACTGTTGCGGGCCGAGGCCCTCAATCCGCAACATGCCGATGACTTCCTGCGTGACGCCGCCGCTCTGGTGGAGCAGCTGGACGTACAGCTGCAGCTGAAGCAGGAAGTGGAATGCCTGGGCCCGGTGGCCGCCCCGATGGAAAGACGTGGCGGACGCTACCGCGCCCAACTGCTATTCATTGCCAACCTGCGCGGGCCCTTGCACCGCCTGTTGCACGGGCTCTGCTTCAACCTGGAGCAACTGACCGGCGCCCGACAGGTACGCTGGTCGCTGGACGTGGACCCGATCGACCTGTATTGATGCGCACACTTCGCGCCGGCTTTCGCTCCCACGTTTTACCACTTGCTTTCTTGCCGCCCATCCTTATGATGTAAAGCACTCAATCCAAACAAGGTTATATTTTGTCTTGTATCAAGGCCTTGCGCCTTCTTGCCTACGGCCTCCCCGGCATCGTTCCATCCACCGGACCAGACACGCTTCCCTTCCCCGGCTTTCGCATTCATCCAGCTACAGGCGTTCCGCTGCCGTTGGCAGGTTCATCTGCATCAATCGCACCTTTCTCTTCTGCAATCTGACATTCCGGTTAAAAACCATGAATAAAGACAACATGAGGCACATGGGCCGTTTTGCGGCCGACCTGCGCATGCAAACCAGCCCGCAAAGTGCCGAACCCGATACCCGCATCGACCATTTCACCTTCTTTTCCGTGCTGGCCCTGCTGTTTGCCGTGCTAGTTCCGCTGCTGATGTTCCCTGAGGAAGGGGCCAACTGGGTCGAACAGGCCAAGACCTTCATCACCGACACCTTTGGCGTGTTCTATCTGCTCATTGGCGTGCTGGCAATGATGTTCGTGATCTACATCTCGTTTTCCGACATCGGCAACATCAAGCTGGGCCGGCCGGAAGAAGAGGTCGAGTTCAAGACCGGTTCCTGGGCGGCCATGATGTTCTGCGGCGGTATTGGCGCCAGCATCCTGTACTGGGGCATCATCGAGTGGGCCTACTATTATCAGGGCCCGCCCTTCAACCTGGAACCCGGCTCGCCGGATGCCATCCGCTGGGCCACCACCTACGGCATCTTTCACTGGGGTCCGGTGGCCTGGGCGATCTATCTTCTGCCGGCCATTCCCATCGCCTACTTTGCCCACGTGCGCAACTCGCCAAGGCTGAAGGTCAGCCAGAGCCTGATGCCGCTGTTTGGTGAGAAGGTGATCATGAGCAACTGGGCCAAGCTGGTTGACGTGTTTTTCGTCTTCGGCATGATCGGCGGTGGCGCCACCACACTGGGCCTGGCCTCGCCGATGGTGACCGAAGGGCTGCACCGCCTGTTCGGCACCCCGGTCAACCTCTGGACCCAGCTGGCCGTACTGCTGGTGACCAGCGCCATCTTCGCCTTCAGCGCCTTCCGCGGGCTCAAGGGCGGAATCCAGCTGCTGTCCAACATCAACTTCTATCTGACACTGCTGTTTCTGGCTGTGGTCTTCTTTGCCGGTCCCAGCATGTTCATCCTCAACACCGGACTGGAAAGCCTGGGTCGCTCGCTGACCCAGATCTTCACCATGATGACCTGGACCGAGTCCCTGGGCGGCTTTACCGAACACGGCTTCCAGAAAACCAGCTTCCCGGCCGACTGGACCATTTTCTATTGGGCCTGGTGGCTGGTGTTTGCACCCACGGTCGGGCTGTTCATCGCCAAGATCTCCCGTGGCCGCACCATCCGGCAAATGGTGGTCGGTTCGATCTTCTTCGGTTCGCTGGGCTGTGCCGTATTCTTCATCATTCTCGGCAACTACGGCCTGCACCTGCAGCTGACCGGAAGCCTGGACGTGGTTGCCGTACTCAACGAGCAAAGCGCCACGGCAGCCATTTTCGCGGTGCTCAACACGCTGCCCATGAGCTGGATCATGATGGCGTTATTCACCCTGCTGGCGGTCATTTTCACGGCCACCACCTTTGACTCCATCTCCTACATCCTGGCTTCGGTGGTGCAGCGCGAAGTGGACTGCGAGCCCCATCGCTGGAACCGCTTGTTCTGGGCCTTCACTCTGTGCCTGATGCCCGCCGTACTGATGTTCCTGGGCGGACTGTCAACCTTGCAAACCGCGTCAATCGTGTCCGGTGCGCCGTTGTTGATCATCATGACTCTGCTGATGGTCTCCACCATCAAGGCGGCCCGATACGACCTGCATTACCAGCCCGACTACAGCCTGAGCACCATCCATATCGAGGAACTGCCCGAGTCCGCTCCGTGGGAAGAAGGCGAAACCTCCGAGGCTCCGGAAGGTTCGGTACTGGCGATGCAGGCCGAATACGAAGAGCTGCGCCTGCAGCAGGAAGACGAGGAAAATAACGGGCAGGAAAGCGGCGAGTCCGCCGAGCGTTCGGACTGATCATCCGGTCAGCTTACCGTTACTTAAACGATTGCGGGGCACCTGGAACGTCACCAGGTGCCCCGCTTGTTTTGTAGGTGCGAATTTATTCGCACAAAATGATCGCTTTATTGTGCGAATGAATTCGCACCTACAGGTTACTGTTCCTGCCCGTCGCGGTCGCGATAGCCGAGCAGGTAGAGGATACCGTCCAGCCCCAGGGTGGAAATGGCCTGCCGTGCGCTCTTCTTGACCAGCGGCTTGGCGCGGAAGGCCACGCCAAGACCGGCCAGCCCCAGCATGGGCAGGTCATTGGCTCCATCGCCCACGGCAATGGTCTGGTCCAGTCGCAGGCCTTCACGCTCTGCCAGCTCCTGCAACAGGTCCGCCTTGCGTTGCGCATCGACAATGGGCTCGATGGCCCGGCCGGTCAGCTTGCCGTCGACAATCTCCAGCTCGTTGGCATACACGTAGTCGATGCCCAGCTTTTTCTGCAGATGGCGGGCAAAGTAGGTAAAACCGCCGGACAGGATGGCCGTCTTGTAGCCCAGACGCCTGAGCTCGACAAACAGGGTTTCGGCCCCTTCGGTCAGGCGCAGCGACTGCGCGATATCCTCCAGCACATCCTCACTCAGACCCTCCAGCAGCGCCAGACGCTCGCGAAAGCTGGCCCTGAAGTCCAGCTCGCCCTGCATGGCCCGCTCGGTGATGGCCGCCACCTGCTCGCCGACACCGGCGGCAACCGCCAGCTCGTCGATCACCTCATGTTCAATCAGGGTGGAGTCCATGTCGAACACCGCCAGGCGACGGTTGCGGCGGAACACGGTATCGCGCTGGAAGGCGATATCCACGTCGAGCTCCTGGGCCACACTGAGGAACTCGGCGCGTACGGCCGCTGCATCGGCCGGCTCGCCACGCACGGAGAACTCGATGCAGCCCTTGCCCTGATCGGCCGGTGTATCCAGTGGCATGCGCCCGGACAGACGGTCGATATGATCGATGTTCAGGCCGTATTTGGCGGTGATGGTACTGACCCGCTGCAGCTGCTCGGCAGTCACCTTGCGGGTCAGCAGGGTCACGATATAGCGCGGCTTGCCCTGCCCGGCAACCCAGCCCTGATAGTCCTTTTCGGCCACCGGGGTGAAACGCACCTGCTGGTCCAGCTTGTAGCCGGTGAACAGCACGTTCTTCAGCACGTCGGCCGATTGGCTGCCGGCGGGAATCTCCACCAAGATGCCAAAGGACAGGGTGTCATGAATGACTGCCTGGCCAATGTCCAGGATGTTGACCTCACTTTGCGACAGCGCCTCCATGATGGCGGCAGTCAGGCCGGGACGGTCTTGACCGGTGATGTTAATCAGGACAATTTCACGCAAGGCGGCAGTCTCCACTCAGGCCACAGGCCGTTGCCCGGGCAAACAAGAATCCGCGCACATTCTAGCCTGTATCCGGCACGCCTGCAGTACTGCGCCCCCCTGCAGGTACTGCAAACTCCATCATGCAGCGATTTTGTGATGTTTGTTATACTGCGCAACCCTTCGCCCATCAGGACAGCTTCATGGCTCAGCAGACACCCTCGTTCCTATCCGGTATCAGCATTACCCGCCGCATCCTGATCCCCGGCCTGGTGATCATTGCCGCATCCATCGCCCTGCTGCTGTTCCTGACGGTGCGCCAGTTCAACCATAGCGTGCAGCAGCAGGCCGACGCACTGGGCGAGGCACTGGTGGTGCAAACCGCACACGAGATTTCCGCGCCGCTGGCGGTTGCCGATTCGCTGGCCCTGGCGGCGGTACTGCGCGAACTGGTCAACAACCCCTATGTGGCCCATGCCGCCCTGTACAGCGTGGACAACCGCACCATGGCCGAGGCCGGCAGACGGCCGCCGGCCACCGGCTCGCTGAACAGTCTCTATACCCGGTCGATCGCCTTCGAGCAGGTGATTGCCGGCCAGCTGCATATCCACATCGATGTCAAACGTCTGCAGAAGCCGCTGTCCGGTAACCTGCAACAGCTGGCCCTGCTCGGTATCGGCATTTTGTTGCTGGCGGTATTCGTGCTGTCACGCATCGCCCGCTCCATCACCCAGCCGCTCAATGAGCTCCAGCACTGGCTGGCCCGGCCGCTCGGCGAGGCTCCCTATCAGTACGGCAATGACGAAACCGGACAGCTGGCACGCACCCTGAACCAGTACGTCCAGCTGTCCTGCAGCCTGCCCGGCGGAGATACCGGCACGGATGATGCCGAAGCCCGCCCTGCGGACACTGAAGACCCGGCAGAAGATGCCGTCGCACTGGAAGACGAACAGGCGCAGGACGTGGCGGAGGAGGCACCGGCAGAGGTGCTGCCCGAGCATTGCGCAGTATTGGCGGTGGAGCTGGATCTGGGACAGGCCGAGCAAATGCTGGATGAAGAGCGTCATGCCCGACTGCTGGACCATTATGAGCAGGCGCTGGAAGAAGTGGCGTTCCTGTACCAGGGGCGTCTGCTGGAACTGGCCGATCACAAGGTACTGCTGCTGTTTCACAGCGATCAGGACAGCTATGTGGAAGATGCGCTGCATGCAGCGGAACTGCTACGCGCCTTTGCCCATGCCCTGCAAATCGAGATTGCCGATAGCGGCATCGCCCTGTGCATGCAACTTGGCATCAGTCACGGCGATGCCATCCTCGATCTGAGCGAGCCGGCCCTGATGGGACATCCGGCCGTGCGCCAGGCCATCGAACTCAACCAGCATAGCCGCAACCTGGTGCTGATCAGCCAGAGTCTTGCCGAGCATCCGGCCACCCTGGACAGCGCCAGTATCCGTAATCTGACCCGGCCAGCCGATTCCAGCTGCATCGTGCAGCTACTGTCTCCCGGCCCCGAACAGCTGGACGAGCAGCTGCAGGAGCTTCTGCAGCTGCAAGACCTGGAGTGATTTCCTAGAAGCGGTACACCTCAAGCTCCTTGACCGGCTCGACAACAGGCATGTTGCCATGGCCGTTGTCCTGCGGAGCTTCCTGTCTGGTGCTTTGCGGCTGCTGTGCCGGGTCGTTCTTCTCCTGGCTGGTCGCACGGCCATTGCCGCCCTGCATCCGCCTCACGGCCGCAGCCAGCTGTTCGGACAGCTGCACCAGCAACGCACTCTGTGCGCGCACCTGGCTGGCCAGCTCGCCATCGTGCTCAGCCTGCAGGCTCACCACCCGGCTGTCGCGCACCTTGCCGTCCGCATCCAGCAGCCGCCACTGGGCGTCCAGAATGGCCGGCTGCTCAACACCTGAATCCAGCCGGCTGATGCTGAGGATCACCTGGGCTCCCAGCTTGACTCCGATCCGGTCCGGATAGAGGGCCACATGACTGCTGTCCAGACGCGCAGCCAGCTGTCTCAGCAGCAGCTGCCCCACCTCATCCTCCAGACTGCCCGCCCAGCGGCCGCCCCGGCTGGCGGTCAGCCGTCCGTCGGCGTGCCGCTGCAGGATCTGCTCGCGCTGCAGATAATCCGCCAGCTTGACCGGTCCCAGCAGAACGGCAGTATTGGCATGACTGCTGGCTGCCACCGTGTCCGCCTGCAGCTGGTAGTACTCATGCTGGCCAATCAGGCTGCAGCCGCTACCCAAAACAATCAGGGCTCCCAGTAAAAGGTGTGCAGGACGGCACATTTTTTTCATCTTTTTCATTCTTTCCTGCCAAATATCAGTGATTGTGGCCGCTGCTCGATGGCCTCGGCCGTGCGTTGCAAGGCCTTGCCCGCCCGAGAGATGTTCTGCAGCGCCTGGGTCAGTTCGTATTGCAATTCGGATTGCGGGCTGAGACTGCGGCGCCCTTCGCTGACCATCTGGCCCGCATCCTCCAAAGTCTTTTCGGCGCTCATGGCAATCTGGCGCACTTCGGCCAGCAGCTGCTTGAACTCGGCACTGCCATCCGCCAGGTTGGCCATGACTTCCGGCAGATTGCGGTCCAGCTGCAGGCTGATCTGATTCAGGGTTCCCAGCAACTCATTGAAACGGGACAGGCCGCCCTCCAGCTCGGGCGAGCCCAGCAGGCGCTCCAGGCTTTCCAGCGTACGATTGGCCGACTCCAGGGTTTCCCTGAGTGGTACCGAGCGGATGCTGTCGGCCAGCTCATGCAGCAGGTCGGCTGCCTGGTCGATGCGCGATGGCACGCTCGGAATGGTCTCCAGTCCGGTCACCTCCCGGTCCCGCACATAGCCCGGCTGACCGGGAAAGAAGTCCAGCGCGACGATGGCCTTGCCGGTCAGCAGGCTGGGCACCTGCAGCTGGGCGCGCAACCCGCGCTCGACCAGCCGCACGATGGACTGGTCCAGCTGCGGCCCGGGGCCCGCCTTCGAACCGGAGCTGCCGTTGATGCGGATGACCACCGGCATGATCACGTCATTGATCTTGCGATCATAGGAGAGACGGATATCCTGAACGCTGCCGACCTTGACACCACGGTAGGTGACATCGGCACCCACATCCAGCCCGTCCAGCGCGCCGGTGAAGTAGACGACGTACTCCACCGGCTTGCTCCAGACACTGTCACGGGCCAGCATCAGCACACCGCCGACCAGCAGCACCAGCCCGCTGAGCAGGAAGATGCCGATCCAGAAGGGTTTGCGGGTTTCGTTCATGCCTGTTCTCCGGCCATAAAGGAATCGCCACGGCGCAAAAAGCGCTGCACCTGCTCCGGTCCGTGCTGCAGCAGCTCGTCCAGCGTACCCAGGGCGATCTGGGTGCGGGTTTTATTATCCAGAAACAGGCAGGTATCCGCCACCCGGTGAATGCTGGGCAGCTCGTGGGTGACCAGCACGATACTGGCCCCGAGGCTGTCACGCAACTGCAGAATCAGCTCGTCCAGCGCCATCGAGCTGAGCGGATCCAGTCCGGCGGATGGCTCGTCGAAAAACAGCACCTGCGGATCCAGCGCCAGTGCCCGTGCCAGGCCGGCACGCTTGCGCATGCCGCCGGACAGTTCCGCCGGATACAGATGGTCGGTACCGGCCAGCCCGACCAGCGACAGCTTCAGCGAGGCCAGTTCGTGGCGTTCGACCAGGCTGAGCTCGGGTCGCCAGGCCTCCAGCGGCAGGCAGATGTTTTCCCGCAGGGTCATCGATCCCCAAAGGGCCGCATTCTGGTAGAGGATGCCGAAGTGCTGCTGCAGCACGGCACGCTCTTCGCTGCCGTGCGCCCAGTAGTCCTCGCCATGAAACAGCACACGGCCGGCCAGCGGAGCCTGCAGGCCGATCAGGTGACGCAGCAATGTGCTCTTGCCACAGCCACTGCCGCCCATCACCACGAAAACCTCTCCCTGGCGGATACCGAAATTCAGGTCGCGCTGAATGACCAGCTTGCCATAGCCCGCGCTCAGGTTTTCAGCTGCCAGGACAATGTCTTTCACGGCTAGATCCCCAACTGTGTGCACAGCACGGTGATCAGCGCATCGCTGACCACCAGCGCGACAATGATGCTGACCACGGCATTGGTGGTGGCCTGGCCCACCGCCTGGGCATTGCGGCCGCTGTTCAGCCCGTAATAGCAGCCGATCATGCCGATCAGCATGGCAAACACCAGGCTCTTGAACAGGCCGATGAAAAAGTCGGTGCTGCTGACCATCTCCAGGCTCTGGTTGATGTATTGCACCGCGGAAATGTCATACATGCCCCAGCCGATCACGAACCCGCCCAGCATGCCCAGTGCATCGGCAAAGCAGGTCAGCAACGGCATGCTGACCAGCAATGCCAGCACCCGGGGCAGCACCAGAAACTCCAGTGGCGGAAACCCGAAGGTGCGCAGGGCGTCGATTTCCTCGTTGGCCTGCATGCTGCCCAGCTCGGCGGCATAGGCGGCGCCGGTGCGGCCGGCCATGATCACCGCGGTCATCAGCGCACCCATCTCCCGGGTCATGCCGATGGCCACCATGTTGGCAATATAGATCTGCGCGCCAAAGGCTTCCAGCTGTACCGCACCCACGAACGCCAGGATCAGGCCGACCAGCACGGCAATCAGCGCCACGATCGGCAGGGCTCCCGGCCCGCACTGCTGCAGCGCCAACCAGAAATCGCTGGCGCGCATACGCGCCCGGCCACGCAGTGCCGCCAGCAGGGCCAGGCTGACCTCGCCCATGAAAATGCAACTGCGTTCGGCACTGCCCAGCGCACGCAGACCACCCAATCCCATCCGGCTGATCCAGCCCATCGGCGGTGGCGGTTCCGGCTGTACCTGGGTGGAAGGAGCCGCAGCCATTTCCAGCAGCTGCTCGACGCCCTCCGGCAGGCCGCTCATGTTGACCTGGATGCCGGCTTCCTGTGCCAGATACCCGATACGCCGCAGCAGCGCCAACAGGCTGCTGTCCCAGGCCTGCACATTGACACGCACGCACAGCTGTTCCGGCAGACGCCCGCCCTTGCGCCACACCTCCAGCAGATCGGGTTTGCGCGCGTGCAGTGTCCAGTGGCCGGTCACATGCAGGCAATGCAGTTGCCCGTCCTGCTGCCAGCCCAGTTCTGCCTTTTGCTGCTGCATGCCAGTCCCCTCGTGAATCAGGCGATACCCAGTGCATCGACCCGCTGGAAGCCCCGCGGCAGTTTGTTGCCACGGCGGCCGCGTTCACCCCGGTAATGCTGCAGATCACTGTTTTTCAGGGTCAGGGTACGCTTGCCGGACTCCACCACCAGATTGGCGCCCTCGGGCAGGATGACGAAATCGACCACCCATTCCTCACGCCGGGCAACCCGCTCGGCCGGAATGCCGATCATCTTGTTGCCCTTGCCGCGACTCAATTGCGGCAGGTCGGCCACCGGGAACAGCAGCAGTCGGCCCTCATTACTGGTCACCGCCAGCAGGCTGCTGTCCAGGGAGCTGACCGGCTGCGGCTGCATGACCTTGCCGCCCTTGGGTACGCTCAACAGGGACTTGCCGGCACGGTTTTTGGCCTGCATGTCCTCGCCACGCACGATGAAACCATAGCCCGCATCCGATGCCAGCACATAGAGCTGCTCGTCGGCTGGCAGCAGGACATGCTCGAAGGTGGCACCGGCCGGCGGTGTCAGACGACCGCTGAGCGGCTCGCCCTGGCCTCGTGCCGATGGCAAGGTATGCGCCGGCAGGGAGTAGCTGCGCCCGGTACTGTCCAGGAATACCGCCTGCTGGTTGCTACGGCCCGGTGCCGAAGACTTGAAGGCATCGCCGGTCTTGTACGACAGCGCGGCACCATCCACTTCATGCCCGCGGGCACTGCGCACCCAGCCCTGTTCGGAAATCACCACGGTGACCGGCTCGGACGGCACCAGATCGGTCTCCGATAGCGCCCGGGCCTCGCTGCGCTCCACCAGTGGCGAACGGCGCTCGTCACCATAGGTCTTGGCATCGTCCAGGATTTCCCTGCGCACCAGCCTCTTGAGTTTGCTTTCGCTGCCCAGCAGGGCCAGCAGACTGTCGCGCTCCTTGCTCAGCTCGTCCTGCTCGCCACGGATCTTCATCTCTTCCAGACGCGCCAGCTGACGCAGGCGGGTATCCAGAATGTAGTCAGCCTGAACCTCGGTGATGCCGAAACGCTCCATCAAGACCGGCTTGGGCTGGTCCTCGGTGCGGATGATCTCGATCACCTCATCCAGATTGAGGAAGGCGATCAGCAGGCCTTCCAGCAGATGCAGACGCTTTTCCACCCGCTCCAGGCGGAACTGCAGGCGGCGGCGCACGGTTTCCACCCGGAACTGCAGCCACTCACGCAGCATGCTGCGCAGATCCTTGACCTGGGGCTTGTTGTCCAGGCCAATCACGTTCATGTTGACGCGGAAGCTGGCTTCCAGATCAGTGGTGGCAAACAGGTGCTGCATCAGCTCGGCCGCATCCACGCGACTGGAGCGCGGCACAATGACGATGCGGCAGGGGTTTTCATGGTCGGACTCGTCACGCAGATCGGCCACCATCGGCAGTTTCTTGGCCTGCATCTGCGCGGCGATCTGCTCCAGCACCTTGGCACCCGATACCTGATGCGGCAGCGCGGTGACCACAATATCGCCATCTTCCATCTCGTACACGGCACGGGCACGAATGGAGCCGCGACCGGTCTGGTAGATCTTCAGCAGGTCTTCCCGCGGGGTGATGATTTCCGCCTCGGTGGGAAAATCCGGTCCCGGCATCAGTTCGCACAGTTCTTCCACCGTGGTCGACGCCTTGTCCAGCAGCTGCACGCAGGCCGCCGCCACTTCGCGCAGGTTGTGCGGCGGTACATCGGTGGCCATGCCCACGGCAATGCCGGTGGTGCCATTGAGCAGCAGGTTGGGCAGGCGCGCCGGCAACACTTCCGGCTCGTCCATGGTGCCGTCGAAGTTGGGAATCCAGTTGACCGTACCCTGCCCCAGCTCGGACAGCAGTACCTCGGAATAGCGCGCCAGCCGTGCCTCGGTATAGCGCATGGCGGCAAACGACTTGGGATCGTCCGGTGCCCCCCAGTTGCCCTGGCCATCCACCAGCGGATAGCGGTAACTGAACGGCTGCGCCATCAGCACCATGGCCTCGTAACAGGCGCTGTCGCCGTGCGGATGGTATTTGCCCAGCACGTCACCCACGGTGCGCGCGGACTTCTTGTGCTTGGAGTCGGCATCCAGTCCCAGCTCGCTCATCGCATAGACAATGCGCCGCTGCACCGGTTTGAGACCATCCCCCACGTGCGGCAGGGCCCTATCCATGATCACGTACATGGAATAGTTCAGGTACGCCTGCTCGGTAAACTCGGCAAGCGACTGGCGCTCAACGCCTTCAAAACTCATTTCGGTCAAATCATTCATAAAATTTCAACATGTTTTGTGCGCTGCGAACCACGCCATTGTAGGTGCGAATTCATTCGCACACCCGTGCAATATCGAAAATCATGTTCGAACCAATTCGAACCTGCAGGGGATATTCGCGCAACCTTGCGGAATCCACCCCTTCGCCCGCCAAAATCAAACCTCGATTTCCGCCAGATTCCCCTTGGTCTCCAGCCAGGCCCGGCGATCTCCCGCCCGGCGGCGAGCCAGCAGCATGTCGAGAACCTCGCCTGCTCCGTCCCCTTCTTCCAGCGTCAACTGCACCAGCCGGCGGGTATTGGGGTCCATGGTGGTCTCGCGCAACTGCGGCGGGTTCATCTCGCCCAGCCCCTTGAAGCGGGTCACCTGGATTCTGCTGCGTTTTCCGGAAGACTCGATACGGCTCATGATCGCCTCGCGTTCTTCCTCGTCCAGCGCATAATGCACTTCCTTGCCGGCATCGATGCGGAACAACGGCGGCATCGCCACATAGACGTGTCCGGCCTCGACCAGCGGACGGAAGTGGCGGACAAACAGCGCACACAACAGGGTGGCGATATGCAGTCCGTCGGAGTCGGCATCGGCCAGGATGCAGATCTTGCCATAACGCAACTGGCCCAGATCCTTTGCGCCCGGATCCACACCGATGGCCACCGCGATGTTGTGCACCTCCTGCGAAGCCAGCACCTGGCCTTCATCCACCTCCCAGGTGTTGAGAATCTTGCCGCGCAGCGGCAGGATCGCCTGATATTCCTTGTCGCGGGCCTGCTTGGCACTGCCACCCGCGGAGTCACCCTCGACCAGAAACAACTCGCTGCGCAACGGGTCCTGACCTGCACAATCCGCCAGCTTGCCGGGCAATGCCGGTCCCTGGGTGACACGCTTGCGCTCCACCCGGCGTGCCGACTTGAGACGGCGGCCGGCCTGTTCGATGACCATCTCCGCCAGCAGCATGCCCTGTTCGGCATGGGCATTGAGCCACAGACTGAAGGCATCCTTGACCACACTGCCGATGAAGCTGGCCGCCTGCCGCGATGACAGCCGCTCCTTGGTCTGCCCGGAGAACTGCGGCTCCTGCATCTTCAGCGACAGCACGAAGTTGATGCGCTCCCAGATATCTTCCGGCGCCAGCTTGACGCCACGCGGCAGCAGATTGCGGAACTCGCAGAAATCACGCATGGCATCCAGCAGACCCTGGCGCAGGCCGTTGACATGGGTACCGCCCTGCGCGGTGGGAATCAGGTTGACGTAGCTTTCCTGGATGCTGGTGCCGTCTTCCGGCAGCCACAGCAGCGCCCACTCGACCCGCTCGCCCTCGCCGACATGACTGCCGCAGAAAGGCTCGTCAGGCAGGCGCTCCCACTCGTTGACCGCATCGGCCAGGTAGGAACGCAGACCGTCCTCGTAGAACCATTCCAGTTTCTCGCCGCTGTTGCGATCGGCAAAGCTGATGGTCAGTCCCGGACAGAGCACCGCCTTGGCCTTGAGCACATGCTTGAGACGGCTGACAGAGAAACGCGCGGCATCGAAATACTTGCCGTCCGGCCAGAAGCGCACGCTGGTACCGGTATTGCGCCGGCCGACCGTGCCGACCACCTCCAGTTCGCTGGCCTTGAAGCCGTTGGCGAAATGCATCAGGTACTCCTGACCATCGCGCCGTACCCGCACTTCCAGCCGGGTGGACAGGGCGTTGACCACGGAAATACCCACCCCGTGCAGACCTCCGGAAAACTCGTAGTTCTTGTTGGAGAACTTGCCGCCGGCATGCAGGCGGGTAAAGATCAGCTCGACGCCGGGAATGCCCTCTTCCGGATGGATGTCCACCGGCATGCCGCGGCCGTCGTCGATGACCTCCAGCGACTGGTCCTCATGCAGGATGACCTGGATGCTGCGCGCATGACCGGCCAGCGCCTCGTCCACGCTGTTGTCGATGACCTCCTGGGCCAGATGGTTGGGCCGTGTCGTGTCTGTGTACATGCCCGGGCGCTTGCGCACCGGATCCAGTCCGGACAAAACCTCAATGGCATCAGCGGAATAGGTATGGTTGGTCATGCAGGTCCTGTAAAGCTGAAAATGACGGATCAAATCCATGGAAGAATAGCACAGCATGACAACTGTAAAAATAAGCAGTGCTCAAAGTGGCCATGTTGAATCAAGCGGGGCTGACATAAGCCATGAAACCCGGCATTGACGGTACAACGGTACGAAAATCCGGTAGCGTTACGGCCCGGACCCTGCCTCCGCCAGTCGACAACAGGGTCGCCACTCCGGCCTGCACGTACTGGCCGACACCGGAAAACCATAAGCACACAGAAACACAAAGGAACCAGCGGATGATCACCACCTACGCCTTCCAGAACGAATTGCCCAAACTGCCGGTTCCCCGGCTGGAAGATACCCGTCTGAAACTGCTGCAGGCCGTGGCGCCACTGGTGGATGCCGACACCCTGGAAACCACCCGACAAGCCGCCGACGCCTTCTTTGCCGAAAACGGCCCGGGACCGGCATTGCAGAAAAAACTGCTGGAGTGGGACCGGAGCCTGAGTGGCAGCTGGCTCAAGCCGTTCTGGGACGAGCTGTATCTGAACCATCGCGCGCCGCTGCACACCTCCAGCAATTTTGCCCTGCTGCTGGATCCGGAGCACCTGCCACCAAGACAGGACATGGCCAGCCGGGGCGTCTGGCTGATGCAGGCGGCCGCCCGCTTCCATATCGAGCTACAACAGGAACGGATCCCGCCGGAAACCATCCGCGGCATTCCGCTGGACATGAGCCAGTACGCCGCCTTCCTTGCCTCCATGCGCATCCCCGGCACTCCCGGTGACCAGCTGCACACCGGCAGCGACCTGCAACATCCGCTGCATGTCTGCGTCGCCTTGCGCGGCCATCTATATCGTCTGGATGTCACCACTGCTGCCGGCCAGCCGTATTCGATTGACAGCCTGACTGGTGCACTACAGCTGCTGCTGGATACCGCACCCGCAGACGGTCCTGATATCGGTATCTACACCACCGCCGACCGGGACCGGGCCGCGCAACTGCACCAGCAACTGATGCAATCCTCCACCAACCGTGACAGTTACCTGCAGCTGAGGGATGCGCTGTTTCTGCTGGTGCTGGACGAGCACAGCCAGGGCAAGCAGGAAACCCTGCACAACCTGCTGCTGGACGGACGCGACCGCTGGTACGACAAGCCGGTCCAGCTGGTTGTCACGCCGGAAGGCGAGCTGGGCATCAATATCGAGCATGCCGGCATTGACGGCACCACCTGCCTGGCCATCCTCGACCGTCTGCTGCAGCACCAACCCGAACAGAACACCAGCAACGAGCCGGTCAACTGCCAACCGCTGGACTGGGAGCTGGATGCCAGCCTGCAGGAACAGCTGTCACGGCAACAGGAACGCAACCGGAGCACGCTGGCCAGCTACAGCCTGCACATCGAGCCATTCACCGGCTTTGGCAGCGACACCATCAAGCAGCTCGGCTTCAGCCCGGATGCCTTCTTTCACATGGCCCTGCAGATCGCGCAATACCGCACCTTCGGCACGCTGCGCAGTACCTACGAATCCGTTTCCATGCGCGCCTACAACGAAGGACGGACCGAATGCCTGCGCCCGTCCCGCAGCGCGAACCTGGAGCTCGCTCTTGCCATGACCGAAGACAACCGGTCGCCAGGGGAACTGCTGGAACTGATGCAGCAGGCCGGCAGCATGCACGGCACCGACATGCGCCAGGCCCAGCAGGGACTGGGTGCGGAGCGCCACCTGTTCGGGCTGCAAAAGATCCAGGCGCGCTTCGGCAAGGAGCTGGACGTGCCGGAACTGCCGGACCTGTACCGCGACCCTGGCTATCTGGCACTGCGTCATGACTTCCTGTCCACCAGCAACATGTCCAGTCCGCTGGTGCACAGCTGCGCCTTCGGTCCCGTGGTGGAGGATGGCTACGGAATCTTCTATCTGCTGCTGGCGGAGCGGATCGTCATCAATCTGTCCAGCTACCGCCGTAACGCGGACAGCGCCAATGAACTGGTCCGTCAGCTGGTGAAAGCACTGGAGGAAATGCGCGACATTGTTCTGGCAGCCAGCGCGGGCCGCAAAGGTCAGTAACCTGCAAAGGCCAGCAGCTCGGGGATACGCGCCTCGAAGCCCTGATAGCCATGGTCGCCGCCCTGCCGGATGTCCAGCCGGCAGTGGCGGTAGAACGCCTCCGCCTCGCGGTAGTCCAGCGTCTCATCGCCGGTCTGCAGCCAGACCCAATAGCGGTCGCCTTCTTCAGGCGGCGGCGTGGCCAATTGCGCCAGCGCATCCACATGCGCCCGGGTCAGCACCCAGCTCTCACCCGTGTAATGGTTTCTTTGCGCACCGAGATACTGCTCAAAACGCTTGCAGGGCAGTACGGCCGGATTGATCAGCAGCGCCCGGCAACGGTACCTCTCGGCCAGCCAGGTGGCGTAATAGCCGCCCAGCGAACTGCCAACGACCACAAGCGGGCCGGAACGGCCTGCAAGCCATTCCTCAAGCAGGGGCATCACTTGCCGCGGATCATTGGGCAGCTCCGGTATGCACAGCCTTTCCTGCGGTAGACCGGCCCGTTCCCAGGCCTGCATCAGCTGCTGCGCCTTGCGCGACAACCGCGAGCTGTTGAAGCCATGCAGGTAAAGAATGTTTGAGCCAGACTGTTTCAAGATGCGTTCCCGGCGGCTTGACCGAACAGGCCACTAATAGCCGTTGCCGGACAGGTCCACCTGCCAACCCGGCTGCTGCAACCTGGAGATGCCGGTCTCGATACGGCCATCGGCATGCAGATCCAGCCAGCGGTAGCCCGGCTGCCTGTCATCCAGAGAGTAGTCTTCGCTGTCGGGAGCGAACTGGATGCAACTGGACGGGCTGCCCAGCAGGCGAACTCCGTTGCGCACCCTGTCCATCTCCTGGTGGATGTGCCCCCAGAGCACAGCCCCCACATTGTCGAAGCGGTCCAGCACGGCAAAGAATTCGTCCATATTGTGCAGGCCGATCCGGTCCAGCCAGCGGGAGCCCGAGGGGAAGGGGTGATGATGCAGGCAGACCAGCACCCGGCTGTCCGTCACCGCAGCCAGGGTGTTTTCCAGCAACTGCAGCTGGTCTTCCCGCAGGTAGCCATAGACAGCCCCGGGGATGGTGCTGTCCAGCAGCAGCACTTTCCAGCCCGGCAGATCAAACACCGGCTGCGCCCAGTCCTTGCTGCCGGTCGCTTCCTGTAGCACGGGGACTTCATCATGATTGCCCGGCAGCCAGCGCATGGGCGCGCCGATCGCGTCCACCTGCGCGGCAAACTGTCGATAGGATTCAATGCTTCCGTCCTGGGAGATGTCGCCGGTAGCCAGCAGCAGCCGCACATCCCGCTGCTCTGCCAGTACGGACTCCACTACAGCAGCCAGGCTCTCGCTGGTCGGCATGCCCTGCAGGCATTCTGCAGGATCGGCAAACAGATGGCTGTCCGTGATCTGGACCACCCTGCTGACAACCCCATGTACCCCATCTGCTGACAATTGAAGCTCCTCCGTCAAGGCTGACGCAAAGTATGCGTAGGCACTTTTCAAAGTGCAAACCAAAACCGGCCAGCCAGCAGCGGTTGGACAACACTTTTGTCAAACTGTGACGCAGGCCCGAATGATCGTCGGACCCACTCACGACAAAAAGGTGCCCCACTGCTAGACTCGACGCCTTGTCGCCTTGACGCCAACGTATTCCGGCCAGCATTTGGGCAGCCTGTCCGTTGTGTCGCTCGCCCCGGCCAGCATCCGGTGCAGCACAGCAAGCCTGCATCCGGAAGCATCCGCAATTGCACCACCTTGCCAGCAAGACCAGCCGCCCATGATCTCCCGCCTCCTCTTCAAGCAACTCCTCATGCCCCCACAGTCCCTGCTGCTGTTGCTGCTGATTGCCTGGTTGTTGCGCAAGCTCTGGCCAAGACTGGCGGCAACCCTGTTTGCAGTGTCACTGGGCTGCCTGTATCTGCTCTGCCTGCCATTCACCACGCAACAGCTGGCAGCCATCGTGGAAAACCAGCCCGCACTGGACGAGGCGCTCTGGCCACAGCTGGCCCGGGAAGCGGACGCCATTGTGGTGCTCGGCGGCGGCAGCGATCCCGCCGATCCCGGCTGGGGCAGCGATCAGCCCTCGCTGTTCACCGCTCAGCGCCTGCGCTATGCAGCCAGGCTCCACAAGGCATCGGGCCTGCCCTTGCTGGTAACCGGCGGACCGAACTATGGTCGCCCGCTCAGCGAGGCCCGCATCATGGCCGACACCCTGCAGCAGGACTTCGGCACCGGCACCCGCTGGCTGGAAGAAAAAAGCCGCACCACCCGGGAAAACGCGCAATACAGCGCAGCCATCCTGCTACCTCGCGCCAGACAGCGCATCGTGCTGGTCACCGACGCCTGGCACATGCAACGCGCCCGCTGGAGTTTCGAGCAGGCCGGCTTTACCGTTCTGCCAGCCCCGCAGGGCTTCTACTCGGCCATGCATGACATGACGCTGCCGGGCAAGTGGCTGCCGGGCATGAATGCCCTGCAGAAAAACACCCTGCTGCTCAACGAACTGATCGGTCTCCGGGTCTATCCCCTGATCTACAAAAACTGAGTCCACAGAGAGAACACGGGCGAACTTGCGCCGCTTCATGTATGCTTGGGGGATCATTTTCTTCACCTTTTCCAGAATCCGAACAGCATCATGCAAGAACAGTATCTGCCCAGCGAAATCGAAGCACAGGCCCAGGAATATTGGGCACAGAACAAATCCTTTGAAGTGAAAGAGGACAGCAGCAAGGAAGCCTATTACTGCCTGTCCATGTTTCCCTACCCCAGTGGCCGTCTGCATATGGGCCACGTGCGCAACTACACCATCGGCGACGTGATCAGCCGCTACCAGCGCATGCTGGGCAAGAACGTGATGCAACCCATGGGCTGGGATGCCTTCGGCATGCCGGCGGAAAACGCCGCCATCCAGAACAAGGTGGCCCCGGCAGCCTGGACCTACCAGAACATCGACTACATGAAGAAGCAGTTCAACCAGCTGGGACTGGCACTGGACTGGTCGCGCGAGCTGGCCACCTGCGATCCGGACTACTACCGCTGGGAGCAGTGGCTGTTCACCCGCCTGTATCAGAAAGGCATCATCTACCAGAAGAAAGGCACCGTGAACTGGGACCCGGTGGACAACACCGTGCTGGCCAACGAGCAGGTAATCGAAGGTCGCGGCTGGCGTTCCGGCGCGCTGGTGGAAAAGCGCGAAATCCCCATGTACTACTTCAAGATCACCGCCTACGCCGAAGAGCTGCTGGCTGATCTGGACAAGCTGGACGGCTGGCCCGAGCAGGTCAAGACCATGCAACGCAACTGGATCGGCAAGAGCTTCGGTGCCGATATCGTCTTCGACTACGACAGGGACAGCGTCGGCATCGACGGCCAGCTGCGCGTCTACTCCACCCGCCCCGATACATTGATGGGCGCAACTTACGTGGCCGTGGCTGCCGAGCACCCGCTGGCCCAGCGTGCCGCCGAGAGCAGCCCCGAAATCGCCGCCTTCATCAAGGAATGCCAGACCGCCCCTACCGCCGAGGCTGACATGGCCACCATGGAGAAGAAGGGCATGGCCACCGGCCAGTTCGTCATCCATCCGCTGAGCGGCGAGAAGCTGGCCGTCTATGTCGCCAACTACGTGCTCTGGGGCTACGGTGAAGGTGCCGTGATGGCGGTTCCCGCCCATGACGAGCGCGACTTCGAGTTCGCCAACCAGTACAGCCTGCCCATCAAGCAGGTCTATCGCAGCACCGACGCCAGCCTGCAGTTCAGCGACAAGGACTGGCAGGACTGGTACGCCGACAAGAACAATGTACTGACCGTCAATAGCGGCAAGTACGACAACCAGCCATTCCAGGCCGCCTTTGACGCCATCGTCGCCGACCTGGAAGCCAAGCAGCGCGGCGAGCGCAAAACCCAGTTCCGCCTGCGCGACTGGGGCATCAGCCGTCAGCGCTACTGGGGCTGCCCGATCCCCATCATCCACTGCCCGGACTGTAGTGATGTGCCGGTGCCCGAAGACCAGCTGCCGGTCGTGCTGCCTGAAAACGTCATCCCCGATGGCAGTGGCAACCCGCTGGCGAAAATGCCGGAATTCTACGAGTGCCAGTGCCCCAAGTGTGGCGCTGACGCCCGCCGCGAAACTGACACCATGGACACCTTTGTCGAGTCCTCCTGGTACTACGCTCGCTATGCCTCAGCCAAGCTGGACACCGGCCTGGTCGACAAGAACGCCGCCGACTACTGGCTGCCGGTCGATCAGTACATTGGCGGCATCGAACACGCCATTCTGCACCTGCTCTATGCGCGCTTCTTCCACAAGCTGATGCGCGACGAAGGCCTGATCGGCAGTGACGAGCCATTCGCCAACCTGCTCACTCAGGGCATGGTGGTGGCCGATACCTACTACCGCATGCTACCCAACGGCGGCCGCGAGTGGTTCGGTCCCGACGATGTCGAGATCGAGCAGGATGGCAAGGGCAAGACACTGAGCGCCAGGCTCAAGGCCGACGGCCAGCCGGTGGAAATCGGCGGCATCGAGAAGATGTCCAAGTCCAAGAACAACGGCGTCGACCCGCAAATCATGATTGACCAGTACGGCGCCGACACCTGCCGTCTGTTCATGATGTTTGCCGCGCCACCAGAGATGAGCCTGGAGTGGTCCGACTCCGGCATCGAGGGAGCCAGCCGCTTCCTGCGCCGAGTCTGGCGTCTTGCCCACAAGCATGTCAGCGTCGGCCCGGTGAATCGCGTTGCACCCGACAACCTCAGCGCCGGACAGAAAGAACTGCGTCGCGGCATTCACGCCGCCATCGAGCACGCCAGCCGTGATATCAGCCAGCACCACAAGTTCAACACCGCCATTGCCCAGGTGATGACGCTGATGAACAGCCTGGAAAAAGCACCAACTGATAGCGATCTGGACCGCAGCCTGCTGCAGGAAGGTCTGGAAGTGGTCTGCCTGCTGCTGGCCCCGATCGCGCCGCACATCAGTCACGTCATCTGGCAACAGCTCGGGCACGCCACACCGGTGATTGACGCATCCTGGCCCAAGGCCGATGCCGACGCGCTGGTGCAGGACAGCCTGCAGCTGGTGGTACAGGTCAACGGCAGGCTGCGTGGTCATATCGAGGTCCCCGCCAGCGCCAGCCGCGAGGAAATCGAGGCCAGTGCCCGCGAAAACGAGAACGTGCTACGCCACACCGAAGGCCAGACCATCCGCAAAGTGATTGTAGTACCCGGCAAACTGGTTAATATTGTGGCCAACTGACCGGCCGTGCTGCGGGAGCCGCGCTGGCCGCTCCCGCAATGTATTGACCAAGCATCCATCCGCCAACCCAGAGAAAGGTTTTTCCATGCGCACAGCCCACCTGCTCACCCTGCTCCTTGCCCTGGCTCTTTCCGCCTGCGGTTTTCAGCTACGCGGCACCGGCAGCTTCGACTTCGCCCTGAAAGAGCTGCGTTTCAACGCAGACGATCGCATGGCTCCACTGGCAAAGGAGCTGGAAGAGCGGCTTAAAGCCCAGGGGGTCACCCTTTCCAGCAGCGCTCAATACAGCCTGCAGCTGGGCCGTGAGGAGCACAGCCGCCGCACGGTCAGTTTCACCGCCGGCACACGCAGCGCCGAGCACATGCTGATCAGCACGGTTGCCTACGAGATCCGTTCCGGCCAGCTGCCGGCGCTGATCCGGGGACAGGCCGAAGTCCAGCGGGTGCACACCTTCAACCAGAACCACGTATCCGCATCCAGCGAAGAGGCACGCCTGCTGCGTGAAGAGATGCGCAGCGAACTGGTCCAGCAGCTGATGCTGCGCCTGCAGGCCATCCAGCCGGCCCAGTTGGACGAGCTGCGCAGCAAGGCCGAAGCCCGCGCCGCAGCAGAAGAGGAAGCCCGCCGGCAGGAGCAGGAACGCCTGCAGCGCGAAGAAAGCCTGCTGCCCATCAACTGATTGCGATATGCGGCTCTATCCGGAAAAACTGGCCGGCCAGCTGCAACAGCAGCTGCTGCCGATCTATCTGGTCAGCAGCGATGACCCCCTCCTGCAACGCGAAGCCGGAGACGCCATCCGTCAGGCCTGCCGAGCACAGGATTTCAGCGAGCGTCAGGTATTCCATGTCGAACGTGGCTTTGACTGGAACAGCCTGCGCGAGGCCAGTGCCAGCTTGTCCCTGTTTGCCGAAAGGCGCATCCTCGAGCTCAACCTTCCTTCCGGCAAACCCGGCGATGCCGGCGCCAGGGTATTGCTGGAGTACCTGGAACGCCCACCGGAAGACACCCTGCTGCTGATCCTCGCGCCACGTCTGGACGGCAGCACCTTGCGCACCCGGTGGGCCAAGGCCCTGCTGGACAGTCCGGCCTGCGGCTTTGTGCAAATCCCGGTAATCGGTGCCGAACAGCTGCCGAACTGGCTGGCCCGGCGCCTGCAGCAAAAGGGCCTGAGCGCCGACCAGGAAGTGCTGCAATTCATCAGCGACCGTGTGGAAGGCAACCTGCTGGCCGCCGACCAGGAAATCGAGAAACTGGTACTGCTGACCGATGCCACCCACCTGGATATGGACACCGTGCAACAGTCCATTGCCGACAGCGCCCGCTACGACATCTTCACCCTGACCGACGCCATGCTTGCCGGCCAACGCAGCCGCAGCCTGCGCATCCTCGGCGGCCTGCGCAGCGAAGGCAACGAAGTCCCGGTCATACTCTGGGCGGTCGCCCGCGAAATCCGTCAGCTGGCCGAACTTGCCACCCAGGTCGAACAGGGCCAGGCGATCAGTCAGGTCACCAGCCGCATCTGGCCGGCCAATCGCAAGCCGCTGGTACAGCAAGCCTTGCAGCGTCAACACTCCGGCCACTGGAACCAGCTGTTACAGGCTGCACAGGCCATTGACGAGCAAGCCAAAGGCCAACAGGCCGGTGATCCCTGGCTGGGACTGCAGCAGATCCTGCTGGAGTTTTAACTAAATGGGTCAGGTCCATTCAGGACCCCTTTAGTTGGCCGCCTCCTTTACTTGTGACCCCTTTGGCTGGCTTTGCTACACTAGCCCGCTGTTTTTGTGGAGCTGTCCATGGCTGATATCTACCAACACCGGGCGCGCAAGCGCTTTGGCCAGAATTTCCTGCATGACGCCGGCGTCATCGACCGCATCCTGCGCGCCATCCATCCGCGGGTGGGCGAGCGCCTGCTGGAAATCGGTCCCGGCCAGGGCGCACTGACCGAAGGGCTGGTCAACAGCGGCGCACAGCTGGACGTGATCGAGCTGGACAAGGACCTGATCCCCCTGCTCAAGCTGCGTTTCGGTCTCAAGCGCAACTTCCAGCTACATGAGGGCGATGCCCTGCAGTTCGACTTCTCCACGCTGGATGTGGCGCCACGCAGCCTGCGTGTGGTCGGCAACCTGCCCTACAACATCTCCACACCGCTGATCTTCCATCTGCTGGAGCAAGCCGAGCTGATCCACGACATGCACTTCATGCTGCAGAAGGAGGTCGTCCAGCGTCTGTGCGCCAAACCCGGCGGCGGTGACTGGGGCCGGCTCTCCATCATGGTGCAGTACCACTGCAAGGTGGAGCACCTGCTCAACGTCGGCCCGGGAGCATTCCGCCCACCGCCCAAGGTGGACTCGGCCATTGTCCGCCTGGTGCCGCACGAACAGCTGCCACATCCGGCACAGGACTACCGGGCACTGGACCGCATCGTGCGCGAGGCTTTCAACCAGCGCCGCAAGACCATCCGCAATACGCTGAAAACCCTGATGACAACAGACGACATCGAGGCCGCCGGGGTGGACGCCAGCCTGCGTCCCGAGCAACTCGGCCTGGCCGAGTTCGTACGCCTGGCCGATCGCCTGGCCGCCATTCAGCACGCAACCCGGATCGAATCATGAGTGAAGTGTTTCCTGTGCGGGTCGAAGTCAGCACCCGCTATATCGCCGACCATTCGGTGCCTGCCGAACAGCGCTACGTTTTCGCCTACGACATCATTGTCCGTAACGAGGCCCAAGTTCCGGTGCAGCTGCTGACACGGCACTGGATCATCACCGACGGTGACGGCAAGACCCAGGAGGTGCGCGGCGAAGGTGTGGTTGGCGAGCAGCCGGTCATCGCCCCCGGTACCGAGTACCGCTACACCAGTGGCACCCTGCTGAATACCGAAGTGGGCACCATGCACGGCAGCTTCGGCATGCGTGCAGAGGATGGCACCGAGTTCGATGCGCCGATCGCCCCCTTCACCCTAGCCCAGCCCGGAGTCCTGCACTGAGATGGCCACCTATGCGGTAGGCGATATCCAGGGTTGTCTGCAGCCCCTGCAAGCACTGCTGGAGCGGGTGCACTTCGATCCGGTCAGCGACCGCCTGTGGCTGGTCGGCGACCTGGTCAATCGCGGCCCGGATTCGCTGGGCACCCTGCGCTATCTGCATGCCATGCGCGACTCGCTGGTGGTGGTGCTGGGCAATCACGACCTGCACTTCCTGGCTACCGTCTGGCACCGGGAATTCCGCAAGAAGCATGACACCTTCCAGGAGATCTACGACGCTCCCGACCACGACCTGCTGGTGAACTGGCTGCGCCGACAGAAGCTGGCCCATCATGATCCGGCAACCGGTACCGTACTGGTGCACGCCGGCATTCCACCGCAATGGCCGCTGGAGCTGGCAATGACGCTGGCTGCCGAGGTGGAGGCCGTGCTGCAGGACGACAGCCGGATCGGCGACTACCTGCTGCACATGTACGGCAACAAGCCGAAGATCTGGGACGACGCCCTGAACGGTCAGGACCGGTTGCGCGTGATCACCAACTACTTCACCCGCATGCGCTTCTGCAATGCCGACGGCAAGCTGCAGCTCAAGGCGAAAAGCGGCCCGGACAAGGCACCGGAAGGCTTTGCACCCTGGTTCACGCACCCGGGCAGGACCCTCGACAAGCACAGGATCATCTTTGGCCACTGGGCCGCCCTGGAAGGCCGCAGCACCCACCCCAATGCCATCGCACTGGATACCGGCTGCGTCTGGGGTGGCGCCATGACCCTGTACAACCTGGACAGCGGGGAATACCACCGCTGTGACTGCAGCGACCAGCGTCAGTGATCGCCCCCCCTTCTTCACATGACTCTCAGACAGGAAGCAGCATGGAATCCTTTGGCTACCTCAGCGTAGAAGAAACCTCCGAACTGATGAACGAGGATGCCGTTATCGTTGATGTGCGTGATCCTGACAGCTTTGCCCAGGGGCACATGCCCGGCGCCTTCCATCTGGACAACTACTCGGTGGCCAGCTTCATCCAGCAAGCCGATTTTGATGCCCCTACAGTGGTGGTGTGCTATCACGGCCATGCAAGCCAGAGCGCCGCAGCCTACCTGCACAGCCAGGGTTTTGACCGGGTGTACAGCATGAATGGCGGGTTTACCGAATGGGCGGTGAAGTATCCTGATCGTGTGGAAAGAGGATAGCTTTTGCCTGTGACGGGTAGTTTTGCCTTTGATGTGTGGGGTCGCGGTCAAGGCACTCCGCAAAGCAGGGAAGATTTTTGCCTATGGTGATGTGGGTCGCGGTCAAGACACTCCGCAAAGCTCCGCAGCCACGGTCGTAAACGCCCATGGCGCTAAACGCTTTGCTACGGCCTTGACCGCTCCCATACACATCGTGGCGGTTGGGAGGGTGTAGCCCGGCTACGCCGGGCTGCTGACGCGTTGTCAGACGCTGTTTTCCTGTGATTCTGGTCCGGGAGATCACCGCATCACGTGCGGTGATGACGTGTTCTGAAAGCAAAGTAAGAAGCTGCTCTTGGGCAGTAATGTCTGGCTACCCGTCATCACCCGACTTGATCGGGTGATCTCCAAAAATCAGGTATTACTTCAACAAAACTCCAACCAGCCACGGCGACAGCAGTTCGGCGCAGCCGAACCACTCCCTCTACCTGCACGTGGCTTTTGTGGGCTGGGTGAGGCCGGAGCAAAGCATCAGCGACTGTGACGAAGCTTGCTTCGGCACAGGTAGCGTCCGCTTTGCGGAGCGCCTCACCCAGCCCGCCAGCCACGAATGCAAAAACCCCAAATCAATCCCCCAAAATGCAAAAACCCCGCCAACCTTTCGGCTGCGGGGCTTTCTTTATCAAGCAGGCAATCAGGAGTTGCGAATGATGTGATCAAAGGCACTCAGTGAAGCCTTGGCACCATCTCCCATGGAGATGATGATCTGCTTGTAGGGCACAGTGGTCACGTCACCGGCGGCGAATACGCCAGGCACGTTGGTGGCACCACGGGCATCGATCTCGATCTCGCCACGCTCGCTCAGGGCCACGGTATCCTTCAGCCACTCGCTGTTGGGCAGCAGGCCGATCTGGACAAAGATGCCTTCCAGCTCCAAGGTGTGCAGCTCTTCGGTGGCGCGGTCCTTGTACACCAGCGCGGTCACCTTGCTGCCGTCACCCTTGACTTCGGTGGTCAGTGCATTCTTGATCACCTTGACGTTGGCCAGGCTGGCCAGCTTCTTCTGTAGCACTTCGTCGGCACGCAGCTGGGTGTCAAACTCGATCAGGGTCACTTCGGCAACGATGCCGGCCAGGTCGATGGCCGCTTCCACACCGGAGTTGCCGCCGCCGATCACCGCCACACGCTTGCCCTTGAACAGCGGACCGTCACAGTGTGGGCAGTAGGCAACACCCCTGGTGCGGTACTCCTGCTCGCCGGGCACGTTCATCTCGCGCCAGCGGGCACCGGTCGCCAGCACCACGGTCCTGGCTTGCAGCTTGCCGCCGGATTCGAACTCGACGGTGTGCAGACCGCCCTGCTCGGCAGCAGGCACCAGCTTGCTGGCACGCTGCAGGTTCATGATGTCGACACCGTACTCGCGGACATGCTCTTCCATGGCGCGGGCCAGCTGCGGGCCTTCGGTGGCCTTCACGGAAATGAAGTTCTCGATGGACAGCGTATCCATGACCTGGCCGCCAAAGCGTTCGGCAGCAACAGCGGTGCGGATGCCTTTGCGCGCCGCATAAATGGCTGCAGCAGCACCGGCCGGACCACCACCAACCACCAGCACATCAAAAGCCTCCTTGGCGTTCATCTGCTCGGCGGCACGTTCGGCGGAGCCGGTATCCAGCTTGGCAACAATCTCCTCGACGCCCATGCGGCCCTGGCCGAACATCTCGCCATTGAGGAAGATCATGGGCACAGACATCACCTGACGCTGCTCGACTTCCTCCTGGAACAGGGCGCCGTCGATGGCCACGTGACGGATGTCCGGGTTGAGCACGGCCATCAGATTCAGTGCCTGCACCACGTCCGGACAGTTCTGGCAGGACAGGGAAAAATAGGTTTCGAATTCGTAACGGCCATCCAGCCCCTGGATCTGCTCGATCAGGTCCTGGGCCAGCTTGGACGGATGACCACCCACCTGCAGCAGCGCCAGCACCAGCGAGGTGAACTCGTGTCCCATGGGGATACCGGCAAACGTGACGCCCATGTTGGAACCGATGCGGTTCAGGGAAAAAGAAGGCTTGCGCTCATCCTGGCCATCCAGGCGCAGGGTGATCTTGTTGCACAGGCCGGCAATCTCTTCCAGCAGATTTTTCAGCTCGGTGGACTTGCTGCTGTTATCCAGGGACGCAACGATTTCGAAAGGCTGCGTCACTTTCTGCAAATAGGCCTGAAGCTGTGCTTTTAGGTTGGCGTCCAACATGATGGATTCTCCGGAATTTGATGGCTTGACCCGTTGCCGGGATTTTCAAGCATGAGGCGGATACAGATACGAAATTCAGATACAAAAACGCCCGGACGGGAAGGCCCGGGCGCTGGCGTCTGCCGGCGGGGGTAATGCCGGCAGCACTGTCAAGTCCAGGCGCGGTAGCGCTTAGATCTTGCCAACCAGATCCAGTGATGGAGTCAGGGTTGCTTCGCCTTCTTTCCACTTGGCAGGGCAAACCTCGCCTGGGTGGGCAGCTACGTACTGGGCCGCCTTGACCTTGCGCAGCAGCTCCTGGGCGTCGCGGCCAATGCCGCCAGCGTTGATTTCAACGATCTGGATCACGCCTTCCGGGTCGATCACGAAAGTACCACGGTCAGCCAGGCCAGCTTCCTCGATCATCACGTCGAAGTTGCGGGTGATCAGGCCGGTCGGGTCGCCGATCATCGGGTACTGGATCTTGCCGATCTCGGGGGAGCTATCGTGCCACGCCTTGTGGGTGAAGTGGGTGTCGGTGGATACAGCGTAGATCTCAACGCCCAGCTTCTGGAACTCGGCATAGTTATCAGCCAGGTCGCCCAGCTCGGTCGGGCACACGAAGGTGAAGTCGGCAGGATAGAAGAACACTACGGACCACTTGCCCTTCAGGTCGGCTTCGGTCACGTCGACGAACTCGCCATTGTGGTAGGCGGTGGCTTTGAATGGTTTCACTTCGCTGTTGATGTAAGCCATCAGATACGCTCCTTAACAGGGGGGTTAACAATGTACGGGGTACAGGATAGGAAAAAAACGACTTTAGGCATAATTGATTGATAACATCATGCCCATAGTTTTTTGCAATGCCCTGTACTGCCTGAAAAATTTGGATACAGGTTGATATGGGGACGAAAGCGGATATTTCAAGGTCTGACTGCCAGATTTTTCTGCAGAAGCATCCGGTCCTCTCCGCCAACTTACTTTTTCGCCGGCCTGCTGTCATCATGGACCATCAGGCTCAATGATGGATAACGAAACAATCATGCAGGTATACAAGGTGGGTGGCGCGGTACGTGACCAGCTGCTGGGCCTCCCCATACAGGATACGGACTGGGTGGTGGTCGGCAGCACGCCCGAACACATGCAGCAGCTGGGCTACAAGCCGGTGGGCGGTGACTTTCCGGTTTTTCTGCACCCGCAAACCGGCGAGGAATATGCCCTGGCCCGCACCGAACGGAAAAGCGGCCACGGCTATGGCGGCTTTACCTTCCATGCCGCCCCCGACGTCAGCCTCGAGGATGACCTGCAACGCCGTGACCTGACCATCAACGCCATGGCCATGGATGAGCAAGGCCGACTGATCGACCCCTATGGCGGGCAGGCCGACCTTGCCGCCGGCATTCTGCGTCACGTCTCGCCCGCCTTTGCCGAAGACCCCCTGCGTGTGTTGCGCGTGGCCCGCTTTGCCGCCCGCTATGCCGAACAGGGCTTCGGCATCGCCGAGGAGACCTTCCAGCTGATGAGCCGGCTGGCCCGCTCCGGCGAACTGAAGCATCTTGCCGCGGAGCGGGTCTGGCAGGAATTTGCCCGCGCCCTGATGGAGCCGGCTCCGGATGTGTTCATCCGCGTCCTGCAAGAGACCGGTGCCCTGGCTGTACTGCTGCCCGAGCTGGACAGCCTGTTCGGCGTTCCGCAGCGGGCCGACTTCCACCCGGAAGTGGATACCGGAGAACACATCCTGCTGGTATTGCAGCAGTGCGCCCGTTTCGGCCACAACCTGAACGTGCGCTGGGCCTGCCTGCTCCACGATCTGGGCAAGGGCCGGACCCCGGATGACATCCTGCCGCGGCATATCGGCCACGAACAGCGGGGCGTGCCGCTGATACGCGCCGTCAATCAGCGCCTGCGGACACCCCGTGAAACCGCCGAGCTGGCCCTGCTGGTCGGCGAGCTGCACACTCACTGCCACCTGGTTCTGGAGCTGCGGCCCACCACCCTCCTCAAGCTGCTGCTGCGACTTGACTGCATACGCCGCCCGTCCCGCCTGGAGGACTTCGTCAACGCCTGTGAAATGGACTCCCGTGGCAGGCTGGGCTTTGAGGAAAACGCCTATCCGCAGGCCGATTTCCTGCGGCATGCAGCGAAATGCATCCGCAAGGTGGACATACAGCCCCTGCTGGACCAGGGCCTGCAGGGCGCACAGCTGGGCGAAGCGATACGCAAGGAGCGTCTCCAGGCTTTGCGTGACCTGACCAGCATGAATGATCCATGAACCAATCCTCAAACCCTGTTGGCGGGATTTGTTACAATTTCAAGCAATTTAATCAGTGAGTTTTGCCATGATCACCAAATGCCTGTTTCCAGCCGCCGGTTACGGCACCCGTTTCCTGCCTGCCACCAAGGCCATGCCCAAGGAAATGCTGCCCATCATCAACAAGCCCCTGATCCAGTATGGCGTGGAGGAGGCACTGGAAGCCGGCATCCGTGACATGGCCATTGTCACCGGCCGCAACAAGCGCGCCATCGAGGATCACTTCGACCTGAACTACGAGCTGGAAGCACAGATCCAGGGCACCAGCAAGGAGCAATACCTGGTCGGCATCCGCCGGCTGATGGACGAGTGCACTTTCTCCTATACCCGCCAGGTGGAAATGAAGGGGCTGGGCCATGCTATCCTGACCGGACGTCGTCTGGTGGGTGACAATCCCTTTGCCGTGGTGCTGGCGGACGACCTGTGCATCAATCCGGGTGCCGACGGCATCCTCCAGCAAATGGTACAGCTCTACAAGCAGTTCCGCTGCTCGATTGTCGCCATTCAGGAAGTGCCACGGGAAGACGTCAGCAAATACGGCATCATTGCAGGCGAGACGATCCGCGACGACATTTTCCGCGTCAACAGCATGGTGGAAAAGCCGCAGCCCGAAGATGCGCCGTCCAATCTGGCCATCATCGGCCGCTACATCCTGACACCGGACATCTTCGACCTGATCGAGGAAACCGAGCCCGGCAAGGGCGGCGAGATCCAGATCACCGATGCCCTGATGAAGCAGGCCCAGCGCGGCTGCGTGCTGGCCTACAAGTTCAAGGGCACGCGCTACGATTGCGGCAGCGCCGAAGGCTACATGGAAGCCACCAACTTCTGTTACGAGAACCTGTACAAGAAGGGACTTTCAACCTGACCGCCACAACCGCCCGTCTGCAGCCGGCATGAGCCCGGTCTGGCAGGCGGACGGTTCTTGCGGCCGGTCTTTCACCGTTCGGGAATATCGGTAGCGGACGGTTTGCACCGGGGTCGTCCGCACAGGGCAGCGATCGATTCGCGCTAGTCCTTACAGGCGTTCGGCAATCGCGCTGCGAATGCCATCTGCACTCAGACCGCAATCAGCCAGCATCTGCGTCTGGTCACCGTGGTCAATATAGCGATCCGGCAAGCCCAGCTGCAGCACGGATACATCCATCCCCTGGGCATGCAGGTACTCGATGACCGCACTGCCGGCCCCGCCCTGTACCGCGTTCTCCTCAATGGTGACCAGCAACCGGTGCTTCTGCGCCAGTTCCCGCACCAGTTCCTCGTCCAGCGGTTTGACAAAGCGCATGTCGGCGACACTGGCATTGAGCTCTTCCGCCGCCTGCAACGCATTGGTCAGCTGGGTGCCGAACACCAGCAGGGCAACCCCTTCGCCCTTGCGGCGCAGCACGCCCTTGCCGATCTCGACCCCTTCCAGGGTCTCGCTCACTTCGACATCCGGCCCGGTACCGCGCGGGTAGCGTACCGCTGCCGGTCCCGGATAGTGATATCCGGTATTCAGCAGCAGACGCAGCTCGTTCTCGTCACTGGGCGTCATGATCACCATGTTGGGAATGCAGCGCATATAGGACAGGTCATAGGCACCTGCATGGGTGGCACCGTCCTCGCCGACCAGACCGGCGCGGTCGATGGCAAACAGCACGTCCAGGTTCTGCAGCGCCACATCATGGATCAGCTGGTCATAGGCACGCTGCAAAAAGGTGGAATAGATGGCCACCACCGGCTTGCCGTCCTCGCAGGCCATGCCGGCAGCCAGGGTGACTGCGTGCTGTTCGGCAATGGCCACATCGAAATAGCGCTCCGGATACTGCTCACTGAAGGCGATCAGGTCGGAGCCTTCCTTCATGGCCGGAGTGATGCCGAACAGGCGGCTATCGGCAGCCGCCATGTCGCACAGCCAGCGGCCGAAGATATGCGAGTAGCGCGGGCTCCTGTCCTTGACATGGTCATGGGCATTGATGGCGTGATAGGCGATTGGCGACTCTTCCGCCGGCGCCAGCCCCTTGCCCTTTCTGGTGATCACATGCAGGAACTGCGGTCCCTTGAGATCACGCATGTTGGCCAGGGTCTTGACCAGCGCCGGCAGGTCGTGACCATCGATGGGGCCGATATAGTTCCAGCCCAGCTCCTCGAACAGGATGCTGGGCGAGATCATGTTTTTCGCGTGCTCCTCGGTCTTGCGGGCCAGCTCCCAGGCGCCGGGCACCAGCGACAAGATCCGTTTGCTGCCTTCGCGCATGCTGGTGTAGGTGCGGCCGCTCATCAGCCGCGCCAGGTGGTGGGACAGGCCGCCCACATTGTTGGAGATCGACATGTCGTTGTCATTGAGGATGACCAGCATGTCGGCAGCGGTTTCCGGCGCATGGTTGAGGGCCTCGAAGGCCATTCCGGCAGTCATCGCACCGTCACCGATGATGGCAACCATCTTGCGCGGGTTTTCCGCATTGCGCGCGGCGATGGCCATGCCCAGTGCGGCGCTGATCGAGGTACTGGAATGACCCACACCAAAGCAGTCGTACTCGCTCTCGTCGCGCTTGGGGAAGGCACTCAGGCCACCCTGCTGGCGCATGGTCAGCATCCGCTCGCGGCGTCCGGTCAGGATCTTGTGCGGGTAGGCCTGATGGCCCACATCCCAGACCAGCCGGTCGTCCGGCGTATTGAACACGTAATGCAGCGCCACGGTCAGCTCGATCACGCCCAGCCCTGCGGCAAAATGCCCGCCGGTGCGACCCACGCTCCACAGCAGGTAGTGCCGCAGTTCATTGGCCAGCAGCTGCAAGTCCTTTTCTTCCATGGCACGCAGGTCGGCCGGACTATCCACTTGATCCAACAGCGGAGTGGCCGGGCGTTCGGCAGGAATTTCGTTAAAGATCTTGAGCATGATGGTCGGACATGACTGGCTGAAAATGACAGTCGGCAAGTGTACCTGATTTTTACCGCAAGTGCTGGAACGAAAGGCCGGACAGCCTGCCATGCAGCCACACCTTGTCGCATCCCGCCGCCACGCCCCCGTGCCTGCTCACGCCCTGCGCTGCCCGCCGGGTCAGCAGCGCCTTGTGCTAGCGCAGAATGATGTCGGCGGCCCGCTCCGGCATGGAGTAGAGGTCGGCATCCTCGGCGTATTTGAGAGCGTTTTCGGACCACGCGTTGCGCTGCTGCGGGTTTTGCAGCATCTCGGCCAGCGCCCGGTTCAGCACCTGCTGGTCAAACGGGCTTTCCAGCACCACGCCAGCCTCGGCATCGCCAATGTAATGGGCGTAACCGCATACATCCGTGACCAGCACCGGCAGGCCAGCCACCAGCGCCTCCAGCAGCACGGTACCGGTGTTCTCGTTATAGGCCGGATGGATCAGCACATCGGCGCCCAGCAGGAAACGGGGAATATCATCACGGCCCTTGAGGATCTCGACCTGCTTGCCCAAACCCAGCGCCTTGATCTGCACCAGGAAGGGCTTGGGATCATCCTGACCGATCACCAGCATTCGCACCCGCTTGCGCAGCGCATCCGGCAGGCTGGCCAGCGCCTTGAGGCTGCGGTCCAGCCCCTTGGTCTTGAAGCCGGAACCGATCTGCAGCACCAGCAGGTCCTCATCCACCAGCCCGAAGTCGCGGCGGAAGCCGGCACGGATCTCGTCCGCATTGGGCGGCGCCTTGCGGTCCTGGCCAATGCCCGGCGGCAACAGGAAGAAACGCTCCGGCGGAGTGCCATAATGATGCTGGAACAGCGGCTGCTGCAGGGCGGAAATCATCAGGATCCGTGTGCCGGACTCCGGTGCGAACACCGCCTTCTCATAGGCGGCAAAGTGACGGTAACGGCCACTCATCCGGGTCAGCGCGGAGCGTTGGCCGCGCACTTTTTCCTCGTAACAGGCATCGGCGGCATAGTAGACATCCAGCCCCGGCATCTTGTTGAAGCCGACCACCCGGTCCACCGGATCGCCGGCAACATCCGCCTGCCACCAGTCCTGGAATCTGGCGTACTTGTGATGGTTGAACCAGGCCTTGACCGGTGCAATGCGCACATCAAACGCCTCGGGAATCTCGCCCTGCCAGCTGAGGGTATAGACGCGGATCCGGTGACCGCGCTTGCGACACTCCAGCGCGATGCGCAAGAAGTCGCGCTGCAGGCCACCAAAGGGAAAATACTTGTACAGCACAAAAGCCAGTTGCATGCCTTACTCCGCAGTCGTGTCGGCCAACAGGCCATCCAGCGCCGCAATCACCTGCTCCGGCCCCAGGCTGTCAAAACAGGGTTGTTGTTTATCGCCCTTGCCGGCATGGGGACCCGTAGCGCACAGGTGGAGCTGGCTACGGCCATAGGCACCCACCTTGCTGGGCAGTGTCGGCCCGTACAGCGACACGCAGGGCGTATCCAAGGCTGCCGTCAGATGACCCAGTCCGGTATCCACCGCCACACAGGCACGGGCACCGGCCAGCCAGCTGGCCACTTCGGAAATCCTGAGTTTCGGCAGCACCTCGACGCCGGGCAGACCCTCGGCAATGCGCTGCGCCCGCGCCTGCTCTTCGGCATTGCCCCAGGGTAGGCGGATCAGCTGGCCGGCCGCACTGTAGTGCTCCGCCAGGATTCGCCAGTTCTCTTCGGGCCAATGCTTGCTCGGCCAGGTGGTGCCGTGCAGAAAGATCAGCCAGGGTCGTGCCGGCGGGTTGTCCAGTCTTGCAGCCAGCGTCGCGCGGTCCAGCCCATAATCGCCGGTGCCCGCCGGCTTTTCATAGCCCAGCACCATGGCAAACAGGGTGCGCAACCGCTCCACCGCATGCAGGTCCCAGCTGACGGCATGGGCATGGTCGTAGAAGCGCTGCGAAAAACCGTCACGCGAGCTGTGCTTGTCCAGCCCGTGCACCGGAGCCTTCAGTCCGCGGGTCAGCCAGGCGCTCTTGGTCAGTCCCTGGGCATCCAGCACCAGGTCATATTCCTCCTGCTTGAGGCGCTGCCGGAAACGGCGGTACTCACCGGAACGCCAAGTCTGCCAGAGATTCTTGCGCCAGCGGCGAATGGCGACCGGGATGATCTGCTCGACCACCGGATGCCATGCCGGAATATCGGCAAAGCCTTCCTCCACCACCCAGTCGAAGCGGATGCCGGGAATGGCCTGCTGCGCATCGGTCAGGGCCGGCAGGGTATGGATGACATCCCCCATCGAGGAGGTCTTGATCAGCAGGACGCGCATCAATCCTGCTCCTGCAACACAGCGGGCACGCCAACCAGCTGCTCCAGTGCATCCAGCACCATCTGTGGCCTGAGCAGGCGCAGGCAGTCGTAGTGTCCGAAACGGCAGGTGCGCTCGAAACAGGGGCTGCAATCAATGCCGGTACGCACGATGGCCACCTGCTCGGCCAGTGGCGGCGTGAATTCCGGTGACGTGGAGCCATAGACCGCCACCAGCGGTATCGCCAGCGCAGCAGCCACATGCATCAGGCCGGAGTCGTTGCTGACGGCAGCACTGGCACAGGACATCAGGTCGATGGCCTGCGCCATGGAGGTTTCACCGGCCAGATTGGTCACTTCCTCGCGCAAGCCGGGAATCAGCGCATTGCGGATCTCGTCGCCACCGGGACGGTCCTTGGCCGAGCCGAAGATCCATACCTGCCAGCCCTGACGGATCATGTGGTCGGCCACCACCGCGTAGTGGGCCGCCGGCCAGCGCTTGGCCTCACCGAACTCGGCACCGGGGCAGAGCGCCAGCACGGGCTGCTCGGTACCCAAGCCGAAGGCCTGTAAAGCGGCATCCCGGCTGTCGTCTTCCACCACCAGATTGGGTCGCGGATAGGGTTTGGGCAGTTCGGCATCCTTGTCATAGGCCAGTGCCATGAAGCGTTCGATCATCAGCGGATAGCGCTGCTTGTCGAGAATCCGCAGGTCATTGAGCAGGCCGTAGCGCATTTCGCCTTTCCAGCCGGTGCGCTTGGGGATGCCGGCGAAAAATGGGGTCAGCGCCGACTTGAGCGAGTTGGGCAGCAGGATGGCCTGATCGTATTGGCCCTTGAGCTGCCGGCCGATGCTGCGACGGGTGGACAGGTCGAATACGCCATGCCCCAGCGGAAAGCCCAGCGCCTGACGCACCTCCGGCATGCGCTCCAGCAACGGCCGGCTCCAGTCAGGCGCCAAGACGTCGATGTTGCAATCCGGATGCTGCTGTTTCAGGCAGATAAACAGGGTTTGTGCCATCACCATGTCACCCACCCAGCTGGGGCCTACCACCAGAATATTCATTGCTTGCAGAGTACCTGTCGTTGCGGCGAATACTGCGTATCTTACATCAGCTTGTAAGCCACTCGACAGTCCAGAGCAACACAGAGCACCCCGCACCGTCATCCTGCGCGAAGTCGCAGGATCCATAGGCCACTAGATTCTGCGATTACGCTTCGCTACGCGCAGAATGAATTAAATTTCCCCTGCCCAAAGCAACAGGCTACAAACTACAGCAAGATACAGGCCTCCCAACAATCCAGGCCAATACGGTGCATCCTGCAACGTCATCCTGCACGAAGTCGCTGGATCCAGACCACTTGGCTCAAACTAATCAAACCAATCCTTGGCTAAATCTTCCCAACCAGGATTGCTTTTCTCGATCAAATCGATTTTCCACTGCCGGTTGCGGTTCTTGATTTTCTTTTCCAGCTCCAGCGCCATCCCGATATCGTCACCCTGCGTGAACCAGACTAGGCCAGCAACACCATACTTGTGGGTAAACCCATGAAAAACATGATTTTTATGTTCATATATACGCTTGACCAGATCACTGGTAACGCCCGTATACAAGGTACCGTACTTCCTGCTGGCAAGAATATAAACAAACGCCTGCTTTCCCTGCATACTTTGTACTTCCTGTAGGTTAATGGATTCTGCGACTCCGCTTCGCTGCGCGCAGAATGACACAAGTTTTGCACTGCTGCGGTCTACTCTTTTTTCACCCGGAACCAGGCGGCGTAGAGTGCCGGCAGGAACAGCAGGGTCAGCGCCGTGGCCACCACCAGGCCACCCATGATGGCTACCGCCATCGGGCCGAAGAACACGCTGCGCGACAGCGGGATCATCGCCAACACCGCTGCCATGGCGGTCAGCACGATCGGCCGGAAGCGGCGCACCGTGGCATCAATGATGGCCTGCCACTGCGTGTGTCCGCTGCGGATATCGGTTTCGATCTGGTCCACCAGAATCACCGAGTTGCGCATGATCATGCCCGACAGGGCAATGGTGCCCAGCATGGCAATGAAACCGAACGGCTTGCCGAACAGCAGCAGAAACAAGGTCACGCCGATCATGCCCAGCGGCGCGGTCAGCAGCACCATGAACATGCGCGAGAAGCTGCGCAGTTGCAGCATCAGCAAGGTCATGACAATCAGGATGAACAGCGGCATGCCCGCCGCCACCGACTTGCTACCGCGCTCGGAATCCTCGACCGTTCCGCCCACCTCCAGCAAATAACCAGCTGGCAAACGGGCACGAATGCCATCCAGCTGCGGGCTGATGGCTTCGGTCAGGTCCACTGCCTGCTGCCTGCCGTACACATCGGCACGGACTGTCACCGTCGGCAGGCGGTTACGGTGCCAGATGATGCCTTCCTCGAAGCCGTATTCCAGCTCCGCCACCTGCGACAGCGGAATATGGGCACCCAGCGCCGTCGGAATCGACAGCTGTGCCAGGTTGCCCAGCTGCTCGCGGTCCTCTTCCGAGCCGCGCAGCAGGATCTCGATCAGCTCGTTATCCTCGCGATAATGGCTGATCGGCGTACCAGATAGCGCTCCCTGCAGGAAACGAGCAATCTCGGCGCTGCCAACGCCCAGTGCCCGGGCCCGGTCCTGATCCACGTTCAGGTGTACCGCCTTGCTGGGCTCCTCCCAATCCAGATGCACGTTACTCAGGTGCGGGTTCTCCCGCATCACCGTGGCCACTTCACGGGCATGCTTGCGCACGATGTCGATATGCTCACCCGACACACGGAACTGCACCGGATAGCCCACCGGCGGGCCGTTTTCCAGTCGGATGACCCGGCCACGCAGGTGCGAGTAGTCGTTATGCAGCAACTCGATCAACCAGTTGCGTAGCCGCTCGCGGTGCTCCAGGTCTTCCGTCAACAGCACGAACTGGGCAAAGCTGGCGGCTGGCAATTGCTGGTCCAGCGGCAGATAAAAACGTGGCGAACCGGTACCCACATAAGCCACGTAATTGAGCAGCCCGTCCTGCTGCGCCAGCTCGGCTTCCAGCCGCTCCACCTCGGCCCGGGTGGCCTTGAGCGAGCTGCCTTCGGCCAGCTTGAGGTCGATCAGCAGCTCGGGACGGTTTGAATCCGGGAAGAACTGCTTGGGCACCAGGCTGAAACCGGCAATCGCCACGGCAAAGGTGACCACCGTCAGCACGATTACCACCCAGCGGTGGCTGACACACCAGGTCACCACCGCCCGCACACGCAGATAGAACGACGTCGCATAGGGGTCATGTTCTCCCTTGGTACTGCCGTGCTTTTCCGCCTTGATGCGGCCCAGGTCCGGCAACAGCTTGTCACCCAGATAGGGCACAAAGAGCACGGCGGCAAACCAGGATACCACCAGCGACAGCGCCACCACCTCGAAAATCGCCCGTGCGTATTCGCCCACACTGGACTGGGCCGTGGCAATCGGCAGGAAGCCGGCAGCGGTGATCAACGTACCGGTCAGCATGGGAAAGGCGGTACTGGTCCAGGCAAAACTGGCCGCGCGCACCCGGTCCCAGCCCTGTTCCATCTTGATCGCCATCATCTCCACGGCAATGATGGCATCGTCCACCATCAACGCCAGCGCCAGCACCAGCGCGCCCAGCGAAATGCGGTGCAGACCGATATCAAAGTAATTCATCAGGGTGAAGGTCAGTGCCAGCACCAGCGGGATGGAAAAGGCCACCACCAGGCCGGTACGCAGACCCAGCGAGAAAAAGCTCACCAGCAAAACGATCACCAGCGCCTCGATCAGCACCTGGACAAACTCGCCCACGCCGCGCTTGACCGCCGTCGGCTGATCCGAAACGGTATGCAGCTCCATGCCCAGCGGCAGCTCGTTTTGCAGGCGGGTAAAGGTTTCTTCCAACGTGCGACCCAGGATCAGAATATCGCCGCCCTGCTTCATGGATACGGCAATGCCCAGCGCATCCTCACCCATGTAGCGCATGCCGGGCGCAGCGGGGTCATTGAAGCCACGATACACATCCGCCACATCCCCCAACCGCAGGGTCCGCTCGCCGATGCGGATGGGAAACTCGCGAATTTCGCGTACCGAGTCGAAGCGTCCGCTGATGCGCAGCTGGATACGGTCGGTGGCGGTTTCATAGAACCCGGTCCCGGCCACCGCATTCTGTGCATCCAGTGCCTGCTGCACCTGCGGCAAGGAAACGCCCAGGCTAGCCAGCCGCGCATTGGCAATCTCGATCCAGATCTTTTCCTCCTGGACCCCGATCAGCTCCACCTTGCCCACATCTTTGACCCGCTGCAGCTCCAGCTGCAGGCGCTCGGCATAATCCTTGAGCACCGCGTAGTCGTAGCCGGCACCGGTCAAGGCATAGATATTGCCGAAGGTGATGCCGAATTCATCATTGAAAAACGGACCCTGAATCTCGCGCGGCAGGGTATGGCGGATATCCGCAATCTTCTTGCGAATCTGGTACCAGAGTTCGGGAATATCCTTTGAACGCATGCTGTCGCGGGCGGCAAAGATCACCTGCGACTGTCCGGGCCGGGAAAACGAGGTGATCTTTTCAAACTCACCGGTTTCCATCAGCTTCTTTTCAATGCGCTCGGTCACCTGACGCGACACTTCCTGTGCGGTGGCACCGGGCCAGCGGGTGTCGATCACCATCGCCTTGAAGGTGAAGGGCGGGTCTTCGCTCTGGCCCAGCTTGCTGTAGGACATCGTCCCGGCCAGCATGATGACCAGCATGGCAAACAGCACCAGCGGACGGTTCTGCAGCGCCCAGGCGGAAAGGTTGAACTTCATTCCCGCGCTCCGTTGCCGGTGGCCAGCGGACGATTATCCCGATCCAGTGCCCGCACCTGCTGGCCTTCCAGCAATAGATGTACACCGGCCACCACCACCCAGTCATCGGCCTGCAGGCCTTCCTCGACAATCGCCTGCTGGCCGTCATAACTGCGCATGCGCACCGCTTGCCGCTGCACCCGGCCCTGTTGCGGGTTCACCAGCCAGACGTGAGCCTGCTGCTGGTCCTGATCGACGGCGGACATGGGCACAAACCAGGCCTGCGTGGACTGGCCGCTCACGTGCACCCGGGCGCTCTGGCCCAGTTCGGCATCGGCATCGCCGAGGCTGACCCGGGCACTGTAGGTGCGTGAACGCGGATCGGCCGCCTGTGCCAGCTCACGAATTTTCCCGGCAAGACGCCGGTCCGGCTGATTGAGCAGGGTCACCTCCACCGGCTGACCGATGGCAAAACCGGCATAGCTCTGCTCCGGTACACTGAATTCCACCTCACGAGGGCCATCCGCCGCCAGCACGAACACCGGCTGGCCGGCCGCTACCACCTGCCCGGCCTCGGCGCGGGTATCGGCGATGATGCCGTCCTGCGGGGCCAGCAAGCGGCCATATTCCAGCTGATTACGGGCATTACCCAGCGCCGACTGCGCCTGTTGCCGGCGCGCCGTGGCACTCTTCAGGGTGGTCTGCAGACTGTCCAGCTGCGATTCGCTCAACAGATTGCGCTCATGCAGCTTGCGGTAGCGTTCCAGCTCGGCACGCGCCAGCGCAACACCCGCTTCGGCATCCACCAGCTGCGCCTGCATGGCCTGCACCTGCAGCCGCAGATCGGCCGGGTCCAGCTCGGCGAGCACATCGCCCTGCTTCACCCGATCACCGGTCTGCACCCTGCGCTGCAGGATCTTGCCGCCCACGCGAAAGGCCAGATCCGGCTGGAAACGGGCACGCACCTCGCCCGGATACATGGCCGCCCCCTCATGGGCCGGCTGCGGATGCATCACCAATACCGGTCTGGGTGGCAGCGTTTGCTCTTCTGCCTGCTCACACCCCCCCAGCAGCAGGGCGAGCAGCAGGCCCGCCAGCAGGAAAATCCCCTTGGGCTTCATTCTTCTTATACCTGTGATTCATGCGGTTTTATGGGTACCAATAACGATACCTTATTGAAACCGCAAGAATACCCCAGCACAACGGCTCGCGACATCTTTTCGCAGCCGCCACTGTGGCTTCCACCAGTCCATACCCTCATCGTCCACCCGTTGCCCGGCAGCATTTTCCATATATCGTCTCTGCCGTATCACCACCATCTCCTGCACTTCCCATCCCCCATCACCCCCTACATCTCGTCATCACCTTCTATATACCGTCATCACCCGGCTTGACCGGGTGATCTCCCCGAGTATTGCACGCGCCGACAGGGGATCACCGTGCCAAGCACGGTGACGAAGAACCCGTCAATCGCCGCAATGCCAGGGCATGGCGCTGCACCGCGCTACACATACAGCGCCAGCATGACTTACCCCGTCCCGGACTGGTATCCTTGCGCCTTGTTTTTCACCGGTCCCAGCACAATGCTCGAACGCATCTTCCAGCTCCAGGCGCACGGCACCACGGTCCGCACCGAAATCATCGCCGGCATCACCACCTTCCTGACCATGGCCTATATCCTGTTCGTCAACCCGCCCATGCTGGCGGAAACGGGCATGGATATCGGGGCCGTATTCGTCGCCACCTGCCTGGCCGGCGTCATCGGCTCGCTGATCATGGGCCTGCTGGCCAACTACCCCATTGCCCTGGCTCCGGGTATGGGTCTCAACGCCTTCTTTACCTACACGGTGGTGCTGACCATGGGCTACAGCTGGCAGGTGGCGCTGGGCGCGGTGTTCCTGTCGGGCCTGATCTTCTTTGCCATGTCGCTGTTCAAGGTGCGCGAGTGGATCATCAACAGCATTCCGCTACCGCTGCGCTCAGCGATCAGTGCCGGTATCGGCCTCTTCCTGGCGCTGATCGCCCTGAAAAACGCCGGCATCGTGGTGGCCAATCCCGCCACCCTGATCGGTCTGGGCGACCTCACCCAGCCCGGCCCGATCCTGGCCGTACTCGGCTTCATGGTCATTGTCGCGCTGGTCTACCGCCAGATCACCGGGGCGGTGATGATCGGGATCCTGCTGATCACCGGCCTGTCCGTGCTGCTCGGCCTGTCACAGCTGGACGGCATTGTCAGCATGCCGCCCAGCCTGATGCCCACCCTGCTGCAGCTGGACATTGCCGGTGCGCTGGATGTGGGGCTGGTCAGCGTGATCTTCGCCTTCCTGTTCGTCGACCTGTTTGACACCTCCGGCACATTGATCGGTGTGGCGCAGCGCGCCGGCCTGATGGACGAGAAAGGCCAGATGCCCAAGCTGGGCAAGGCGCTGCTGGCCGACAGTACTGCCACCATGGCTGGTGCCTGCATGGGCACCTCCACCACCACCAGTTTTGTCGAGTCTGCCGCGGGCGTAGCCGCCGGTGGCCGTACCGGCCTGACCGCCTGTGTAGTTGCAGGTCTGTTTCTGCTCAGCCTGTTCTTTGCACCGCTGGCCGCCGCCATCCCGGCCTACGCCACCGCACCAGCATTGTTCTTTGTTGCCGTGCTGATGACCGAAGGCCTGGCCAAGATCGACTGGGAAGATCTGACCGTGTCCGCTCCCGTGGTGGTCGCCGCGTTGACCATGCCGCTGACCTTCTCCATCGCCAACGGCATCGCTTTCGGCTTCATCAGCTGGACCGCCATCAAGCTGCTGGCTGGCCGCCACCGCGACCTCAACCCGGCCCTGTGGATCCTGTCAATCCTGTTTGTCGTCAAGCTCGGCTTCTTCCCCTGATCGTCACGGAGTAATGACTGCCATGCCTTCCAGCACCGATTATTCCATGGACGCCTACAACGCCCAGTTGCAAGCCAAGCAGCAGCGCCTGCAACAGCTGCTGGCTCCATTTACCGAACTGCAGCCGGAAGTGTTCGCCTCGGCCCTGCAGCACTTTCGCCTGCGCGCCGAGTTCCGCATCTGGTTCGAGAACGGTATTGGCCACTACGCCATGTTCAACCCGGGCGACAAGCATCGCCCCATCCTGCTGGAACAGCTGCCCATCGCCAGCGAGCGCATCAACCAGCTGATGCCGCAGCTGAAAGATGCCTGGCAGGCCAACCCTGAGTTGTCACACCGCCTGTTTCAGGCTGAATTTTTGACTACCTTGTCGGGCGAGGCACTGGTGACCCTCTGCTACCACCGTCCGCTGGATGAAAACTGGCTCACCGCCGCCCAACCCGTAGCCGATACACTGGGCATCCAGCTGATCGGCCGCTCGCGCGGCAAGCGTCTGGTACTGGACAGAGACTACGTTACTGAGCGCTTGACCGTAGCAGGCCGCGAATACAGCTACCGCCAACCCGAAGGCGCCTTCACCCAACCCAACGGTGGCGTCAATCAGCACATGCTGAACTGGGCTTACGAAGCACTGGGCCAGCAGAGCGACGACCTGCTGGAACTCTACTGCGGCAACGGCAACTTCACCCTGCCGCTGTCCACTCGCGTGCGCAAGGTACTGGCCACCGAGATCAGCAAAGCCTCCGTCCGCGCCGCACTGGCCAACCTGGACGACAACGGCATCGACAATATCGAGCTGGTACGCCTGTCGGCCGAAGAACTGACCCAGGCGCTCAACGGCACCCGCGAATTCCGCCGCCTGGCGCATATCGAACTGGACGATTACCAGTTTGGCACCGTCTTCGTCGACCCACCCCGCGCCGGCATGGATCCGGATACCTGTGAACTGGTGCGCCGCTTTGATCGTATTTTATATATATCCTGCAATCCGGAGACGCTGGCCGAGAACATCCGGCAACTGAGTGATACGCACCGGATCAGCAAGTGTGCACTGTTTGATCAGTTTCCGTGGACGGAGCATATTGAGGCGGGGGTGGTGTTGGAGAGGAAGTAAGTATCGAAAGGCCTTATCAAATCACACCAGCTATTCTCCAAACGCTTCAATGAGCATTTTTCGACGCTCTTCAAACAGTGGAAGCACTTCGCTTTTCATTCGCGGATCGCCATTGATGCGTGAAATAAATCTCGAAACTGTAGAATACAGCTGATCGCCATCTTCTGCATATTGCCTAAGAGCATCGGAAGCGATCACACTCAGCTTCTGTGGTCCATATATTTCTTGCATTTCTTCGGGCAGTGGAACCTTAGACTCTTCCTTAAAAGCTTCTCGATATGCCTTTTCTGCTGATGCCATGCACGTTTCCACTAAGCTTGGATTTACCCGCTCTCGAATAATCCCTCTCACAATACTTCCCATAATAAATGTAGTTTCGCAGGTAAGTGCACTACCCGGAATTCCTGTTTTTCTAAAATTACTTGCAAAATTCCAGTTGCGGTCTGGATCAGTTGCGAAGTACATAAGATTCCAGCTCCGGATATGGACGTCAGGTAACTCCTGTTTTTTGCGCTTGAATGGCCACATCATCTTCACCTTCTAGACAGCATCAAAACCATCACTTTAAAACATATGTAAACAAGCTATAAACCAAGTCTCCGGTTACAAAGTGTCCACCTACTCATGGACTCAGCACGTCTTGTAACACTCTCAAACCAGGTCAGATTGGTAAAGCCCGCTAGTTTATTTCGAGCCGCTCCAGATAGCTTAGGCTAGGGCGTTCAATAATCCAACGCTCGCACTGATCTGCAATTCGGGAACCCCGAACAGCCCCAAAACTGCTGTCCCTTGCGCTCGCCCCTGCGTACAGTGCGCAGCACCATGGTTTTCCCGCACTTGGAACAGGTTGGTGGCTGATTGACCGCCTGTTCCTGGCGGACAGCTGTTGCCGCTCTTCTTTTTTGTAGCTGCGCCACATGCTGTTTGTTCGTTTCACGTCCCTCGGCAAGGCGTGTGCTGGTGATCTGCCGTACGATTTGCCGCACTTGCGACTCAGTAAACACTGGGGCACGGAAACTGCGGATATAACGTACGTAACCCGGACCACGGGTCACATTGGCGGGCATCTTGGTTTTGAAGCGGTTGTCGCCCACAAACACGACCACGGAATGAATGTGCTCTGCCGGGATATCCAGCACAGCCTCCAGGGCTTTTACGTGTTTGTAGTTTTGTCGCAAAGGGTTCTGAAACCGGTATGACTTGCGATAGATTTTTTGTGTCCATTCAGCCTGCTTCTCAGAGCCGAATATCCAGCCCTTCATGTGCTTGGTTTCCACAACAAACACCCCGAAGCGCGACACTATGATGTGATCAATTTGCGTGGTACCGTCTGCCGCCGGCAAGGTCACATCGTGCAGCCTGTGGTAGCTGTGTTTGGGCAGCATCATACGCCCGATTAGGCTTACCATCCTCTCGCCAATCCAGCCCTTGACCAGCGGGGTTTTGAATAGCGTGATAACCATCAGGGCAGGAATAACCCACCACAGAGTATTGATCATCTGCTGAATGATTGGCGTGTAATCCATAGCCCTTCCTTGTTGCCAAACCTAGGTACCTGCCTTTTCCGGAACTCCTCGACCCGGTACTACAGCTGAGTGCGAAAGCTGCAGACGCACCAAAGCCTTGAGACCACCATTTTCCGGCTGGCGACTTATCCCGTCTGTCGATCCGTCAGTACCCACCTGATACGATCCTTATCGGTCACCCTGCCAAAAGATAAAGTTTCCATATCTCGCCAGCTGTCTTACAATTGTCTTACGTCAACTCTCAAGCGGAGAAGAGCTATGTCATCCCTGACCATCCGGCTGGACAAAGACACCGATGCGTTGTTGAGCCAACTATCCGAACTGTTGCAGCAAAGCAAATCCACCCTGGCGCGCGAAGGCATTGTGCGTTATCTGGAGGAGCAGCTGGCCAGGCATCAGGCACAGCAAAAGCTAGCAGCGAGCATAGGCTGCAGCGATAAAGACGCTGTCAGGCAACGTATTGCCGAATCCGAAGTTGGCCAGTACCTGACAGACGAAGAGTATGAGCGCAACATGGATGAGTTTTTTGCCAAAGAACTGGGACTGGTCAGGTGAGGCTGGTTCGGCAAGGCGGTTATGTCCGGGCTTTGCAAAATATTTTGCGCTATATCGCGCTGGATAATCCGCTGGCAGCCATGCAGTTCGAACGGGAACTGCATGCCCGGCTTGAACTGGTCTGCACCAATCCTGAAATGTGCCGCGCATCCAGCTACATGAATGACTCCCGCTATCGGGACATGATTTATCAAGGCTATACGCTGATTTATAAAATCGAAGCCAGCCAAATCGTGCTGCTGGATATTTTCAAATGGCAGCTACGCAGTAAGAAAGCTCCCTAAAGCCAGTCCTCTACCACCGCAACCGCAAATTCTCTTCGACCTCTTTGACCAGCCCTTCCGGTACCTGCCACTGTCTGGCAAGCTGCGGCCACTGGCTGACTGCCGCGCACACCTCATCCAGCAACGCATTGATTTTGCGTCGTTCAAACAGTGGACTGATTTTTTCCAGGCTGTACAGATCCTCTTTTACAAAATCATCCCGCTTGCCATTCAGACTCATCCAGTGGCTGTTGACCCACGGGCTGCCCGGCTTGTAGCTGTAGGCCAGGTCATAGGCCGGTGCCAGTCGCCAGCGGCCATCCTGCAGCAGGAAAGAAAAGTTCTTGGCGTGGTCATCGTGGTTACGGGCCACGAGATTGAAGATCATGCGCCGCAATAGCTGCTCCGCATCACTGGCCGACAGGCGCAAACGGCGTGCCACGGCAAACAGTTCTGCATAGGAGAAGCTGCCGGGCAGCTTGTAGTCCACGTGCGCCATGGCGGTCAGAGTCTGGATGTGGATCTTGCGATTGCCATCCCGGTCAAAGCGCCGAGTGACAAAATGGCGACGCGGACCTTCATCCAGCAGATGGCAGGGCATCATGTCGATGCCGCAGCTGGTTGCCATCCGGTAGTAGACGTATTCCATTGCGCCAAAGCCGAGCGGGTCACCAAAGGTTTCCTGCCCTTTGCTGTGCTCGGTCACCCCGTCAAACTTGAGCAGACAGTGAGTAAACCCTTCCGGTACCGCCACCTGCCCAGAGCGCACCTGGGTGAAGTCATCGTTGAAGGCCAGCACCGCCTTGGGTCGGGCACCACCGGCACTGGTGCCCACGGACAGCAGCGCCAGCATGGCTTCACGGTCTGCCTGCACGCCGCTACCCAATTGCTGATTGAAGTCCTGCCGTGCATCCAGCACCTGCTGTGCCGTTTCCAGCAGGCTGTCCAGCGCAACCTGCTGCGCCGCATTGAGGGTTTTCACCCGGGTGGCCGGCGCATACTCAAGAGCGCCCATGCCACGGGTGCCGGTGTATTGCAGCCGCTGCAACGGGCTGATCCGCGCCGGGTCCAGCCCTTGGCTGGCGGCCCAGGCATTGAGGACCGCATTGCCGAAGTCATCAGGTAACGAGTCGGCGAGCAATCCGGGCAGTCCCTTGAAGGTATCCGGATTCAGGCCGGGAAAGCTGTATACCTGTGTGGCCAGCGGCATGGTCAGCGGTGCCAGCTCGATCCCCGTTTCCAGAAACTCGGGAAAGTATTCGAAAAACCCCACCCCGGTCTGACTATCGAAGCTGACCGCTCCCACCCTGTGTTCCAGATGGTTGACCTGTATGATTTCCATCACCATGCCGGCTCCTCCTTGATGCCTTCATCGGTTTCCTCGTCTTCTCCCTGACCGGATGCACGCTGGCGTCTTGTTCCTTGTAGCTTCATCAATTGCACCGGAGACAATGGCTGGGCCGGCAGGAAGCTGTCCAGCTGGCTGGCCAGACCCAGCACTTGCAGGATGGCGACCAGGTTTTCCAGGGTGACCTGACCTTTCTCCGCGTTGATCACCGTGCGCCGGCTGACACCAATCTGCCGGGCAATGTGTTCCTGGGTGATGTTGCGGTTCAGTCGCGCCTGCTTGAGGCGTTCACCCAGCTGCTCGCTGATCTGTTTTGCTGACAAAGCACTTTTGATAGTGATCATTTTTACTCACCAAGCACACTATTACAGTCATAATGTGCAGTATATTCATCACAAAAACAATCACTACTGTGCGCAGTATTTTACCCCTAATACATATATTCGCCAACAAAGAGCAAATTAACGCACTTACTGGGCACCCAGAATAAAGCTGTCAGCTGAATATATTGCACACCGGGTTATTGCAGAAAGACAGTCAGACTACCTGTTTTAGACTTCCAGCAGCAACCTCAGCTACTTGCTGTAGAAATAAAAATACTTTATTATTTCTACAGCAAGTAGGTATCCAGCCATGACCACTACAACCGTTACCGCACAAACCGACAGCCCCGCAGCCGTGCTCTCCAAGGCCGTTGCCCGTGCTGCCGAGCGTTTGGGTATTTCCCGTGCCCTGCTGGCCAAGGTTCTGGGTGTCAGCCCATCCACCATCACCCGGCTGTATAGCGGTGACTACCAGCTCGAGCAAAGCCGTAAGGAATGGGAGTTCGCGCTGCTTTTTGTACGCATGTTCCGCTCGCTGGACTCCAGCGTAGGCAATGAAGCCACGGCCAGCCAATGGCTCAACAGTGACAACAAAGGACTGAACGGCCGTCCGATCGAGCTGATCAGCCAGACAGAAGGACTGGTTCGTGTCGTGCATTACCTGGACGCCTCACGCGGTCTCGTCTGAGGCTAAACCATGGGCAGCACTGGCCTGGCGGATTGTTGAAGCCCAGCATGTGGCATCGACCATGAAAATCGTCGATGACGCCATCGAGCAGGATATATTGGAAATGCTGCTGGAAAGTAGCAAGCCGCCACAGCCTGCGGCCACTGCCCGGCTGGATTATTTGCTGGCCACTCCCTTTCGTTATGACCCGTTGCGCAGCGGTTCCCGTTTCCGGGGTGTCAACGATCCCGGCGTGTTTTACGGCGCAGAAAGTGTGCGCACCGCCTGTGCAGAGCTAGGCTACTGGCGCTGGAAGTTTCTGCAGGATGCGGTCGATCTGAAACAAATCGAGCCCGTGCCATTCACCGCGTTCTGTGTGCAGCTGACTACCGAAACCGTAGACCTGCGCTTGCCACCGTTTGCCGCCGATCTGGATGACTGGACGCACCCCTCCGATTACAGCGCAACCCAGAGCTTTGCCCGCATAGCGCGAGAGGCCGGCATCGGCGATATTCTCTACCCTTCGGTACGCGACCCTGAGCCTGGCTGGTGTGTTGCGGTGCTTGATCCGGCCGCGTTTGCTTCACCCAAACCGGACCCAGCTATGCAAACCTGGTGGCTGGCCGTGCAACAGGATGCTGTTGTATGGCGGCGTGACATGGAGCGGCTGATGTTTGCGACAAATCGCTGGCAAACCACTTCAGCCTAAAGTCACGGGCCCACACCGGAAGCATCGGGTACATTGATGAAAACCCGTACCACTCTTCCGGATTGATGAGGCCTGGATGGATACTCCGCAAGCTGCAGCTTCTGCCCGCGAGGGCATCACCACCACTGCCGACATTGAAGCCATCGAGCGTGCCGGGCTGCCCGAGCTGCCGACCAGCACCTACGAGATGATCCAACAGGGTGCGGCCAGGAATCCGTACGGCCCAGCGCTAAGCTTTTTCCTCACCGCGGACGAGCTGCACAAGCCGGAAACCTGGAGTTACCGCGAATTTCTGGCGCAGGTCACCCGCACGGCGAACTTTCTCAATCGCATCGGCGTGGACAAGGATACGGTGGTTGCCTATGTGCTGCCCAACCTTCCGGAAACCCATTTCGTGATCTGGGGTGGCCAGTCTGCCGGTATCGTTGCCGCGCTCAACCCCCTTCTTGAAGGAGAGGCGCTGGCAGAATTGCTCAGGGCGGCCAATGCCCAAGTGCTGGTCACGCTGGCTCCATTTCCCGGTACCGATCTATGGAGCAAGCTGCAGCCACAGCTTGGCTCCATCGAATCGCTGCGCCATCTGGTGCTGGTTGATCTGCCGGATCGTGTACGCGGGCTCAAGCATTATGCCGCTCGTTTTCTGCAAATGCGCGAGACCAGGCGTCTGCACGGCCGCGCCGGCCTGCGTGGCGCGATACCTACCACCATTGCCCTGCATCATTTCAGTCGGGCCATCGCCGGAGAAAACCCGGACCGACTCGACAGCGGTCGCGTGTTTCATCCCGATGATGTCTCATCCTTCTTCTGCACCGGTGGTACCACCGGACTACCCAAGATCGCCATGCGCACCCATCGCAACGAGGTATTCGATGCCTGGAGCGGGGGTACATTCATCGGCGATGACATAGCACCCGGCACGGTCGTTTACTGCGGTCTGCCGCTGTTTCATGTCAATGCGGTGATGGCGACCGGGTTGCTGCCGTTTTCAAAGGGAGCACATGTGGTGCTCGGCACCCCGCAGGGCTACCGTGGTGAAGGCGTGATCAAGCGCTTCTGGGAGATTGTCGAGCACTATGGGGTCAACTTTTTCAGCGGTGTGCCCACGCTCTACTCTGCCCTTCTGCAGGTGCCCATTGAGGGCCGAAATCTGGACTCGCTGCAGTATGGCCTGTGCGGCGCCGCCCCCATGTCGGTGGAGGTGTTTCGCAACTTCCAGCAGCAGACCGGCCTGAAGATACTGGAAGGCTACGGCCTGACCGAGGCCACCTGCATCAGCAGCATCAACCCGCCCCATGGCGAGCGCAGGATCGGTTCGATCGGCCTGCGCCTGCCGTTTCAGGACATGAAAACAGTGGTGCTGGATGACTCCGGTGCCTATGTGAGGGGCTGTGCTGCCGATGAAGCCGGTGTGCTGATCGTATCCGGCCCCAACGTGTTTCTCGGCTATCGGATAGCAGAGCAAAACCGTGATGTGTGGGTGGACTGTGGTGACGGCAAACGCTGGCTGAATACCGGTGATCTGGCCAGGCAGGATGCGGACGGCTATTTCTGGCTGGTCGGCCGCAAGAAGGAGTTGATCATCCGTGGCGGCCACAACATCGACCCGCTGGTGATCGAGGAGCCTCTCTACCGTCATCCGGCGGTGGAGCTGGCCGCCGCCATTGGCAGGCCCGATGAATATGCCGGAGAGCTGCCGGTGGTCTATGTCCAGCTGAAGGATGGCGCCAGCGCAACCGAGGGCGAGCTGTTGGCCTATCTGACAGAACAGATCAGCGAGCGGGCCGCCATTCCGAAACAGGTTCACATCATCGAAACCATGCCGCTGACCGGCGTGGGCAAGATCTTCAAGCCCGAGCTGAAGAACCGGGAGATCAGCGAGGTGCTGGCCCTGGCCCTGCAAGAGGCAGGTGTAAAAACCCGCTCCATCGAGGCGGTCAATGACGGACAGAAGGGCGTGGTGGTCAATGTGCGGCTTGCGCCGGAAGCATCTACCGAGACGGCCAGACAGGTACTGGGACGGTATCCCTTCTTCTTTCAGTTCGACTGAGACTTGCGACGGGCATCAGTCCGCAAACATGCGGTGACAGCGCTCTAGCGAACGACGTATGCCGATTCCACCCAGAACAGTTCGCAGGCGCCCGCCCCCGTATCCTTGCGTGACAGCGAGGTATTCCAGCGCCAGCCATCCGGTGCCGTGGCATTGACCAGGTAGCCTTCCAGTGCAATCAGCTGTCCGGGCCGCATGTCTTCCAGCTGCTTGGCCACCCGCCGCGTGGCGGGAATGAGATGGGTGTTGGCCGAGTTTTCCATCACCTGACTGACCGGAACTGGCAGCTCTTTCCAGCGCAGCCAGTAAAAACGATTGTTTTGCGTGATGGTGATCAGGTCCAGCAGCTGATTGCCGGACATCGGACCCCAGCCCAGCGCAAAATCCATCGGGGACAGATCGGCTTCACGCCCGAACCGGTACGGCTCCTTGCGCAGCAGGCGTGCCTGCAAGGTATAGCGGGCCTTCGCCTCGATACGATAGCCATTGTGCTCGAAGACCGGTGCGGAGCGGGAAGACAGGTTTTGCTGTTCCGGAGCATAGGGCGCCAGCATCTCGTGGCTTGCCACCTTGACGGTACGATTGCTCCAGCTGTTCCAGCCAAAATAGGCAACGAGCAAAATGACAATGAATGTCCAGAACCGGCTCATGACAAGACCCACAAGATGGGCCGGTTGCACGGACTAACAGCAAAAGGCTTCACGGCAGCTGCAGGCCCTGCCTGATCTGTTGCACCATGCTGGATGCCGAATGGTAGTCCAGCGCCACCGGCCGATATCCGGCAGCCGTCTGTAGGACCAGGCTGGGAAAGCCGTTGATCGGCATGCTGTGTGCCAGCTGCATCTGTTGCTGCAGGCGCTGGCGGGTTTCTTCGCTGTTGAGGTCGGCCGTGAAACGCTCCGTATCCAGTCCCAGCTCCTGCGCCAGCCGGATCAGCGTGGAGTCATCCGAGGGGTTCATCGCCCGCAGATAATAGGCACGCTGGATGGCGAGGATCATCTCCCGCTCCTGCTGCTGGTTGCCTGCCGCCAGCACGGCACGGCAGGCCGGCCAGGTGGAGCGCCTTGGCTGACAATCGGTCCAGAAGGCGAAGTCGAACTCGGTGCCCGGCACATGCTGCTGGATGCGTTTCCAGGTGGCCTGCAGCATCTGTTGCATTTCAGCCGGCATGGGCGCATCACTGTCCGGCGCCAGCCCGCCAAGCAGGTACTCGATCCGTACCGGCAACTCCTGCAGCGCCTCCCGCACCTGCTGCCAGACCGGCACGAAGGCCCAGCACCAGCTGCACATGGGGTCGTGAACATAATACAGCGTGTTTTCGTGACTGTTCATGAGGATTCTTCCGCAAAATGTCATGCAGCACACTGTAAGCCAAAAAAGGATTGTCTGTGCAGAAGGACGCTCAGATCCCAACCCATGAAAAAACCCCGTTGGTCATTGCTGACAACGGGGCCTTGCTCACAGCCTGCGCGGCTTACTTGCTGCGTTCGGCGCGCTTGCGGTCGCTTTCGGTGAGGATCTTCTTGCGCAGGCGGATGGAGGCGGGGGTGACTTCAACCAGCTCGTCATCCTCGATGAACTCCAGTGCCTGCTCCAGGGTGAAGCGGATCGGCGGCACCAAGGCAACGGTCTCGTCCTTGCCGGAGGCACGCATGTTGTCCAGCTTCTTGGCCTTGGTGGGGTTGACCACCAGGTCGTTGTCGCGGGCATGGATGCCGGCCAACTGGCCTTCATAGATCTCGTCACCGGGCGCCAGGAACAGCTTGCCGCGCTCCTGCAGGGTTTCCAGCGAGTAGCTGAGTGCCTTGCCGCTGGCCATGGAAACCAGCACCCCATTGGGACGGCTGGTCATTTCGCCGCTCCGGATCGGGCCATAGTGGCTGAACGAGCTGGTCAGGATGCCGGTACCGGAGGTCAGGGTCATGAACAGGTTGCGGAAACCGATCAGGCCACGGGCCGGGATCACGTATTCCAGGCGGATGCGGCCCTTGCCGTCCGGTACCATGTCGCCCAGATCGCCCTTGCGCAGGCCCATCTGCTCCATGATGGCACCCTGGTGCTGCTCCTCGATATCGATGATGACCGACTCGAAAGGCTCCTGCCTGGCGCCGTCCACTTCCTTGATGATCACTTCCGGGCGGGAAATGGCCAGCTCGAAGCCTTCGCGGCGCATGGTTTCGATCAGCACCGACAGGTGCAGCTCACCACGGCCGGACACCTTGAAGCGGTCCGGGTCGCCGGTATCTTCCACGCGCAGAGCCACGTTGTGCAGCAGCTCCTTGTCCAGACGCTCCTTGATGTTGCGGCTGGTGATGTACTTGCCTTCCTTGCCCGCGAAGGGCGAGTCGTTGACCTGGAAGGTCATGCTCACGGTGGGCTCGTCCACGCTCAGCGGCGGCAGGGCTTCCACATGCTGCTGGTCACACAGGGTATCGGAGATGAACAGCGGCTCGAAGCCACTGATGCAGACGATGTCACCGGCCCTGGCCTCTTCCACCTCGACCCGCTGCAGGCCGTGGTGACCCATGACCTGCATGATGCGGCCGTTGCGCTTCTTACCGTCGGTGCCGATGGCGGTGACCGGCGTGTTGGTCTTCACGCTGCCACGGGTGATGCGGCCCACGCCGATCACGCCCAGGAAGTTGTTGTAGTCCAGTGCGGAAATCTGCATCTGGAAGGGGCCGTCCACGTCCACTTTCGGGGGCTGCACGTAATCGACAATGGCCTGGAACAGCGGGTCCATGTTGTCGGCCATTTCCTCCGGATCCATGCCGGCGATGCCGTTCAGGGCACTGGTGTAGACGATGGGGAAGTCCAGCTGTTCGTCAGTGCCGCCCAGGTTGTCGAACAGGTCGAAGATCTGGTCGATGACCCAGTCCGGGCGGGCACCGGGACGATCGATCTTGTTGACCACCACAATCGGGTTGAGCCCGGCCTGGAAGGCCTTTTGCGTGACAAAACGGGTCTGCGGCATGGGACCGTCGATGGAGTCCACTACCAGCAGCACGCAATCCACCATGCTGAGCACGCGCTCGACCTCGCCGCCAAAGTCGGCGTGGCCAGGTGTGTCGACGATGTTGATGCTGTAGTCGTTCCACTTGATGGCGGTGTTCTTGGCCAGGATGGTGATGCCACGCTCTTTTTCCTGCTCGTTGGAGTCCATCACGCGGTCGGATTCCAGCTCCTTGCGGTCCAGAGTGCCGGATGCACGCAACAGGGCGTCAACCAGGGTGGTCTTGCCATGGTCCACGTGGGCGATGATGGCGATATTTCTTAACTTGTCGATCACTGTGTTTTCTCTAGGTTGAATAGTTGATTCTTGACTCTCGTGGCCTTGCCGGCAGCGATGAAGGCGGAAACCTGTACCGCTGCGCCAAGCCGGAATTTCGTGTTGCGTCACCGCAAGAGCAGGCCGTGCACGCTCAGGGCCATGTCATGCCCGGCCTGCTCCCGTGCCGGCAGTCCCTTGCATGCATTCTGTGCCCCGTGTCCGGGCCAGGCTGTACGAGCCCGCTATGGCCGGTACACCCGTACGTTGGTGTGTCCTTCATGCAGCAGATGATGGACATGCAGGCGGCTCATGATGCCCTTGTCACAATACAGCAGGTACTGACGGTTGCTGTCCAGCTCACCGAACCTGCTGTTGACCGCATAGAACGGCAGATTGAGCTGCTCGATTCCGTCCAGCTCCAGCGGGGCGTCTTCGGCCTCGTCCGGATGGCGGATATCGATCACCACCTGGCCGGGTAGCGCCTCGCTGACCATTTCCACCTGCACATCCTCGCTCAGCTCTTCCAGCAACCGGTCCACGGTGACATAGCGGGCACGGCTGACTGCCTGCTCCAGCAAAGCCATATCCAAGCGCTCTTCTTCGCGGGCAATGCGTCCGTGCCGTGCCTTGGTGGTCGGGTTCACCGAGATCACGCCGCAGTATTCCGGCATGTGCTTGGCAAATTCGGCCGTGCCGATGGCTTCGGCCGTGTCGATGATGTCCTGCTTGTGCGCGGCCACCAGCGGGCGCAGCACCAGCTTGTCGGTGGCACGGTCGATGACCGACAGGTTGGTCAGGGTCTGGCTGGACACCTGGGAAATCGCCTCGCCGGTGGCCAGCGTCTCGATTTCCAGTCCATCCGCCACCTTTTCGGCGGCGCGCAGCATCTGGCGCTTGAGGACCACGCCCATCTGACTGTTGTCCACATTGCCGAGTATGTCGGCCAGTACACCTTCGAAGGGTACGCTGACAAACAGCACCCGATGCGAGCGGCCAAACTTCTCCCATAGATAGTGGGCCACTTCCATCACGCCCAGCTCGTGGGCACGGCCACCCAGATTGAAAAAGCAGAAATGGCTCAGCAGGCCGCGACGCATCAGCTGGTAGGCGGCCACCGTGGAATCGAAGCCGCCGGACATCAGCACCAGCGTCTGCTCGATGGAACCCAGCGGATAACCGCCCATGCCCTGGTGGCGGGCAAACTCGATCAGCAACCGCTTGTGACGGATCTCGATGCGCACTTCCACTTCGGGACGGGTCAGGTCGATGCCACTGGCCCCGCACTGGCGACGCAGCAGGCTACCTACCGCGCGCTCCACGTCCATGGAGGTGAACTCGTGCTTGCCCACCCGCTTGCAGCGCACGGCAAAAGTCTTGCCTTGCAGCAGCGGCCCGTAATAATCGGCACAGTGGGCGGCAATGCCTTCCATGCTGTCCGGCAGCGGGTACTCGAGGATCTGGTAGAAATGCGCGATGCCGGGCAAGTTGCGCAGCCGCTCGAACATCTGCTGCTGCAGGTCCGGCTCGGTCAGGCTACTGGTGATGTCGATGTTGTCCCATTCACCGGAAGTGCGGATGTCCGGATCCAGATCCTTGAGCACCGCACGGATGTTGCGTCCCAGCTGGATGATGAACTGGCGGCGCACCGGGCGGCTCTTGATGGTGATTTCGGCAAAGGGTTTGACAAGGAGCTTCATGGACAATGGCACTGCAGCCAGACGAGCAAAAAAGAAGCGGAATTGTAGCAAATTTCGCCACGGGATGCGACTTGCCGAACGCACCTCAAGTACGGTGACAGGGTGTTCGAATAAATTCGAACCTGCAGCCCAAAACCAAGCGCCGCTACCACTGTATGTGCGAATTTATTCGTACGAAGGCGTACCCGAAAAACGGCTCAGACCTGCAGCAGAAAGGTCACTGGCCCGTCATTGGTCAGACTGACCTGCATGTCGGCACCAAAGCAGCCGGTGGCCACATCCGGCCAGGCGCTGCGGGCCATGTCGACAAAACGCTCGAACAGCTGCTGCGCCTGCTCCGGCGCGGCTGCAGTGGAAAAGCCCGGACGCAGGCCGCTGCGTGTATCCGCCGCCAGGGTGAACTGGGAAACCAGCAACAATCCGCCACGGATATCCTGCACCGAACAGTTCATCCGCCCCTCGGCATCGGGAAAGATGCGGTAGTTGAGCAGCTTGTGCAGCATCTTTTCCAGTCTGGCCTGGTCGTCTTCCGGCTCCAGCCCGACCAGGGCCAGGATGCCGCGCCCGATCTGGCCGCACACCTCGCCATCCACCGCCACGCTGGCTTCGGAAACACGCTGGATCAGCACTTTCATGGCAACTGGCTCCGCAAAATCATGGATGCGGCCGGCTTTCGAATCCGGCCGCTTGAAAGCAGACACCCGGCAAATGCCGGGTGTCTGGTTCGCTCAGGCCGGAATGATCAGCCCTTTTCCTTGTGGTACTTGGTGACGCGCTCGACTTCTTCCTTCGAGCCCATGAAGACCGCTACCCGCTCGTGCAACCGCTCGGGACGCACATCCATGATGCGGATACGGCCGTTGGTGGCGGCACCGCCTGCCTGCTCGACCAGCATGGCCATGGGGTTGGCTTCGTACATCAGGCGCAGCTTGCCCTTCTCGTCCTCCATGCGCTTGTCCCAGGGATACATGAAAATACCGCCCCGGGTCAGGATGCGGTGAATGTCGGCCACCATGGAAGCCGTCCAGCGCATGTTGTAGTCCTTGCCCAGCGGGCCTTCCTTGCCGGCCAGCATCTCGTTGACATAGCGTTGCACCGGTTCTTCCCAGTGGCGCATGTTGGACATGTTGACGCCAAACTCTTCACTGGCCTCGGGAATGGTCATGTTGTCGTGGGTCAGGATGAAGGAGCCCAGGTCGATATCCAGGGTGAAGCCCTTGACGCCGTTCCCCAGGGTCAGCACCAGCATGGTCTGCGGGCCATAGATGGCATAGCCGGCAGCCACCTGCTTGACGCCTGGCTGCAGGAAGTCCTCATCATCCAGCACACCACAGATATCGTCGCGCTCGGGACACGTCAGCACCGAGAAGATGGTACCCACCGACACGTTGATGTCGATGTTGCTGGAGCCGTCCAGCGGGTCGAATACCAGCAGGTAGGCTCCCTTGGGGAAGCAACCGGGAATCTGGTAAGGCTTTTCCATCTCTTCGGAAGCCATGCCGGCCAAGTGACCGCCCCATTCGTTGGCTTCCAGCAGAATCTCGTTGGACAGCACGTCCAGCTTCTTCTGCATTTCGCCCTGCACGTTTTCGGTGCCGTAGTTACCCAGCACGCCTTCCAGCGCGCCTTTACTGATCTGGCGATTGATCATTTTACAGGCCCGGGACACCACCTCGATCAGGAAACGCAGTTCCGCCGGGGTTTCGTGAGCACGGGTTTGTTCAATCAGGAAGCGGCTAAGGTTGGTGCGTGATGGCATGGCGACCTCAAGATAAAAACAGATGATGGGCTGATTCTACTCGTTTTGCACCAATAAAGCTGCAGCAAAAACCGACATGGATCAGTGCACGTGAACTATTTCCATGCTCTTAAAATGGTTATTGATTTATATCAATATCCGGAACGTAACAGCGCCTAAGATTGCCACCAGTTAAGGAAACCTGTCCGCTATCAATGGAGCACATCATGCGCAAGACTCTTCTGGCAACCTCCCTGCTGGCCGCTGCCGTAGCCGCACCCGCCGCTTACGCCCACGAAGCCGGTGACATCATCGTACGTGCCGGTGCCATTCATCTGAGCACCAACGAGAGCTCGTCCAGAGTCAAACTGGGTGGTGAAAAGATTCCGGCCAAGGCAAAAATCGACAACGACACCCAGCTGGGTCTGAACTTTGCCTACATGGTTACCGATCATATCGGCGTCGAACTGCTGGCAGCCAGCCCCTTCGAACTGACCGCCAAAGGCAAGGGAGCGCTTGCCGGCAACAAACTGGGCAAGTTCAAGGCCCTGCCACCTACCCTGAGCGCCGTCTACTACCCGATGAACAAGACGTCAGCCTTCCAGCCTTATGTGGGACTGGGCGTCAACCGCACTCTGTTCTACAACGAAAAAGCCAACAAGAGCCAGGGCTTCAACGCCATGCGCGTTCAAAACACCTGGGGCTGGGCGGCCCAGATCGGTGCCGACTACATGCTGACCGACAAGCTGATGATCAACGGCCAGGTTCGCTACATCGATATCGATACCAAAGCTCGCGTCTATGCTGGTGACACCAAGGCCAAGGTTGATATCAACGTCAAGCCGGTGGTCTACATGGTAGGCTTGGGCTACAAGTTCTAATCAGAACTTATTGGCAATACCCAAGAACAGGCGCTCCGGTGCCTGTTCTGCTTTGTGGTCAACCCGATCCAGCTTCCTGCTTACAAGTCAGACGCCTTACTGGATTCTGCGATTTTGCAGCGCAAAACGCAGAATGACGGGGTTGAAGCAGGTGCGAATTCATTCACACAAAAACATCCAGTGCACCTTGAGTGTTCGTGTGTACGGATAAATCCCTACGCTCAATCAAAATAGCCGGACCGTCCCACAGACGCCGCGGTGCATCCAGGCTGGGCAAGGCCGGAGCAAAGCATTGTCTCCGTGGCGAAGCTTGCTTCGACGCGGAGACGCCAGCTTTGCGCAGCGCCTTGACCGGCCGCAACAGCAACAAGCCAAAACACCACATCCCCAAAACTACAACGGCTCACGCAATAATTGCCAGGCGGCCGGCAACAGGCAGAAGGCCCGCAACAGCATGAACAGCAGGAATGCCAGCCACAGGCCGTGATTGCCCAATCCCTGCAACAGCCATGCTGCAGGAGCACTCAGCAGCACCGCCAGCAGCATGCCGTTACGCATGGCCCGGGTACGGGTCGCGCCGATGCAGAGCCCGTCCAGCACATAGCTCCACACCGCCACCAGCGGCAGCACGGCCAGATAGGGCAAAAATGGCCGCGCCGCCTGCTGCACCTCCTGCATGCTGGTCTGCAGGGCCACGAAGCTGTCGCCCAGCAGCCCGAACACCAACGCAAACCCCAGGCTGGCCAGCGCCGAGTACTGGGTTGTCAGCAACAGCGCACGCCGCAATGCCAGCCGGTCGCGGGCACCCAATGCATGACCGGTCAGGGCTTCCAGCGCATGGGCCAGCCCGTCCAGTGCATAGGCGGTCAGCATCAGCCCGTTGAGCAACAAGGCATTGGCCGCCACCGTGCTGTCGCCCAGCCGGGTACCCTGCACGGTGATCATGAAAAACACCCCCTGCAGCAGCAGGCTGCGCAGCAGGATGTCGCCATTTGCAGACAGCAAGGGCTGCCACTGCTGCCAGCTGAGCATCTGTCGCCAGCGGGTCAGGGCCGGATGCTTCAGCAAAAAGCCGCGCGCCAGCCAGAGGCCGGTCAGCGCGCCGGTCCACTCGGCCACTACCGAAGCCCGCGCCGCACCGGCGATCTCCCAGTGCAGGCCAAACACGAACCAGACATCCAGCACCATGTTGACCAGGTTGGCAGCCAGCAGCATCCACAGTGCCGCCCGCGCCTGCTGCACACCCAGCAGCCAGCCGGCCAGCACATGCATCAGCAATGCGGCCGGCAGCCCCCACAGGCGGATATGGAAATACTGGCTGGCGCCGCCGTGCAACTCCGGGCCGGCCTGCATCAGCTGAAGCGCCATGCCGGTCATGGGCGCGGCGGCGGCGACCAGCACCAGTGCCAGCAGGATGCTGAGCAGCAGGCTTTGCCAGAGGATCAGTCGCAGTGTGGCATGATCCTCCGCACCGGCAGCCCGCGCCACAAAACCGGTACAGCCCATGCGCAGGAAACCGCAGGTCCACACCAGCAGGGTATAGAGGCTGCCGCCCACCGCCACCGAACCCAGCTGCCAGGCATGCGGCAGCCGCCCGACCACGGCACTGTCCACCAGCGCGACCATGGGCACGGTCAGGTTGCTGAGGATCATGGGAATGGCCAGCGCCCACAGCCGCTGTCGGGTGGGCATGTGCTGCCAGGCATCCTTCAGTGCCAGCCAGCTCTGCTGCAGATTGCTCATGCGTGATTCATGTCCGTCAATAAAAAACCGGGGCATGCCCCGGTTTCAGTCCGCGCGCTGCGTCTCAATACAATACCTGATACAGGCGGCGGCGATACCGGGTTACCAGCGGGTGGGCGCTGCCCAGCAGTTCGAACACCTGCAACAGGGTACGGTGGGCCGCTCCTTCATCATAGCTGCGGTTGCGCACAAACAGCTGCAACAGGGCTTCCAGGGCCGGCTCATACTGCTGCCGGGCCAGCTGACGGATGGCCAGCTGATAGGCCGCCTCGTCGTCTTCGCCGCTTTGCGCCAGTCGCGACTTGAGGTCGGCCATTTCCGGCAGCTCCGCCGCCTGGCGCAGGAAGGTCAGCTGGGCCCTGGCAGCGGCCAGCTCGTGCCTGTGGTCCTCATCTTTCACCGCATCCAGCACCTGTGCGGCATCGTCTAGCGCATCCCGCTCGATGAGGCAGCGGCCATAGAGGATCAGTGCCTGTGCGTTGCTGTTGTCTTCCTGGAGCATGGTTTGCAGCACCTCTTCGGCCTGTCCGTATGCACCTTCGGCAAACAGCTGTTGCGCCTGTTCCAGTGGCGTGATGCTGGGTTCGGCAGGCTCCGCCACATGTTTGGACAACATTTCACGGATCTGCGATTCGGGCTGCGCACCGGCAAAACCGTCCACCGGCTGGCCGTCCTTGAACAGCACCACGGTCGGCAGGCTGCGCACGCCAAAGCGGGCGACCGTTTCCTGCTCCACGTCGCAGTTGACCTTGGCCAGCAGGAACTCGCCATTGTAGTGAGTTGCCAGCTTCTCCAGGATCGGCATCAATGCCTTGCAGGGCGCACACCAGTCGGCCCAGAAATCCACCAGCACCGGTTTGGTGAAGGAATTCTCGATCACCAGCTGGTCAAAGGCTTCCGCCCCTTCCACATCAAAAATAAACGGCTGACTCACCTTGATTACCTCTTATTCCGCTCGACGTGCACTGTATACACGAAAACCGTCCCGCTCGGCCAGCATGCGGCAAGGGCCCAGATACTCCTCGATCAGCTCCGGATAGCGCAGGAAACGGTTGGCCACCAGCCGCAACTCACCACCGGGACGCAGATGTCGCACTGCCTGCTCGATCAGCTGTTCGGTGGCCCGATAGTGGGTTTTCACACCCTTGTGAAAGGGCGGGTTGGTAACGATGACTGCCAGCTCGCATGGCGCATCGCCGATACCGGTACCGGCCAGCACCTCCGCCTGCAAGCCGTTGAGCTGCAGGGTGCAGCGGCTGCTTTCCAGGGCAAAGGCGTCTACATCCAGCAGGCTGATGCGGGCTTGCGGATGCTGCTGCGCAAGGGCCGCCCCCAGCACGCCGGCACCGCAGCCAAAATCCAGCCAGTGCCCTTGCGGCAGGCCGTCCAGATGTTCCAGCAGCAACGCGGTACCCAGATCCAGCCGCCCGTGGCTGAACACACCCGGCAGGCTGCACAACTGCAGTTCGCCCTGCGGCCAGCGGATCACGAATCGCTGCTGCCAGTCTTCCAGCACGGGAGTCTTGCCCTGGCCGCCTTCCAGCTCGCACTGCCACAGCTGGCAATGCCGGGCACTGTCCAGCTTCCAGGTCTTGCCGAATTGCGCCAGCTGTTTTGCCGCACGCTCGATGCCGGCCTTTTTTTCACCGACTAGAAACAGCCGCAACAGGCCCGGCTGCGCAGTCAGCAGCTGCAGCAGATACTCGGTCAGTTCGCGCGACTTGGGCAAAAAGAGCACTGCCGCTTCAGCAGCATGACCCGGCGGCTGATGGCCAAAGTGCACGGCATCACCGAAACGCTGCTGCAGCGGCCGGGCCTCATCGGCCAGCCAGCTCCAGATCCACGCTTGCGGTAGCTCGGCAAGCAGGCCGTCAGCCGGCGCACCGGCCAGCAGCAAGGGCCCGTGAAAACATTCAGCCTGCCGTAGCAGAACCTGGCTTTTTGGATCCATGACAACCTGTATGGGCAAGACCGGCATGGAGCCGGTCAGACATTGCGGTAATAGTTATCCAGCAGTTCGGGCAAGCCGACTCGCCAGGAGCGCGGCTTGATACCGAACACATGAGTGATTTTCCTGCAGTCGAGAACGCCGTGTTGCGGCTCGATCTGCGCATCCTCGAAGTGCGCATGTGGGCGCGGTGTCACCTCAAGGCTGATTTCCGGGCGCCAGCCACTGGCTTCCTGCAACAGCGCCTCGGCCACCGCCAGGGTGGTTGCGGCTTCCTGCCCACCATACTGGTAGGTGCCCCACAGTGGTGCATCGCAGTCCAGCTGCTTGAGAATGGCGATCATGACTCGTGCCGCATCCTCGACCGGCGTCGGGTTGCCACGCCGGTCGTCCGCCATTTCCATGCCTTCGTGGTCCTGGGCTCGCTGCAATACACGGCCGACCACACCATCGGGGCTGTCATCCAGCAGCCAGCCGAAGCGGACGATGATGTAGCGCGAACAGATGGAGCGCACGCTCTGCTCCATGGCGACCAGCGCCTGGCCACGCGTGCTGAGCGGATTGCATTCGTGCTTTTCGGTATAGGCGGTCGCCCGGTAGCCGTCAAACACACGGTAGCTGGAAGGCTGGATCAGGATGCTCTGATAGTGCTTGCACAGCTGGGCAAGGCGTTCGATCGTTTCCGCCTGGGGGGCGAACTTGGCCGGTTCCACCTTGCCCGCCTGGAACCAGTCGTAGTAGTAGGCAAGGTTGATGACCACATCGGGACGCACCTGGTCGATCAGCTCGGTCAGCGCGGCCGGGGTCCAGCTGCCTTCTTCTGGTCGTGGCGCCAGAAACTCGATGTCGCTTTCCGCACCCTGACGGATCAGGGACCGGCCCAGCGAATTGCCGGCTCCCAACAAGACTATCTTCAACCGCATGCCTGCCTCTTGCTTGCCTGTGGAAAACATCTGACCACCGCGGAGCTTTCCGGCTCCGCAGCACAATCAGAACGGGATGTCGTCATCAAAGCTGTCGTAGGCTGGTTGCTCCGGCGGCGTCTGTGCCTGTGGCTGCGGGCGCTGCTCGGGTTGCGCTGCCGGGGCTGGGCGCTGCTGCTGTGGCGGACGCTCCACTCCCTGGGTTTCGCCATAGGATCCTCTGCCTTCGCTGTCGCCACGGCTGTCCAGCATCTGCATCTGGCCGTTCATGTCGACCACCACTTCCGTGGTGTAACGCTTGACGCCGTCCTTTTCCCATTCGCGGGTCTGCAGGCGGCCTTCCACGTAGATCTTGGAACCCTTGCGCAGGTACTGGCCGGCAATTTCCGCCAGCTTGCCGAAAAACACCACCCGGTGCCATTCGGTACGCTCCTGCTGCTGTCCGGTATTGCGGTCTTTCCAGCTGTCGGTAGTGGCCAGGGTGATGTTGGTTACCGCGTTGCCGCTGGGCAGGTAACGGGTATCCGGATCGCCGCCCAGGTTGCCGATCAGGATGACCTTGTTGATTCCACGCGCCATTGCATTCTCCTCGTCTCAGCGCGTCAGGCAGTGGCAGGCTGGCTGCCGTCCAGCAGTGCCTGCAGCTGTTCGCGCTCATTCAGTTTGGTATCGAATTTTACATAAACCGCAGCATCCTCTGCCACATAAAGCGCATCCATGACGCCAGGCTGACTGCACAGTTCGGAAAGCAGCTCCTCATCGGGAGCCACATCTCCGACAACTGTCAGGCGCGTGCTTGTGACATATGGCGGCTCCTCCATGGTAGCAGCAAATAACCACCAGAGTGCCGCAAGGAATGCACAACCAAGGAAAACGGCTGCATTACCACCCAAAGTATAGAGTCCGCCCCCCAGAAAGCCGCCCGCAGCCGCACCCAGGAACTGGCTGGTGGAGTACACGCCCATGGCGGTACCCTTGGCGCCGGCCGGAGCGATCTTGCTGACCAGCGACGGCAGGGTCGCCTCCAGCAGGTTGAAGGCGGCAAAGAACAGCACGCTGCCAACCACCAGCAGGGTCAGGTTGATGCCCAGCAGCCAGAAATGCAGCTGGCTCAGGCCCACCAGGGCAATGGCACCCAGGAACACCTTTTTCAGCTGGCGTTTCTTCTCGCTGTAGATGATGAAGGGCAGCATGGCCACAAAACCGCTGACCATGGCAATCACATACACCCACCAGTGTTCGTCACGGTGCAGACCGCCCTGCTCGACCAGCACCAGTGGCAACACGGTGAAGCTGGCCATCAGCAGGGTATGCAGCACAAAGATACCGACATCCAGGCGCAGCAGCTGTGGGTCGGCAAACACCTTGCCCAGTGCCTTCCTGCTGATGCCCGAGTCCCGGTGGCGCACCTGCTTTTGCGGTTTGGGCACCCATAGAGCCATCAGCACGATACCGAACAGGGCCATTGCCGAGGTGAACCAGAACAGCCCGGGCAGCCCGGCGAAACGGGCCAGCACGGGCCCCAGGATCATGGCGACCACAAACGACAGACCGATGCTCATGCCGATACCGGCCATCACCTTGGTACGGTGCTGCTCGCGGGTCAGGTCCGACAATAGCGCCATGACCGCCGCGGAAATGGCACCGGCCCCCTGGATAATGCGGCCCACGATCACCATCTCGATCGAGCTGGCCATGGCCGCTACCGCGCTGCCCAGGGCGAACACCAGCAGGCCGCCATAGATGACCGGCATGCGGCCCAGCCGGTCGGAAAGCATGCCAAAGGGAATCTGCAGCAGCGCCTGAGTCAGGCCATAGGCACCGATGGCAATACCGATCAGCATCGGCATGGGCAACCCGGACGAGCTGGACAACTCGGGACCGTACGTGGCCAGCACCGGCAACACCATGAACATGCCCAGCATGCGGAAGGCGAACACCAGCGACAGTCCGCCCATGGCGCGGCGTTCAACGGCATTCATCGTATCAACGCGTGGATCCATGCATGTATCTCTTTCATATCGGGAAACACGGGATTTTAGCAGGTTCCCCGCCGACCTGCTCACGCACAAGGCCGCACCCGGAAGCCCGCACGCACGGCCCTGCCGGCTCTGCCGGCCATGTCGCAGACACAGGAACCCTTCGCAAAAGACCTGCTGGCCAAACGGCGTGAGCGGGCGACATGCCCGCGCTTCATGGCAAGCCTGTATAATGGATCGTTTTCATCCAGACCGGACCCTAGCAGTGGATACCATCGAGATACGCGGCGCACGCACGCACAACCTGAAAGACATCGACCTGAGCCTGCCCCGCGACCGGCTCATCGTGATCACCGGTCTGTCCGGCTCGGGCAAGTCGTCGCTGGCCTTCGATACCCTGTATGCCGAGGGCCAGCGCCGCTATGTGGAATCGCTGTCGGCCTACGCCCGCCAGTTCCTGTCGATGATGGAAAAGCCCGATGTGGACACCATCGAGGGACTGTCGCCGGCAATCTCCATCGAACAGAAATCCACCTCGCACAACCCGCGCTCCACGGTGGGCACCATTACCGAGATCTATGACTACCTGCGCCTGCTGTATGCCCGCGCCGGCATCCCCCGCTGTCCGGTGCATGATGCTCCGCTGGAGGCCCAGACCGTCAGCCAGATGGTGGACCAGGTACTGGCCCTGCCTGCGGAGCACCGCTACATGCTGCTGGCCCCGGTGATCCGCGAGCGCAAGGGCGAACACTTGGTGCTGCTGGAAGAACTGCGCGCCAAGGGCTTCATCCGGGTACGCATCAACGGCAAGGTTTACGACATGGATGACCTGCCGGCACTGGACAAGAACCGGCGCAACAGCATCGATGTGGTGGTGGACCGCTTCAAGGTGCGCGACGACCTGGCCCAGCGGCTGGCCGAATCCTTCGAGACCGCCCTGCAGCTGGCCGACGGCATTGCCAGCGTGGCCAGCATGGACGAGGACTTCGAGCTGCAGCAGGTGTTTTCCGCCCGTTTTGCCTGCCCCCACTGCGGCCACTCGGTCAGCGAGCTGGAGCCCAAGCTGTTTTCCTTCAACAACCCGTCCGGTGCCTGCCCAGGCTGTGACGGTCTGGGCGTCAAGCAGTTCTTCGATGCCCGCCGACTGGTCAATCAGGAGCTGACGCTGGCCGAAGGCGCCATCCGCGGCTGGGATCGGCGCAGCGCCTACTACTTCCAGATGCTGCAATCACTGGCCCGCCATTACGGTTTCGACATCGACACCCCCTTCGGCCAGCTGGAGCAAAAGACCCGGGAGCGGATCCTGCAGGGCAGTGGACTGGAAGACATCGAGTTCAACTACCTGAACGACCGGGGCGACATCGTCAAGCGCAAGCACCCGTTTGAAGGCATCCTGCCCAATCTTGAGCGCCGCTACCGGGAAACCGAATCCAACAGCGTGCGCGAGGAGCTGGCCAAATACCTGAGCACCCAGGCCTGCCCGGACTGCGAGGGCTCCCGTCTGTGCAGCGCCGCACGTCATGTCTGGGTCGGCGAGAGGACCCTGCCAGCCGTGGTACGCATGCCGGTGGGCGATGCGCACGCCTACTTCAGCCAGCTCAGCCTACCCGGTCGACGCGGTGAAATCGCCGAGAAGATCCTCAAGGAGATCGGCGAGCGTCTGCAGTTTCTGGTCAACGTCGGCCTGGACTACCTGACCCTGGAGCGCAGCGCGGACACCCTTTCCGGCGGTGAGGCACAGCGCATCCGCCTGGCCAGCCAGATCGGTGCCGGACTGGTCGGTGTCATGTACATCCTCGACGAGCCTTCCATCGGCCTGCACCAGCGCGACAACGAGCGCCTGCTCAACACCCTGACCCACCTGCGCGACCTGGGCAACACCGTGATCGTGGTCGAGCACGATGAGGATGCCATCCGGCTGGCCGACTATGTGGTGGACATCGGGCCGGGCGCCGGCGTGCATGGCGGCGAGATTGTTGCCCAGGGCACGCCGCAGGAAATCATGGACCATCCCGACTCGCTGACCGGCCAATACCTGTCCGGCCGCAAGCAGATCAGCTACCCGCCGCAGCGCACCACGGTGGACACATCGAAGATGCTGATCCTGCGTGGTGCCAAGGGCAACAACCTGCAGGATGTCACCCTGACGATTCCGCTCGGCCTGTTCACCTGTGTGACCGGTGTATCCGGTTCCGGCAAGTCGACGCTGATCAACGGTACCCTCTACCCGATCGCCGCCACCGCCCTGAACGGGGCCACCACCCTGGAAGTGGCTCCCTACGAGGAGATTGAAGGGCTCGAGCACCTCGACAAGGTGGTGGATATCGACCAAAGCCCGATCGGCCGCACACCGCGCTCCAATCCGGCCACCTACACCGGCATCTTCACGCCCATCCGCGAGCTATTCGCCGGCGTGCCGGAGTCCCGCGCTCGCGGGTATACACCGGGCCGTTTCTCGTTCAACGTCAAGGGCGGTCGCTGCGAAGCCTGCCAGGGCGATGGCGTGATCAAGGTGGAAATGCACTTCCTGCCGGACATCTACGTACCCTGTGACATCTGCAAGGGCAAGCGCTACAACCGGGAGACACTGGACATCCGCTACAAGGGCAAGACCATCGACGAGGTGCTGGAGATGACGGTGGAGGACGCCAGGCAATTCTTCGACGCCATCCCTGCGCTGGCCCGCCGCCTGCAAACCCTGATCGATGTCGGCCTGTCCTATATCCGTCTGGGCCAGAGCGCCACTACCCTGTCCGGCGGCGAGGCGCAGCGCGTCAAGCTGGCCCGCGAACTGTCCAAACGGGATACCGGACAGACGCTCTACATTCTGGACGAGCCGACCACCGGCCTGCACTTCGCCGACATCCAGCAGCTGCTGGATGTTCTGCACCAGCTGCGCGACCGCGGCAACAGCATCGTCGTCATCGAGCACAACCTGGACGTGATCAAGACCGCCGACTGGATCATCGACCTGGGTCCGGAAGGCGGCTTCCGCGGCGGTCAGATCATCGCCACCGGCACACCGGAACAGATCGCCGCCTGCGAGCATTCACACACCGGTCGTTTCCTCAAGCCCATGCTGGAAGCGTAGTTTTCAAGATGTGAATTTATCGCTCATCTTCGTCGTCACCGTGCTTGACACGGTGATCTCCCTAACCTGTGCATCATGATGGAGATCACCCGGCCGGTGCCGGGTGATGACGGTAATTCATAACGTTCATGCCTGTAGATGCGAATTTATTCGCACACAAACTCCGCTGCCCGGCAATACCGAATCCTGTCCGGATAAATCCGGACCAACGGTTCAGCCAGCTACCAGAGGCATTCGTGCAGGCAATAAAAAACCGGCCCAATCGGGCCGGTTTTGTGTAGCAATCAATCAGACTTAGACTTCAAGCCCCATCGCCTTTGCGACACCTGCGCCATAGGCCGGATCGGCCTTGCTGCAGTGCTCGATGTGCTTGCGCTTGATGTACTCGGGAACACCTTCCATGTTGCGCGCCGTGTTCTCGAACAACAGCTGCTGCTGCTCGGATGTCATCAGGCGGAACAGGTTGCCCGGCTGGGTGAAGTAGTCCGGCTCGGTCTCCCAGTAGTCGAAGCGGTCGGCCAGTCCCTCGATCTGCAGTGGCGGCTCGGCAAAGTCGGGCTGCTCCTGCCATTCTCCCCTGGTGTTGGGCTCGTAGTGGGCACGACTGCCTTCGTTGCCGTCCACACGCATGGCACCGTCACGGTGGTAGTTGTGAAACGGGCAGCGTGGCGTGTTGACCGGAACCTGGTAGTGGTTGACACCCAGGCGATAACGCTGTGCATCCCCATAGGAGAACAGGCGGCCTTGCAGCATGCGGTCAGGCGAGAAGCCGATTCCGGGCACGATATGCGCCGGGTTGAAAGCTGCCTGCTCGACATCGGCAAAGTAGTTGTCGGGGTTGCGGTTGAGCTCGAAGTAACCCACCTCGATCAGCGGGTAATCCGCCTTCGGCCAGACCTTGGTCAGGTCGAACGGGTGGTAGGGCACCTTGGCTGCATCCGCCTCGGGCATCACCTGAACGTACATGGTCCAGCGCGGGTAGTCCTTGCGCTCGATGGCTTCGTACAGGTCACGCTGCGAACTTTCGCGGTCCTTGCCCACCAGCTCGGCGGCTTCCTGATCGGTCAGGTTCTTGATGCCCTGCTGGGTCAGCAGGTGGAACTTGACCCAGTACCGCTCGTTGTCGGCGTTGATGAAGCTGAAGGTGTGCGAACCGAAACCGTGCATGTGGCGGTAGCTGGCCGGAATGCCACGGTCACTCATGACAATGGTCACCTGGTGCAGCGCTTCGGGCAGGCCGGTCCAGAAGTCCCAGTTGTTGACCGGGCAACGCATGTTGGTGCGCGGATCACGCTTCACCGCGTGGTTGAGATCCGGGAACTTGAGCGGATCACGGAAGAAGAACACCGGGGTATTGTTGCCGACCAGGTCCCAGTTGCCCTGTTCGGTGTAAAAGCGCATGGCAAAGCCGCGGATGTCCCGTTCGGCATCGGCTGCGCCACGCTCACCCGCTACGGTCGAGAAGCGGACGAACATTTCGGTTTTCTTGCCGACTTTTGAAAACAGTGCCGCCTTGGTGTACTGGGTGATGTCGTGGGTCACCACGAACTCGCCGAAAGCGCCTGAACCCTTGGCGTGCATGCGGCGCTCCGGAATCACTTCGCGGTCGAAGTGTGCCAGCTTTTCGAGGAACCAGACATCCTGCAGAAGCATCGGGCCACGTGCACCCGCAGTCAGGCTGTCCTGGTTGTTGGCAACCGGCGCGCCGGAAACTGAAGTGAGCTTGCTTTTGGTATCCATATTCTTGACCTCTTCTTGAATGGCTACGAGGTCAGGATACACAAACCATCGGGCTTGAAAAAGATAATCGAAACTATTCTTCTGATATATATCAACTATTGAAGTGACAACAAAAAACCGGGCCTAAGCCCGGTTTTTCTTCAGTCTGCCGACTTACTCGGCCGCTTCGCTGGCAGCTGCCTGCTCGCGATCGACCAGCTGGACGTACGCCATTGGCGCATTGTCACCGGCACGGAAGCCACACTTCAGGATACGGACGTAGCCACCCGGACGCTGAGCGTAGTGCTTGCCAAGATCGTTGAACAGCTTGCCCACCGCTTCCTTGGAACGGGTACGGGCAAATGCCAGACGGCGATTGGCCACTGAATCCACCTTGGCCAGAGTGATCAGGGGTTCTGCCACGCGGCGCAGTTCTTTGGCCTTGGGCAGAGTGGTCTTGATCATCTCGTGTTCAAACAGGGACACCGCCATGTTCTGGAACATGGCTTTGCGGTGTGCACTGGTACGGTTCAGCTTACGGCCACTTTTACGATGACGCATGTTTCAATTCCTTACCAAACTCGTTTGTTCGGTGATGAGGGACGATCAGGCAGTGGCCTTGTCATCCTTTTTCAAACTTGCCGGCGGCCAGTTATCAAGCCGCATCCCCAGAGACAAGCCGCGCTGGGCCAGAACGTCCTTGATCTCGGTCAGGGACTTCTTGCCGAGGTTCGGAGTTTTCAACAACTCGACCTCTGTGCGCTGGATCAGGTCACCGATGTAGTAGATGCTCTCTGCCTTGAGGCAGTTGGCGGAACGCACGGTAAGCTCCAGATCGTCAACCGGACGCAGCAGGATGGGATCCACCTCATCCTCGTCCTTGTCTTCGACCTGCTCCACCTCGGCCTGCAGTTCCACAAACGCAGCCAGCTGGTGCTGCAGAATGGTGGCACAGCGACGAATCGCTTCTTCAGGGTCGAGGGTACCGTTGGTTTCCAGCTCGATAATCAGCTTGTCCAGGTCGGTACGCTGTTCCACACGGGCGTTTTCCACCACATAGGAAACACGGCGTACCGGGCTGTACAGGGCGTCCAGTTGCAGGCGACCGATGCTGCGTGTCTCGTCTTCGTCATCGAAACGGGAGTCGGCAGCTTCGTAGCCGCGGCCACGCGCAATGCGCAGCTTCATGTCCAGGGAGCCCTTGTCAGCCAGATTGGCAATAACGTGGTCGCCATTAATGATTTCCACATCATGATCCAGCTGAATGTCGGCTGCAGTAACAACGCCCGGGCCTTTTTTGCTCAAGGTGAGCGTGGCCTCGTCACGTTCGTGCATCTTGACAGCGAGACCCTTCAGGTTCAGCAGGATCTCGATGACATCCTCCTGTACACCTTCCAGAGCGCTGTACTCGTGCAGAACGCCGTCGATTTCAACCTCGACAACCGCACAACCAGGCATGGAGGACAACAAAATGCGTCGCAGCGCATTGCCCAATGTGTGGCCAAAGCCACGCTCGAGCGGCTCGAGCGTGATCTTGGCGCGGGTCGAGCTGACCGTATCGACCTTGATTTGACGAGGGGTCAGAAACTCATTTACCGAAATCTGCATGGATACACCTTTTTTTCTAGCCCTTACTTGGAGTAGAGCTCGACGATCAGGCTTTCATTGATGTCTGCGGAGAGGTCGCTGCGCTCAGGAATGTTCTTGAACACACCGGATTTTTTCTCGGCATCGACGTCTACCCACTCAACGCGACCACGCTGGGCGCAGAGCTCGAGAGCCTGGGCGATACGAAGCTGGTTCTTGGCCTTCTCACGGACAGCAACCACATCCCCGGGCTGAACCTGGTAGGAAGGGACGTTGACGGTCTGACCGTTGATGCTGATGGCCTTGTGGGATACCAGCTGACGGGATTCGGAGCGGGTAGCACCAAAGCCCATGCGGTACACCACGTTGTCCAGACGGCTTTCCAGAAGCTGCAGCAGGTTTTCACCGGTTGCACCCTTGCGACGGGCCGCTTCCTTGTAGTAGCCGTGGAACTGGCGCTCCAGAACACCGTACATGCGGCGCACCTTCTGCTTTTCACGCAGCTGGGTGCCGTATTCGGACAGACGTCCGCGGCGCTGGCCATGCTGGCCGGGAGCACTTTCAATGTTGCACTTGGATTCGATCGCGCGTGAACCGCTCTTCAGGAAGAGGTCGGTACCTTCACGACGGGACAGTTTGCACTTGGGACCAATGTAACGAGCCATTTTTCACTGTCTCCTGTTTACACGCGACGCTTCTTCGGCGGACGGCATCCATTGTGGGGGATGGGCGTCACGTCGGTGATGCTTGAAATTTTATAACCACATGCGTTCAACGCACGCACTGCGGACTCGCGACCGGGGCCGGGACCCTTGACGTTGACTTCAAGGTTCTTCAGGCCGAACTCCAGGGCCGCCTGGCCGGCACGCTCCGCTGCAACCTGGGCAGCAAAGGGCGTGCTCTTGCGGGAGCCGCGGAAACCGGAGCCGCCGGAGGTGGCCCAGGCCAGGGCATTACCCTGACGGTCGGTGATGGTTACGATTGTGTTGTTGAAGGACGCGTGGACGTGGGCAATGCCATCAACCACTGTCTTCCTGACCTTCTTGCGAGGACGGGCAGCTGCTTTAGCCATGATTCAATTCCTGTCAGTTACCAGAGATTACTTGCGGATAGGCTTGCGTGGGCCTTTGCGGGTGCGCGCATTGGTTTTGGTGCGCTGTCCGCGAACCGGCAAGTTGCGACGATGGCGCAGACCGCGGTAGCAACCCAGATCCATCAAACGCTTGATGTTCATGCTTACTTCGCGGCGCAGGTCACCCTCGATGGAGAGCTTGGCAACTTCGGAACGCAGCTTTTCCAGCTGCTCGTCGGAAAGGTCCTGGATTTTTGCTGCCGGATTGATACCGGTAGCTGCACAGATTTTCTGTGCGGTTGGCCGGCCGACACCATAGATGTAGGTCAGCGAGATAACAGTATGCTTGTTATCCGGAATGTTAACGCCAGCAATACGGGCCATTAATTTAACTCCATATGACAGCTACAGGCGCCCCGGAAGCCAAGTATGGGGAGCTTGCATCAATGCTGTAGGTTTGATTCTGACTGCTAGCGCACTAGCTAGCAGAGGACAAACAGGTCGCAATCAGCCTTGGCGCTGCTTGTGACGAGGTTCTGCCGAGCAGATCACCCGGATTACGCCTTGGCGACGGACGATCTTGCAGTTACGGCACATCTTTTTTACCGATGCACGAACTTTCATCTTGCACTCCTGAACTCAGGGACTCAGCGCAGCATGCCGCCGCTGCCGTACCCCTTGAGGTTCGATTTTTTCATTAAGGATTCGTACTGGTTTGAAACGAGGTGCGATTGTACTTGAGCCATGAAGTCCATTACAACCACAACAACAATCAAAAGAGACGTACCACCCAGGTAAAACGGCACGTTGGCCGCCACCACCAGAAACTGGGGCAGCAGGCATACAGCCGTCATGTACAGTGCACCGAAAACCGTCAGCCGGGTCAGCACGCCATCAATGTAGCGGGCGGACTGGTCGCCAGGACGGATTCCCGGAATGAAGGCACCGGACTTTTTCAGGTTCTCCGCCACTTCCTTGGGGTTGAACATCAACGCCGTATAGAAGAAGCAGAAGAAAATGATCCCGGCGCTGAACAGGATGATGTTCAGCGGCTGTCCAGGAGCCAGCGCCTGGGAAATGTCGCTCAGCCAGCCCATGCTTTCGGACTGACCGAACCACTGTCCCAGCGAAGCGGGAAACAGCAGGATGCTGCTGGCGAAGATGGCCGGGATCACACCCGCCATGTTCACCTTGAGCGGCAGGTGGCTTTGCTGTGCAGCAAACACCTTGCGACCCTGCTGACGCTTGGCATAGTTGACGATGATGCGGCGCTGGCCACGCTCGACGAACACCACGAAACCGATCACGGCAACCGCCAGCAGGGCAATTACCATCAGCGCGAAGATGTTGATGTCGCCCTGGCGGGCGGACTCGAACGACTGACCAATGGCGGCCGGCAGTCCGGCCACGATGCCGGCGAAGATCAGCATGGAAATGCCGTTGCCGATACCGCGCTCGGTGATCTGCTCACCCAGCCACATCATGAACATCGCACCGGCCACGAAGGTGGTGATGGACACGAAGTAGAAGTTGAAGTCTGCCGTGAAGGCCACGCCCTGGCTGGCAAGTCCCATGGACATGCCGAATGCCTGCACCAGCGACAGCACCAGGGTACCGTAGCGGGTGTACTGGCTGATCTTGCGGCGACCGGCCTCTCCTTCCTTCTTCAGTTGTCCCAGCTGCGGGCTGACGGCTGTCATCAACTGCATGATGATCGACGCGGAGATGTAGGGCATGATGCCCAGCGCGAAGATGCTCATGCGCTCCAGCGCACCGCCGGAAAACATGTTGAACAGGCTGAGAATGGTTCCCTCATTCTGTCGGAACAGGTCTGCCAGACGGTCGGGGTTGATACCCGGCACCGGAATATGGGCGCCGATACGGTATACGATGATTGCCAGGATCAGGAAGCGCAAGCGTGCCCACAATTCAGACAAACCGCCACCGCCCAGAGCAGAGAGAGAACCTTGCTTAGCCATTATTCTTCGACCTTGCCACCAGCTGCGATAATGGCCTCACGGGCACCCTTGGTTGCGGCCACGCCCTGCAGGGTCACTGCACGGGTCACCTCACCAGACAGCATCACCTTGGCGGACTTCACGTTCTCGCCGATGATGTTGGCTTCTTTCAGGGTAACCAGGGTCACCAGATCGCCTTCCACCTTGGCCAGCTCGGAAGTACGCACTTCGGCGCGCTCCAGCTGCTTTTGCGAGGTGAAGCCGTACTTGGGCAGACGGCGGTACAGCGGCTGCTGACCACCCTCGAAGCCGGGGGCAACCTTGCCGCCGCTACGGGAAGTCAGACCTTTGTGACCGCGACCGGCAGTCTTGCCCATGCCGCTACCGATACCACGGCCCACGCGAACCTTTTCGGTGCGTGCACCCGGCGCAGAGCGCAAATCATTCAGTTGCATGTCTTAACCCTCCACGCGGAGCATGTAGTAAGCCTTGTTGATCATGCCGCGATTTTCCGGGGTATCCAGAACCTCGACGGTATGACCAATGCGGCGCAGGCCAAGGCCGCGCACACAGGCCTTGTGGTTGGCCAGTCGGCCATTGGTGCTCTTGACCAGAGTCACCTTGATCTTTGCCTGGGACATGGTTACAGAATCTCCTCAACGCTCTTGCCGCGCCTGGCTGCAACCGCTTCAGGGGACTGCATTTCCTTCAGGCCCTTGAAGGTGGCCTGCACCACGTTCACCGGGTTGGTGGAACCGTAGCACTTGGCAAGCACGTTCTGTACGCCGGCCACTTCCAGTACGGCGCGCATTGCACCACCGGCAATCACGCCGGTACCTTCGGAAGCGGGCTGCATGTAAACATTGGAAGCACCGTGAATCGCGCGGATCGGGTACTGCAGGGTGGTGCCGTTCAGTTCGACCTGGATCATGTTGCGGCGTGCCGCTTCCATGGCCTTCTGAATGGCGGAAGGCACTTCACGGGACTTGCCGCGGCCGAAGCCCACGCGCCCCTTGCCGTCACCGACCACAGTCAGGGCGGTGAAGGTGAAGATGCGGCCACCCTTTACGGTCTTGGCAACACGGTTAACCTGAATCAGCTTCTCGATGTATCCTTCGTCGCGATTGTCATCGCGGTCGCGCCTGTCGCGCCTTTGCTCGTGATTTGACATAACTTAAAACTCCAGCCCGCCTTCACGAGCAGCATCAGCCAGTGCCTGGACACGGCCATGGTACTTGAAGCCGGAACGGTCAAAGGCCACGCGGGATACACCAGCAGCCTTGGCACGCTCGGCAATCAGGACGCCAACCTTCCTGGCCGCTTCTACGTTGCCGGTTGCACCGTCACGCAGGCTCTTGTCCAGGGTTGAGGCAGAAGCCAGTACCTGGCTGCCATCGGCGGAAACAATCTGTGCATAGATATGCTGCGAAGAACGATGCACGCACAGACGAACCGTTTCCAGCTCGCGCATCTTCAGACGTGCCTTGCGCGCACGACGCAGTCTTGAAACTTTCTTGTCGCTCATTTTGCTAGGCCCTACTTCTTCTTGGCTTCTTTACGGCGCACCACTTCTTCAGCGTAGCGCACACCCTTGCCCTTGTAAGGCTCGGGACGACGGAATTCGCGGATTTCGGCAGCAACCTGACCCAGCACCTGCTTGTCGATGCCACGCAGAACCAGATCCGTGGCACTGGGTGCCTCGGCGGTCACGTTGGCAGGCAGCTGGTACTCGATCGGGTGCGAGTAGCCCAGCGACAGGTTGACCACGTTGCCGCTCACCTGGGCGCGGTAACCGACACCCACCAGTTGCAGCTTGCGCTCAAAGCCCTGGCTGACGCCAACCACCATGTTGTTGACCAGGGCACGGGTGGTACCGGCCATGGCGCGCGACTGCTGGTCACCGTTACGTGCGGCAAAGCGCAGTTCAGCGGCCTCCTGAGTGATCTCGACCGCAGGATGCAGAACCATCTGCAGTGCACCCTTGGGGCCCTTCACTGAAATATCCTGGCCGTCCAGCTTGAATTCGACACCCGCCGGCAGGCTTACGGGGTTATTGGCAATACGAGACATGCTTTCCCCCTTAGAATACGCTGCACAGCACTTCGCCGCCGATACCGGCTGCGCGGGCTTCGCGGTCAGTCATGACGCCCTTGCTGGTGGACACAATGGCCACACCCAGTCCGTTACGGACTTTCGGCAGGTCATTCACTGATTTGTACTGACGAAGGCTTGGGCGGCTGACGCGCTGCAGCTCTTCGATGACCGGACGACCTTCGAAGTACTTGAGTTCGATGGTGAGTTCGGGTTTGACGCCTTCGCTGACTTGATAGTCCGCAATGAAGCCTTCGTTCTTCAGAACGTTGGCTACAGCCGCCTTCAAACGGGATGAAGGCATGCTCACTGCGGATTTTTCAGCCATCTGGGCATTACGGATACGGGTTAGCATATCTGCTAACGGGTCCTGCATACTCATGGGCCTATAGCTCCTGGATAAAAACAAGTCAGCGGTGCTGACATTGGATGCAAGAAAGTCCGGAGACTCTTGCGAGCCGGACATTCTAAAGATTTTCCCAAACCGAATCAAGCCCCAGATGGGACTTGCCGGGGGCAACCGGATGAATGCTGTTGAGCAGGTGAATACTTTTCAGGCAGGAAAGCCAAAAAACACTTGATCGGCCGCAGGCAAGTCTACCAGTCTTCATGCCTGCATGCGAATTTTGGTCACTCTATTCGGGTTTGCCGTCAGCCTCGCAATCTTCAGGGCCACTCATTCCCGCTCTTCCATCACAAACGCCTGATAGCGACGGGCAATGACACAAGGAGCGGGCTGGCCCAATGGCCTCAGCTCCCTGCCCAAAAAATGCAAGAGGTGGTTGGCTACCACGTCCACACCGGCCATCCGGCTGAATTCGACACCACCGCTCAGTCGCGGGTTGCACTCCAGCAGATAGTACTCGCCATCCTGGATGTTTTCGATGAACTCGAAGCAAACCGTGCCTCGCGTATCCAGCGCCTCTGCCAGCTGGCAGCTCGCTCTCTCCAGCGCCGGATCCCTGAATATCTCAACTGTGGTACCCGCCCCGCTCTTGGTACGCAGAAGCTCGCGACGCAAAACCGCCCCGGTCTGTCCCTGCTCCGGCGCATGAAACACATCGGCTACGACCACGCTTCCTTCCATGAACGGCTGCACAATAAAAAATGGCCACTTGACTGGCGGTATGCTGGAAACCGCACCGTCGAAGTTGTCCTTGTTGTGCACGATGAACAAGTCCAGGCTGCTGCGGCCGTCCACCGGCTTGATCACCAGCGGATAGGCGAACCTCGCGTCCTCCGCTATCGTCTCCCATTCCAACAGACCAACCGAAGGGATGGTGCGGCACAGCTGACGCTCTTTGGCGAAAGTGGCAAGCGCCATCTTGTCCCGGCAGATACGGATGGCGTCAGGCGCTGACAGACAAAGAGCCACTTCGCTCAGCCAGGGCTCAGCCCGCCATGCATTCAGTACGTCAATCTCGTCGTCGATCGAGGGAATCAGGGCAGCGACTTGCTCCTTTTCACAGATGGTCCTGATTCGCTCACGGTACGCGGGATCACTAGCGTACGGGACCTGATAAAATGCATCCACATCCGCTGAGTTGACTACCCAGCTGGCAGGATATACGTCACAGCCCACCACTCGAAGGCCCAATTCCCTGGCTGCTCGGATTGCCACTTCTGCTGCATAAGAGCCAATCGCCGTAACCAGTATCGTTTTCATAATGGCGCTCTATTCTTCCAATCATAATGCGGCCGCGCAGCATACCATCATTAGGCTACTTTCAAACATTGGCATCTCGCAATAATGCATACTGCGCCATGTTTTCAACAGTTATCCGTCCTCAACCTTCCACCTTGGAGCGGCTCCCGGCGCACCGGTCCGTGAATGACTGCGCACTTTGCCACATCACACAGCGGCGAGCACGGCCGACTCGGATCACTGCAACACCTGCACCACACCAGCATGCAAGACGCTTCACCCTTTACGAAGCGCCTTGCATCGCCCCTTATAAAGTGGGCATCGAGAACTGGCTTCCCTCGCGCAGGGTTGCGCTCGGCCAGCGCTGGGTGATGGTCTTGCGGCGGGTGAAGAAACGCACACCATCCGGGCCGTACATGAACAGGTCGCCAAACAGCGAACGCTTCCAGCCGCCAAAGCTCTGGTACGCCACAGGCACCGGCAGTGGAATGTTGATGCCGACCATGCCCACCTGGATGTTGTCGGCAAAATAGCGTGCCGCCTCTCCATCGCGTGTATAGATACAGGTACCGTTGCCGTACTCGTGATCATTGATCAGCTGCATGGCCTCTTCCATGGTCTGCACGCGGATGACCTGCAGCACCGGACCAAAGATCTCGGCCTGATAGCTGTCCATGTCGGGGGTTACGCCATCGATCAGGGTGGCACCGACAAAGAAGCCGTCTTCATGACCTGTCGGAGCGGCATCCGAACCGTCCACCAGCACTTTGGCTCCCTGTCTGGCAGCGGACTGGATATGGCCAACCACCCTGGCCTTGTGCTCGGCGGTGATCAGCGGGCCAAAGTCGTTGGTAGCATCAGAATGCACACCCAGCTTGAGCTTGCCCATGGCCTCCTGCAGCGCAGCAATCATGCGGTCGGCAATCTCGTCACCCACCGCAACTGCAACCGACAGGGCCATGCAGCGCTCGCCGGAAGAACCGAAAGCCGCACCCAGCAGCGAGTTCACCACATTGTCCAGATCGGCATCCGGCATCACGATGGCGTGGTTCTTGGCACCACCCAGCGCCTGGCAACGCTTGCCGTTGGCAGTGGCCGTACTGTAGATGTACTCGGCAATCGGCGTCGAGCCGACAAAGCTGACCGCCTCGATATCCTTGTGCTCAAGGATTGCATCCACCGCTTCCTTGCCGCCATTGACCACGTTCAGCACGCCATCCGGCAGGCCGGCTTCTTTCAGCAGCCTGGCAATGAACAGGGTAGAACTTGGATCACGCTCGGATGGCTTCAGTACAAAGGTGTTACCGCATACGATCGCCATCGGGAACATCCACAGCGGAACCATCACCGGGAAGTTGAACGGCGTGATGCCGGCCACCACGCCCAGCGGATGGAACTCGCTCCAGGAGTCGATATCCCGGCCGACATCACGGCTGTGCTCGCCCTTCAGCAGTTCCGGTGCGCCACAGGCGTACTCGACATTCTCGATTCCGCGCTGCAACTCGCCGGCCGCATCGTGGGAAATCTTGCCGTGCTCCTCGCCGATCAGACGACAAATCTCGTCCGCATTTTCCTCAAGCAGCTGCTTGAACTTGAACATGATGCGCGCACGACGCAGTGGCGGAGTCTTGCGCCACTGGGGAAACGCCGCCTTGGCCGCGGCAACTGCCTCGTCGATGGTCTTGGCACCACCCAGCGCCACCTGCTTGCTTGCCTCGCCGGTGGCCGGGTTGTAGACCGACTGGGTCCTGCTGGTATCAACTTGCATTTCGCCATTGATGAAATGTCCGATTGTCTGCATGATTCTTTCCTCTGCTTTCGCTATTGAAACCCGGGAGCCTTTCACGAACACCCTGACCGGATGCTGTGAAGTGCAGCTCCTACCTGTCCATTAATGAAACCCGGCAATCAGGTACTTGATTCCCGCGCCGGACCCTGTCCAGCGTCTTGCCCGGTACTTTCCGCTATCCGCCCGCTTTATGCCGCGGCCCACATGGAGCGATACAGCTCCAGCATCTCCTCCTTGCTTGGCACGCGCGGATTGTTGTTTGGCGAGCCGGATGCGAAGGCCTGCTCGCACATGGTTTCCACCAGTCGCTCGAACTCGGCCCGCTCGACTCCGAACTCGGCCAGCGTCGGTACGCACAGCTCCTCGTTCAATGCTTTCAGGAAGCGAACCAGTTTCTCATTGGCTTCCACCGTGCTGTCCTGGTGATCGGCAATACCCAGTGCACGGGCACAATCCGCATAACGCTCCGGAGCCGCCGGGATGGAAAACTCGGTCACTGCCGGCAGCAACATGGCATTGGACAGCCCGTGCGGCACATGGAAGAAGGCGCCAATGGGCCGGCTCATGCCATGCACCAATGCAACCGAAGAGTTGCAGAAGGCGATCCCGGCCAGCGTCGAACCCAGCATCATCGCTTCGCGGGCCGACTCGTTCCGACCATCATGATAGGCATTCTGCAGGTTCGGACCGATCAGCCCCAGGGCAGCCAGCGCCTGCTGGTCACTGTAGGCATTGCGCCTCTGGCTAACGTAGGCCTCGATCGCATGCGTCATGGCGTCAATGCCGGTATCTGCCGTGGTGCGCGGCGGCACGGTCATAGTCAGGCCGTAATCGATGATCGCCGCAATCGGCATGAAACCCATGCCTACACAGAGCAACTTCTCGTTGCTCGCCTCATCCGTGATGATGGTGAACCTTGTTGCTTCCGAGCCGGTACCGGCCGTGGTCGGAATCGCGATGATCGGCAGGCCGCTTTCGTTGACCTGACGTGGAAACCGGTAGTCGCCGATCTTGCCGCCAAACTTGCCCAGGATGGCAATCGCCTTGGCCGAATCGATCGGGCTGCCGCCACCCAGGGCAATGATGCCGTCATAGTCGCCATCACGGACACGGGCCACCCCCGCCTCGATAGAGGTATCCGTAGGCTCGGGCACGGTGTCTGCAAAGACATCCATCTCGACGTTCGCGGCGGCCAGAATGGCCTGCACCTGCTCCACATAGCCCAGCTGGACCATCATCGAGTCGGTGACGATCAGTGGTTTTCTCACCTGCAGGGCTTCCAGTATCGCTGGCAGTTTCTTGCAGGCATCACGCCCGACTTCCATGATTCGCGGCAATACAATGCTGTTCGACATATTTCCACCTTCCAAAATTTAAAATGATCCAAACACGGTGCCCAGGGCAATGACCGCAACCAGTGCCACCAGCGGAACCGCCACAGCCACCACAAAAATGTCCTTGTAGGATTCACGGTGCGTCAGGCTGCAAATGGTCAGCAATGAAATCACCGCTCCGTTATGCGGCAGGGCATCCAGCCCGCCCGAGGCAATCGAGGCCACCCGGTGCATCAGCTCGGGATTGATACCGAACTGGGAGGCCAGCTCCAGATAGGTTTCACCCATCGTGTTCAGCGCAATGGACATGCCGCCCGATGCCGAGCCGGTAATGCCTGCCATCACGTTGACAAATACGGCCTCTGAGATCAGCGGGTTGCCCGGGGACAGGCCCAGCAGGAATTCCTTGACGATCACAAAACCCGCCAGAATCGCGATGACCGAACCATAGCCAACCTCCGATGCCGTGTTGAAAATGGGCAACAGGGCTCCAAGGGCACCCTTGCTCATGGATTCCTGCAGGTTTTTCCAGCGCTTCCAGTTCAGCACGATGATGACCAGACAGGATGCAACCAGCGCGGACACGATCGCCCATGTGCCGATCACCCTGCTCGGCGGAACATTGCCGAACAGATCGGTAGCCAGGTAGCTGGTATCCAGGCCCGGCAACAGCCACTTGGTGCATAGAAAATTGATGCCGATCACCAGGGCAATGGGCAGCAAGGCAACGGCAATACCGGGATCATCGGCACGATCGACACTACCCGTGGCATCGCTGTGGTTGCCGTACGCCTCACCGGCAAGCCGTGCTCTGGCCGCCTGACGATTCATCCACCACATGCCACCGATCAGCATGACCGCACCGGCAATGACACCCAGCCCGGGGGCGGCAAAGGAATCCGTCTTGAAGAAGGGCATCGGGATGGCATTCTGGATCGCCGGAGTGCCCGGCAAGGCCGTCATGGTGAACGTCAGCGCTCCCAGGGTGATCGCACCCGGAATCAGCCGCTTGGGTATTTCCAGCTCGCGAAACAGGGCCGCCGCAATGGGGAAAACGGCAAAACCCACCACAAACAGCGAGACACCGCCATAGGTCAGGATCCCGCAGGCAAGGACAATCGACAGTACGGCCTGTTGATTGCCGAGTCTCGAGATCAGCACGGCCGCAATGGTACGCGCCGAACCCGAGTCATCCATCAGCTTGCCGAACACCGCCCCGAGCAGAAACAGGGGGAAGAAGCTCACCACATAGCCACCCAGACCTTTCATGAAAACCTGGGTATAGATACCGAGCATCTGGCCGCCCACGCCGCTCAGCAGCACTGCAAGCATGGCCAGGACAGGGGCCAGCAAGATCACGCTGAAGCCCCGATACGCCAGATACATCAACAAACCCAGGGAAATCAAGATTCCCAGCAGACTGACCATGCCTTCTCTCCTCCGTCCAGCCCTTGTTGTTTTTGTACGAATACAGTCTTTTCACATATCGATACGTTTTGTATCGTTATAGCTAGGCTAGCAAAAGAAAAATTCCGGTCAAGCTCTTTTCCTCGATAAACAGCCGACCTTAGACCTTTTTACTAGAGAGCGAAGCTGGGATAAGATTTCGGGCTCATGAGCGATGAGGACGGCGGTATATGGACAACAGAAGAAAAAAGGGCTCCAGTGTCGAGCGTGTACTGCAGCTGGTCGAGGCTGTGGCTCAGTCACCACATCCGCTCAGCCCCGGCGACCTGTCCACCCTGCTGGACATCCCCAAACCCAGCGTGCATCGGCTGCTGCAACAGTTGCAGCAAACCGGCTTCCTGCAGCTGGATCTACAAGGAAAGGTGATTTGTGGACAGCGTACCCATCGGCTGGCACTCAGCCTGTGGCAAACCGGCCAATACAAGATGGAGCGCGAGGCGGTATTGCAGCGGCTGGCGGCAGAGGTCGGGGAAACCGTGGGCATCGCCATGCTGCAGGATCTGGATGTGGTCTATGTCGACAGGGTCATCTCGAACTGGCCGCTGCAGATCTATCTGCCCGAGGGAACCAGGGTTCCGGTCTGGGCCAGCGCCAGTGGCAAGCTGCTTCTGGCGCAGCTGCCTGTCGATCAATGCCGGCGCATCGTGGACAATCTGCCGATTCATGCCCTGACCACCAACACCCTGACCGACAAGGAGCAGTTTCTGCAGGCCATCGATCGGATCAGGGACGCGCAGCTGGGTGTGGACAACGAGGAGTTCATTTCGGGCATGGTCGCCTGTGCCGTGCCCATTCCCAATGGCGATCAGCCCCCGTTTGCAACCGTGTTCACCCACGGCCCCACGCTGAGAAACTCTCTGGAGGATATCGTTAAATACGAACCCGTTCTGCGCACGGCAGCCGCCGAACTGGCGGAGATCTTCAAGAGGCAGTCGCCCTGAGCAGCGATTGCGCTGCCTGCCCCTGTATGAATAGATCTTGATGTTGCAGATGGATTGCCGATCATAAAGCTGGTTGGGGCAGGTTGCGTGCCCCAACCGGAGCGGGCTGATTGGGAGACTGAAACCGACCCGCAAAGAGATGCGGGATGATTCCGGATTCCGCTCCCTGGAATTTCCGCTACCCATAAACGAATCAAGCCCCTTTCGGGGCTTGATTCAGACTACACGCAAATGTTACCAGCTGGATTTGACCAGGCCGGGGACATCGCCGCGCATGGCTGCTTCACGCAGCTTGTTGCGGCCCAGTCCGAATTTGCGATAGACACCGTGCGGGCGACCGGTGACGCGGCAACGGTTGCGCAGACGAGCTGCACTTGCGTCACGCGGCTGCTTCTGCAGGGCAATCTGTGCTTCCCAACGCTCCTCGGGTGTGGAGTTCGGGTTGGCAATGATTGCTTTCAGCGCAGCACGCTTTTCCGCGTACTTGGCGACCGTTTGCTGACGCTTCAGCTCACGGTTGATCATGCTTTTCTTGGCCATTTCCTGTCCTCACTGGCGGAAGGGGAATTTGAAGGCGTTCAGCAGAGCACGGCCTTCTTCATCGTTACGGGCTGAGGTGGTCAGGGTGATATCCAGACCACGCAACGCATCGATCTTGTCGTAGTCGATTTCCGGGAAGATGATCTGCTCCTTCACACCCATGCTGTAGTTGCCGCGACCATCGAAGGAACGCGGGTTCAGGCCGCGAAAGTCGCGAACCCTTGGCAGGGAGATGGACAGCAGACGGTCCAGGAATTCGTACATGCGATCGTTGCGCAGTGTAACTTTTACCCCGATCGGCCAGCCATCACGGATCTTGAAGCCCGCAATGGACTTGCGCGAATACGTGATTACCGCTTTCTGGCCGGTGATTTTTTCAAGGTCGGCAAGGGCGTTTTCGATAACCTTCTTGTCGGTTACCGCCTCGCCAAGACCCATGTTCAGTGTAATCTTGCTTACACGGGGAACTTCCATCACGTTGGCCAGCTGCAGTTCTTCCTTCAGCTTGGGCGCAATTTCGTTCCGAAATACTTCTTTCAATCGTGCCATGGTGATTTACCTAGTCCTCAAGCCTCGACAGCTTTTTGTGTCGACTTGAACACACGAATTTTCTTGCCTTCCTCTACCTTGAAGCCAACACGGTCAGCCTTGTTGGTCTCCGGGTTGAAAATGGCCACGTTGGAAACCTGGATTGGGGCTTCCTTCTCGACGATACCACCCTGTTGTCCGAGCATCGGATTGGGCTTGACGTGCTTCTTGACGATGTTCACACCGCCAACCACAACACGGCCGTCGGCCAGTACTTGCTGTACCTTGCCGCGCTTGCCCTTGTCCTTGCCGGCGATGACGATGATCTCGTCGTTACGACGAATCTTTTGCATGACGGCTACTCCTTACAACACTTCTGGTGCCAGTGAAACGATTTTCATGAACTTCTCGGTACGAAGCTCGCGCGTCACTGGTCCAAAGATACGGGTTCCCATCGGCTCCTGTTTTGCATTCAGGATGACGGCAGCATTGCCGTCGAAGCGGATGATGGAACCATCGGGGCGGCGTACGCCGGAACGGGTACGCACAACTACTGCAGTCAGTACCTGGCCCTTTTTCACGCGACCACGTGGAATGGCCTCTTTCACGGTAACCTTGATGATGTCACCGATACGGGCGTAGCGGCGGTGTGAACCACCCAGGACCTTGATGCACATTACGCGGCGGGCACCACTGTTGTCCGCCACATCCAGCATAGATTGAGTCTGAATCATTTTCTTTCTCCGACCCGGTCCTTATACAACTTCTACGCGTTCGACGATTTCAACCAGGGCCCAGGACTTGGTCTTGGACTGGGGACGGGTTTCGCTAATGGTCACCTTGTCACCGATCTTGCACTGGTTCTGTTCGTCGTGAGCGTGCAGCTTGGTTGAACGCTTCAGGTACTTGCCGTAGATCGGGTGCTTGACGCGACGCTCGATCAGTACGGTAATGGTTTTGTCCATCTTGTCGCTGACTACTCGACCGGTCAGCGTGCGGATTGTTTTCTGAGCTTCAGCCATGATTACTCACCTGCCTTCTGGTTGAGCACAGTCTTGACGCGAGCGATGTCGCGCCTAACCTGGGTCAGCAGGTGGGACTGGTTCAACTGTCCGGTCGCCTTTTGCATGCGCAGGTTAAACTGGTCACGCAGCAGTTCAAGCAATTGCTCGTTCAGCTGCTCTACTGTTTTTTCACGAAGTTCGTTAGCTTTCATCACATCACCGTCCGCTTAACAAAAGTTGTTGCGACAGGCAATTTGGCTGCTGCCAGTGCGAAGGCTTCACGTGCCAGCTCTTCGGACACGCCTTCAATCTCATAAATGACCTTGCCTGGCTGAATCAGGGCTACCCAGTATTCAACGGAGCCCTTACCCTTACCCATCCGCACTTCAAGAGGCTTCTTGGTGATGGGCTTGTCTGGAAACACGCGGATCCAGATCTTACCGCCACGCTTCACGTGACGGGTCAGGGCACGACGGCCTGCTTCGATTTGACGAGCGGTGAGACGACCACGGCTGGTAGCCTTCAGGGCATACTCACCAAAGCTCACCTTGCTGCCGCGCTGAGCCAGGCCACGGTTGTGACCGGTCATCATCTTGCGGAACTTCGTACGCTTGGGTTGTAGCATTGTGCGTACTCCTTAACGTGCTGCTTTTTTACGAGCAGGTGCTTCGGTCTTGGCTTCCTCGTGGCGGTCACCGATGACCTCGCCCTTGAAGATCCAAACCTTGACACCGATCACACCGTAAGTGGTGTGCGCTTCGTAGGTTGCGTAATCGATATCGGCACGCAGGGTGTGCAGGGGCACACGTCCTTCGCGATACCATTCTGTACGTGCGATCTCAGCACCACCAAGACGTCCGCTCACCTGGATCCTGATGCCCTTGGCACCAATGCGCATGGCGTTCTGCACCGCGCGCTTCATGGCACGACGGAACATCACACGGCGCTCCAGTTGCTGTGCAACGTTTTGCGCGACGAGCATACTGTCGAGTTCCGGCTTGCGGATCTCTTCAATATTGATGTGCACGGGCACACCCATTTTCTTGGTCAGGTCCTGACGCAGCCTTTCAACATCCTCACCCTTCTTGCCGATCACGATGCCGGGACGGGCGGTGTGGATGGTGATGCGTGCGGTCTGTGCCGGACGAGCAATGTCGATACGGCTGACGGACGCGTTTTTTAGTTTGTCTTGCAGATACGCACGAACTTCCAGGTCTGCATTCAGGTAGTCAGCATAGTCTTTGCTGTCTGCATACCAGATCGATGCGTGATCCTTGACGATGCCCAGGCGAATGCCTACGGGATGTACTTTCTGACCCATCTATAAACTCCGTTACTGGTCCGCGACCTTGACAGTGATATGACAAGACCGCTTGATGATGCGATCTGCACGGCCCTTGGCACGTGGCTTGATACGCTTCATCGAACGTGCTTCGTTGACGAAGACGGTGGAGACACGCAGGTCATCCACGTCGGCGCCTTCGTTATGCTCGGCATTGGCAATGGCTGATTCCAGCACCTTCTTGACCAGCTGGGCAGCTTTCTTGCTGCTGAAGGTCAGGATGTTGAGTGCTTCCTCAACCTGCTTTCCACGAATCTGGTCAGCAACCAGGCGGGCTTTCTGGGCAGAAATGCGAGCGCCCGACAATTTTGCGGCAACTTCCATCTTCTTACCCCTTAACGTCTGCCTTTCTTGTCTGCCACGTGACCACGATAGGTACGTGTTGCGGCAAACTCACCCAGTTTATGGCCAACCATGTCCTCACTGACCAGCACGGGAACGTGCTGGCGGCCGTTGTGGACAGCAATGGTCAAACCAACCATTTGCGGCAGAATCATCGAGCGACGAGACCAGGTCTTGACCGGCTTGCGATCGTTCTTTTCTACTGCAGTCTCAACCTTCTTGAGCAGGTGAAGGTCAATGAAAGGACCTTTCTTAAGAGAACGTGACATATTTTATCCTTCGGTTACTTGCGGCGACGAACGATCATGTTGTCGGTACGCTTGTTGCTACGGGTCTTGCCACCCTTGGTTGGACGACCCCATGGAGTTACAGGGTGACGACCACCAGCGGTACGACCCTCACCACCACCGTGCGGGTGGTCGACAGGGTTCATGGCAGCACCACGCACGTTTGGACGGATGCCAATCCAGCGGGAAGCACCCGCCTTGCCCAGCGAGCGCAGGAAGTGCTCGTGGTTGGACACTTCGCCCAGAGTGGCGCGGCAGTCGGCCAGAACCTTGCGCATCTCGCCGGAACGCAGACGAATGGTGGCATATGCACCTTCGCGAGCGACCAGCTGTGCGGAAGTACCGGCGGAGCGTACCATTTGCGCGCCCTTGCCAGGCTTCATCTCGATCGCGTGAATCACGGAACCGATCGGGATGTTGCGCAGCGGCAGGGTGTTGCCAACCCTGATCGGTGCGTGGGCACCGGACATCAGCTGCTCGCCTGCGGAAACACCCTTGGGAGCGATGATGTAGCGACGCTCGCCATCGGCATACTTCAGCAGGGCAATGTTGGCACTGCGGTTCGGATCGTATTCCAGACGCTCGACAATGGCGGGAATGCCATCCTTGTTGCGACGGAAATCGATGATGCGGTAATGCTGCTTGTGACCACCGCCAATGTGACGGGTGGTGATGCGGCCATTGTTGTTGCGGCCACCGGTCTTGGACTTCTTCTCAAGCAGCGGCGCATAAGGAGCACCCTTGTGCAGCTCCTTGTTTACCACGCGGACGACGTTACGGCGTCCCGGGGAAGTCGGCTTGCTTTTGACAATTGCCATCTTGCACCTCTACTTAATTTGCACTGCTTTCGAAGTCAATATCCTGACCAGGCTCAAGGGTAATGTAGGCTTTCTTCCAGTCATTACGCTTGCCCATGCCATGCATGGTGCGCTTGGTCTTGCCGTTCACCTTTACGGTATTAACGTCGGACACCTTCACTTCAAACAGCTGTTCTACAGCTTTCTTGACTTCCAGCTTGGTGGCGTCAATGGCCACTTTGAATACAAACTGGTTCTTGCCGTCAGCCAGCACGGTTGCCTTCTCGGAGATGTGCGGGCCCAGCAGCACCTTGAATACGCGTTCCTGGTTCATCCCAACAACTCCTCAAACTTCTTGATCGCGGGCACGGTGATCAGCACCTTTTCATAGGCGATCAGGCTGACCGGATCGGTACCCTGCACATCACGCACATCCACGTAGGGGATGTTGCGGGCAGCCAGGTACAGATTCTCTTCGACGGAATCGGAAACGATCAGCACGTCGCTCAGGTTCAGGCCGTTCAGCTTGGCTACCAGCTCCTTGGTCTTCGGAGCTTCCACGCTGATTTCCTCAACCACCACCAGGCGATCCTGACGAACCAGTTCGGACAGGATGGAACGCATGGCGGCGCGGTACATCTTCTTGTTCAGCTTCTGGGAGTGGTCCTGCGGACGCGCGGCAAAGGTGACACCGCCCCCACGCCAGATCGGGCTGCGGATGGTGCCGGCACGGGCACGGCCGGTGCCCTTCTGGCGCCACGGCTTGCGGCCACCGCCGGAAACTTCGGAACGGTTCTTTTGCTTCTTGCTGCCCTGACGGCCACCGGCCATGTAGGCAACTACAGCCTGGTGAACGAGTGTCTCGTTGAACTCGCTACCAAAGGTGCGCTCGCAGACATCGATCGCCTGGGCACCGTTTACAGTAATTTGCATCTTGGCACTCCCCTATTAACCGCGAGCCTTGACGGCTGGACGCACAATGACATCACTGCCGGTGGCACCGGGAACGGCACCCTTGATCAGCAGCAGATTACGCTCGGCGTCAACGCGAACAACTTCCAGGGACTGCACGGTCATGCGCACATCGCCCATGTGACCGGACATCTTCTTGCCCTTGTACACCTTGCCCGGGGTCTGGCACTGACCGATGGAACCAGGTGCACGGTGAGACAGGGAGTTACCGTGAGTTGCATCCTGGCCACTGAAATTCCAGCGCTTGATGGTACCGGCAAAGCCCTTGCCCTTGGTCTGGCCGGTTACGTCAACCAGCTGACCCGCAGCAAACACCTCGGCAGTGATCTGGTCACCGGCCTGGTATTCGCCCTCATTCACGCGGAATTCAACAATCTTGCGACCGGCCTCTACGCCAGCCTTGGAAAAGTGACCTGCCTGTGGCTTGGTCACACGGGAAACGCGGCGCTGACCGACAGTAACCTGCACTGCACGGTAGCCGTCAGTTTCCTCGGTTTTCAACTGGGTGACACGATTCGGCTCGACCTCGATAACGGTCACGGGAATCGATACACCATCTTCGGTGAAAACGCGGGTCATGCCGCATTTACGACCGATTACTCCAATTGTCATGGTATAGACCTCATTAGTGTACGGGGCTTTCACCCGCTATGGCCGCCCATTGCAGAGCGTTACACGACTAAACCCGCGTTTTAGCCGAGGCTGATCTGTACTTCCACACCGGCAGCCAGATCAAGTTTCATCAGCGCGTCAACGGTCTTGTCCGTTGGCTGGACGATGTCCAGAACACGCTTGTGGGTGCGGATTTCGTACTGGTCACGCGCGTCCTTGTTGACGTGCGGAGAAATCAGTACGGTAAAACGCTCTTTGCGGGTTGGCAAAGGGATTGGGCCACGCACCTGTGCACCAGTACGTTTCGCGGTTTCCACGATTTCCTGGGTGGACTGATCAATCAGGCGGTGGTCAAAAGCCTTCAACCGGATACGGATTTGTTGGTTTTGCATTTTGACCTCAGACTTTGGGTTAGCCTTGAACGGGCGCAATCTCCCGATAAAAGGAGGCGCAATTCTACTGGCGTCCGAATACTATGTCAACCAAAAAAAGAAAGCCCCCATGAAGGGGGCTTTCCTGACATCACCTGTTAGGCAATGATCTTGGCGACTACACCGGCACCTACGGTACGGCCACCTTCGCGAATCGCGAAGCGCAGGCCTTCTTCCATGGCGATCGGGGCAATCAGGGTCACGTCCAGCTTGACGTTGTCGCCAGGCATGACCATTTCTACGCCTTCAGGCAGCTCACAGCTTCCGGTCACGTCGGTGGTACGGAAGTAGAACTGTGGACGGTAGCCCTTGAAGAAAGGAGTGTGACGACCACCTTCTTCCTTGGACAGAACGTACACTTCGCCTTCGAACTGGGTGTGCGGCTTGATGGTGCCTGGCTTGGCCAGAACCTGACCACGCTCGACGTCTTCACGCTTGGTACCACGCAGCAGAACACCAACGTTCTCACCGGCACGGCCTTCGTCCAGCAGCTTGCGGAACATCTCGACACCGGTACAGGTGGTCTTGGTGGTGTCGCGGATACCGACGATCTCGACTTCCTCACCCACCTTGATGATGCCGCGCTCGACACGACCGGTTACAACGGTACCGCGACCGGCGATGGAGAACACGTCCTCGATCGGCATCAGGAAGGCCTGGTCGATGGCACGCTCAGGCTCGGGGATGTACTCGTCCAGGGTCTCGACCAGGGTCTTGACCGCGGTGGTGCCCAGACCGTTCTCGTCTTCACCGTTCAGCGCCATCAGGGCGGAACCGATGATGATCGGGGTGTCGTCACCGGGGAAGTCGTAGGTGTTCAGCAGATCGCGAACTTCCATTTCGACCAGTTCCAGCAGCTCCTCGTCATCAACCATGTCGGCCTTGTTCAGGAACACGACGATGTAAGGAACACCAACCTGACGGGACAGCAGGATGTGCTCGCGGGTCTGCGGCATGGGGCCATCAGCAGCGGAGCAAACCAGGATCGCACCATCCATCTGGGCAGCACCGGTGATCATGTTCTTGACGTAGTCGGCGTGGCCGGGGCAGTCAACGTGTGCGTAGTGACGGTTCGGGGAGTCGTACTCTACGTGGGAAGCGGAAATGGTGATACCACGGGCCTTCTCTTCCGGAGCGTTGTCGATCTGGTCGTACGCCTTGGAGTCGCCAGCGCCGCCCCACACTTCAGCACAGACGCGGGTCAGGGCTGCGGTCAGGGTGGTCTTGCCATGGTCAACGTGACCGATGGTGCCAACGTTCAGGTGCGGTTTTGTGCGTTCAAATTTTTCCTTAGCCACGATAATAACCTCTTGCTAAATGGGCTGGATCAACCTTGATTTTTGATAATGGCTTCAGCAATGTTTGCCGGAGCTTCTGCGTATTTGGAGAATTCCATGGAGTAGCTGGCGCGACCCTGGGACATGGAACGAACGTCGGTAGCGTAACCGAACATCTCGCCCAATGGAACCTCCGCACGGATTACTTTTCCGGACGGGGTATCATCCATGCCCTGGATGAGGCCACGGCGACGGTTCAGGTCACCCATCACGTCACCCATGTAATCCTCTGGCGTTACCACTTCGACCTTCATCACAGGCTCAAGCAACACAGCGCCACCTTTTTGAGACAGCTGCTTGGTTGCCATCGAAGCGGCAATCTTGAACGCCATCTCACTGGAGTCGACATCGTGGTAGGACCCGTCAAAGACGGTCGCCTTCAGGCCGAGGAGCGGATAGCCGGCAAGAATACCGTTCTGCATCTGCTCTTCGATACCTTTCTGTACTGCAGGGATGTACTCCTTGGGAATTACACCGCCCACAATTTCGTTGGTGAACTCGAGACCTTCCTGGCCTTCGTCTGCCGGAGCGAAGCGGATCCAGCAGTGACCGAACTGACCGCGACCACCGGACTGACGGACAAACTTGCCCTCGATCTCGCAAGTGTTGCGGATGGTTTCGCGGTAGGCAACCTGGGGTTTGCCGATGTTGGCCTCGACGTTGAACTCGCGACGCATGCGATCAACCAGAATATCCAGGTGCAGCTCACCCATACCGGAGATGATGGTCTGGCCGGTTTCCTCGTCGGTCTTGACGCGGAAGGAGGGGTCTTCCTGGGCCAGGCGGCCAAGGGCGATACCCATCTTTTCCTGGTCAGCCTTGGTCTTGGGCTCGACCGCTACGGAAATCACGGGCTCAGGAAAGTCCATGCGCTCCAGGATGATCGGATTGTTGATGTCACACAGGGTGTCACCGGTGGTCACGTCTTTCATGCCGATCAGGGCGGCGATGTCGCCGGCTACGCATTCCTTGATCTCTTCACGGTCGTTGGCGTGCATCTGCACCATCCGGCCCACGCGTTCGCGCTTGCCACGTACGGAGTTCAGCACCTGGTCACCGGACTTGAGCACACCGGAATAGACACGGGCAAAAGTCAGGGTACCGACAAAGGGGTCGGCAGCGATCTTGAAGGCCAGCGCGGCAAACGGCGCCTTGTCGTCCGCCGGACGGCTGTCGGCCTTTTCCTCGTCATCCGGGTGCACACCCTGAATGGCGGGAATGTCGGTTGGCGCAGGCAGGTAGTCGATCACGGCGTCCAGAACCAGGGGCACACCCTTGTTCTTGAAGGATGAACCGCAGACGGCAGGCACGATCTCACAGGCAATGGTGCGCTCGCGCAGACCTTTCTTGATGTCCTCGGCAGACAGGTCACCATCTTCCAGGTACTTGTCCATCAGTTCCTCGTTGGCTTCGGCAGCAGCCTCGACCAGCTGAGAACGGTACTCCTCGACATCGTCAACCATGTCGGCCGGAACCTCTTCCTCACGGGCGGTCATGCCCATGTCATCCTCGTTCCAGTAGTAGGCCACGCGGCTGATCAGGTCGACCTGGCCAACGAAGTTTTCTTCGCTGCCGATCGGCAGTTGCAGGGCAACCGGGGTGTGGCCCAGGCGCTGCTTGATCTGACCCAGTACACGCTTGAAGTCGGCACCCTGACGGTCCAGCTTGTTCACGTAGACGATACGCGGAACGCCGTACTTGTTGGCCTGACGCCATACGGTCTCGGACTGCGGCTCGACACCGGAGGAACCGCAGAAAACAACGACCGAACCGTCCAGCACGCGCAGCGAACGCTCGACTTCAATGGTGAAGTCAACGTGGCCGGGGGTGTCGATGACGTTTAGGCGGTAGTTGTCATACTGCTTCTTGGAACCCTGCCAGAAGGCGGTAACGGCAGCAGAGGTAATGGTGATGCCACGCTCCTGCTCCTGGGCCATCCAGTCGGTGGTACTGGCGCCATCGTGGGTTTCACCCATCTTGTGGTTGATGCCCGTGTAGAACAGGATGCGTTCCGTAGTGGTGGTCTTGCCCGCATCCACGTGCGCGGCGATACCGATGTTGCGGTAACGGTTGATAGGGGTAGTACGTGCCACAATAAGTGCCTCGCTAGATTAGAAACGGAAGTGAGAGAACGCCTTGTTGGCTTCTGCCATGCGGTGAACGTCTTCACGCTTCTTGACAGCTGCGCCACGGCCTTCGGCCGCATCAATCAGCTCGCCAGCCAGACGCAGGGTCATGGACTTTTCGCCACGCTTGCGGGCGGCTTCCACCAGCCAGCGCATGGCAAGGGCATTGCGGCGGGATGGACGAACCTCTACTGGAACCTGGTAGGTAGCACCACCTACACGACGGGATTTCACTTCAACCAGGGGAGCAATGGCTTCGAGTGCTTTTTCGAAGGTTTCCAGTGGTTCAACATTCTTGCGCTGCTGGACGGTTTCCAGAGCACCATAAACGATACGTTCGGCAACGGCTTTCTTGCCGCTCTCCATAACGTGGTTCATGAATTTGGCGAGAATCTGGCTGCCGTACTTTGGATCATCCAGAATTTCACGCTTTGCGACTACGCGACGTCTTGGCATTGATAAGCCCTCTAACGGTCTTCAGGTTCGTCCGGAACTGCTGTGCGTCCGGCCTTACTCTTATCGACTCGAAATTGATTGAAAAACTACTTTGGACGCTTTACGCCGTACTTGGAACGGCCCTGCTTGCGGTCCTTCACACCGGAGGTGTCGAGGGAACCACGCACGACGTGATAACGCACACCGGGCAGGTCCTTCACACGGCCACCACGGATCAGGACCACACTGTGCTCCTGCAGGTTGTGGCCTTCACCGCCGATGTAGGATGAAACTTCATAGCCGTTGGTCAGACGGACACGGCACACCTTGCGCAGTGCCGAGTTCGGCTTCTTCGGGGTGGTGGTATATACACGGGTACATACACCACGGCGCTGTGGGCAGCCTTGCAGCGCAGGTACGTCGTTTTTCTCGACGATACGCTTGCGGGGCTTGCGCACCAGCTGGTTGACTGTTGCCATTTACATGCTCCACTGTTTGTCATACGACAGGTAAAACAGGCAAGGCGGACACCTTGCCCAAATTAAGGGTACGGGATTCTAATGGGAGTCCCGCACCCCGTCAAGCTTTTGGCCGCAGCCAGGAGATCATTCCTCCTGGTTGAGCGCCTCGCTCAGTGCCGCCTCGACATCGCTTGCGCTGATGGTTTGCGCCACTTCCTGCTCACGCTTGCGCTTGCGCTCGGCGTGATAGGTCAGGCCGGTACCGGCCGGAATCAGGCGGCCCACCACCACGTTTTCCTTCAGGCCGCGCAGGAAATCACGCTTGCCGGTTACCGCGGCTTCGGTCAGGACACGGGTGGTCTCCTGGAAGGAAGCGGCGGAAATGAAGGACTCGGTGGACAGGGATGCCTTGGTGATACCCAGCAGCACACGCTCGTACTTGGCCGCGAAACGGTCCTTCTCGGCCAGTTCCTCGTTCTCTTCCAGCACGTGCACGTACTCGACCTGGTCACCCTTGATGAAGCTGGAGTCACCGGATTCGAGAATGTCCACCTTGCGCAGCATCTGGCGCAGGATGGTCTCGATGTGCTTGTCGTTAATCTTCACACCCTGCAGGCGGTAGACTTCCTGGATTTCGGTCACGATGTACTCGGCCAGGGCGCTGACGCCCAGCAGGCGCAGGATGTCGTGCGGGTTGCTCGGACCATCGGAGATCACCTCACCACGGTTGACCTGCTCCCCCTCGAACACGTTGAGGTGGCGCCACTTGTGGATCAGCTCCTCGTAGTGGTCGCTGCCATCGGTCGGGGTGATCACCAGACGGCGCTTGCCCTTGGTTTCCCGGCCGAAGGAGATGGTACCGCTGATTTCCGCCAGGATGGCCGGCTCTTTCGGACGACGGGCCTCGAACAGGTCGGCAACCCTGGGCAGACCACCGGTGATGTCGCGTGTCTTGGAGGTCTCCTGTGGAATACGGGCGATGATGTCACCGATATTGATGCGATCACCGTCGTTCAGGCTGACCAGCGCGTGGGATGGCAGGAAGTACTGCGCAATCAGGTCGGTACCCGGCAGCAGCAGGTCCTCGCCGTTGTCATCCACCAGCTTGATGGCCGGACGGGTGTCCTTGCCTGCCGCCGGGCGCTCCTGCGGGTCCATCACCTCGATGTTGGTCAGACCGGTCAGTTCGTCGGTCTGACGCTTGATGGTGATGCCGTTCTCCATGCCGACAAAGCGGACGATACCCGTGGTCTCACTGACGATCGGGTGCGTGTGCGGATCCCACTTGGCGATGATGGCGCCGGCATCCACCTGCTCGTCTTCCTTGGCGCTGATCACCGCACCATAGGGCAGCTTGTAGCGCTCGCGTTCGCGACCGAACTCGTCGGTCACCGCCAGCTGTCCGGAGCGGGATACCGTTACCAGGGCACCGTCGGGACGCACCACGTGCTTCACGTTCAGCAGACGGACGTTACCGCCATTCTTGACCTGCACGCTATCCACTGCAGAGGTACGGCTGGCCGCACCACCGATGTGGAACGTACGCATCGTCAGCTGGGTTCCCGGCTCACCGATCGACTGTGCGGCGATCACGCCAACCGCCTCGCCCATGTTGACCAGATGGCCACGGGCCAGGTCACGGCCGTAGCAGCTGGAACAGATGCCATGACGGGTTTCACAGGTGATCGCGGAGCGCACCAGGATCTCGTCGATGCTGTTGTTCTCGATGAACACGACCCACTTTTCGTCGATCAGGGTACCGGCAGGCACCAGTACGTCACCGCTGGCCGGATCCAGCACGTCGCGGGCCACCACACGGCCCAGCACGCGCTCGCCGAGCGGTTCCACCACGTCACCACCTTCGATGCGCGGAGTCATCAGCAGGCCTTCCTCGGTACCGCAATCCTCTTCGGTAACCACCAGGTCCTGGGCCACGTCAACCAGACGACGGGTCAGGTAACCGGAGTTGGCGGTCTTCAGGGCGGTATCCGCCAGACCCTTACGGGCACCGTGGGTGGAGATGAAGTACTGCAGTACGTTCAGGCCTTCACGGAAGTTCGCGGTGATCGGCGTCTCGATGATGGAGCCGTCCGGCTTGGCCATCAGGCCACGCATACCCGCCAGCTGGCGGATCTGAGCCGCGGAGCCCCGCGCACCGGAGTCGGCCATCATGAACATGGAGTTGAAGGACTCCTGGGTAACTTCGTTGCCTTCGCGGTCGGTGACGCTTTCCTGGGACAGGTTGGCCATCATCGCCTTGGAGATCTCGTCGTTGGCGCGGGACCAGAGGTCGATGACCTTGTTGTACTTCTCGCCCTGGGTGACCAGACCGTTGGAGAACTGCTGTTCGATCTCCTTCACCTCGGCGGTGGCACGATCGATGATCTTCGCCTTTTCCTCGGGAATCACGAAGTCGTTCACGCCAACGGACACACCGGAAGTGGTCGAGAAGGCGAAACCGGCATACATCAGCTGGTCAGCGAAGATCACGGTCTCCTTCAGGCCAACCACGCGATAGCACTGGTTGATCAGGGTGGAGATCGCCTTCTTCTTCATCGGCTGGTTGACCAGGTCATAGGACAGGCCTTCCGGTACGATCTGGTACAGCAGAGCACGGCCCACGGTGGTGTCCACGATGCGGGTCGCTTCCTGCACGGAGCCGTCAGCTTCCTTGACCACCTCGTGGATGCGCACCTTGATCCTGGCGTGCAGGTCGGCGTTGCCGGAGCGGTAGACGCGGTCGACTTCCTGCAGGTCGGCAAAGGCACGGCCCTCGCCCTTGCGGTTCACCGCCTCACGGGTCATGTAGTAGAGACCCAGCACCACGTCCTGGGAAGGAACGATGATCGGCTCGCCGTTGGCCGGAGAGAGGATGTTGTTGGTGGACATCATCAGCGCACGGGCTTCCAGCTGGGCTTCCAGCGTCAGCGGCACGTGGACGGCCATCTGGTCACCGTCGAAGTCGGCGTTATAGGCGGCACACACCAGCGGGTGCAGCTGGATGGCCTTACCTTCGATCAGCACCGGCTCGAACGCCTGGATTCCCAGACGGTGCAGGGTCGGCGCACGGTTGAGCAGCACCGGATGTTCACGGATCACGTCGGCCAGCACGTCCCACACTTCTGGCAGTTCGCGCTCGACCATCTTCTTGGCTGCCTTGATGGTGGTGGCCAGGCCACGCTCTTCCAGCTTGCCGAAAATGAACGGCTTGAACAGCTCAAGGGCCATTTTCTTGGGCAGACCGCACTGGTGCAGGCGCAGGGTCGGACCAACCACGATCACGGAACGGCCGGAGTAGTCGACCCGCTTACCCAGCAGGTTCTGACGGAAGCGGCCCTGCTTGCCCTTGATCATGTCAGCCAGGGACTTGAGCGGGCGCTTGTTGCTGCCGGTGATGGCACGGCCGCGACGACCGTTGTCCAGCAGCGCGTCAACAGACTCCTGCAGCATGCGCTTTTCGTTGCGCACGATGATGTCCGGCGCGGCCAGGTCCAGCAGGCGCTTGAGGCGGTTGTTGCGGTTGATCACGCGACGATACAGGTCGTTCAGGTCGGAGGTGGCGAAACGGCCACCGTCCAGCGGTACCAGCGGACGCAGATCGGGCGGCAGCACCGGCAATACGGTGAAGATCATCCACTCGGGCTTGTTGCCGGACGCCTGGAAGGCCTCCATCAGCTTCAGGCGCTTGGACAGCTTCTTGATCTTGGTCTCGGAGTTGGTCTGCGGGATCTCTTCGCGCAGGGCGTTGATCTCGTATTCCAGGTCGATCTGCATCAGCAGCTCGCGGATGGCCTCGGCACCCATGCGCGCATCGAAGTCGTCACCGAACTCCTCGAGGGCGTCGTAGTATTGCTCGTCGTTGAGCAGCTGGTATTTCTCCAGGGTGGTCATGCCCGGATCGACCACGACATAGCTTTCGAAATACAGCACGCGCTCGATGTCGCGCAGGGTCATGTCCAGCAGCAGGCCGATGCGGCTCGGCAGCGACTTCAGGAACCAGATATGGGCCACCGGCGAAGCCAGTTCGATGTGGGCCATGCGCTCGCGGCGTACCTTGGACAGGGCGACTTCCACGCCGCACTTCTCACAGATGACACCACGGTGCTTGAGGCGCTTGTACTTTCCGCACAGGCACTCGTAGTCCTTGACCGGGCCAAAAATCTTGGCACAGAACAGGCCGTCACGCTCGGGCTTGAACGTGCGATAGTTGATGGTCTCGGGCTTCTTGACCTCGCCGTAGGACCAGGAACGGATCAGCTCGGGCGAAGCCAGCGAAATCTTGATCGCGTCAAATTCTTCAACTTCGTTTTGGTTTTTAATAAGGTTCAGTAAATCTTTCAAGGCCTTTCCTCCAGACGGAGCTGGCAGTACCGCCCTGCGGCGGCACTGCAAATTCGTACGCGGGTTATTCGGATTCCAGTTCGATGTCGATACCGAGCGAACGGATCTCTTTGATCAACACGTTGAAGGACTCGGGCATGCCGGCCTCCATGCGGTGATCACCGTCAACGATGTTCTTGTACATCTTGGTACGGCCATTCACGTCATCCGACTTGACGGTCAACATTTCCTGCAGCGTGTAGGCGGCGCCATAGGCCTCCAGTGCCCACACCTCCATCTCACCGAAGCGCTGGCCACCAAACTGGGCCTTACCGCCGAGCGGCTGCTGGGTGACCAAGCTGTAGGAGCCGGTTGACCGCGCGTGCATCTTGTCATCCACCAGGTGGTTGAGCTTGAGCATGTACATGTAGCCCACGGTTACCGGGCGGTCGAAGGCGTCACCGGTGCGGCCGTCGTACAGGACCATCTGGCCGCTTTCCGGCAGCTCGGCCAGACGCAGCATGGCCTTGATCTCCTGCTCTTCGGCACCGTCGAACACCGGGGTTGCCATCGGCACGCCGGCACGCAGGTTGTCCGCCAGATCCAGGATTTCCTGGTCATTGAGCGAATCCAGGTTGACACGGTCTTCCTTGGCACCACCGATCTCGTTGTAGATGGTGTGCAGCAGCTTGCGGATCTCGGCCACCTTGCGCTGCTCTTCCAGCATCGCATCGATCTTCTGTCCCAGGCCATGCGCGGCAAGGCCCAGGTGGGTTTCCAGAATCTGGCCCACGTTCATCCGCGAGGGAACACCCAGCGGGTTGAGGACGATATCCACCGGCACGCCATGCTCGTCGTGCGGCATGTCCTCGACCGGCATGATCACGGAGACCACACCCTTGTTACCATGGCGACCCGCCATCTTGTCACCGGGCTGGATGCGACGTTTGATGGCCAGGTACACCTTGACGATCTTCAGTACGCCGGGTGCCAGGTCATCGCTCTGCTCCAGCTTGCGCTTCTTGTCCTCGAAACGCTCGTCCAGCTGCTTGCGACGGTCGGTCAGGTAGGCCTGGGTCTTTTCCAGCTGCTCGTTCAGCGTGTCCTCTGCCATGCGCAGCTTGAACCACTGGCCGTGCTCGATTCCCGCCAGGATCTCGGCAGTCAGCACGGTACCTTTCTTGACGCCGGCACCACCATCGCACTTGGCACCCACCAGGTTGGCGGCCAGGCGCTCGAAGGCGGCACCTTCGACAATGCGGAACTCCTCGTTGAGGTCCTTGCGAATCTCGTCCAGCTGGAACTTCTCGATGGACAGGGCACGGCTGTCCTTTTCCACGCCGTCACGGGTGAACACCTGTACGTCGATCACGGTACCGGTGGTACCGGTGGGTACACGCAGGGAGGTGTCCTTCACGTCGGACGCCTTTTCACCGAAGATCGCACGCAGCAGCTTCTCTTCCGGGGTCAGCTGGGTCTCGCCCTTTGGCGTCACCTTGCCCACCAGGATGTCACCGGCATTCACCTCGGCACCCACATAGACGATACCCGCCTCGTCCAGCTTGTTCAGCGCGGCCTCACCCACGTTGGGGATGTCCGCGGTGATCTCTTCCGGACCCAGCTTGGTATCACGGGACACACAGGTCAGCTCGTGAATGTGGATGGTGGTGAAGCGGTCTTCCTCCACCACACGCTCGGAGAGCAGGATGGAGTCCTCGAAGTTGTAGCCGTTCCACGGCATGAAGGCGACACGCATGTTCTGGCCCAGGGCCAGCTCGCCCATGTCGGTGGACGGACCATCGGCCATGATGTCGCCGCGGGCCACCACTTCGCCTTTCTTGACCAGCGGACGCTGGTTGATGCAGGTGTTCTGGTTGGAGCGGGTGTACTTGACCAGGTTGTAGATATCCACACCGGCTTCACCGGCTTCCACTTCGTCATCATGCACACGGACCACGATGCGGCTGGCATCCACGGATTCGATCACACCACCACGACGCGCCACCTCACAGACACCGGAGTCATGGGCGACGTTGCGCTCCATGCCGGTACCCACCAGCGGCTTGTCGGCACGCAGGGTCGGCACGGCCTGACGCTGCATGTTGGAACCCATCAGCGCACGGTTGGCGTCGTCATGCTCCAGGAACGGAATCAGCGAGGCAGCCACGGATACCACCTGCTTGGGTGATACGTCCATCAGGGTGACCTCGGCCGGCTCCTTGACGGTGAATTCGTTCTGGTGGCGAACGGTTACCAGCTCCTCGATCAGCTCGCCGGCCTCGTTCAGGGTGGCGGAAGCCTGGGCGATCACGTGATCGGCCTCTTCAATGGCGGACAGGAACACGATCTCGTCCGTCGCCTTGCCTTCGTTCACCACACGGTACGGGCTTTCCAGGAAGCCGTACTCGTTGGTCCGCGCGTAGGTGGACAGCGAGTTGATCAGACCGATGTTCGGACCTTCCGGAGTCTCTACCGGACAGACACGACCATAGTGGGTCGGGTGCACGTCGCGCACCTCGAAGCCGGCACGCTCACGGGTCAGACCACCCGGGCCAAGCGCGGAAACGCGACGCTTGTGGGTGATTTCCGACAGCGGGTTGTTCTGGTCCATGAACTGGGACAGCTGGCTGGAACCGAAGAACTCCTTGACGGCAGCGGCCACCGGCTTGGCGTTGATCAGGTCCTGTGGCATCAGGCCTTCGCTCTCCGCCATGGACAAGCGTTCCTTGACCGCGCGCTCGACGCGCACCAGGCCAATGCGGAACTGGTTTTCGGCCATCTCGCCCACACAACGGACACGACGGTTGCCGAGGTGGTCGATATCGTCCACCACGCCCTTGCCGTTACGGATGTTGATCAGGGTCTGCAGCACCTCGACAATGTCTTCCTTGCTCAGGGTGCCCTCACCGGTGATCACCTCACGGCCGATGCGCCGGTTGAACTTCATGCGGCCGACGGCCGACAGGTCATAGCGCTCGGAAGTGAAGAACAGATTGTTGAACAGACCTTCGGCCGCTTCCTTGGTGGGCGGCTCACCGGGACGCATCATGCGGTAGATCTCGACCAGCGCTTCCAGCTGGCTGGTGGTGTTGTCGATCTTCAGCGTATCGGAGATGAAGGGACCGCAGTCAATGTCGTTGATGTACAGGGTTTCCAGCTGTACAACGCCCGACTTGACGAACTGCTCAAGCAGCTCGGCGGTGATCTCGGTGTTGCAGTCGGCGATGATCTCGCCGGTCACCGGGTGCACGACGGGACGGGCCGTGGTGTTGCCGATCAGGTATTCGGCAGGCACGATCAGCTTGCTGATGCCGGCCTTTTCCAGCAGACCGATATGGCGCGAGGTGATGCGGCGGCCCTGCTCGACGATGACCTTGCCATCATTATCCTTGATGTCGAAAGAGGCCATTTCCCCACGCAGACGCTTGGGTACCAGTTCCAGGCTCAGCTCTTCGCCGTCGATGTGGAACAGGTTGGTGTCGTAGTAGGTTTCCAGGATGTCCTGGGTGCTGAAATCCAGCGCGCGCAGCAGCACGGTTGCCGGCAGCTTGCGACGACGGTCGATACGCACGAAAACGCAGTCCTTCGGGTCGAACTCGAAGTCCAGCCAGGAACCGCGGTAAGGAATCACGCGGGCGGAATACAGCAGCTTGCCGGAACTGTGGGTCTTGCCACGGTCGTGGTCGAAGAACACGCCCGGAGAACGGTGCAGCTGGGAGACGATCACCCGCTCGGTACCATTGATGATGAAGGTGCCGTTCTCGGTCATGAGCGGGATCTCGCCCATGTAGACCTCCTGCTCCTTGATGTCCTTGATCTCCTTGGCGGACTTGTTGCCGCTTTCACGATCAAAGATGATCAGGTGCACCTTCACACGCAGTGGCGCCGCATAGGTGATGCCGCGCATGATGCATTCCTTGACATCGAAAGCGGGCTGGCCAAGGCGGTAGCCCACATACTCCAGGGCGGCATTGCCGGAGTAGCTGACAATTGGAAATACGGACTTGAACGCCGCATGCAGGCCGATATCGCGGATTTGCTCCTTGCTTACACCTGTCTGCAGGAATTCCCGATAGGAATCCAGCTGGATGGCCAGCAGATAGGGCACATCCATTACATTCTGCAGCTTGCTAAAGTCCTTGCGGATACGTTTTTTCTCAGTATATGAGTAAGCCATTCGCGTTCCCCAGCTTGATCACCTGCCAATTCGTCCCGGCGGGACAGCGGCAAAATTGTGCAAATAAAAACTTGCTATCCAGATAGCATTGGAAGACCCGCCATGCCGTCGCGCCTTCCGATACCATCCATTAACGACAAAAGGCCGGTGGCTATTGCCACCAGCCATCAGCCATTTGCGCAGTGCAACGGCTGTTATCCATTGTCGAGAATTACTTCAGTTCGACTTTGGCGCCTGCTTCTTCCAGGGCTTTCTGGGCAGCTTCGGCTTCTTCCTTGGCAACGTCTTCCTTCAGTACGGAAGGAGCGCCGTCAACCAGTGCCTTGGCTTCTTTCAGGCCCAGACCGGTGATTTCGCGAACGGCCTTGATCACGTTCACTTTCTTGTCGCCGGTTTCAACCAGGTGAATGGCGAACTCGGTCTGCTCGGCAGCGGCGTCACCACCGGCAGCGGCAGGGCCGGCCACAACGGCGGCAGCGGCAGCAGTTACACCGAACTTCTCTTCCATGGCGGAGATCAGTTCGACGATCTGCATGACGGACATTTCGGAAATCGCGTTGAGGATATCTTCGTTAGTAAGAGCCATGACTCTAATTCCTGTAATTTGGGGACGGCACCAGGGCCATCGAATTCAAAAAAAAAATCTGTTGCGAAACGGAAACTTAGGCAGCTTCGGCTTCTTTCTGGTCGCGAACGGCTGCCAGTGTACGGGCCAGCTTGCTGGTCGCACCCTGAATCACGCTCATCAACTGGGATACCGCTTCGTCGTAGGTTGGCAGGGTTGCCAGTACGTCGATTTGGTTGGCTGCAATGAAGCTACCTTCAAATGCTGCGCCCTTGATCTCGAACTCTTTCTGATCCTTGGCAAAATTCTTGAAAATCCGGGCAGCAGCGCCTGGATGTTCATTGGAAAATGCGATCAGCGTAGGGCCGGTGAATGTCTCGGTCAGGCTCTCGAATTCGGTGCCTTCAACCGCACGACGCAGCAGGGTGTTACGCACTACACGCACGTATACGCCTGCCTCACGGGCTTCTTTACGGAGTCCGGTCATGGCAGCCACAGTCACGCCACGGGCATCAGCCACAACAGCGGAAAGGGCAGCATTGGCAGCCTCGTTGACTTCAGCAACAATTGCTTTTTTGTCTTCGAGTCTAATTGCCACGGGATTATCTCCTGCTTGTTTATCAATACCCCTTGCGGGGACCTTTGGTGTCTGATTCAGATGAACCGGGAGCACCATCTACGTAGGCCAGTGACTGATTAAGGAAACCCACCTACGGTCTTGGACGGCCCCCGCTAAGCAGGGACCCCAAATCTTATTTCTCGGCGACGGAAGCCGGATCGATCATCAGGCCGGGACCCATGGTGCTGCTCAGGGTGATGCGCTTGATGTAGATGCCCTTGGAGGAAGCAGGCTTCAGACGACGCAGCTCGCCCAGCAGGGCTTCGGCGTTCTGCTTCAGCTTCTCGGGAGCGAAGTCGATCTGACCGATGGCGGCATGGATAATGCCGTTCTTGTCGGTACGGAAACGGGCCTGACCGGCCTTGGCATTGGTGACCGCAGTAGCCACATCGGCGGTAACGGTACCAACCTTCGGGTTGGGCATCAGGCCGCGCGGACCCAGTACCTGACCCAGCTGGCCCACAACGCGCATGGCATCCGGAGATGCAATCACCACGTCATAGTTCAGGTCACCGGCCTTCATCTCTTCGGCCAGCTCTTCCATGCCAACCTTGTCAGCACCGGCAGCGACTGCCGCTTCGGCAGCTGCACCCTGGGTGAACACGGCAACACGTACGCTCTTGCCGGTACCGTTGGGCAGCACAACCGCACCACGGACCACCTGGTCGGATTTGCGCGGATCGACACCCAGGTTCACCGCCAGATCAACGGACTCCTTGAACTTGGCTGCAGGCAGGCTGGCCAGCAGGCTGGCAGCTTCCTCAAAGCCGTATGCCTTGCCGTGCTCGATTTTCTCGGCAATCAGTTTTTGACGCTTGGTAAGCTTGGCCATTTACACACCCTCCACGTTCAGGCCCATGCTGCGGGCAGAGCCGGCGATGGTGCGAACAGCTGCATCCAGGTCGGCACCGGTCAGGTCCGCCTGTTTGGTCTTGGCAATCTCTTCCAGCTGGGCACGGGTCACGGTGCCGACTTTCTGGCTATTGGGCTTGGCAGAACCGGTAGAAATGCCGGCAGCCTTCTTCAGCAGGAAGGAAGCGGGTGTGCTCTTGGTTTCAAAGCTGAAGCTGCGGTCACTGTAGACAGTGATGATCACGGGAACCGGCAGGCCGGGCTCCATGCTCTGGGTCTTGGCGTTGAACGCCTTGCAGAACTCCATGATATTCACACCGTGCTGACCCAGCGCGGGGCCAACGGGTGGTGAAGGGTTGGCCTGACCGGCCTTCACTTGCAGCTTGATATAGGCTTGGATTTTCTTAGCCATGATGTCTCCAGATGGGTATAACGCCGAACGGCTCCCCGTTGTTGCTTATTCCATGCATGAAAAAACCTGCCCGTCCCTGGGCAGGCACCTTGTCTTGCGACTAAACCTTCTCGACCTGGCTGAACTCGAGCTCAACCGGAGTTGCGCGCCCAAAAATGGCCACAGCGACCTGCAGGCGGCTCTTCTCGTAATTGACTTCTTCAACCACGCCATTGAAATCGGCAAAAGGACCATCCACCACACGAACGGTCTCGCCCGCCTCGAACAGCGTGCGCGGCCTTGGCTTGTCACCGCTGTCACGAACGCGGCTCAGCATGGCCTCGGCCTCGCGCTCGGTGATCGGCGCAGGACGGTCAGCCGTGCCGCCGATGAAGCCCAGAACGCGGGGAGTGTTCTTGATCAGGTGCCAGGCAGCTTCGCTCATTTCCATCTGCACGAAAACATAGCCCGGAAAAAACTTGCGCTCACTCTTGCGCTTCTGGCCGCCCCGCATCTCCACGACTTCCTCCGTGGGAACCAGGACTTCGCCAAACTGATCTTCCATCCCTGCATGCTTGATCCGCTCAAGCAGGGAACGCATCACCTGCTTCTCGTAACCGGAGTAAGCATGCACAACATACCAGCGTTTAGACATGGAAAATCAACCTACAATAATGGATACCAGCCAACCCAGAATGGAGTCCAGACCCCACAACAGCAAACCCATGATCAGCACTACTGCCACAACGATCAGGGTTGTCTGTACGGTTTCCTGCCGGTTTGGCCATACAACCTTGCGAATTTCGGCACGCGCTTCACGGGCCAGGACAAGCATTGCCTTGCCCTTGACGGTCTGGGCGGCCACAAACAGGGATACCGCAGCCAGCACGAGCAGACCAATCGCACGATAGAGAACGGACTCGGCTGCAAAATACTGGTTGGCCACCACACCAGCGGCTACCAGCAGTACAACAGCAATCCACTTGATGAAATCGAAACGACCTTGAATTGAACCGGATTCAGTTTTGGCATTCATTTAATTCAGAATCCTAAAGAAAGCGCCACTTGAAAGTGGCAGGCCAGGAGGGAATCGAACCCCCAACCTGCGGTTTTGGAGACCGCCGCTCTGCCAATTGAGCTACTGGCCTGGAACATTGCTAGGCCGGCTATTATGCCGATCCAGATCCTTTTGTCAAGCACGGATGGATAATTTTCATCACTGCCCTGATATCGGGCTTCTGCGGGGAGCGTTCGCCGAAACCTGTCCGCCAGAAAGAAAAAAGGCAGATATCCCGGATATCTGCCTTTTTTGTTGGAGCTCATGAGCGGAATTGAACCGCTGACCTCACCCTTACCAAGGGTGTGCTCTACCTGCTGAGCTACATGAGCGTAACTTTTCAGTTACTGGAGCGGGCAGCGGGAATCGAACCCGCATCATCAGCTTGGAAGGCTGAGGTTCTACCACTAAACTATGCCCGCAACGTTTTGCAAATCTGGTGGAGGGGGAAGGATTTGAACCTTCGAAGCTTTCGCGTCAGATTTACAGTCTGATCCCTTTGACCACTCGGGAACCCCTCCGTAATCGAGGCGGCATTATCGGCCTCTTGATACTACCTGTCAACCCCTTTTTGCATTACTTTGTCTTTTCTCGAAAAAAACTATAAAACCACCGAATGCTGAAGCCCCTCGAAGTCATCCAGCAACTCCTTCAGCATCCCGTCATCCAGCAAACGCTGGCTTTCCCCGGATACTTCAAACCAGTAAGCGGACTGCTGGCGGGAAATCATCTTGATCTGTGCCTGATAACCGGCATTCAGCAAACGCACCTGCACCGCCTTGGCTGAATCCTCACGCGGAAATATGCCCAGCGAGATCCCGTTGGCCAGCTCTCCCTGCGCAATCAGGAAACCGTCCACCTTGCGGGCCTGAAGCTCACGCAGCAGACGCAGGGTTGCAGCCCTGGATGCCAGGGGCGGCAGATAGACCCAATACTCCATTTCCGCATCCAGGCTCTGCTCGACAATTCTGCCATCCAGCCCCAGAGAAAGCAGACGCTGGCGCAGCGCCTCGATCCTTTCCCTGCTATCGAAGCCGCCCAGCACGATTTTGCCCTGCCCCGCCTCCCGCTCCGCAGCCGGCTCCTTGCGCCCTGTATGTGCAGAACCTGTTGCAGGCTTTTCGCTGACCAGCAGAACAGGCGGCAAACCGCTCTTTTGAATGACCTTGACCACCCCGGCATCGCGTACCGGTACAGAGGTACCCGTATAGGTTTCCCAGGCGAAATAACCAAGATTGACCAATACCAGCAACAACAAGATCCAGCGCATGTCACACCCTGACCGGGCATGCCAGTGCAAGCCCATCAAAAACCAGTTCTTCAACCAGTGTCGCTTCCGGCAGGTGGCGCGACAGGCGCCGCGCATCCCCACCGGTTACAACAACCCTGTACCCTTTCGGCATTTCCTGATCTGCAATACCTTTCAACTGCGCAACAAACCCTTCCAGCATCAGGTTGATTCCGGCATCCACACAACCCTCCGTTGTCCTCTGCAGACCGGATACCGTCTCGGCACGTCCTGCCTGCAGCGCGGTACCCGCAGTCAGACTGCCAATCAGGCGCTCCACGCCGGGAGCAATACAGCCACCCAGATGCATTCCGCTCGCATCCACCATGTCCGCAGTGATTGCCGTCCCCGCATCGATCACCAGACAGCCCCCCCCAACCAGATGGTATGCAGCGCCCATTGCCAGCCAGCGGTCGACGCCCAGCTGCGCGGGCTCCACATAGGCATGCCGCACACCCGCAAGATGCTCGCTTACCTTGGCAATGCAAAGCTTTTGAGCCGTGAAGGGCTCCATGGTTTCATGCAGGGGCAATACGAGCGCGCGTGCGGAATGCACCATGGAGGCGCGGGATGCAGCGTATATCCTGCCTTCCTTTTCCAGCCAGGCCGCGAGCTCGGAAACCCCTCTCAATCTGCCACGTGATAGCACACGGGCATCACTCAGGGCCAGCACACGGTACTTGATGCTGCTGTTACCTGCATCCAGCTCAAGAATCATCCCGCAACCTCAGCGTCAGCTCGCCACCGGCATAGCAGGTTATCTTGCCAGTTCCGTCATCCAGTTCAAGTTCGGCCGTGTCGGTCACCCCGACCACCGTCCCTTCGATGCGATTTTCGCCTGCTTGCAATACCACCTTGCGGCCCTGCCACAGGCTGGCTGCCTGCCATTCCTCCCTGATTGCAGGAAAGCCGTCAGCCAGCTGAACCTGTAAGGCATCCGAGAGGTCGCGGATCAGCTCGACCAACAGCGTATTGCGCGACAGGGTACGGCCCAGTTCAAGTGCCAGCGATGTCCACGACTGCTCGATTGCCAGCTGTTCGGCAACCATGTTCACGTTGATGCCGACACCGATGATCACGTGACTCCTGTCCGTGGGATCACCCACCACTTCCAGCAGGATCCCGGAAATCTTCCTGTCCTGCACCAGCACATCATTGGGCCATTTCACGCCCGAGCCTGTCAGCCCCAGTCTTGTCAGGGTACCCTGCACGGAAAGGCCCACGGCAAGGCTCAGCCCCTCCAGCTGTCGCATGCCGGCAACCACCGGCCATACCAGACTGAAGTACAGGTTGGCCGCGTACGGGCTATGCCAGTGCCGGCCACGTCGGCCCCTGCCGGAGGTCTGTTGTTCGGCAACCACCAGGCACGGTTTCCCTGTCTTTCGCAGCAGACGCTTCGCCTCTTCGTTGGTCGAATCGATCGTCTGGTGCACATGCAGTGGTAGCTCATCAGCCAGCTCCTTGCGCAGATAGTCCGGGTCAAGCATTTCCACCGCATTCGAAAGCCGATAGCCTTTGCCACGCTTGCTCTCCACCTCCTGCCCGCTCTCTTCCCGCAGCCGCTGGATCTGCTTCCACACCGCAGCCCTGGTTATACCCAGTCTCCTGCCAATTTCTTCACCCGAATGAAACTCGCCATCGGACAGGATTGCAAAAAGGTCGTGCATGCTTGGCTACCGACAAGATAGAAAATTCAGGCCGTACAGTAATCAACCTGTGAAGCCACTACAAGGGGAAGGAGTGAACTGAAGCCGACTGATGTGAAACGGGCTTTTTCTGCCTCATGCCATCATTTTCTCACACCCTGCGCGCAATTGCGGAACACCCGGAACATGTAGGTGCGAATTCATTCGCACAACCTGTAACAGCCGTGCTTTTGTACGAATGAATTCGCACCTACACGTGAACGGTATGCAGCAGTATCCATTTCC